>Ga0315274_10012786_pt1 | contig 11962 bp, 10 predicted proteins | sample YL17G02_20_MG_FD_203700 | JGI IMG/M metagenome (GOLD analysis project Ga0315274, IMG submission 203700) | Sediment microbial communities from Yellowstone Lake, YNP, Wyoming, USA - YL17G02_20 | ecosystem: Environmental > Aquatic > Freshwater > Lake > Sediment | place: USA: Wyoming | collected... | reverse complement strand
AATTAGCTGCACTGGCGCCGACGATTTCAAAGCTGTACTAAAAATCGAGCACGGCACCGGTCTGGGTACTCTGACCTACGGCTACGGTGAAGACCTCACCACAATCGAAGATCTCGATACTAGCTTTGTAAGGGACTGCGGCGCGGCCACCAAAGGCAACGAAGTCCTATTTGTCGTGACACCTGTCGGCAATAAGCGCGTTGGTCAGTTAATTCTAGACGGCAAAACTCGCATTCTAAGCTGCCGCTAATTCGTTTCTGGCGTGCCTTGTGCCTCATTTCTTGTATGCTTGTATGCTTGTATGGATGAATGGAACGGTGACTATGTTAAGCGCATTGGTAAAGGGAACAGACTGGTCGCAGTTGACCGAATATCTTTCGCCAGTCTTTTTCCAAATTGTGCCGCCGATTGGAATGGCACAAAAACTAAAATCGATGGTCAGCGGCTATATGTCACCGTCTAAGTTCCAAGAGATTGCAGCTAGGGTCAATGGCGCGCTGGAAAATAGCCCACTCAACGTAAGAATCGACAACCTTAACAGGGTGGGGATGAAGGTCGAGATACCTGCTCCAGGTCCCGAAGTTAAACCAGGTGATGTACTCCTTCGCCTTTATTTCTGGCAAATATTTTCACTGGATGAGGCCCTACTAGACTTCCGCTCCAAAGCGTTCCCGCAACCACAAAACGTACACGCATGGCATCCAAGCCCGTTATTTACTCGCTGGGATCCGAAGTTTATCAGTGCCGCACGGAATTTATATCTAGGCTTCTACACCGACCGCACAGACCTCATGGATGACGCCCTTGCCCATCTTGGTCTGACCGCGGGTAAAAGTGTGCTGCTAAAGCATTTCGGTGAAAACCAAGACCGCGTCCGATTTGAGATGGCCAGCTTTAGGGCCACCTTTCATGAAGTGTTCCTCGCCTGCAAACAGGCAAGGTCCCGAATGCACCCAGACTTTCTCGCCTTAGGTGGGATGCTCGCATGCCTCTACGAGCACCTAGAACAATTGGGCGGGACATATAATGTGCGACAAGCTTTTGCTGATGTATGCGCTCCGGTAAAGTAAAAATCTTATCACGCTCTCACGCGCCTCTCACCGTCTTTGTAGTACATCTCTCTTTTCAAGAGGGTGAGCTTGATGGACCAACTCCATACTACATCCGTTGAACGCACAATCACCGTACACGCACTTCAAGGTCGTTTAGCTACGCTACAGGCAAATGTTGATATTTCAACCGCTAAAGAAGACGCTCTAGAACTGGCTGGATCCTCCCTAGCCGTAGCCACAGACTTACTAAAAGAGCTCAAATCTGCGGAGCAACGACACTTAGATCTAACTGCAGCTCTACCGCAGATGCTATGGACAACGCGTCCAGACGGCTTCCATATTTATTTCAATCAACGCTGGGTGGAATATACCGGCCGCAGCTTGGACGAAAGTTACGGCTTCGGCTGGCTCGAAGCCTTTCACCCGGACGACCGTGTTCGCACTTTAGAACGGTGGCAACAAGCCACGGCTTCCGGTGAGGCCTACGAGATTGAATATCGGCTGGTTCGGGCAGATGGTGGCTATGGCTGGGTGCTAGGACGCGCCATGCCCTTGCGCGATGCGTCCGGAAAAATTACCCAATGGTTTGGCAGCTGCACGGATATAGACACTCAAAAGAAGGCAGAGGAACTCGCAGCATCGCAGTCCCGAGAATTGGCCGATGCCAACGCCCAACTGACCAAAGCAGAAGAACTAAAAGGGGAGTTTTTCTCAAACGTCTCCCACGAACTCAGAACCCCATTAACTCTACTTATAGCTCCCTTGGAATCGCTACTTTCTGGTGACTACGGCTACATTTCTAAAGCTCAAAAACCAATGTTGAATGTCATCCATAATAACGCCCTTCGCCTGCTTCAGATGGTGACTGGGCTTCTTGACTTTTCAAAACTTGGCGCCAAAAAGTTCACCCCGGTACTCGAGCCAACCAATATCAGCGCTTTGACCCAAAGTATTACTGCCGATTTTATGCCACTGATCCAGGAGTGCGGTGTCACTTACGAATTTTTCAGCAGCCAAAGTGAGATTTGGGTAAACATCGATCGTTATCTCTGGGAACGGATCGTTTTCAACCTATTGTCCAACGCCATAAAATTTACACCCAAAGGTGGCCGCATCACGGTAAGCTTAGGCATTCATGATGAGCACCTGGTGCTTAAAGTAAAGGACACTGGGATCGGCATATCCGAACACAATATGCCGCTACTCTTTCAGAAATTCCACCAAGTCGAAAGTGCTTCCACCCGGCGTTTTGAAGGAACTGGTCTGGGGCTTTCTCTAGTTAAAGAATTTGCCCAACTTATAAATGGCGACGTTTCGGTTACAAGCACGATCGGCAAGGGCAGCATCTTCACCGTTGACTGTGATGTGATACGCGCGAACCCGGCCGACGCGGCACCTATTATCAGCGGCAATATATTAAGAAACCAAACACAGGTTCCGGATCACACTCTCGAGTTACAAAAGGCTGATGCAAGTGGCAGGCACAGCACATCTAAGGTTTTAATTGTCGAGGATAATATCGAGCTTGCTCGTTACATCGAGTCTCAGCTCCGATCAATTTGCGAAACGCGATTGGCTAACGATGGTGCCGAGGCCCTCGAGCCGATCAATACATGGAAGCCAGATTTAATTCTATCTGACGTCATGATGCCAAAGCGCGACGGAATAAGCCTCTGCCGCGAAGTCAAAGGCAACCCAAATACTGCTAAAATACCGGTAATATTGCTTACAGCCTTAACGCATCGCGATGCACTTCTACAAGGCTGGCAGGCCGGTGCTGACGAATATCTATTCAAACCCTTCCACCCCAGGGAACTTATCGCACGCGTAGAAACCATGCTTGATCTGTCCCTGGAGCGCCAAAAGTCAGAAGAGACGCTGCGACTAGCTAATCTAGATCTTGAGCGAAAAATTAGTGAGCGCACTGCCTCGTTAAAGCAAGCTAACGAAATACTCAAACAAAGCGAAACAGCCGAACGCGCTGCACGCCTCGAAGCCGAGCAACTAGCGCAGTTAAAAGACGAGTTTTTAATCACTCTTTCGCACGAGTTACGTACGCCGCTAGTTCCGATTATTGGATGGATCGGATTAATCAACAGTGATGTTTTAGACAGCACAGGTACAGCAGAAGCGCTAAAGACTATCGAAAGAAGTGCACGCTACGAACTGCAATTGATCGAGGACCTACTCGACACCTCGCGGATCATTTCGGGCAAGCTAATTATCGAATTTAACCCAATCGAACTACTTGAGCCCTTGAAAGCGGCTTTAGAAACAGTGCGATTGACGGCAGAAGCAAAAAACATAGCTCTTAACGTTAGTGTACCCCCAGCCTCTTTAGGTGTGATCAGGGGAGAGACCAGACGGCTTCAGCAAGTCATCTGGAACCTTCTCGGTAATGCAATAAAATTTACTCCCGAGGGCGGCAGGATCGACGTCCGACTCACCAGCGATGATAAACACGCGGTGATAGAAATTGCCGACAATGGAATCGGGATAAGCTCCGATTTTCTGCCGCATGTTTTCGAAAGATTCCGCCAAGCCGACAGCTCCACCACGCGTCAATTCGGTGGGCTTGGTCTGGGATTAGCGCTAGCTCGCCAACTAGTCGAAGCACATGGCGGCCGTATAAGTGTCGAGAGTCCAGGCGTAGGACTGGGCAGTACATTCCGCATTGAGCTCCCGCTGTCGTTGACACAGCCAAATCATCGGGCAGAGAGTCCGATTCATGAGCAAACACAAACATATAAAAAAACAGTCAAAGAAAATAAGCTTGCCGGTCTGAAGATCTTAGTGGTTGATGATTCGCCAGAGGATCGACAATACCTAACGGCTTTACTGACGAGCCAGGGTGCCGTTGTCACGGCAGCAATGACCGCTGCCGAAGCACTGGTCATAACTAAACACGATGTACCGGACGTGCTCGTAAGCGACATAGGTATGCCAGACAAGGACGGATATGAATTAATTCGGGAAATTCGTGAGATGAAAAGCGAAAGCAAAAATTTACCGGCACTAGCACTGACGGCATATGGCAGCGCAAATGACCGAGAGCGAGCGATGGTTGCGGGATTTCAACTATACTTAACCAAGCCATCTAATTCCGACCAATTAATCGGAGCTATTTTTGACCTTGCTCACCAGCAAAACTTTGAGCGTCGACAAGTCTGATGTCCTCACCAAAGGCGCTAGAACTATAATACTCGGCTGTTATGCTCATTAATTTTCTGGATCACATATGGGTCTGCAAAAGAGCCTTCCCACGTCATGCTTTCGGGATAAATAGCCTGGATATCCCACGATCCCTGATTCCATAAAAAAGCGGCATCGACCGTATACTCAAATTGACCATCATTCCGCAGGAACTCAAGGGTCTTGTCATAAAAATAATGCATGTAGTCGCGCGGCGCGTATGGAGTCCCGGCGTCATATAGGTGCCAAGGATCCGTAGCCTTTCTGTAGGCACCGAAAATTCCAAAAAATGGATATTTTGCTGCTTCTTCAGCGTTGTTCGCTAGTACTGTTCCGTTTTGATTGGCGCCTCCTCCTATCCCGTATTCCGACAAGTGGAGTTTTTTGCCTGCCGCCAGAAGTTTCTGCACGCTCAGCTCGGGATGAACCAACTTCAACTCGAAATCAAACTGGTAAATCGCATTTTGGATGTCAGAGGTATCGAAACCGGGCTTTAACGATGGGTAAGATGATATCCCAAAATAATCCAACTCGTAGTAAAGGTCCTTAATTCCGGTTACGTCAAATTCCTTCTTTTTTTGATCCCAAAGCGCTGGGTATTTTGCAACAAATTCTGCGGGATCAATGATATCAGTACCTACACAGCCGCATATCTTATTAAAATTAGTGTTCACACCGAGATGAATATTCCAAGGTTTGGCGTTACTGAGCGTCAGCCTTTGTCTGAGATCGGGGATAAGCCGCCGCCAACTTTGCGGATAATTAAATACCGTGGAGCTCATTTCACCTTGCATGCCAAAGTAAATTTTAGTTTCAGCTTTCGCTACCGCGCGCAATGCCTCGGCCAATGGATATAACACTACATCCGCATAGCTGTAGCCGCTCCTTTTTTCAAGGGGATCAAAAGCGAGGAGATTGCGCCAGCGGCCCTCGCCCCTGCCGTCATCAACATGGGGGCTCAGCGCAATGGAAAAATTACTATCTATAGCTCTTTGGAAACAGCGCTGCATGGCCCAGCGGAACCGTTCGATCGCGTCACTGGTTGCTGCGGGGCACTGGACATGGCCGTTATTATCGTAGGTGCGATCATAGCAGTAATAATCGACGGGACCTTCCCCCGTCTGGACCCAGAACAATGTTGGGACGAACATGAGTTTAGTCTGTTTAAACTTGGTTGCCCGATCGACCATCTGCACACAGCGATCAGACAAAATATCACCGTCCCCAACTGTGATGATCGAACTACTTAACTCGGTCACCCCTCGCCTGAAATCATTGGCCTCAGAGATCTCACTAAACCGCCCTGAAGGCTTGCAGGCAGTAGTGAACACCATAAACGCGATTAACGCTGCTTCCGACGAAATACGCGCACATTCTCTGAGCATCTTTAACACCTAACTCCACGAAGTCTAAACACTGACGAAAAATCAACCGCTCAATAATAACATAAATTCATATATATCAGATACTTGCGGAAAAAAATCCTTAGCATATCCTTTGCACATTGGAAAGGCACCGTCAGCTTCTCACTGTGACCAGTTTTATCCTTCGCCCAAATAGAATGCACAGCAAGTTAAAATCGCCAGGCTTTTTCAAATTCCTTTCATTTTAGCCTAAAGTTTTTCAAAGCGTTTACCGATAGAAATTTCGGTTCTGCGCGAGTGTACCGGAAAGACACCACTTAGAGGCAAACATCACAATGACTCAACAAAAGCATCACACTCTGTCGAGACGGTCTTTACTAGGAGACCAGCTAGGGCTCATTTTGGCCTTTGTGATTGTGCCAAGCCTGGCCACAGCATGCGGGACAGAAACAGCGCAGCAAAGTGGTGGCGCTACGACGCCTGCTAAAAGAGCTGCACGAAGCTCCGGCGACAGCCGTTCATCGCGAAGCAGCAGGTCGAACGAGACCGATGACTCAGTAAGCATCAATAGCAAAGATCCATCCGACAGCGATGCCGAACTAGGAGATGTTAAGCCTTTGGACAGTAGTGGCGCCAAAGATGCGCAGGTCGCACAAAACGGTCAAGCGACAAATCCAGCAGCTTCCAACCAGCCAACCGCCGGCCAGAGGGCCGACTCAAGAGTAAAAGGCGCTAAGCCTGACGGTGGCTTCTTCAGCCTCGGTGCGCCGCAGCTCAGTCTCGCCCAAATAGAATCAGGGCAGCAGATTAGAGCAAAATGTGAAGGAACTTTTCACGAGCTGGTTATCGAACCAGAGCACCTACAAGCTCTGGCGCAAGGCCAAAGCGTCACCATTAAAAGCTCAACAAACACACATTTTGCAAATCCGACTGTGCATAATCATTCCGTCACTTATTCCCCTTTGATGGGTTAAGTTCAATCAACGACTCTTTCCTCATACTTCAGTAAGCACAAAAGATATGGGCGGTCAGCGCCCTATCTTAGTCCGCACCCGCTGGTGACACTCCAGACATGAAGTAGTCAATCTCAAGTATGGTAGTGTCGCCGCATTGCCATCTTTTCTCTTAACCGCATCAAGAAGATCTTCTGCTGCCTCGTAGAATCGGCCGCTTGCTCTATGGTAGCCGCCTGTGCGAATATTTGCCCACGTCGAAGATTTGGCAAGCTCGAGCAAATCCATTAACGCCTTTTCCATTGTGACCCAGTCACCAAGCAACATGCCCTCGTGCACACTTTGCATATCGTTGAATTTTTGTCGCATCCGAGCTTGCATGGCCCCTTGATCATAAGTCACTGCATTTGCTGCTGGAGCAGTTGCAGAGGCGGCAAGACTAACATGATTAATGAAAGCCATCCCAGCGACACCAGCAGCTATCAAATTTCGAAACTTCATCAGCCACCCCTTGCCTATCAGGACTGCAACTTGCGTGAATTAGCCCAGCTAATTACGAAAATGCAAATCACGGTCCAAGTTCCGGCGCACCAACTAAAGCCGGAAAAATCCGCAAGTCTCGGCGGAGATTAGCGAAGATGGTAAATGGGCACCGCGACGCTTGCCACAGCCGGCATATCGCCGAGATCTGTGGGCACACGCACAATGGCATGGGGCTTTAAATCAGGGGGCAAGAAACCGCGCTGTGGGTCAGCCATCAAGATAGTGACACCGTCGGCCCTAAGTCGCTCTAACCACGGTAATATGCGGCCGACAAGTTCAGGGGAATACGTGACGTCGCCAATGAGAACACAATCAACCCCAGATAAAGGCTGACCGATTAAGTCGCGACTCTCTAGGCTCAACTCACATCCATTTAACATCGCATTCTCAGCACATGCCCAGAGGGCTAATGAGTCGATGTCGCAAGCAACCGCAGCCACCGCGCCTGCCTTCATCGCCGCCAGCGCCACAACGCCGCACCCACTACCTAAATCAAAGATCCGCTTACCACGGACGGATTCTGGAAAATCAAGCAGGTACCGTGCCAACGCCAAGCCCCCTGGCCAACAGAAAGCCCAGTAAGGATCAACGATACCAATCGCCTCTAGATCTTTTGGATCTGCCCGCCACCAATCCTGCTCAAAGGTGACAAGCCTTAATTTTAAGTCTGGCAGTACTCTGGGAGTAACGATAACAGTATTTGCTCTGATCGTACTTTCTAGATCCATCAAACTTATACCGCTCCACCCAGCGCCTGACATTCAGGCAGCATCGCTAACTCATGTCGTTAAGTATATGTCAGCCTTGAGCGCTGATACACTTTTCTCCGGTGACCAGGATGGGCATAAAGTAGCTCATACCCTTCCAGTCAACAAATTTCATATCACCACGCCATCCTAGAGGCATCTGTTTAAATTTTTCGTTGGGCCGACCAATTTGAGCGTAAGCCGACAAGCTGCCACCGAGTAGTTGCCGCATGTCAAATTGGACATCGCTGTTGTAACAAATTGCAGGCTTCCCTTCAGTGGTAGTGGAAGTACCAACTACGGCATCGCCACTCATTCCCGCATCGACGAGAGTAAAAGACCCGTCCACTCCAGCTTTAGCGACTTTTATATCAGGTCCACCCTCTAAACTGACGGTAGCTGCAACATTTGGACTGATGCCGCCACTTGCCGATGTTGCCGTCAATTTATAACTCGCTGGCACCGAACCTGAAAGACGAAATGCCCAGGACACATTAAAAGGCACGGGACCAACAGCAAAATTCAAGCTACCTGGTAAAGTATGGTTGACGCTTAAAAGATTTTTATTATCGCTAAGTAGAGCTGGTTGAATTTCGGCCAAAGCGAACGCATCTTGACCAAAAATTTGTACCCCCAAATCAATACTTGCTTGTTTACCCATCGCAAGCGCCTGGGCATCAATTTTTGCAAAGATCAAAGAGCGTTGCGCACCAAATGCTCTTCCGTTTACATCGGCGAAACTATGCAGGCCAAGACCCTGTTTAGTACTAAAAAATAAAGAGCCACTGGCCGAAGCGGAAAATTGATCGCTACCGATGTTGTAACTCCTTGCACCACCTACCCAGCCGTCTTCCGCCTTGAAGCCAATCCCGGCATCGGCACTCATTTGGCCCTGATTTTTCTCGGAGTTAGCCTTCTGCCGCTCGACGATGGCGCCAAGATCAACTTTCGGGGTGGCCGCTTCAACTCGGGTTAACTCCTTCGAGCCTGCGTCGCTACGCACCACAATTAGAAGATTTGTGCCCTGAGCGGCGAGCATGGTACCCAGCTCAGAGATCTCTTTTTGCGCCGCTGGCTTAGCTACCGCTTTACAGTCCCCGGTAATGGCAATTGCAACAGTGTCCGACCAACCTGGCCATGATCTGTCTCCATCGCAAGTAGTCGGCAGACTGCTGACCACTTGATCGGTCATGGTATCAGTCCAGACAAAAGACTGCCCTTTGGGGCTGAAGTACTCCTGACTTTTTATTTTTACGTCGAGAGTCCCTTTACCCTGGGCCGCTTGCGAGCCAGGATTATTACCTCCGCCAGCGCCAACTTCACCGGATGACGATTCGTTTATTTTAGACTTGGAATTATCCTTGCACCCACTCACTGCCAAAGTGGTAAGTGAGCTAACCAAGGAAACCATGATCAATTGTCCTCTAAACATAAGCCACCTTGCGCCGTCAGTGTGTATTTAGGCAATTGGAACTACGCCAGGAACGGGACCGTTATCGGCATTCTTCGATCAAAACTTTAGAGGATTTTGATTGGCGGCTGTAACCTCAAAAAAATTCGGTGCTTACACAGGCAACGAGCGAGGATTGCCAAATGCCGATGGTATTGGTCAACAAATCCGGGGCAACTGGTCTCCGCTTAACATCGGCACCGTACGCTTAGTCCCATACGGCCCAGCCATCATCAACACACCAGGATGCTGTGACGTGACCCGCCCAATAAGCTGCGCGCGCTCGCCGGCAGCGACTGTGCGCATCACTTTAAGAGCGCTCTCAGCGAAGTCCGCAGCAACAATTGCCACTAGACACCCCTCATTCGCCAAATACATCGGATCAAGGCCTAGGATTTCACAGACGCCACGCACCTGTGTGCTGACAGGAATCTCTTTTTCAACAACGGCCATGCCACACCCCGAGCTTTCCGCCAGCTCCACTAGCGTCGAGGCCAAACCGCCTCGCGTTGCGTCGCGCAAACAGTGGATAGGAATTTCTGCCTGTATTAGTGCTTGGACGAGAGCGGTTAACGGCATCGAATCGCTCTCAATAGGGGGATTGAAAGTCAGGTCACTACGCGCACTCATCACCGCCACTGCATGGCGACCAATATCGCCACTTATGATAATCGCATCGCCTGAAACGATACGGCTCGGAGTGATCGTAATTCCTGGATTCACTGCCCCAATTCCTGCCGTGTTAATAAATAAATTACCCCCAGACCCACCATCTATCACTTTGGTATCGCCGGTAACAATATCAACACCAGCAACTCGTGCCGCTTCAGCCATAGAAGCCATCACGCGTTCCAGCGTTGCTACCGAGAACCCCTCTTCTATGATCAAGGAACAGGATAGCGCCTTTGGCTGAGCCCCACACATTGCCAAATCATTGACCGTGCCGTTCACAGCGATCTTGCCAATATCTCCACCGGGAAAAAATAGCGGTCGCACGACATAGGAATCGGTAGTAAATGCCAGATTTTCCCACGGCCCAACTGGAATAATAGCACCGTCATGCCGCACATTTTGGTGCACCGTTCCAGGCAGCAGCGGCAACAAACGAGCAAGTAATTCATGCATCAAACGCCCACCGCTGCCGTGCGCCATCTGAATGACGGATGAGGCAAACAGAGGCCTAGGACAAATCTGAGAACTGACTGGCGCCATCGACCTGTCCTCCACGGTAATGAAAATAAGCAGCACATGCCCCTTCGCTCGAGACCATTGGCGCGCCGAGAGGGTGCATTGGTGTGCACTCTTTAGCAAAGGCAGAGCACTGCGGCGGCTTAATCTGGCCTGTCAACACAGCGCCCGCTCGGCAGAGTCCGCGCTGATGATTGGAGCAAAGCGAGGCTGCAGTGAGTGGAAACTTTAGTTCTGCGTCGTATTCGAGATACCCATCACGCAAACTAAGACCACTGGCTGATACCCGTCCTAAATCGCGCCACCCAGCCTCTGTGGCTGCAAAAACTTCCGTAACGATGCGCTGCGCAATAGTATTGCCATGAGGCAAAACCACCCGGGAATATTGATTTTCCACCCTGTATTGGTGCGCTTCAAGCTGCTGCACACACATGAGAATGCCTTGCATAAGGTCTACTGGTTCAAACCCCGTAACCACAATAGGTAAACGCAATGACTCAGCTAGTCGATGGTACTCTTTTAGACCCATCACGGCACAGACATGGCCCGCAGCAAGAACTGCATCAACACCGCGGTCCGAACCTGCATCCACTCGCTCGACCCCGGCCGTGTCGAGTAATTTATGCAATATCGGAGGAACTAAAACCAGTGCGCTAATAATAGAAAAATTTCTCAGTCCCTGGCTCTTTGCTCTATACACAGCCATAGCATTCGCCGGGGCTGTGGTCTCGAAACCCACGGCAAAAAAGACCACCTCACGAACGGGATTATCTCGAGCAATGCTTAGCGCTTCGAGTGGTGAGTAAATAGTGCGTACATCTGCGCCATGCGCTTTAGCTGTCAATAGATCCTGAGTAGTGCCTGGAACCCGCATCATGTCGCCAAAAGTACACAAAATGGCTCCATGTACGGAGGCCGCTTTTATAGCTGCGTCAATTTTTTCGGTCGGCGTCACACAGACAGGACACCCAGGCCCGTGCACTAGTTCCAGACCATAAGGCAAAAGTTGATCTAAACCATGCTTAACAATAGTATGGGTCTGGCCGCCGCACACTTCCATGATTCGCCGTGGCTTAGACATGGCATGTTTAATGGCTAACGCCAACGTAGCGACTAATTCTTCATTTCGAAAATCATCAACAAATCTCATATTTCAGACCAAAAAGGCGACGCGCACACAGTGTTAGGATTTGCCTCCTTCGCAGATGCCGTATCCGAGGTTAATGCCATGATGCTTCGCACAGTATTCTCAGCAGCCCACTGATTGATGACATTCATCGCGAAGCCCACATGGACTAATACATAATCCCCCGGTACAGCTTCAGGTAAGTAGGCAAAGTTCACGATTTTCACAACAGAACCGAAAGCAACACGTCCGGTTTTCATCAGCGGTTCAGAACTATCAAGGTCGATCACTTTACCGGGAACAGCGAGACACATGAGTTCCTCCCTCCGCGACCTGCGACAGCAGACC
>Ga0315274_10012782_pt1 | contig 11964 bp, 9 predicted proteins | sample YL17G02_20_MG_FD_203700 | JGI IMG/M metagenome (GOLD analysis project Ga0315274, IMG submission 203700) | Sediment microbial communities from Yellowstone Lake, YNP, Wyoming, USA - YL17G02_20 | ecosystem: Environmental > Aquatic > Freshwater > Lake > Sediment | place: USA: Wyoming | collected... | reverse complement strand
TTGCTTATTGAACTGAGGCCCTGAATTTCCCCGATATAAATTGGAATACCTTGACAGAGGGGTTCCATAAGTATAAGTGTAAGCAAAAGTTCTTAGACTTGGCCTAATACAGAAGTCAGGATATATGATGATACATTGGTTGGTTGGAGTCCCGTCGGCACTCCGCAAAAAAGATGGAGGTGGAAGATGAGAACGTTACAGAATTTAAGATGGAACACAAGAGGCAAAAGGTGGATGTTAATTTTATTTTTTATTTTTTTCGTTCAAGCCTTAAGCTTGTTTGAGGCAAACGCAGCTGATACTACCATAAAAGGCACAACCGCAGATTCTTCAGCGGCAAGTTTAGAGGTGACCAATTCCGCGAATACAAGTCTTTTGTATGTCAGAAATGACGGCAAAGTCGGCATCGGGGAAACGAGTCCCACCCAGAAACTGGTTGTTTCCGGCAACATAACTGTTGGCTCTGATTCTTCAACTAACGATGATTATATTTATTTTGATACAGGCACCTCAAAATATCTTGCTTGGGATGATGACCCAGGAGAATTTGACTTAAGCGATGATTTGAATATTACAGGTTGGGCAGCAATCGGAAATACAAGCGTTGCTACAGATGCCATATTAAAAGTTCAAGATACGATTACATCGACAGGCAATATGTATGGAGCATCGTTTGCTCCAATTTTTTCACCTTCCAGCAGCTCTACTGCAACTTATTGGGGCGTAAACAATGGGCCATGGATAGGCAACACTAATTTTGGGCAGGCAACAGTTATTGGATCATATAATTGCGTTGGTGTAGTTGGCGCTACTGTTGGCTCAGCCACTTTAGACACTTATGGTTTACAAGCATTCGGTTTTGGAAAATATGCTGCTAATGTTACTACTGAGTATTCTACAGGTATTTTGTGTGGTTCAAGCACAGATTGGGGAGGAGGAGGTACGTATACAGTAGGCACCGGTTATGGGATTTATATTTCTGATGCCGCAGCCACAACAACTACTCAATATGGTATTTATATGGAAGATATAAATCAAGCAACTACTGATTACGGCCTCTACATTGCCGGCGCAGATACTGCAGCCATTGTTGCTATGGATAGAGTGGGCATTGGGGATGCTACGCCTGATGCAATGTTGGATGTAGAAGACAGTGTCGCCGGTTACACTGCAGTCATATCCAATACAAATACAGGTAATGATGTAGATTGCCTTTATCTTTTTATTACAGGAGATGGCAGCCTTGGCAGCACCAATACCTATATCCAGTTTGCTAACGGTTCCGATTTAACAGCAGGATACGTTTATGCCACAAACAACAATGGTGTTACTTATGGTACTACAGGCGGTGACTATGCAGAATATTTTTACACCAATGACACGGATTTAAAACCAGGTGAAATAGTTTCCATTGATACAAATTTAAAGAATTCAGTCCAGAGATCTAATAAACCAGCAGACAAAAATGTCATAGGAGTTATTTCAGATAATTCTGGTTTTGTGGGTAATTTCCCGATAGAAGCAGATGACCCTGCTTCTGTAGACCAGCATTCTAAGATAGTTTCTATGGTAGGCCAAGTCCTTACCTTGGTGAGCATAGAGAACGGCCCAATTAAGATTGGCGATTATCTCACCAGTTCATCTTTGCCGGGCTATGCAATGAAGGCCACAAAAGCAGGCCAGACAATAGGTGTTGCTTTAGAAAATTATGATGGCAAAGATGCAAATTCAGCAGGCAAGATAATGGTCTATGTTAATCCTGGTTATAGATTACAAGATACAGATAATCTCAAAGAGGCAGATAAATCCAGCGATGATGCATATAAGATTAGACACCACGATCCAGAAACAGGCGAATGGATATTTTATTCCAAGAATAATAAAACCGGCCAGGTAAAGAGGGTTAACATGGAAAAATTAGTCAAGGCAGTGGAAAGATTAACCGGCGAACAGTTTTTATTTGAGACAGTTGAAGCAGTTTCTAATTGAAACTAATCACCGGCGCTTTTAAAGCAGGTTAATAGGCTGGATGTGAAAACCGCCATTTTTAGAAATTGCCTTATTGCATCGCTTCTTATTGTAGGCACTGCACCCCCTGTCCTTGCTGCAGGTATCACCATTGCTAACAGTGCTACGGTTACGCTGGTGGGTTCACCGACGATTACCACGGTAAGTGTAGGCATATATGGGACGCTTTCTGCTGGTGCAGGCACCATTAAGATAAGTGGAAACTATACAAACATTGGCACCTTTACTGCTGGCACCGGCACGGTTGATTTTACCGCTACCAGTGGCACACAGTACCTGACTTCGGGTGGCACAGGCACTGGCAAATTATTCTATCATCTTACCCATTCTGGTGCAGGAACATTATACCTGCTTACCAATGCAATAGACATAGATGGCAATTTTAACAATTCTGCCGGCATATTTGATGCCAATGGCCTTGCAATCTCCTGCGCTGGTAATTGGACAAATTCCGCTACCGCTACTTACACTCACAATAACAACTCTGTAACCTTAGACGGCACCAACCAAACCCTCACTGGTCCAACTACCTTTTATGATCTTACCAAGATTGTAACCTCTGCTGCTACCTTAACCTTCGATAATACTGCTATCCAGACAATCACTCACAACCTCACCCTACAAGGCGCCTCTGGACAATTGCTCTCTTTAAGAAGCGATGCTGCAGCTGCCTATAACCTTACTTTGCAGGCAGGAGGAACACAAAGCCTATCCTATTTGGATGTTCAGTATTCTGATGCCTCGGGAGGAGTGGAATTGGCAGCAGGCCCAACCTCAGTTGACTCTCTCTATAACTTAAACTGGTCATTTGGAGCAATTTCTCTTTCCATCTCTGTTGTACCCTCAACCTGGGGAGTGGGAACGGTAGATGTAGGGACGACTCAGGTAACCACTTCTGACAGCAGAATAAAAGTTACCAACAATGGCAATGTCTCAGAGACCTTTACCTTGAAGATTTTTGTTGTAGATGACCGTGGTGAATGGACATATTCGTCTTCAGAAGCCGGGGCAGGAAGTAATATTTATGTCCTTTCCGGGATATTCTGTGCTACCACTGATTCTCCGACAGGTTCAAGTTTTAATGAAGGGAGTAGCGAGGATGTTCTGACTACGAGCGCGCAAGTTGCCACCTCCACAAAGTTTGCCTATACCGGTGGAAGCGCCAATGCAGTAGCGGTCCCCGTAAGCGGAGAGCGTTCTTTATGGTTGCGATTGGATATGCCGACTGCAGTTTCCGGAACGTATGCTTATGACCAGCATATCATCACAGTGCGTATTGGCTGTCAACAACCATAAGGACTGAAATTCTTGACGTTTTATAAAATATTCTGTATATTAAATATTGTCAGTAATATACAGAGGCGTGGGAATGAAAGGACAAACAAACTTACAAACGAAAAAGAAATTTAAACCTCTATGAATTTTCTCAAAGATTTTATAAAAAATTTCGATATAACAACCAAATAGAAAGATCAAATGAAAAGGAGGTAAAAAAGAATGCGGAAAATAGTGCGATGTAATAATCAGATAGAAAGATTAAATGGAAAGGGGGTGAAGAGAATGCGCAAGGTAATTTTAGTTTTAATGGCAGTAGGGCTTCTAAGTTTTGCTCTGGCGGATTTAGTGAGTGCTGCTTCGACCGAGAACATTGAAGTTACGGTAACCTGCCGTAAACTCTCGGTCAGCATAAGTCCCAGTTCATATGCCTTTTCGACAGTTAATGAAAGCTCAAAGACCGTAGCATCTACATCAATTGGAGTAACCAACGATGGTAACGTAACTGAGACCTTTGAGTTGAAACTGGACAATACTACTAGCTGGGCATTAAAGCAATCTGGTGTAACTGGCGCAGACGAGTTCATCTCAGGAGCAATCTTTAAAACCACAGCACCATCAACTGGGGATTATACTGATAGTGAAGATATGCTCACAACTGAATATGTACCAGCCACCACTGCCGTATTTGCTGTTGGAGCGACAGCGGGAGAGAAAGGTTACAGTGTGCTAGCGTCAACAGGCAGGAAACTCTGGCTTTACTTTTATGCGCCTTTTTCAACCGGCTCGGGTACCCAGCAGACATTCAATGTGAATATAAGAGCTACTGCTTCATAAAAGAAAGGAGAAGGTTCGATGGATTGGAGGGGAAGAATGGGAAAGATAATTCCTCCCCTTCTCCTTCTTTTTCTCTGCAGTTTTTTCATTGGTGAAGGAACTGCTCAAGGAGAGAAGGAGGAGATGGGTCTGTCAGTTAAGCCAGGAGGACTTTTAATCCAGAGGGTTCCTATTGGTCAACTCTACGATATGGACTCCTCGATAAAGATGCGCTTTAGGATTTTCAATCAGAGCGATAAGCCGCGGCGCTATACCATAAAGGTGGATAAACCAGTTAAGGTTGGTGTAAAGGTGCTCAAGGGTTATACGCAGATACCTGACCCTTCCTGGTTCTGGTTTGAGAAGAATGAGGCTCTGGTGCCGGCAAATCAAGTAGAAGAGATAAAGATGTTCCTGCGTATTCCCAATGAAGAGAAATACTGCAACCAGAAATGGGCAGTGGGAATAGATGTAGAGGGAAGAGCCGAGGCTGAAGAAAGGCTGGTTTTAGCAGTCTCGCCAGTCTTTTACCTTGAGACCGAGAGTAGAAGTGAGGTAAAGGAAAAGCCAGCCGGATTTTTGGGGCTTGTGCCAGGGATAGTAGCTTTGGAAAATGTGGCTTTGGGCAGGAGTAAGAGCATCTCTAAGATAAGGATTCACAATAATGATACACAGCTGCATCGTTATAAGATTACCTCAATTATACCTCATGGAGAACCGGGCAGCCAGGTGATTACCCCTTCACCTAATTTTTCCTGGATACCGAAGAAGGAATGGCTCCAGACTGACAGAGGTACGATAAAAATCGGACCCGAAGAACAGAAAGAGATAATTTTAGATTTAGATATCCCCAAGAAGAAAGAGTTTCTTAATCAACGCTGGGAAGGGATATTATTTGTTGAGTCTGAAGATGGTCTGGCAAATTTTGTGCGCATCCAGATAAAGACAACCAGCCAATGGAGAGAATAATCAGATGTTTGGTAGAAAAAAGAATATCTTTATTCTTCTTTCCTGGCTGGTTGGTTTTTTTATCTTTCTGCCCACATCTGGTGTATGGAGTTGGGGGAGAGATTACAGTTACCGTGACCGTGGCGACCCTCCAAACGCCCAGGGTCTTAAAAGAGACAGATAAATCTCAAGCCAAGAAGGGAGAGATTGTTACCTATACGATTAAGTATGATAATGACGGGCCTTTAACCGATGAAGATTTTGTGATTATTGATGAGATACCTTCAGGTACTACCTATCTAACAGATTCCGCAGAGATAGACAATCAGCCACATACAGGGGCAACGGTAACAGTCTCGTATTTTGACGGTTCCTCCTGGCAGGATGCTAATTGGGATAATCAAGGGAGTAACACCCCATTGAAGATTCGCTGGATGTTTAACCAAGCTTTAGGCGCTCAGGATAATGACGAAGGCACGGACAGCACAACTGCCTGCGACGGCACCTTTCCTGATAGTGATAGCGGGATAGTAAAATTCAGGGTAAGGGTTGAATAGGAATGTCATTATAGGAGAAAAATGTGAGAAGGTTAATTCAGGAACTAAAGTTTTTCCCCCTGATTATTGCCTTCCTATTCTTAGCTGACTATGCAAAAATATCTTTCGCCTCTAACATAACCAATTTTGCTTTATTCTCTTATAAAATTGGCGGTAGCCAAAACCAAATTTCTACCAATTTTTCTTCTACTACCCTCAACATTCCTGCCGGGGCAACAATTATAGCCCCCAAAAATAGTTCGGTTGTTCCTCAGAATTTTACCGTAATAGGAACTGCTCCTGCAACTGCCCAGCTTGAGATAAAAATAGACGGAGTGACTAAATATTCTCTCACCAGTGATTCCAATGGGTATTACTCTCAAGAGGTTTCTGTTACTCCTGCTCCTGGGAGCTATACCATAACTATTTATGCCAATGAGATAGAAGGTGAGTCAGTGGAAGTGGAAGTTATATCAGGTAATCCCGTAAATTATCCAGAGATAGAAAGCCCTGAAGATGGAGCAAAGATAACTAACCGCAAACCCCAGATAATCGGAAAAGCTACTGCCAATTGCCCAATTACTGTGTACGCTAAGGCCAGTCCAATAAAGATTGTAGGTATTGGTTCAAGTAATAGCAGTGGAGATTTTACGATTACTTTAAACCAGGATTTATCCAGTGGGAAAACCCAACTCTTTGTAATGGATACTACGAACAATTTAAGTTCAGAGGTCAACGAAGTAACCTTTATTGATCCTGAAGGTGTGGTTTTTGATTCGATGACTAATAGTCCAATCAGAGGAGCACAGGTTACTTTGTATAATGGTACGACAAATCTGCCCTGCGTGCCAGGTGTAGAGATTGATGCTTCGGATACTAACCCCTATCTAACCAATGCAGATGGTTACTATATGTTTAATGCTATAGACGGAAACTATTATCTGCGCGTCAGTGTCTTCGGTCATACCTTCCCCTCTGCGTCATCGAGTTTTCCCAGAACTATTACTACTGGTTCTAAAGGGGAACAGTTTACCATTGCCGTACTAGCCCTAACAATTAATGTGCCTTTGGATCCACCACCCGGGGTTCTCTCAGTCACCCCTGCTGATGGGCTTAGTGCCTCGGGCACACAAGGTGGCCCATTCAGCCCATCGAGCAAGACATATATCCTTACAAACACAGGAGGCATTCCGATTAACTGGATGGCATCCAAAGGACAGACATGGGTGAGTTTATCTTCCACCTATTGGGTACTAGCAGGTGGTGAGAACACAACGGTAACGGTCTCTATAAATAGCAATGCCAATAGCTTCACACCAGGCCATTATAGTGATACGATTACCTTTACTAACATAACCAATGGAGATGGGAACACAACAAGACCGGTAAGCCTAACCGTAACAGAAATATGCGCATATTCTATCTCTCCCACAAGCTTCTCGCACAGTTCTGGGGCTGAAACAGGCAGTATAAGTGTGACTGCACCGAGTGGATGTCCCTGGACAGCTACGAGCAATGAAACCTGGATAACAATCACCTCAGAGAGCAGTGGGACCGGTAATGGCACGGTAAACTACTCAGTTTCAGCCAATACAAGTTTAAGTTCAAGAACCGGCACGATAATTATAGCTGGGCAGACCTTTACGGTTTATCAGGCTGGTGTATCCTGTACCTACTCCATCTTCCCAACCACCCAATCCTTTGGTGCATCTGAAGGCACAGAGAGTGTCAGTGTTTCAACGCAGAGTGGTTGCGTCTGGACAGCCACGAGCAATGAAACCTGGATAACGATCACCTCAGGGAGCAGTGGGACCGGTAATGGCACGGTAAACTACTCAGTTTCAGCTAATACAGATTCAAGTTTAAGAACAGGCACGATAATTATAGCTGGGCAGACCTTTACCGTGGCGCAGGATGCCCCAACTTCTTGTACCGGACCAACTATTACGGTTATGGCAGTTTCTGGTTGTAATGCAGGTACCCAGGCAGAAGTGCCGGTTACCATCAGCGATACAGCAGGGGGATCTTATTGTTCCTTCACCATAACCTTCGACAATACCAAGCTTCAATATGTAGACATGAATTCGGGGACAATGAGTGCTATGCTGTTAACAGGTTCTATAAGCGAGATAAATGCTTCTGGCAAAATTCAGTGTGTAGTTACATTTTTGGAAGATGGTCCTACATCAGGTACCATCTGTAAATTCAAGTTTACCTTACTCTCCTCTATTGCAGAGGGTTCTCAGGTTGATCTACCTATTAGTGATATTTCTCCTCAGGATGCCTATTGCGGAGAGAACGGTTCGGTTGAATGTAGAGCAGCATGTTCAACCTGGGATGATGCGATAACAACATATCAGGCCTATGTGGATGGTCAAGTGAGCTGGAATGATGTTGTTGCTTGCTATAATGAGGCGGTTGAATGCGGCGGAGAATGCGTGACCTGGGATGATGTCATCACTATGTATCAAGGTTATGTGAACGGAATGATTACGTGGAATGAAGTTATTGCTACTTATCAGGCATACGCCAATCAATAAAGAAACACATTAGTTTTCCACAAAACAAATCGAACTACCTATGAGAGATTCCTTGCGATCTTAGCCTCTACCATCAAACGATACAACTGGCTCTGTCATGCCTACGAGAGAAAGCGGGGTCAGGAGAAAGGAGAAAGCGGGGTCAGGTCTTGCAATATTACAAATTGAATGATACAAACTTATGACCCTTGACCCTGTTTTAGGAGAAAGATAGTGAGTGAAGAAAAAGTAGTTATATCCAGCTGCCCTCACGATTGCGGGGGCAGGTGCGTGCTGAAGGTTCATGTCCGGGACGGGGTTATCACCAGGATTGATACTGACGATGGCGAGGAGCCCCAGCTCAGGGCCTGCGTACGCGGGCGCGCCTACCGGCAGAGGGTATATGCCCCTGACCGTCTCAAGTATCCCATGAAGAGAACAGGAGAAAGGGGAGAGGGGAAGTTTGAGCGCATCACCTGGGATGAGGCCCTCGATACAGTGGATTCCGAACTGAAGCGGGTCAAGGAGGCTTACGGGCCGACAGCCATCTTTTACCTTCCCTATTCCGGGAACACCGGCACATTCCTCCACAGCCAGCTTGCGGTCTTCCGGCTCCTTACCATGTTCGGCGGCTTTACCCCTCACTGGGGGTCTGCCTCTTTCTGGGGAAGCCTCTTTTCATCACAGGTTACCTACGGCACCATCACCACCGGTCATACCCGTGATGATCTCCTCAATTCTAGGCTCATCATCATGTGGGGCTGGAACCCTGCTGAGACCGTGCTGATAACCGGCACCTCTTTCTACCTGACTCAGGCTAAGGAGAAGGGGATAAAGATTGTTTCTGTTGACCCGCGGTTCACTGATTCCGCCGCAGCCTTTGCCAGCCAGTGGATACCCATCCGGCCGGGCACTGACACTGCCATGCTCATTGCCATGGCCTATGTAATCATCAAAGAAAACCTCCAGGATCAGAAGTTTATTGACCGGTACACGGTTGGGTTTAACCGGTTCGGAGAGTATGTTCTGGGCGAAGAAGACGGTGTGCCGAAAACGCCAGTCTGGGCTGAGAAAATTACAGGTGTGCCAGCTGAAACAATTGAAACTCTAGCGAGAGAGTACACCACATTGAAACCTGCAGCGCTGATGTGCACCGGTGCTCCGGGCCGTACCGCCTTCGGCGAGCAGTTTCACCGCGCCCTCTCCACGCTGGCAGCCATGACCGGGAACATGGGCATGCACGGTGGGGAGCCTGCCGGATTCGGATTTCAGCCTGTGGGGCTCCAGGCGCTCTCTGGTACAGGACTGATCTCAGGACTTATTACGGGTAACCTGCCTGAAGGCACTGCCCAGAAGAAAGGCGTTCATATCACGAAGGTATGGGATGCAATCCTGAGGGGGAAGGCAGGAGGCTATCCGGACGATTTCAAACTGGCCTATATCACGAACGGCAATGCACTGAACCAGTTCCCGAATTCGAACAAGGGGGCAGAGGCGCTGAGGAAGCTCGAATTCATCGTTGTCCACGAGCAGTTCCTGACGCCTACCGCCCGATTTGCAGATATTCTCCTTCCTGTCAATACCCATCTGGAGAGAAACGATATCATCAGGCCCTGGTTTTCAGGTCCCTGGTATATCTATATGAACAAGGCGATAGAGTCTCTCTATGAATCGAAGTCGGACCTCGAAATATGCATTGAACTTGCTAAGCGGCTCGGCATCGAGGGTTACAGCGATAAGTCCGAGGACGAGTGGCTGAGAGCATTCTGGAAGTCAGCAGAGGAGACGTCCTCCACAAAGCCTCTCCTCGATTACGAGACGTTAAAGAAAAAAGGCGTGCACAAGATTACATTGACGGAACCGGTGATCCCCTTCAGGGAGCAGATTGAAAATCCAGAGAAGCATCCGTTCCCCACCCCCTCCGGGAAGATTGAAATATATTCCGAGCGTCTTGCCTCAATGAATAACACCAAGCTTCCCCCCATTCCCAAGTACCTGGAACCCTGGGAGGGAAGGAGCGATCCGCTGACAAAGAAGTATCCGTTGCAGCTTATCACCACCCACTTCAAGAGACGAATCCACTCCCAGTTTGACAACATCCTGTTGCTTAAAGAGCTTGAGCCCCAGGAAGTGTGGATCAGTTCAACTGACGCCCTTAAAAGAGGCATCAGGCATGGCGATATGGTGAGGATCTTTAATGACAGGGGTGAGGTGGTTATACCTGCCAGGGTAACAGAGAGGATCATGCCCGGTGTGGTGAGCATCTACCAGGGGGCATGGTTTAATCCTGATAAGAACGGCGTAGACAGGGGAGGGTGTGCAAACGTGCTTACAAAAGATGATCATTCACCAGCCGGTGCCTTCTGCAGCAATAATGCATTGGCTCAGGTAGAAAAGGCTTAAGGAGAAATTGACTATGCAGATGGGATTCTATTTTGATCAGTCCCGGTGCACCGGGTGCTATACCTGCTGCGTGGCATGCAAAGACTGGAACGACATACCCGCAGGACCTGCACACTGGAGGAGGGTGACTTCCAGGGAGTGGGGCACGTACCCTGAAGTGTACCTCACCTACCTTTCGCTTTCCTGCAGCCACTGCGAGAACCCGGCCTGTGCCGCAGCCTGTCCTGTGAGCGCCATTGCCAAGAGGAAAGAAAACGGTATCGTGGTGGTGGACAGAGAAGCGTGTCTTGGAGGCGATATCTGCGGCATGCCCTGCAAACAGGCCTGTCCCTACAGTGTCCCCCAGTTCGGAAGCGAGGAAAACCCCAAGATGCAGGTGTGCCATTTCTGCCTGGACAGGCTGAAGGAAAATAAGAAGCCTGCCTGCGTGGACTCATGTCCGGTCCGGGCACTCGAGGCCGGCCCCTTGGATGAACTGAAGGAGAAATACGGTGACGGAAAAGAGGCAGAGGGATTTATCTATTCGTTAAAGACGAGGCCATCGGTTATCGTGAAACCACGGTACGAAAAGGCGTGAGGCAATAGTTATAAGGGGCAAGGGTCAAGGTGAAAAAGAAGGGGTCAAGTAGCAAGGAACAGGGAAAATACAGGGGCGAAGTAGCGAAGGGGCGAAGGAAAGACAGAAACCTTCGACCCTATGACCCTGTATTTGACTTAACCTCTATATTCATAACCCTCGAACCCTACTTTTTCGGCTCCACCAGCTCAATGAGCATGCCGCCGGTTGTCTCAGGATCGAAGTAGGCAACCTTGCTTCTCCCCATATCGAGAATGCCGTCCTTGGTAACATGGCCCAGACGGATGCCCTTCTCCTGCAGGTGCCTGACAGCTTCCTCGATATCCTTCACCACATAGGCAATGTGATTTAATCCCGCAGGCTGATTACCTATAAAATTTTTAAAGCGCTCTGATATGGGCTGGATCAATTCCAGTTCAATATCGCCCACCGGTATGAAGGCAAACCTGCTCTCCGCCTCGGTGCCGAAAGGCGGCATCACGTAAATATCTTCATCCTTCAAGTCCAGGAGCTTCTTGAAGGGCTCAATTGCCTCTCTGATATCATTAACAATAATACCGATGTGACGAATCTTGGAGATCATCTCGTATTCTCGATTAAGGTTGATAGTATTGATTAAAATATCAGATTATAGGATAAAAAAACAAGGCAAGACTGAAACTAAAATTTATTGTATGAACAGACACCTTTCCTCTGTGTAGTACTTGCTTGGTTACTTCTCCTGAGATATCTATCAGGGTGCTGAAAAGGCCACTTTTGTAAGGCTGATCAAAAATGCTCAGATGCAAGGCGCCCGAAATCCTGAGGAGTGAGGCGTACTTGGACGTACGTCGCAACGACGAAGGACGAGGGGAACGCCGCA
>Ga0315274_10012780_pt1 | contig 11964 bp, 10 predicted proteins | sample YL17G02_20_MG_FD_203700 | JGI IMG/M metagenome (GOLD analysis project Ga0315274, IMG submission 203700) | Sediment microbial communities from Yellowstone Lake, YNP, Wyoming, USA - YL17G02_20 | ecosystem: Environmental > Aquatic > Freshwater > Lake > Sediment | place: USA: Wyoming | collected... | reverse complement strand
AGGACTATCTAGCTATGCTTGACATATCTCAATTATCTTACGTACTAGCCAATTTGGGAATCACCCAAATGTCCTGATTTAGGGACTCAATCGCTAGCTCAATAGTACTAGGATGACGGATTCGAGCATAATTTAGGCTAGCTCCGGAATGCCACTTTTGAGTGCCAAGTCTCAGAAGCATAAAGCGTGCTGGAATGCGCGACCACGAAGTTGCACAAAACTCCGAATTGTGACCCTTCGCTGCTACCTATCTGAGGAACGCCAGGGATGAGCTTTTCACCGTGACCAGGCTGATGGAGCAGGGGGATAGCGCCGGAGCTGGTGATGGTGGCCACCAGTGCTGTGGAGAGGGAATTCAGGGAGATAAACCGGAGGACTGAGGTTGGCGCCAGGTGGACAGACGAAGGAGTGGAGAGGGTTGCCAGGCTCCTGGAGGAGGTGAGGCTTAATGGAACCAAGCTTGAATTCTACGCGTAAACACCTTGACATCTGGGGGGGGTGATATACTATTGGCTAAGGGAGGTTCCGTGGAGAAATCGCTAAGAGACTCCGAGGAAATGTCAGCTCTTCGATATGCTACCAAAAGATAGGAGGTGGATTGTCATGTTGCATCGAAAAGGGAGCTTTTGGTTCAAATGGGCAACCCTATTCCTGATAGTAGCGTTGATAGTGCCGGTGTTGTTTGCCTGCGGCAAAGAGAAGGAGAAGACTCCTACACCAACGCCTCCACCCACAGCGACGTCCGGGCCAACGCCGACAGCAACTCCTGGACCAACACCTACGCCCACACCCGCCAAAGGGCCAGTGAAGATCGGGGTCATAATGCCCTGGAGCGGGCCGCTGGGGATGGGAGGCCTTCTGACAGACCAGATTATAGCAGTGGTGGAGGAGCAACTGAAGAATCAGGGTGGCATACTCGGTGGCAGAGAGGTCCAGTTTGTCAGAGGTGACGACCGCGGTGTGGTTGCCGAGTCGGCAGGCCAGGCCAAGAAGCTGATAGTGGATGATAAAGTAGCTATCCTCACCTGTGGGGGCGTTTCCTCGCCAAGCTTCACTGCGGTAGCTGATGTCGCCGAGGAACTCAAGGTGCCCTATGTGGCCTTCGCCACAATTTACGGTTTAAGGTTGGGTAAGTATAGTTACAGTGCTTGCCTATTCGGCTCCGAGACTGTACACAATCGAATTGCCAGCTTCCTAATAGATGTGGTGAAGCCCAAGACAGTCGCTTGGCTGGCACATGACCTTGAGGATAGCCACTCTATGCTTTACGGTGTGGAGGGTGTTGTGGGGGTCAAGGAACGTCTGAAGGACAAAGGGATAGAGACCGTATATGAGCAGTTTTTTCCCCTGGATACGATGGACTTCTCCCCATATCTAACCAAGATCAAATACGTGAACCCAGACATCCTGGTAAGCTGGCTCAATTCGGCAGGGCAAGCAATTACAATCAACAAACAGATAATGGAGCTGGGTGGCTGGGGCAGCATAAAGTATTTTTCTTCTCTCGAGACAGGCACTAATAAAACCGCCATAAACCTGCCGTCGGCGGTAGGCACTTACGCGGCTGTAATGTGGCTCCCGGGAAGCGATGACCCTGGCATGAAGGCCTTTGAGGATGCCTTCGTGCAACGCCATGGCTGGCTGCCCACCCCCGAATTGACTTTCTTCTACAATTGTCTCTGGACAGCCATCAAAGCCATTGAGCTGGCCGGCACTGATGACCCTGATAAAGTTGCAGAAGCCCTGCGCTCAGGCAACCTGGAATGGGACTCGGCCTGGGGACATCTGCGTATCTCTCCCGATGGAATCGGTGTGCCCACCACGATGGTGGCGCAGATCCAGGAGGGGGGCGAACTGGTCAAGGTGTGGTTTCAGTAAGTTACCTCCAAGTGAGCTTTCTTACCATGGGGCTAACAAACATGCGTGGGAGCATGTAGTGAGCGGTGCTGACAATGAACAGGTTTCAATACGTGAAGAGGAGCAAGTCAACAAAGACGGCTCGCTTTTTAGTAGTGTAATATTTTAGGCAGGTCGATTTGTCTGAAAACGACTGAAGTACTACAAATTTGCCCTAAAATGATCGCAACACGACACATAATAAGGTTAGGAGGAAGTTAGATGAAACGGTGGTTAGTCGTCTTCACAGCTTTAAGCCTATTGTTGCTTATAGTACTACCAGCTTGCGGCAAAGAGAAGGAGAAGACTCCTGCGCCAACGCCTACACCTACAGCCACGCCTGTCCTAACGCCCACAGCCACGCTCACGCCTATGCCTACACCTACTCCCACCTCCGCCAAAGGGCCGGTGAAGATCGGGGCCGTAGCACCCTGGAGCGGATCGATGGCGATGTCTGGTGTCCTAACAGACCAGATTATAGCCGTGGTGGAGGAGCAGGTGAAGAATATGGGTGGCATACTAGGTGGCAGACAGGTCAAGTTTGTCAGAGGTGACGACCGCGGGATGGTTGCCGAGTCGGCAGGCCAGGCCAAGAAGCTGATACTGGATGATAAAGTCAGTATCCTCACCCTGGGCGGAGTTTCCGCGGCTCACATCAATGCAGTAGCCGATGTCGCCGAGGAACTCAAAGTGCCATTTGTAGGCTTTGCCACACTTTACAATGCAGAGGCTAGGAAGTACAGTGCTTGCCTATACTTCGGCCCGATTGTACGAGCTCAAAATGCCAGCCTCGTAACAGATCTGTTGAAGCCAAAGACAGTCGCTTTCCTGGGATATAGCGCTGAGGATGGCCAGGAGGTGCTTGACGGGTTGAATGGCATAGTGGGTGGCCAAGACCATCTTAAGGCTAAGGGGATAGATATCGTATATGAGCAGTATTATAGCCCGGGTACGGTAGACTTCACTCCATATCTAACCAAGATCAAATACCTGAAGCCAGACCTTGTGGTAATCGACAACAATACGACAGAGGCAGCAATTACGATCAACAAACAGATAATGGAGCTGGGTGGCTGGGGCAGCATGAAGGTTTATTTCTCTACCGAGGTAAACAGCGGTAAGGCCGTCGTTACCATGCCGGCGGCGGTAGGCACTTACACGGCTGTGATGTGGCTGCCGGGAAGCGATAACCCGGGAATGAAGGCCTTCGAGGATGCCTTCAAGCAGAAGTATAACCGGCTGCCCGACCCTGTGTTGACTTACTTCTACAATTGTTTCTGGGTAGCCATTAAGGCCATTGAGCTTGCTGGCACTGATGACCCTGGTAAAGTTGCAGAAGCTCTGCGCTCAGGCAACCTGGTATGGGACTCGGCCTGGGAACGTCATCGTATTGGTACCGATGGAATCGGTGAGATCACGGGCATGGTGGCCCAGGTCCAGGAGGGGGGGAAACTGGTCAAGGTGGGCCCTCAGTAAGTGCTCCCACAAGTGAGCTTGGTAGTGTAACATTTTGGCCGGATCGATTTGTCCGAAAACGACTGAAGTGCTACATGTTGCGGAACATGCTGGCATGAGTCTGGCCGACGCAGAGTTGCCCGGTGGCAAGCGTTACCGGGATTAGGTGAGGGATTCTTGGGATCATCGTTGACGATTGTAGGCGGCGCAGGGAGGCTGGGCAAGAACCTGGCCACAAGGTTATGGGATCGAGGCCATAGGGTGAGGGTCTTCGACCTGCCCGTTGTGGATTTCTCCGGCCTGGAAGGCATCGAGCAGATAAAAGGCGACATCACCGATGCTCAAGCTATAACCTCAGCCGTCGGAGGCGCTGACACCGTTATCCATCTGGCTGCCCTTCTGCCGCCAAAGAGTGAGGCCAACCGCGAGGTTACCTGGCGCATCAACGTCGGGGGCACCCAGAATATCGTCGATGCCATCTCGTCCCTTGATCTGTCCATTCGCCTCATATTCAGCTCTTCGGTAGCCACCTACGGTGACACCACCCAAGAGCAGTACCCCATTGGGATAGACTGCCCACAGCAGGCCCTGGACATCTATGCCGAGACCAAGATCGCCGCCGAGGCGTTGATACGGACGTCGCCGCTGCCCTGGACCATTCTTCGCATCTCGGGCATCGCCATCCCCGAGTTCCTGGAGCCCCCGCGGGTTTGGCCTTTTCAACGGGACCAGCGGGTGGAATTTATCAACTGTGATGATGTGGCACTGGCCATCGCCAAGTGCGTGGGGAATAATGCCGTCCGCCGCAAGGTATTGAACATCAGCGGCGGACCCAGTTGGCAAATGCTGGGCTGGCAGTACGTTAAGGGCTACTACGATATATATGAGCTTCCCCTGGATGAGGCCAAGTTTCAGGATAGTCCTGGTTGGACCAACTGGTATGACACCGAGGAATCACAACGGTTGCTCGCGTATCAACAAACTAGCTGGCAGCACTTCCTTGTTCAGCTTAGACGAGCAGTGGAGCAGGCTATGGGCTAAAATAGGTATGGATGCCTGCCTTTGTCGGGGCTAGGGGGAGCACCAAAACGATACGGAGGTTTGGAACATGTCTTCAAAAGTATGGTTCATGAATGACCGAGCTCAATCTTTCGAGACCAGCATGGTGGCCAAGATGCTCACCGTGTTCGATGCCGCCGGCTTCGCTGAGATGATCAGCCCGGGGGATGTGGTGGCCATAAAGGTCCACTGTGGCGAGTACAATAACACGGCGTATCTGCGACCGGTCTATGCTAGGGCGTTGGCCGACAGGATTAAGGAGGTAGGGGGTAGGCCATTCGTTTGTGATACAACCACCCTGCCCTACCTACCTGTTGCCTCCCGGTGTACGGCCCTGGATGAGCTCCTCACCGCAGAGCGGAACGGCTACAACTCCGCTACCCTGGGCTGCCCGTTTATAGTGGCCGATGGCTTCATGGGTACCGACGACATCAGGGTAGACGTACACGAGGGCTTCATTTGCAAGGAAGCTTATGTGGCCAAAGCGCTGGCCCTGGCTGATGTCCTCATCACACTCTCCCATTTCAAGGGCCACCCATTCGGCGTCATCGGTGGTACTATTAAGAACCTGGGCATTGGCTGCCAGTCCAAGCGGGGTAAGTTCAACATCCATATGGGAGGCCATACACGCTATAGCATGATCAACTCCCCGGTGTTCTTGCACAAATGTTTGGGCCAGGACTGTCCCACGTATGCTATATGCACGCAGGTTTGCCCTTATGATCTCTTCAAGTTCAAGGAAGTGGATGGCAAGTTCATATTAGACTGGGATCAGCAGAAGTGCACCAACTGCCTTGCCTGCCTGGGCGTTGTCATGTTGTGTGGAGTTGTTGGCATGCCCGAGGACACTCAGGAAGCACTAAATGCAGCTATGGCTGATGGCGCCTTGGGAATGGTTAATGCGGTGGGCCGTGAAAAGTGCGGCTTCATCAATCTAGCAATAGATGTGACGCCAAGTTGTGACTGCGTGCCCTGGGCTGATAGGCCCATCGTACCCAATGTAGGGGTGTTTGCCTCAAAGGACCCGGTGGCCATAGACATGGCCACCCTCGATAAGACTGAGGAGCTTATCGGTATGCCTGGCTCCGCCTGCGAGGAACGTGGTGTGGCTGCCCCCGGCACCAAAGGCAGATTCGCCGCTTCCTCTTCGATGATGGGGATAAGCGAGATGATACAGATCAACACCGGCGAGAAGATTGGCCTTGGTGTTAAGGATTATGAACTTATCGAGGTTCCACCAGCACCAGCAGCACAGTTCATATTCCACTGGGACAAAAGGATGGTTTCCGATCGGCTGAGGCGTATGCATGCTAAAGATCCTGTATTCCCCTTCGACAAAGGTTTCAATAACCGGCTGCAGGAAGTCGACTTCACGGAGGTGAGGTAGAGTGAACGGCTATATGGGTAAGCTACTCAGGGTGAACCTGAGCCAGGGCAGGATTGCTGAGGAGCCACTTGATGCTAATATGCCCCGGGACTACATCGGTGGGGCCGGCCTGGCTACCCGTATCATCTTCGAAGAGGTGCCCACGGACACCGATCCACTCAGCCCGCAGAACAAGCTTCTGTTCATGACCGGGCCGATGACAGGCACGTTGTTCCCTACCACTGCGAGGTATGAAGTATGTACTAAGTCGCCTCTCACCGGCATCTGGCTGGACGCTAGCTCGTCGGGGCGGTGGGGCAATTACTTCAAGCGCACGGGCTACGATGGCATCATCATCGAAGGAGCCTCGGACAAGCCGGTATACCTGTGGATCACCAATGACCACGCTGAGTTGAGGGATGCCTCTTATATTTGGGGCCAAGATGCCCTGATTACCCAGGATAGCATAAGGCGAGAGGTGGGGGAGAGGCGGGCCAGCGTGGCCTGCATCGGTCCTGCTGGAGAGAAGCAAGTGCTGCTTGCCTGTGTGATCAACGACGAAGGGCGGGCGGCCGGCCGGGGCGGCGCGGGTGCGGTGATGGGCTCCAAGAAGCTCAAGGCCATAGCTGTAAACGGCACCAAAAGGATAAGGTGGGACGGTGACGAAGTCTATCGCAAGATGGCGCAGGGTTTCACTATTGGGCTGGCAGCCTCCATTTTAGGTACTATGCTTGGCAAGGATGGCACCGCTGTGGGTATGGACTCCGGCTGGGTCACTGGTGATGTGCCAGTCAAGAATTGGCGTCAGGGGATATGGAAGGAGGGGAGCATCAAGCTGGGGGGATTTCGCATGAGCCAGACCATCCTGAAGGGACAGGATGCCTGCCTGGGCTGTCCCATACGCTGCGCCCGTCACATCGCGATAGAGCAAGGACCATACAAGATGGATGGCCCCGGCCCCGAATACGAGACTTTGGCTATGTTGGGCACACTTCTCCTCAATGACAACCTTGAAGCGGTGTGCTGGGCCAACGACCTGTGCAATCGCTACGGAATCGACACCATATCCACCGGCGGCGCTATAGCCTTTGCCATGGAGGCCTATGAGAAGGGGCTGATAACCAAGGCCGATGCCGGTGGCCTGGATCTGAGTTGGGGCAATGTGAATGCCATACTTGAGCTTGTCAAACTTATCGGTGAGCGCCAAGGGCTGGGTGCTCTCCTGGGACAGGGAGTAAAGCGGGCGGCGGAGAAAATTGGTCATGGCGCTGAGTCCTTCGCAGTACACGTCAAAGGTATGGAGGTACCGGCTCATGATCCGCGTGCCTACTTTAGCATGGCGGCCAACTATGCCACTAGCCCTCGGGGTGCCTGTCACCTCCATGGCAACCCCCTCGCATTTGAGCTGGGGCTGGTAATGCCAGAAGCCGGCATCACCTATAAGCAGGGTCGTTTCGATCGTGATGGCAAAGGACTGGCGACCAAAGTTTCACAGGACTTCGCGTCACTGGCGAACTCTATGGTGGTGTGCTCTATGGCTGCCATGACTATGCAGCCTTCGATCGTCGCTGGCTTTCTTACCCTGGCTACCGGTGTGCACTATACGTCCAAAGATGTGCTCAGGGCCGGCGAGCGAATAGTCAACCTGCAGCGCCTATTCAACCTGGGCTGCGGCATCACCGCCACTGATGACAAACTGCCGCCGCGGCTCCTGGAGCCTACTGCTGAAGGTGGCCAGGCCGGCAAGGTTCCCGATGTCGCCTACCAGCTAAAAGAATATTATAAGGTAAGGGGTTGGACTCCAGATGGGGTGCCCACTACTGAAAAGATCAAAGAGCTAGGGCTGGAGTTTGCCACCGCCAATGTCCAGGGTAAGGTAAAAAGATAAGGATGAAAATCAGGGTAAGTTTTTTAGGGACTATGGAGCGGCTGGTTGGCCAACCCAGCATGGAGGTGGCACTCCTGGATGCCCTCACCTTGGAAGAGGCTATGCACCAGATAGGAAAAAGATTCGGTGGCAAGTTCCCTCCAGAGATCTGGGATGCTAAGCAGGGAGTGTTCACTCACCGGGTCAAAATATTCATCGACTCCACTGAGGTTGAGGATCTCGGCCGGACACTCCAGAATGGTAGCGAGATATTGATACTTGTGCCTGTAGCCGGTGGATAACGCTAAAACTGACAAGGAGGATTCTTTGGCTCAAGGACAGGAACAGATTGATAATGCCATAAAGATAGCCCGTGAGTTGGCTGAGGGATGGAAGGGACGCTCAGAGGACATCGGCCGACGCCTGAAGAAGGTAACGACCACCCTGGAGGGGCTGTCGGGCAAGCTCTTTTTGAAAACCAAAGCTGCTGTACCCCATACCTCAGCTATCTTGAAGACCGCCGAGGATTTGAAGAACGGAGATAGCGCATCAGGCGATAAGCCCGGCGACGAATTTAACGATGCCCTGGGTCAGTTGGAATTAGAGGCCGAGATACTGAGAATCAAGATGGCCAACCGGGACATAGTTATCACCTAGGTACTGGGAACCAATGGCTACAGTAATGATAAAAGAATTTCAAAGCTAAACGTTCCCACAACCTTTGTGGGCATACAGATTAGCTTAGGGGGCCTGTATAAGTGACCGAGGCCAAAATGAGTACTACAATCTGAACGACTTTCCTCAAAAAAGACTAAAACACCATGGCCTATTATTGTGGAAAAGGTTGAGCCGTTTATAGGCGATCGAAAAGCACAGGTGGAGCAAATTGAACAATCGGGCGTCTTGTCCAGTCAGCTGGTTTTGTTGCCGTGACATATCAAAGCAAGAGACAATGACTATAGTCTTTTCGATGCATCTCCTCGCTTGGAGAATGTGGACCCTAACAGCTTTGGGGACAGAAATGCTTGTTATTTGCAGGGCCACAATGTTCCCACTTTTGCAGACGACATACAGCTCAATTTCTTGCAAACCTTGAGAAGTCGTGACGAAAAGGATATGATGGAGAGCGAAAGAAGTGGAGAATAGGGAATGATAAGAGCGTTTAACGGGAAGATGCCGAAGATAGCAGATTCAGCCTTTGTCAGCGAATGGGCCTATGTAGTTGGTGATGTGGAGATCGGCGAAAACTCTGGTGTATGGCCGGGCGTTGTGATTAGAGCGGACTCTGGCTCAATAAGAATCGGCAAGGATTGCCAGATTGAGGATAACAGTGTGGTACACGCTGGAGGAACTATGGAGATTGGTGACAATGTGATAATAGGACATAGCGTCGTTGTCCATGGTCTAAGGATAGGAAACGACGTGCTTATCGGCAATAACGCGACCATCTTGGACTTTGCCGAGATTGGCGAGCATTGTATAGTCGCCGCTAACTCAATGGTGGCTACAGCGCAAAAGGTCCCGAGCAACTCATTCGTCGTTGGGGTTCCTGCTAAAATCAAACAATTGTCGTTAGACGAGATAAATAAAACGTTCTGGAGAATGGCCGAGAGGTACTCCCAGATGAGAACGAAAGAGATGCCCGAGTTCAGTTACCGAGATCTAGTGAGGAAATATAAGGAACAGGGATTGTAGCCGTAATAGTGAATCCTCCCCTGCACAATTCGTCATAAAGTGTGTTTCAACGAGATTGCAAAAATGGGGAGGAAAGGTGTGTAGACCGTCAGCGATAATGGGACACAAAATGGGTTAGGGAAACCAGACAGTTAGAGGGTGACATATAGAAAGCCTTGACTGTCTTCCTTATTCCGTTAGTCTCCTTCATATCTAGAGGGTGAAAGCCAGGATATACAAGCATGTCGTCCCCAGGTTGAGAAAGAGCGTTGTCTCGCAGATCCTCTCCAAGGCCTGCCCTCCCTGGTATTGCCGCCTTTTCAACGCCAGCATATTGCGAACTATCAGCGCTAGGGGTATCACAGAAAAGAAGGCTGCCAGCCTTGGCACCCCGCCGAGAACGCCGAGCACGATGGCCAAGAAGCAAATCGTTGCCAGGATGGCATACAGCAGGCCAGCTCGGTCTCGCCCCAATCGCACCACCAGGTTGTTCTTGCCTGAAGCGCGATCTGAAGCATAGTCAGGGAACTCGTTGATAAAGATCACCAGAAAGATGCTGATGCCAATGGGTATGGACACTAACGTCGGTATTAGCTCGAAGGCACCGGCTTGCAGATAATAGGCAGTGTTGACAGTGAGCCAGCCGTAACAGATGCCGATGAGGATTTCCCCCACGCCTCTATACGCCCAGCGAATGGGCTTCGAGGTGTAGAAGTAGCCGCAGACCATGCCGAAAGCACCAAGGGGTATGGTGAAGGGCCCAGTCTTGAAGTAAAACTGGATAATGAGCCCGATAAGCCCAGCCGCCACCAGAGCGAAGAAGGCAGCCAGAATTACCAGCCGCCTGGGGATTAGTCCCGCTTGTAGCACCCTGGTGCCGCCGCTGAACCTGTTGTATTCCACGTTCAGTGAGTCTGTCTCGTAGTCGTAATACTCACCTAAATAGTAGGTGGCAAGCATTATAAGGACCACAGCCAGAGTAGAGAGGATTCCCACCCCCCAGTTAAAGGAATAGCCCTGGCTCCAGGCTATTACCATTCCGAGTATAAAAGGGGAAACGCCTACGGTGTGAAAGGGTAGCCGACTCAGCGTCAGCCAGGCGACCGCACGTCTCCTCGGTTCAATAACCTGCTCTCTTACGACCTACCCCCTTGGGTACTATGGACTATTTTGCCCTGGGGATGCACTGCCATTTTCCGCAGTTATTATACGGTAGCTTGGGCAGTATCACAAGCGCCGCGTCTCAACAAACCGTGCAAGACATTTGCCTTAGTAGACCGCTACTACTAGGTGAACAATCCTCCATAATGTGCAGCGAAGCTCGTCAAGCAGACCGAGCGACTATACCTCTGCACCATCTCCAGTGACTCCCATCTGCCCTGGTCTTTGATGGTCATGGTGTCTGCCCCCAGACTTGACAGCCAGTTGCAATCGGCATATTATGGCTGCAGGGGGCGATGGAACACAGTCACGCCGCTGTCCTGAATTGATATGGGAAATCCCAATTGTACATGTCATGTCTCGCGGCTTATCCGCCGCTAACTTTTTTCTCATCGTATCCGTATGTATGGAGTTTATCAAGGAAGCAAGCAATATCCTCTCGCTTAAACCTCCTATCGCCCCGTGGTGAGATGCGGTATGCTCTTATTCTTCCCTGTTCACACCAGCGCCTTAAGGTGTTGGGATGGACGCGGAGTAGCCGAGATACCTCTCTCATGGTCAACATATTGTCCATTTGAATAATATCTACCATTCTAGAATTTTTGTTATCCTGACCTGCTAATGCGGGATGTATCTAATACCACGTTGTGGTACTATTATTTATAATACCACATTGTGGTATAATTTGTCAACGTCGGTACCCCCAAAATAGAAGGAGTCTCATATGAGAATCAGGCTTTGTGACATAACTGTAACATTTTTACCAAGTTCGATTTCAGCCAATCTGGCATCGTGGTGAAGTAAAAATGGATAGTAATGGATTTTCACGCATTCGTCGCTATTTAGGGAAAACCCAGATCGAATTAGCCCGGTTATTGAATGTTTCTCCTAAAGCACTACAAAGCTTTGAACAAGGGTGGAGGAACATCCCAGGGCATGCTGAACGGCAGATTCTAGTTCTGTTGGCCTTCAAGAGAGTTCCGGAGGGGAATATTAAACCTTGCTGGCAGATAAGGAACTGCCCTGCTAAATGGAGAGAAAACTGCATTGTATGGGAGTATAAAGCCAGGCATTTTTGCTGGTTCCTTAACGGGACCTATTGCCAGGGTGAACTGCAGACGAGCTGGGATAGCAAGATCAAGCTGTGCCGGCAGTGTGAAGTGTTTCGAGCGATGTTACCAGATATCTAGTCCCAACACCCCTTTGCCTTTGAGAGACCGCTGAAAAGAGGTCCCTGATGCACGATACTCACTGGGTGATTGGCTGGACATCACATGGAGTTCGGAAAGGAGCCGCTAGTGGTTCAAAGAGTGGTGCAAAATATGTAAGTGGCAAAAAGCAAATGGGCAAAGGAACGAAGATGTGACCTGGAATGGAATGATATCCGCCATGATCTCCAGTCACTCAGTGAGGTAGAAGTGAAAGAGGAAACAGACACTTATCTGTTGCGGACCCCGCTGCACGGTGTGGCAGGGAAGGTGCTTCA
>Ga0315274_10012779_pt1 | contig 11964 bp, 10 predicted proteins | sample YL17G02_20_MG_FD_203700 | JGI IMG/M metagenome (GOLD analysis project Ga0315274, IMG submission 203700) | Sediment microbial communities from Yellowstone Lake, YNP, Wyoming, USA - YL17G02_20 | ecosystem: Environmental > Aquatic > Freshwater > Lake > Sediment | place: USA: Wyoming | collected... | reverse complement strand
TGAATATTTTGTTTGTTTTATCTTTTAACAACATCAGGAGGTTATTTCAATAGTTTTTCTTAAGTCAGTGCCATTCGTCTAAAGCCTGCGACTACCAGTTTGTTATTTTATGCTTAACCAAAATATTACCCGATTAATTATTTGAGGGGTGTGCATAATTAGCAACCCTTGAAAAATTAAAGGGTTGCTAATTATGCACACCCCTCAGTTATTTCCCAGTGTAGTTCAGTAAACGCATGATGAATCCTTCTTTGAGACGTTTTCGAGCTTTACAGTAAGCACCAATGTCGGGTGAAGGTGTTTTTTCTTTATGTGCAGTTACGTAAGAGATTATAATGCTCACAGCATTCTTACAAGATTTATCTTTGTTAAGGACTTGACAAATCCAAGTCCATAGAGTTATCGTAGGAGTGTAAAGACGTTCTCGATATGTCATTTGTTCGTCTTTAAGTGCCTGTTGTATCATAGTTTCAGTCAGTATGTCTGAAAGAGGGAATCCAATGCTGTTAGAGAGTTTCTCTTTAAGAATGGTAACATATTTGTTAAAATTCATCATTAGCCTCCTGATGTTGTGGTGATTGTTTTGTTTTTATTTATATCACCTTCAGGAGGCTTTTGAAAGCATTTTTTCTTATGTCAGTGCCATTCCCCCTTCCCCCCTTTTCATGAACATTGAATAATTAATCGGGTAATAAACCCACGTATCTGAGTAACTCATTAGAGCCTCTTCTGAATGACAGAATGAAATACAAAACACGCTCCTTGAGTATTGACCAGTCATCACTCAACCGATGGAGGTGAATAACTGCTTGTCTTACCCATCGCTATAGTTTCTCAATGGGGTTTGCCCACGAGGCATACGTAGGCAACTGGAGTATCTTTATTGGTAAGTTACCTATTTTAGCTTTAGATGATGGTTTGGTTGACCAATTCTTTGGCACATGAATAGGAAACTCAAAATGCTGGGGTTGTAAATAAGCCAGCACATCAGGATGAAAATGTATAGGCAATTGTCTTGAACCAGATAGAGCGTGATTGCCTGTGGATAGTCAGATACTATGGCATCATAGAATTGTGTCAGTTGCTTAATACCTATCTTCCATGATTGCTGGTAAGTAACCTGACCTGTAATGGCATACTCAGAGTCAGACGACTCCGAGACCTCCTAATGCTCCTATGCCACGAAAAGCAGTATCAGAATTATAGCTTCTGCGTGCCAAAGGCTGAAACTCACCCATCTGTTCATAATCCCTATCTAGCGTGGGTTGGCGATAGTAAGTGAATTCATCCTGATATAAAAAGACATATTTATTTGGTTCATACCAAGATTTCAGTAAGCAAAGAGCAATGCGATCCAGTTTCTGTTGATAGTATGGGTCAGGACTGTGGATATAGCTTCTTCCTCTTTTGTGGATATACCAAGTCGTTTCAACAGCTTACTTAATCCTGATAGAGTGTTGACTTGTAACCATTTACATACATCAATGATGAGACTCAGACTCCAGCGACTTCTGGATTTACCAAATGTAGAAGGTTCTCGCCAGACAACATGCAAGATAGCTTTTTGGGCTTCTTCTTTTTGTTGATATTTAGGTAAGTAAGCAGGTTTTCGTCCTCGTCCCGGCTTAATTGCTAAACCAGCGATACCATCAATCTGGTAACGTTCTACCCATTCATAAATGGTATCTGGTTTGCGAGGCTTAAGTAAGCCATCTAACGCTACCTGACGGGCTGATATTCCTTCAGCGATTTTCAGGATTGCAGTTGCACGCTCTCGCATATATGGATGTTTATCTGTGTCTCGTATTCGTTCCAATTGTTCTTGTTGCTCTGGAGTCAGGCAAATAATTAGTAGTTTGGGCATTTTGGGTATCCTCATTATAAAGTTTTTCTCTCTATAAATGATACCACAAAATGCCCCATATGATTACCCGATTATTTTTTCAAACTTCATCCAAAGGGGGAATAGTTAGTCTTTCTCCCATAGGGCTTTGTGGACTTGTGGGTAAAGATTAGTTTTCCAAAGGGGGGAAGGGGAGATTTGAACCCTACGCAAGAATTATTCCTACACTTTACACGGAAGAACCATAAAGGTTTGAGATTTTTCGCTTCGCTTAAAATGACATTTCACGTTCCGCCGTGCAACGGAAGAATTGTCACCCTGAGTGAAGCGAAGGGTCTATTAGTGATTTACATATCATAAGTGAAAAACTCTTATGAGCTATCTTTTTTTCCTTTCATCTTTTTGCGCAGCGTCGTTCGGCTTATACCGAGTATGTTTGCCGCTTTAACTTGATTTTGCTCAACCTGATCGAGTGCCATTTGCACAAGGAAACTCCCAACGTGTTCAGTTATCTCATCATAGAGGTTATGGGATCCTGATTTGACTTTCTCCATAAATGCAATGGCAATAGCAGAATCAAGAGCAACATAATCGGATGACCGGGCAGGGAAGCGTTTAATGCTCTCTGGTAAATGCTCAGGCAGAATTACATCACCCTTGCAGAGAACAGCGCCGCTCTTGATTATATTCTCAAGCTCCCGGACGTTCCCCTGCCAATCATAAGCCATCAAAAGTTCCATTACGCCGTTATCTAAATCTTTTACATGCTTACCGAGGTTTTCGTTAGCAATCTCTATGAAATGGCGAACTAGCAGAGGAATGTCCTCTTTCCGCTCTCGCAGGGGTGGTATGTGAATGTGCATGACCCTGAGACGATAGTAAAGGTCAGTTCTGAAATTGCCTGATCGTACTTCCTCAGACAGGTCTCTGTTCGTTGAGGCTATGATTCTAGCATCCATCTTTAAGGTCCGATTGCTTCCAACTCTCTCAAATTCCCTCTTATCCAATACTCTTAGTAGTCTGGTTTGCATTTTAGGAGATATGTCTCCGATTTCATCCAGAAGTATCGTGCCATTTTGAACCACCTCGAACTTGCCCTGTTTTTGGATTACTGCTCCTGTGAATGAGCCTTTTTCGTGACCAAATAACTCGCTTTCCAGCAGGCTTTCCGTCAGAGCGGCGCAGTTGACTGCGATAAATGGCTTATCTTTTCGAGGGCTGTTGTAATGTATCGCTTTTGCTACAAGCTCTTTGCCAACGCCTGTCTCCCCTTCAATCAGGACTGTGATGTCATTTGTAGTCAGCGTCCCAATCAGCTTGTATATCTCCTGCATTTTTGGGCTGTTACCGACTATGTTGTCCTTCTGGTATTTTCCCATCACCTCTGATCGAAGTAGTGCCAATTCCTGACTCTGCTTGCGTGACTTTAAGGCTCTTTCAATAACCAGTTTGACCTGATCCAGATCAAGCGGTTTGATTATGTAATCGTAAGCCCCTGACTGCATCGCCTTGATTGCAGTCTGCATCGTACCGTAGGCGGTCATTATTATAACGTAGACGTCTGGATCGAGGTGTTTCATTTCCGCAAGGGCATCGAGACCGTCCATCTGACCGGGCATTCTGACGTCCATGATCACCAGTTCTGGCGATTCTGCTGATAGTTTTTCCAGTGCTTCCTGGGCATTACTGGCGATAACTGTGGTATGTCCCTCCTCTTTGAGGAACTGCTCAAATGCCCAGCATACCTTTTCTTCGTCATCTACTACTAATATCTTGCTCATCTTAATCTCTAACTAAAATTAAAAGTAATAATGATACCAGCTATATTATAAACAATCTAAACAATAGAATCAATTAAAATCCAACCAATGTGATATTATACTAAACGGTGAATTCTTCCTTGACATACTACTTATATAGTATTAATATCGTGTTATTACCTCTCACTTTGCAATAAAAACACTGAGAGTGTTCAGAAAATTCTTCATTTTTTTGGCAGTTTTTCATCTTCAGCGGTATCTTAATAAATGAGAGACAAATTTATTAGGAGCGATAAAAATGCGGACCGAAGATGGCTATATCATCCATCAATGCCTTGAAGGAGACTCGTCGGCGTTTGGCTTCCTTGTAGACAAATATAAGGGGAGTGTCTACGCACACGCCTACTCCAGATTGCGCAACTTCCACGATGCTGAAGACGTGGCGCAGGAGGTATTCGTTACAGCCTATCGCAAGCTTCATACCTTGAGACGATGGGACAGCATTATGGCGTGGTTATATTCCATAACCTCCAACCTTTGCAAGTTGCGGACCCGTGCAAAATCCAGACAACCTGATAATGAGTTCATCGAGGATCAGGATTCGGATACACTGGACCGCCCTTCCATAGATCATTATCAAGAGGAGTCAATTTTCAGATCGCTTGATGATGCGTTGAAATCACTCCCCGATATTCATCGGGAGATATTGACACTCCATTATCTCGCTGGCATGAAAGTTATGGATATGGCAAAATATCTCGGCACGTCTCCCCGTACTATCGCTCGCAGGCTTAGTGATGCCCGTTTGCAACTGAAGGAGGAGATGCTTGCGATGGTGGAAAGTGGATTTGAAATACAAAGGCTGGGTGCTGGATTTACTATAAATATCGTTGAGATGGTGAAACGGATAAGGATTAATCCAATTTCCCCAACAAAAGGTCTGCCCTGGGGGCTTTCTTTTGCAACAGGGATCATGCTTGCGGTTCTTGGCCTGAACTCACATATAGGATTATTCAATATCAGTGAAATGCCTGTGGATTCATCGCTTCCCGCTCAGACGATTGTGCAAAAAGTTGGGGATTTTCCAGTAAAGGCATTGAATATATCTAGAGTGACGTCTTTATCTGGCATGAACGGAGATGGCGGTGGAGTTGGCCTTTTGAATCAACAGAACTCCATTCTCATGGCTCCGAAAGGTGAAGGCGGAAAGATACCAGATAAACCTTCTGCTCAAATTGGAAATGGAATGCTTGAAGGATTAGTTTATGCACCTGATGGAGAAACATTAGCAATATCAACTACTCTTGGTGTCAAGCTCTATGATGCAAACAACCTGAATGAGATTGGAATATTGCAGGAAAATAAAGAATACAATGCTTGCATTGCTTTTAGCCCTGATGGAAAAACTTTAGCTATTGGAAGCGGAAATGGTGGAATTTCCTTATGGGATATGCAGAATCAGAAGCAGATAGGTTCAATACCAGACGGACAAGGTTATTTTATAGCTTTTAGTCCTGATGGAAAAATATTGGCTATAACTGGTGAATGGGACAAAACCATTCATCTATGGGATATTCAAAAGCTAGAGCAAATAGGAATGTTGAAAGTAGTTGCAGACTATACCTATAATATTGCATTTGCTTCTGATGGAAAGACATTGGTTTCTGTTGACAACAGCAATGATCCGATTCGTCTTTGGGATATTCAGACTCAAAAGCAAATAGGAGTGCTTAAAGGAAATAAGGATCCGATATATAGAATTGCTGTCAGTTCGGATGGGAAATTGGTTACTGCTGGTGGAAATGAGAATGAAGGGGAGTTGTTAATCTGGGACATTCAAGAACAAAAGCTGATCGGTTCCTTAAATGGACATAGATCGGCGGTATATTCAATTGGTTTTAGTTCCGATGGAAAAACATTAGCTTCCGGAAGTTATGATGATCAGACAATACGCCTTTGGAATATACAAGAGCAAAAACAGATCACATTAATTCAGGGAAATAAGGGCGACGGTTATAAGATAGCCTTAAAACCCGATGGAAGAACAGTGGCTTCATTAAATACCGATGGTCAAGCAGTCCGATTTTGGGATGTTCAAGAGCAAAAACAAACGGGCATAATAGATGGATTTTCATATTATCCTCTTGTTGCGTTTAGTCCTGATAGCAAAACATTAGCATCAGGTGGCGGTTCTAAAATCACTCTCTGGAATACGGCAGATCAGAAACAGATAGCAGAAATTCCAGTGACAGAAATTGGGGGTTACGCAGAACTTGCTTTTAGTCCTGATGGAAAAATTCTAGCAGGTTCTACCGATAAGTCAATTTATTTGATAGACGTTCAGGCACAAAAACAGATTGCTTTGCTAAATGGGCATACAGATTATATCCGTTCTATAGCTTTTAGCCCTGACGGAAAATTGATTGCTTCGGGAAGTCTTGATATGACTATCAGGCTTTGGGATGTTCAGCAACAGAAGGAAGTCTGGAAACAAAATTGTCCTTCACATACTCACTCTGTCACCTTTAGCCCTGATGGGAAATATCTTGCTAGTGGTATTGGCGGAAATGGTTCCATCATTATATGGGATGTCAAAACTAAGGATCAAACAGTTTTGCAGACACCCGGATGGGTAAGTTCTATCGCTATCAGCCCTGATGGACAGACGCTTGTTTCTGGAATCGGCACTGTTTCAATTATCTTTTGGGATTTCAAGAAAGAAAGGCAAATTGGTTCAATAGGGTTAGGTAATATTAATTATATTGGTAAACTTATGTTTAGCCCAGATGGTAAATGGTTGGTATCAGATATTGGTGGAATCTGTTATATATGGGATGCTATGACAAGAGAGCAGTTAGCTAATCTCAAAGGTCATAAGGGAGATATAAGTTGCATGGCTATTAGCCCTAATGGAAAATGGTTCGCTACTGCTAGTTATGACGGAACGATATTGCTCTGGGAAGTGGATATACCTGTTCAGGGCAAAGCGGTTAACCCTATGGGAAAAGCCATTGGAACGTGGGGAGAGGTGAAGAAAACACAGCTTTTCCAAAATTTTCCAAACCCTTTCAACCCCGAAACGTGGATCCCTTTCAGCCTTTCAAAGCCAGAGCATGTGAGAATAAAAATCTACAACTCAGCAGGTTTGCTTGTAAAAACGCTCGATCTTGGCAGCAAAGAACCGGGGTCATATACGAATAGAGAGAAAGCGGCGTATTGGGATGGCAAAAATGAGGCTGGTGATACCGTAGCTTCGGATGTTTATTATTGCGTCATGCAGGCTGGAGAATACACGTCTTCACGAAAGATGGTTATGGTCAGGTGAATTAGTCAAAACACACCCCTCACGTATGCTGGCACATACGTGTTTCCCCTTTCAAGCGGGGAATTGATTAAAAATCCCCCCTTGAAAGAGGTTAAGGGGTGCGTTAATTCATTTACCTGTCTCTGTGGCATTACTGGAACATAAAACCCATCTCCCGCTTAATCTTGCGCTGGTATCCTCAGCGATTACTGTTCGGATTGTAGCCAGATTACGCTTTCCGCTGACAGATGGCTCTTTGTTTTCCTCAATAGCAATTAGAAAGTCACCCATTGAGCCGGCGTGTGAACTTACGAAACTCAGACCCGAAAGATCAATCTTACAGGGACCTTTTTTCAATACATTCGAGTCCAGAATCAGCATCCACTGGATAAATCCTTTTCTCAGATAGGAAATGGTAAATGGGTTAAAAAAGGGGATATGCCTATCGGAAGGGCTATATTGTCTACCGGCGTAATAGATGGAAAGATTTACGTTTTTGGCGGCATAGATCAGGAACGCACTTTGACAACAGTTGAAGAATATGACCCGGCTACAGGGGAATGGACGAAAAAAGCTGACATGCCAAATATAAGATACAGCCTATCCGTAAGCGAGGTTAATGGAAAAATCTACGTCATTGGCGGTTTTCGTAGTAATGATGGCGTTAATTTTTCGATGGTGGAGGAATACAACCCAAGAACGAATAAATGGACAAGAAAGGCAAATATGCCAACCCCAAGGAGTGCTTTATCCACAAGTGTTGTGAATGGAAAAATCTATGCCATCGGAGGCGATAGTGGAGATTATCTCCCTGCCCCAACTCTTTCTGCTGTGGAGGAATATGATCCAGAAACTGATACATGGACAAGGAAAGCAGACATGCCAACCCCAAGAGGTAGTTTATGCACTGCGGTAGTGAATGGAAAGATTTATGCCATAGGTGGGGTGACAGGCATGGCTGGCGGTGGTGGGTCTCTTGTTTCGGTAGTGGAAGAATATGATCCAGTAACAGATACATGGACAAAAAAATCAGCTAAAATGCCAACACCAAGGTCAATATTTTCCATCAGCGTAGTGAATGGGAAAATCTATGCCATTGGGGGAGAAGATAGGAATATGAATGTAAATAATATCGTAAATCCTTGTGGTGTTTCAACAGTAGAGGAATATGATCCGATAAAGGATGTTTGGACAAAGAAAGCGGATATGCCGACTAAAAGATGTTGTCTCTCGACTTCCGCAGTAAATGGCAAAATTTATGCCATTGGCGGTACAGATACACTCCTGTTAGGGGAAGGCTTTGCTACAGTGGAAGAATATACACCCTAAATGAGAAGGCTTTATAAAAAGAATACAGGTATATATTTGTTTGCTTATCTGTACTCTCTTTACACAAACTTACATGACAAGGAGGATAGTGAAGGATGAAAAGACACATTACTCAATCCATTATGGTCACCTTTTGTATCTTATTGACTAGTCTTGTAGCCATAGCTCAGGAAGGTAAGATCGTTACGGCAACTGTTCATTCAGCTTCTCTCGAGGGGAATCTGTTCGGTGACTCTCCGGATCGGGCTGTGGGGATCTATCTGCCGCCAAGTTATGATAAAGAACTCGATATGTATTATCCGGTCTTCTATCTTCTACACGGATACGGCGGCGACTACAATAATGCATCTGTATACGAGATTCTCCGCTCTTCAATGGAATCATGGCTGAAGAGTGGAAAGGTTAAAGAGATGATTTTTGTAATGCCGAATTCTAACAACAGGCTTTATGGAAGTCAATACACGAATTCAGTTACAACCGGTAACTGGGGAGACTATATAGCAAAGGACCTAGTAAGTTATATAGATACCAAATACAGAACACTTCAACAACGTGAAAGTAGAGCTATAGCGGGACATTCAATGGGTGGTAGTGGTGCAATGAGAATGGGTCTAAGGTATCCTGAAGTATTTAGTTGTATGGGTGGGATATCGGGGGACTATTCTATGGAAGATTATATAAATTTTTGTGATAAAGAATTGTTGGCTCAAGCCTCAACCATGAAGGATTGGAACCAGCTAAATCGTTCATCTATTTCGGTTAGGGAAGCTATGTCTTGGTGTGCTGCCTTCGTTCCTAATCCCAATAACCCACCTTTTTACTGCGACTTTCCATTTGTCTATAATGATGCAGGAGAGATAGTCAAAAACCAAGAAGCTTACGATAGGCTTCTAGAACATGACATTCTGTACAATGTGGATGATAATATCAATACGTTTTTGAGTATGAGAGCGATTTATATAGATTGTGGTACAAACGACGAGTATGGCCTTATAACGCATGCCCGTAAGCTTCATGATAAACTTAACGCTTACAATATCAATCATGTCTACAATGAGTTCTCCGGTGGTCATGGCGACAATCTTGTGGCTAGAGTTGGGAATGTCTTGGAAGTCTTTTCAAAGGCGATAGCATTTGAAATGTCAACAACAGGTATAGAACCAAGGGAGAAGCTTTCTACCACTTGGGGACAAATAAGAAACATGAAATGAAGGCAGGGGTAAGGCCGCCGCCGGGAAAAGGCTTTTCAAAAGGTTTTTCAACAGTGGAAGAATATACACCCTGAACGAGGAGGTTTTTTATGAAACAGATAGGAATTTTTATTAGCTTGCTTTGTGTATTAGCTCTTGTGCAAACTTGCTTAGCAGGACAAGATGAAGATGATATTAAAAAGATAATTGAGGATTTTCATTTAGCCTGGCGTGATAAAGATATGATAACGATGGATGAAATATGGTCTCATGAAGATGACGCCAGATTTATAATTTATACTGAGGACATACCAGAAAATAACTTCGATGTTCATAGTTGGGAATTGGTAAAAAGCTATATATCTGCGGGCATTACTATGGGTTTTGGCGGCTTTGCAAGCTTTGAAGATGTAATCGTAAAATTTGATGAAAGAGGCGCTGCCGCAACATTCAACAGCAGCATATTTGAACCATATTCCAACAAAGGTTTTGCACTTCTCCGTAAGGAAAACAGCAACTGGAAAATTTATCTCTGGGATGCTACCGGTCTATTAGCTGATAAAACCGGCAACGAAACTGGAGATTATGTCGAGATAGCCTTTGAAGCAGAGGCTGGGAATGGTGCGAAGGTCTTTGTAGATCAAAACCCAGATGCTTCCAAAGGTGAATATATAATTAACATGTATCAGGTTTCCTTTGAATTTAGTGTTCCAGTAGAAGGAAAATATACAATCTGGGGTAGAACTCTTGTGACAAACTCAGACCAAAATTCTTTTATGGTTACTATGGATGGTATAACAGATCGTTGGGACGTCGGGGCCTCTCTTGGATGGGTATGGAATCAGGTGAATCAAGAGTTAAATATGGGTCCTATAATTTCTCATTAAACAGTGGAAAACATATACTAAAATTTAGCATATTGGAATCTGGAACTAAGCTGGACGCCATATACATAACCAACAATCTTGACCTTTGGGCTGAGCAGATCCCACGACGATTTGGGATAACCATGGGATATATCGAAAATCCAAGCACAGTAGAGGCAAAAGAAAAAGCTATAACTACCTGGGCAAAGATAAAGAATGATGATATGTGATGTGACTTTACATTTTAAGCAAGATTGAAAAATATTTCTAAAAGCTTTTCCAATCTTGCTTAAGGTTATATTACATATTAGTTGTTCACAAAGAATTCCAATGGTATACATATTATGCAGGGGGAGTAAAGTGATAAATGTTAAAAACTATATTGTATTATTTATTACAATAATAACCTTTCTGTCTTTTATCTTGTTAACTGCGATAGCTCAGGAAGGACAGATTGTCAGAAAGAGGGTATATTCACCTTCATTAGAGGGAAATCTACTCGGTGATTCTCCTAATAATCGTAATGTTACCATTTACCTGCCACCAAGTTACGATATCGAACCTGATAGATTCTATCCTACGGTTTATCTTCTTCATGGTTTCGGTTCTAACAACGATGGTTGGGTTGCTTCAGCCACCGAAAACATTTTAGAATCTATGAAACAATGGCTAAAAGAAGGTAAGGTTCAAGAAATGATTTTAGTAATGCCAAATTCTAGTAATAGGTTTATAGGAAGCCAGTATATCAATTCAACCGCAACTGGAAATTGGGGGGATTATATTGCTAAAGACATAGTAAATTACATAGATAGCAACTACAGAACCCTACCTAATCGTGAAAGCAGGGCAGTATTTGGTCATTCTATGGGTGGTGAAGGTGCTATAAGGATCGGGTTGACTTATAGTGAGGTCTTTTCATGCATGGGCGCAACAGCCGGTTATAGTATAGTAGATTATATAAACGATAATGAAGCAATCTGGGCTATAGCTTCTGCTTTAGAAGACTGGAACCAATATCGATCTTCCGGCTGGTCAGTTTGGGAGGCTATGTCTTGGAATGCGGCTTTCGCTCCTAATCCTGATCGTCCACCATTTTACTGTGATTCGCCATTCATATATACCAAGACTGAACCCAAAGAAATAGTAAAGAATCAGGAAGCTTATGACAAGTTTTTAAAGAATGACATTATAAAGAACCTTAATTCTTATCTGGATAAGCTTTTAACCATGAGATCGATCTATATAGATTGTGGTACCGGTGATGAATTAGGTCTAACAAAACATGCTCGCAAATTGCATGATGGATTAAATAATCTTGGGATTAAGCACACTTATAATGAATTCACCGGTGGTCATACTTGCTGTGTTATGGATAGCACAGGAAATGCTCTGGAACTGTTTTCAAGTGCTATGGATTTTGAGGTGTTGACAGGTGTGGAACCTGTTAAGAAACTTACTATATCGTGGGGATATATAAAAAATAGATAAGGTTCTTCCGTGTTGAGTGTGGGAACAATTCTTGCGTATAAGAAATACTCTCTTATATGTGTCACCTATGAAAAAGTATGTCAACAATAAACTGGAGAAAGGAAAAAGAAAATACTAATCCCTTTGGAAGTACAGAACCCATTGGGTCTCTAAGGACCAGTCGTCAGTCACCTATCCGTGTTCT
>Ga0315274_10012778_pt1 | contig 11965 bp, 9 predicted proteins | sample YL17G02_20_MG_FD_203700 | JGI IMG/M metagenome (GOLD analysis project Ga0315274, IMG submission 203700) | Sediment microbial communities from Yellowstone Lake, YNP, Wyoming, USA - YL17G02_20 | ecosystem: Environmental > Aquatic > Freshwater > Lake > Sediment | place: USA: Wyoming | collected... | reverse complement strand
AGGGGGTGCTTCTGGACGCCATGGCCAAAGGCTACATGCAAACTCTGGTGGAAGCCGGAGCTACCTTCGTGACCCCCGGATGCGCCGCCTGCCTGGGGACGCACGAGGGCATCCTGGCCGCCGGGGAAATTTGTATCAGCGCGGCCAGCCGCAACTTCCCCGGGCGCATGGGCCACCCGAAGGCCGAAATTTACGTGGGTTCACCGGCTGCAGTAGCTGCCGCAGCCCTGGAAGGAAGCATCGCCGATCCTGCGAAATACCTGGATTGAGGGAGCTGTGAGATATGGAAAAGCTGATCAGAGGGAATGCGTTTGTCTTCGGGGCAAATATTGATACGGATCAAATTTATCCCGGCCGTTACCTGGAATTGACCGACCCCGAGGATGTTGTCAAACACGCCATGGAAGGGGCGGATCCCGGGTTCGCGAAAGAATTTCAGCCCGGCGATATCATCGTCGCCTCCACCAATTTTGGCTGCGGCTCCAGCCGGGAACACGCAGCGGTCACTCTAAAGACCGTGGGGGTCGGTGCGATTCTGGCAGATTCTTTCGGGCGAATCTTCTACCGTAATGCCATCAACCTGGGCATTCCCTTGTTGGTCTGCCCGCAAATCCATGGGCTGGTTCGGAAAGGGGATATCCTCAGGATTGATTTGACGACCGGCCTGGTAACAAATGAGACAGCCGGAGCCACAGCCCAGGGGCAGCCTCTGTCAGATTATGTGATGATGATTCTGGAAAGTGGGGGGATTAAACCTTTGATTAAAAGTCAATATGGTATTAAGGAGTAACAGGCGGTCACATCAATGGGAGGCAAAGGCTATTTCCTCTTTTTGAGGGAAGTAGCGTATTCCGCCCGAGTCTCGTGCATTTCAATTTGATCGGCCGGCACATGGACAACCTTCCCATTCCGCAAGATGGCTATCGGATCGCCAGTTCGCTTATGGTCTGCAATGACCTCAGCCACAGCCTCTTTAAGGGCTTCCTCAGCCAATTTTTCTAAGGGAACTTCAGCCCGTTTCTTTTTACTCTTCATGGTCTTTCCTCACTTTTAAATATCTTGTCGAAAACTTCGGGGTCAAGAATTTTCCGTTTTCCAGATTTTTCAAAAGCGACCAATTTCGGAGTCGCCTTTGAATTATCAAAGATAAACCAAGAATCCAGAATCGGGCGATAAAGGTTGCCAAAATTAGTCAGCCCTTTGGCGAAGCGACGCCTGACAACATTTTCTGGAATGCTATGTCCTCCTTTTCGCACTCTGTCGGCGATACGTTCAATCGCGAGGTCGGCGTTGCCAATCCACAAGAAAAATAGGTTGATACGATAACCCTTTTCTTTTAGTTCTTCAAAGAGCTTTACGTATGTTTTGCCCGATAGGGTTGTCTCAAAACCAAAGTCACGGCGCTGGGCGCTGAGAGACTGAATTTGTTCCACCATGATTCTTCCAGCCCGGATGGCAGCTCTTTCGGGAACGAATGGTGATAAACCCCCCGCAATCAGATCGGCATTTATAAACTCCAGACATTTCACATAATCGGGGAGAAATTTACGGGCAAACGTCGTTTTCCCAGCTCCATTGGGGCCGGCAATGATATAGAGGTTTGGTTCCTTTTTATTCATCCGATCCATTCAACTCTTAAGAGATTCCTTGTTCAGCCATTCCAATTCTTTCCTTAGCATCTGCGAATCCTTGCAAACGTGAAAATCCCACCGCTCCATTTCTCCCCAGTTATTTACCGCCGCCGGCCAGCGCTTGGCTGCCTGGTACTTGGCTCGATTCTGGCCATCATCATGTAGGAAAGGACTGGGCATCTAAATTCTGTTGAAGCCCAATAGGGGATTGAAAATCGCTCTGATCAATTTTCTTGGTTTTTGAGCTAGGATTTAAAAAAAATTCTTTTATCTGATCATTTCTAGGAGCCCTTGGCGAAACACCTGGAAGCTTTTGGACCGGTTACGTTCTGGAATCATAAATCTTGATATTTCTCTTGCGGCACTGATTTTGTTCAGACCGGCCGGGAAATACCCAACTCTTTTCAATTCGCGCTCCAAGGCTTCCCAGGTACCTCCTAATATTGCATCTGGATCCCGATATCGGGCTCTATTTCCGAGACTCAAGGAAATCCGGGGATAGGCAGCATTTAATGCTTCGATGTCGCCAAAGAACCAAGCCTCCAGTTCTTCAATTGCCAGCCGGTTCAATACCTGGAACAGGGAGCCGGGGCGGGCGGCAGATTTGGTTTTTAATTTTGCTTTGATGATGGCATTCTCCAGCTTTGCCTTAATTTCCCGGCAATCGCCTTCATCCGCATCAACCAAAACAACGATCCTCCAGGAATCCGGAATCCAAGTACGGTATCCTCTAAATCGATCCGGTAATTTTTTCAGCAAATCCGACTTGCCTCGGAAGGGATGAATCGCATAGGTTATCTGCTCTTTCAAAATCCTTGCTAAGATATTTTGAAGTGCGGCCTCCGATGATGGTTCTTCGACGAGAAATTGGATATGCATGGCTTCCCTTCACGGGGCGTTACTTTTTAAAAAGATTGGGTTGTTCAGGTGCCCCGGAGGCTACTAAGGGATCGCCAACATTAAAATGCCCTTCCATCCAGAGATGCCCGAGCAAGGCGCCTTGATCCATGAATTCCTTGATTCCCGGCATATCCGCTGCCCTCTTGGCCTGGGTGTAACCCTTTTCATCCCGGTAAAGCACCCATAATTCCTCCGGCCTGAGCCCATCAACAAAAAAGGGTGAATGGGTTGTAAAAATCAATTGAGTGCGTGCGGATGTTCCCCTGCATTCTTCCGCCAATTCAGGAAGAAGGCGGGGGTGAAGATGGTTTTCCGGCTCCTCGATGCCGATTAGCTGCGGGGGTTCGGGATCATAAAGCACAGTCAGATAGGCCAGCATCTTAAGAGTGCCATCCGATGCAAACTTGGCTAGGATCGGTTGATCGAAAGGCGCATCCTTAATCTGCAGCAGAAGTCGGCCGTCGGCCATCAATTCAGCATCCACTTTCTCCAATCGAGGCACGCGGCGTGACAAGGTTTTCAGTATTTCTTTAAGGCGGTCTTCATGCTGCTCTTTTAGATATTGAATTACGTTGGGGAGATTATCACCCGTGGCCGAAAGCCGTTCTTGCGGTCCGGCTTCGGGAGTCACCCGTGTATTATCCGCAGTCAAATAGGAAAGATACCAACCGGTGATAAAGCGACGCAAGGCATTTGCCCGTGGGTGTTTGGCAAGTTGTCCGAGGGTATTCACCGCGATCATTTCGGGCGAAGCTAATTGTTCATCAATCCGCTGGTCCTTTTCATCCGGCATTTCCCCGGTCACGACTCGCCCGGTTCCTTCCCTAAATTCAAGGAATCTGAAAGGCCGACCCCGCTGGCCGCGCTTCCATTGGAGCCATTCTTCAGCAACGTAGGGTCCCTTTTTCCCTTCTTCGATGGCCAGGTGGTATGTAATAACCGGGAATTTCGGCTTTTCACGATATTTTAATTCAAAGACGATAGCGCCATCGGTTCCCCGTGTTCGCAGCTCCTTGAATCGCCCCCGTTTATCCCATGCCTTCCTCAGCCCCACAGAAAAGCATTCGGAAAGGAAGGCAAACACGTCAAAAATTGTCGATTTACCGCTTCCATTCGGGCCGAGAAAAACGGTCAAGGGCATCAGGTTTTTGAGCTGCAGATCCTTCAGCGCCCTGTAATTCCTTACATACAGCTCCTCGATGCGAGGTACTGATTGCTTGTTGAAACCGATCATAAATCACCCCTTGTATGAGTGGCTTTTGCGTCGTTTCGCTCAATTACTCTGCCATTTCTAACGAAAATGCTGCAGCCTCGAACCATCGGTGGTTTTGGACAAAAGGAAAACTGTAATGTCCCAGGATTTCCCCTTTTTCGCACTCCGCGTAACGCATAAAGCATAATTTAGGTATTGCGGGCAGTATCTAAAATGAAGCAACAAACATAGCTGCCTTTAGACCCTCTTTCTCACAGAGGAAATTTTCATTTGGGGCACCCGCCTTTTTAGTCAAAATTATGGGTGTAAAGTGTAGACTTGGCACTTCCCACCCCGTTACAACAAAGCGTTTTCTAAGAATTAATTCTTTTCTCTTGACAGGGGGATGTCCCCCATCGTCCCTCCTCCGTAAAGATTTGACTCCTTTTACGCCGCCTTAAATAAGCGGCCAAATCTTTGTTCCTTCCTCCAGATAAATTCCTAGAATTTGCTCGGCTTTGATGGGCCCTTTATGTTTGCACTGGTTTCCACAAAGTGATACATAGAGTTGCTCTTCAGAAGGAAGGTGTTTGTGATATGATGGGATAATGGTATTTTCATCAGCTTCGAGCAATCCTAATTCTACCTTGACACAAATTACTAGTCCCTCCCCTCCGTGATGTAATATGGCTCGGTTCAAGAAATATTTATCTAATCCTACCAGAAGATAAATGCAATCAGAATCTGATTGAAGCCCATCATTTATCCCCCTTTCCTTCCGATAATCTGGAACAAGGCCAATTCTTTTAATCTCTTCCAGGAATCTAGAAGATGTGCAATGCCCTAAAATCAAGTATCTAGCATTTTTCATTTCATCCAGAGATCTTGGGGGCCTACTGTATCTGTTAAAAAAATCACGTTTAAGGTCTAAAGGATCGAAACACTCCAAAACATTCAGATCGGAGTTTTGAATTTCACTCATTGTAGTCAATCCAGAAATCCCGTTCCACCATTTCGCTTCATCCTTAACAATTTAATTAGCTGGGATTTGCGCTAGGTTAACGCTTAAAAACCACGACACTCTCTCGAGATGGGTCGCGTCCGTATTCGCCCATCTGCTGGGCGCTATTTCCTCGATAACGAAGAGCAATAATTCGCTCCAGGGTGAGGCCGATTTGTTGGCCAATGTCTGATAAGATCTCATCCACATAGATAGGAAAGCCGCTGTAGCGCGCATTGCCTACGACATAGGCCATTTTTGCCCCAGGTTTCATTAGTCGAGTTGAAGAAACTAAATTAAGGTAGCAGTCTTCAAAATAACCCCGCAGCATGCGTGGAATACGGTGATCATGCGGTTTGCCTGTCAGTCGGTCTAAGGTTTGCCTTAAAAGAACAGGTTCACAATAACCGTTTCCATTATTCCGCTTCGGGCGTGATTCTACGTGCGACTGAAAAGATTGGTAGCGGAGTCTTCTCACCCCTTCCTTATCGAGAAAAGCAAAAAGCAATTCTACATTGAATATGCGAGTATAATCATGTCGATTTGGGTAAGGGGGTGAGGTGATCAGAGCATCAAATAGACGGTCAGATTGAGGCAAATTCCTCGCATCGGCTACAAATGCCTTCCATTTCCCTTTTTTATGACGAACCTGAAGCTGACCGAGGTCATTTATCATTGCATCAACACGTTCCCGAAAAGCGGGTAGTATCTGCGCCCAGGGAACGCGGTGACGGCTCCAACGTAGCCAGCCTCCGTTTGGGATTGCCTTACTAAAATTCTTCAAGATAAACAACAGAGCCAACAGGAAAAAGTCCCTTGTTCTTTTATCTTCCACACGAGAAATCTCTCTCCGGATATGCGCGAGGATGTCGAGAGAAATTCCGGGAAATGCCCTCTCGATTAAATCTGGGAAATCTTCATTGCGAGACCCTGGCCGGGTCTTCAACCGTTTAGACAATTCCTGCCATCTCTTAACTATCTTTCCTTGGTCATAATTGGTGACTTTTACGTTGCTTACGAAAACTGCTAAGGGCGAAAGATCATAACCGATGGCGGGGATACCCTGCTCTTTTGAAGCAACCAGCGTCGTTCCCGCTCCTACAAAAGGATCGAGAATATGGCACGATTGATCCATTTTCCATTCAGCGAGGAGCGTTTGAACGAGATCCTGAGTAAAGCTGTGGGGAAAAACAAACCAGCGGTGGATCGGTTCATCTCGGATTTGTTCTGGGATTACCCATTTCCGCAAGTGGGTTCGGTCTTCAATCTTTCCAGAAGCATTTATCCATTCCAATTCAGTACTACCCCCGCCTCTCATGTCCAATTGCTTGATAAGCTGGTTTGGGGAATTGAATCTTCACAGGTTGCCGATAGATCGGGTGAGAAAGCAAAAGTTCTCCCTTATCCAAGCGTGTAAGATGGGCTTTCACATCCTGGGCAATGAACCGGTAAGCGGCATCGGCTAATTCCGAAGGATCACTCCTTCCAATGACTTTTGTTCCGCAGTTTCCTACAACCTGCCCGTGGACTTCGCTCATGAACTGCTCGGCGGAAATGAGAACGACACCGAGAGATCGACCTCTGGCTGCGATATCGAGAACATAGTCAAGAATTGAGGACTCACTTTCGCCGCGCCTTTGAGGGGCGTATTTATTTAACTCATCCACAAAGATGATGACTTTTTTCGGTAAGTCAGCCCGTTCATCAACTGTGGCCTCTGCATACATTCCGTAAACTTCCTGAATGATATGGCCAAAAACAAGGGCTCGTTCTTCATCCGTCAGTTTGGCAATATCTATAACTGTCGTGGCGCCCGATTTAATATTTCTAACCTCATCACCGAGGTTTCCTGCCCGCCGGGGCGGCCGCTGCTCCATAAAGACACCTGACTGCCGATTTCTCACAACCCGGCGCAGGATGCGAACGAAGCGGCCAACGGAGGAAGCCCGAACCTCTCCGACGGTTTGTGCAACCCCAGCTTTCATCAAAGGTTCGCCGTTCAATAGGTTATCCCACGTTCTGACATTTTTCCATTTTGGTTCATTATTCATAATGCCCTGCTGTATTTCCCCGATTAAGGCCCCCAATGTATCCCACGGGTCCGGGACCCGAATGAGAAGCCCAAGACCTGGGCCAGGGTTAGACCGGTTTCCGATTACATCTTCAAGAGAGTAAGCATAGGTCTGGAATTGATCGGGCGGCTCACCAAAACAGTTGGGGAGACCTGTGGTCTGAGTCTCCTTACCCCAAGGCAGGAGATAACGAACATTCTCAAACGGTTGGGGTTTGAGGCCTAAAAATTCCCATATTTCATGTTCTTCGGGCTTCATTCCCTTGCGGGGTTTGTCGATTACCAGGAGATCATTTTGTTTCACGTTCAAAAGGATAACGGCGATGTCCTGTGCGCTAACACTCTGGAGAATGGATTGAATCAGAAACATCGCATAGGAAGTTTTTGTAGCCAACCCTGAAATGCCCGCAATGTTCACATGCGCCCCTTCCGGGCCCAGGACATAGCGTTTATCTAAATAAACTCGGGCTCGGCTTCCATTGGACATTTGGATCAGGCCTGCTGGGATCGTCACTTTCTCCTTGTATTCCCTCTCGTATTCGAACATCTTGTCAATCCCAAGCGCAATATGGATTCCCGACTCATCAGCAAATTGGATGAGAGACTCATTTTGAACCGGCATGTAGATGCCCATCGGGTAGCGTTTGGGGTCTGAAGGATCATAATTTGCTAGAACGCTGACCTCGGCGACATTAGCTCCTTGGCGAGGTGTTTGAGGCATGGCTTCGGTACTTCCGAAATCGCTGGAGATAAAGTTTGACAGATGCGAAGGTGCGTCCGTAACCTGACGTATATTCGTCACGAGGCCAAACGTTCGAGTGCCTTCCATCTGCGCCGCCTCAATAATATCAAAGGGATTCACGATCTTCTCGGCCGCGAGCCAGAAGGAAAACTTCTCAGAAGAATTAGGTTCTCGTTCGGTCGCTGATGCTTTGCCGATAATTTCTTGGGCGTTGGGTTTGGCCGCTTTGTTATCCGTCAAATCTGCCATGATAAATACTCCTTTTGAAAACGATCCTTTAGGCGCCAGCAATACGAGTTGGCCACTTCATTCCGGCTTTGAGAACTTCGGTGGATACAAAGCCATTCTTAACCGCTTGTTCAGCCAGATAGACGGCATAGAGATGCGCGTGCCAGCGAACGTCCTTGCCATGAGGCGCCGCCTGTCTTTCTGCAACAAGGGCTCCGGAAATTTCATTGATAAGTTCCGATGGAACAGCTTCCCCTGAGGGATTTGCAAGCTCCGCTCTTAGAACGCCCATTAATGGAAACTCAAGATGCTCGGGTCCACGGATCCGGACATACCAGGTAGCCACAGCACCCTCCCGCAGTCCAAAGGCCATCGTTCTCTGGCCCGCTTTCAGTCCGGCAAGCAATTGGTATGTGTTAATCGTCTGCTTTGTCCGCCCACTTTTGACGCAGAATTTAAGGTTCTTATAAGAGGATTTGACCACACCTAAGTAGTCTTTTCCCTCTGGCCAGTCTCTCACATATTCACTTCCAAGCCCACCATCAAGAATTAGCCATTCCTTAGACCCGCGCGGGAGTTGGCGCGCGATGTTACCCTCCAATACCCGCATACGCCAATTGGCTTTGTGAGCCGCCCGCGAGCGGGGTTCTATGCCAGCTTTAACGCCATCTGTTTGTTGATCTTGTTCTTTCAGATTCACAAATTCGTAACGAGAGCCCGCTGCCCCAACCGCTTCTTCAACCGCCGAACCGAATGAAAGCTCATCTTTATTCATTAACAACACAAATTTATGTTCAGCTTGCGCCACCTTCATTCGACCTTGATCATCCCGAATGACGGCTGCCGCCCCAATTTGTGCTACATGAATCGGGGTCTGCCGTTCCCCCTCAACGACGTTCCCAAGGTAAAAGGTGCGGGCAGAGCCATCCAGAAAGTACCGGAAAAAATGTTTTTGGTTCCGAGTGATCTCAGGTGTGTTCACATAAAGCTCACGATTGGGTGCTTCGATTACCAGATCAAGAATAGCATCCGAATCAACCCCTAACCTCACCCGGTCATAAGCCTCTTCCTGGTCCGGACGCATCAAATCTTCAACAGCTTGGCCAGTAGCGGGAAGAATGTCTCCTTCTTTGGCCATCAATTCGAGCGCCGGACGAAGCCCTTCGAAGGGATTTGCCATAATCAGGCTTCCTCCAGCGATCGTTTGATTTCAGCTAACTCTTCTTCCGATAGATCCCAGAGCTTGGCCGCCCACCGATCAACTTCTTTTTCGATTCGCCCCACTTCATCTGTGTCACCATTTGCAGTTGCCTTATGTGCGGCTTCGGAAAGTTCTGCCAGTTTTCTATGTAAACCAATGGTTTTTTGAAAAGGTGGGATTCGGAGCATATTGAAAATATGTGCTGAATATTGCGTCTCTATACAATAAGAATCAACAAACAAACGAGCCGGAACCGAATTCAGAAGTGCACACAAATAATGGACTTCTTCCTTGCTTCTGCTTGCAACTATGACCAATTTATGATCAGGAACAACAGGTTTTTTTTCAAAAACTCCAACAACCGCAGCAGTCAAAGTCGAGGAGATTTCACGTATTACAAGCTTCCAGGGCAAGAACGTATAGTCACCGATATCAAACATTGAATAAAACGGGTCACTAGGTTTATAGAACCTTCGAAATAGGCCTGTTTTGACAAGTGTGTTTTTAAATTTTAAAAGGAATCGCCACGTTCTGGGATAATCTGCTTGCATTCTTTCCTCGGGTATGGCTTTTAGACGCATCCCTTCCTCATGAGTAAGTAATATAGAAATCTCTGGAAACGCTTTCCAGCGAGTAACATCTTTACCACGAAGCAATGGAAATACTAGGTTAGGTTCCATTGCCGATTGAACCCTCTCGATTCTAATTTTCCCTTCTTCAGAGAGATTGCTAACAATTATACTGCCATCCGGTCGCTGGCCCTGAACTTCAAGCCAGAAGACACCATTGGCGCTACAGTAAACCCCCTTTCTTGCAGTATATTCAGAATTGCCGTGAATTTTCCGCAAAGCTTTCAGTGTCTTTGGCCTCGCAGTAATCCATGCGGAAGTTGTATCTTTAGCATCCACTGGTTCAGCATGCCACGCCCGGAAGGTTATTAGCTCCTTTGTGACTTCATCATAAGGAGTATCAAAAGCGATACTGCTTCCGCGCCCCCCCTTCTTTTTAACCCAATATTGATAGGAGACTGGGTAACGAATGGAATAGCCTTTGGCGAAGACACCCACAGCAGTTCTGTTAGCCGCACCTTCGAAAGGTTTGAGATCCACCATATCTTCAACAACCATTGGTCCAAATGGTGTCCCATCGGGGAGAACAAATCGCCGAAACCCTTGGCCCGCTCCTGAAGTTTTGAAAAGACTCTGGGTAAGCACAAAACCCAACTTTCCGCCACGCCGAAGATACTTATCCACAGCAACATAGGTCATGAGCATCGAAATGTCGTATTTGGCTCCCCCGAGAATTGTCTCCATAGCTTTCTTTCGCTTTGGAAACAATCCATAGTGATCCCAGAGTTTCATTGTTGAGCGTCGATACTCATCCGGTAGGTGCTCCCAGTTAACCCATGGTGGATTGCCTACAATGTAATGGAAGGGATCTAGAAACAGTGGTGCGAAGGAATTTTTCATAATTCTTGCCCAAACTCCGTTAAGGCCCTCTTTGTGCAAGTCCCGGAGGCTCTTATAAAGAATCTTGAGATCAGGCTTCGCGACATCCAATTCCTCTTCTTCGAGATGGGCGGCAGTTTTAAGGCGGGCCAAAAAGGCATCTTCTCCAATCCGATCCTCAACAGCTGTGTCCAGGGTGTTTGCAAGGGCATCCATTCTATCCCTTTGGGAAAAAACGACTGGCACTCGAAAAACACCAACCGCAGTTTTGAGGGGGTAAACATTTCCGTCAAAAAGTTCTGTTCCCTGGGAAGGCGTCAATACTGAATCAGCCTGATAGACCGGGATGTCAATGTCTCCTTGCCGGTGTTTCAGAAGATCGCCCAAGGCCAGCAGATAATTGGTTCGCGTGGCAATTACGGCGAGTGGGTTGAGATCAATCCCAACGACATTTTGCAGAATAAGTTCAAGAGTCTTCTGGGGGTCGCGATTCTTACGTTCCATTCGCTCACGAATATATTTAATGAGAATAACTAAGAAGGTTCCCGAGCCGCAAGCGGGATCAAGAACACGTTTCGTGGGATCTCCCAGGTCGGCATCTCCCAAGGTCTGCCGAATAAGTCGCTCGGCCAGCCAATCGGGTGTGTAGTATTCACCGAGATCATGGCGGATTTCACGGGGTAGAAGATAATGGTAGAGCTTCTTCAGGAGGTCCCGGGCGTTTTCCGGTGCCAGTTCCAACGTCCCGGGATCATATTCGGCTAATCGTTTGATTAAGTCACGCAAGGCCTCTTCAATGTCATGATTCCAGGCGGCGAGATACCATCCGAAGAAATCCCCCTCAAGAAAATTGCGAATACCATATTCCCGAAATAGACCACCTCGCTCAAGATCAACGAGACTATTTTTCAAGCTCTCGGAATCCTGCATTGCCATTTTTGATAGAGGAGCGGGTTGCCCTCCGGCAAAGCGGGCTGCAGCAAGAGACGCTACTAGCTTGATTAAAAGGGCATAGTAGGTATGAAGGGCAAAAAAGACCTTGGTGGCTTCGGCATATTTCGGGTCGAGACCCATCCCTTTTACAAACTTGCGGAATTCTTCTTTGCTCTCAATTCGTTCAGCCCACTCCTTGTAATCGGTTGCTTCGCTGAAGAATAGCCGCCATTGTTCAAAAAGTTTTTCCACCAAAAGATTCTTGCTACTATGAAGTGTTGCGTAGATGGAGCGGACAGCCCGCTGGGCGCGGATGGTTCTGGGGCCGAAGTCTTCAACTAAGTTTTCCGGCACAAGGGCTGCGCCAACCGACAGGGCAAAAAGCAGGCGGAGAAAAAGATCCACAGACGCTGCGTTAACAGGAGCCGGATCATCCACTGACCAACCTTCACCAACCCGGCGTACAAAAATGAAGAAATGACCATCCGTAATTACTCCAGCCAATCGATGAGCCTCACGCTTTTCTTTCTTAGCCACATCCAAAATATAGTCCTTGACCTGTTTAATTACTTCTTGATTGGCACGATTGGAGTTGTTAGTTTTGAGAAATCCCGGTCGT
>Ga0315274_10012777_pt1 | contig 11966 bp, 7 predicted proteins | sample YL17G02_20_MG_FD_203700 | JGI IMG/M metagenome (GOLD analysis project Ga0315274, IMG submission 203700) | Sediment microbial communities from Yellowstone Lake, YNP, Wyoming, USA - YL17G02_20 | ecosystem: Environmental > Aquatic > Freshwater > Lake > Sediment | place: USA: Wyoming | collected... | reverse complement strand
AAAAAGCTTGCGCACAGCGCGATGGCCGCACTAGACGTTTCCTAAACAGGAAGGGAGATTGGCGGAGCATTGGAGCGGAGAGGAAATCTTATCGAGGTCGGTTGGCTTCGGGCGACGCCAAGGGGTGTGCGATGAAACATCTGGCAGGACTTGCCGGGCTGGTCGTCGGAGCCGCGTGCGCCGCGTCGGTTTTTGCCGACACCGCGATCCTCGTGGGCGACCGAGGGACCACCGCGGCGGTCGAGGTCCAGCAGGCCACCCCCGTGGCCGGCGGCTGGCAACTGCGGATGGCCGGCGAGGGCGGCCCGATCGTGCTCCCGCTCGTTCCCGACAAGGTGGTGCTCAAGGTCATTCCTGCCGCGGCGACGCCCAAGCTCGAAGACCCCGTTGCTCTGATCGAACGCGACCCGCGCAGCGCCATCGAGCAGGCGCTCAGTCGCTGGCGCGGAGAGCCCGCGGGACGTAAGCAGTGGGCGCAGGTCTTTCGGCGGGCGCTGGACGTTTACATCGCCACGGCCGACGGATTGGCTCGGTCGAACGAACACGAACGGGCGCTGGCCGCCTATGCCGAGTCGCGCCGCCTCATAGACACCGTTGAAGGGCGCACCATTCTGGAATCCGGCGGTCTGCGCCCGCAGTACGTTCAGCGCCTCGACGAAGCGACCAGCCAGACGCGCCTCGCCCAGTCGCTCTTTCTGGCCGTGCGGGGAATGACCATCCTCGAGCGGGAGGACGCCAGTCGCGGCAAACAGGCCGTTGTGGACCTGGAGACGGCCCGTTCGCTTGACCCAACCAACGCGCTGGCCTGGCTGGGTCTGGCCATCTACTATCGCCGTCCCGACAACGCCGATCCCAAAGCCGAACAGGTCGCCTTGCACGCCGCCGCAATGGCCGTAGAACACGCCACCGATCCGCGGATCAAATCGCGGGCCGAGGACATCCAACGCCTGGCCCTGCGCGATTTTCAGGCCAAGAAGGGCTTCACAGCCCGGCCGCCCGGGGCCGAAGGAACGCCCGAGGTCGCACCCGCTCCCACTCCAATCGCAGGTCCCCCCGGTGCTCCAACGCCTCCGGCTCCCTCTCCAGCGCCGGCTGCGGCGCCGGCGCGACCTCGCGATTCGCGTTCCTTTCTCGAGCGGCTCGAAGCGCGCGACTGGACGGTGTTGACCGAGGCCGGCGAGACTCTGCTCGAAGGCGAGTACCTGGCGCTGATCATTGGCATCCCCGCGTTTCTCGTGATCTTCTGGGTCATTCCGGGAAAGTTCCTGCGGGCGCGCATCCGCAGGAGCGACATCGTGGCCTCGATCTGGCTGCCGCGAGTTCGCTGGTTGGGGATTTTCACCCTGCTCGGCTATCTGGTTGGTTCGCTACGCATGCCGCGCGGGGGCAAGGAACGCTGTCCAATCTGCAAAAAGCCGATTGATAACATTGACGACTACAGCGATTTCAACTTCGTCGTCTGTCCCCATTGCGGCGAGAACATCACGCCCGTCCACAACCTCGACGACTACGTCCACCGTCTGGTCGAGCAGCTCGAACGCGAAGTCCGCCGCCGCCGCGCCCAGTACGCCGAAACGAACATCGAAAGAGACTCCACGCTCCAGCTGGTGCGCGCGCTCATCACGAGGGCGGCGCGGTCGCGCGCCAGCGACCTCCACATTGACGTGACGGCCGAAGGCGCAACGCTTCGCAGCCGGATTGACGGCGTCCTCTACGACGCGCTCTTTCTGCCGAAGGTCGCCGTCCCGTCGGTCATTTCGGCGATCAAGGTCATGGCCGTTCTCGACATCGCCGAGCGCCGCATGCCCCAGGACGGCAAGTTCTCGCTGTGGGTGGACAAAGCCGACGTGGACGTGCGCGTCAACACCTCGCCGGCCGTTCACGGCGAGAAAGTCAGCATGCGCCTGCTCGACAAGCGCACGATCATGGCCGGCCCCGCCAGCCTGGGTTTCGAGGGTCAGCAGCTCGCTTTCTTCGAACAGGCGATCGGACGGCCCCACGGCCTGCTGATCGCCACGGGGCCGGCGGGTTCGGGCAAGTCCACCACACTCTACGTCGCCTTGACCATGATTAACACGGGCGAGAAGAACATTATCACGCTCGAAGACCCCATCGAGTATGAGCTGAAGGGCGTCACGCAGATGCAGGTCAATCCGGCGGTCAATTTCACGTTCGCCACCGGGTTGCGCACCATCGTCCGCCAGGACCCCAACGTCATCATGATCGGCGAGGTGCGCGACAAAGAGACCGCCGAAATGGCCGTTGACGCCGCGATCACCGGCCACCTCGTGATGACCACGATGCACACGATTGATTCGACGACGGTTTTCACCCGTCTGGCCGACATGGGGGTTGATCCGCGCCGCTATGCCTCGGCGCTCGCCATCATCGTCGCGCAGCGGCTGATTCGCGTGAACTGTCCGAAATGTCGCAAGCCCTATCGGCCCGAGTCGAAGTTCTTGATGCAGCTGCGATTCGACCAGGCGGCGAAGGACATCGTATTCCTGAAGGGCGAGGGTTGCGCTTATTGCCAGCAGACGGGCTTTTACGGGCGCAACGGCCTGTTTGAGATGCTGGTTCCCGACCGCGAAGTCCGCCTGCTGCTCGAGCAGAACGCCGCGGCCTCGAAGGTCCGCGAGATGGCCCGCCACAAGGGAATGCGCAACATTCGCGAGGAAGGCATCCTCAAAGTCATGCGCGGCCAGACCACCGTCGAGGAGGTCGTTCGCGCGACCATGTAGAAAAGTCAAAAGTGAGAAGTCAAAAGTGAAAAGTCAGACATTGAGAGTCGCATGTCGAATGTCGCAAGTCGAGGGTCGAAAGTCGAACGTCGAACGTCGAGAGTCTTCAATAAATCTTCCGAATCGTCGTCTTGGGGTAGTAGTGAGCCAGGATGTCCGCGCAGAGATACCCCCGCTTGGCCATCATGTAGGCGCCCATCTGGCACATTCCCACGCCATGGCCGAACCCTCCGCCGCGAATCGTCACCGACTTGACGGCGTGGGGCGCGGCGGCATCGTTCTCGACGCTGAGGACGAAAAACGAACTGGGCAGATTGTTGAAGAGCGCGCAGATTTTCTCGGACCCCGTGAACCGCACGCTCCCTTTCGAGCCGACGACGCGCAGCACGCGCACGCGGCCCGATTCGGCGCGCTCGACCACCTCGAGGTTCAAAACCTGCCCGACGTTCTGCGCGTCGGCGACGGCCCGCTGCAGCGCCGCCCCCTCCATCCGGCGCGTCCAGCGGAAGTACTTTTTCGCATAGTCGGGAAACCCCCGCTGGTCGGGATTGCAGAATACGTCGGGCCGAGAACTCAGCCAGGCGTCGGTCGAGCGCTCGCTCGACAGATTCGACGACCGCCAAAATCGCCGGTCATAGACGGCCTGGTAAAAGGGATAGTTCCCGCTCTTCCACACGTCGCGGCTGTCGGCCGACACGCCTCCGCAGCTGTGGCAATAGACGGCGTCAATGACCTGGTCGCCATAGACCAGCACCTGTCCGCGCGTCTCTTCGACCGAGCGGACCGACGCGACGGTCTGCTCCTCGACTCCCAGGTAGTTCTGGCAGTGAACCTTGCCGCAAAAGTCGTACAGGTCGTTGATGTGGTGTTCGAGGCCAAGCTTGTGATATGCCTCGCTGCGCGCCGCAATCGCCTGGGCCTTGAGCGACTCGTAGGGCGATTGGCCGCCGATCTCCGAGGGAACGACGCCCTTGATGTATTCTTCGAGCGGCAGCGTATTGATGGCGGTCAGGCGTCCGCGGTCGTTGAGGCGGATTTCGAGCGTGCCCCGATAGCGCGGCGAAGTTCGTTTCAGCAAACTCCACCCCGCCGCCGGGCTTTGCAGCGGCTCGACGCTCAACAGTTGCTTGTCGTCCTTGAGGCGGATGGAAAGCGAATCTTTCATGCGCGCCAGAAGACGGTCGCTGTGGTCGAACAGCTGGATTTCGCCGCTGGCCCGTTTGCTGGTGTCTTTGACGATGTAGGACCGATAGGTCTGCGAGAGATACCGGTTCCACTGGTCGGCCAGCTTCAGGTCGTCGAACGGACCGATGGCCACCAGCAGGCAATCGCGCAGCGCGGCGCGGTCGCGCGGAAGAGCCAGTCGGTCGGAGACTTCGAGAATCTCCATGCCGACCTTGAGCACGTCGCGCAACTGGCCAAGCAGGCGGCGCGCTTCGGGCTTCTTGCGCTTGTCAAACTCGGTCACGACCACGTAGTAGTAGAACGTGCCCGCCTGTCCCCCCACCGCCGAGAACCGCAACACATTCGGCCCGGCGCAGGTGAACACGGTGCGTCCGGCGCTGCTCATCAGGTCGAACGCCCCATAGGCGATGACGCGGACGTGGGTTGAATCGCCCACAACGCCGACGCGGACCTGGGGACCGTCGCTCGTGACCGATTCGGCGACAGCGTCGCCGACGAAACGCCACACTCCCCAGGCGGCAACCACCAACGCCGTGATCACGGCGAGCGTCAGAGCCGCAAAACGGCCTTCGCCGGCGTTTCGCCGCTGCCAGCGCGCCGCGTCCACGGGACTTGGTCGAACCAACCTCGCTCTTGCGATCGCCATGCGGTCCGAAACGACCTGCTTGTTCCGCGTTGCTGCCGTGCGCCAGCGGCGCCTTTGGAATCGCGGGCAACGGACGCTGCGCTCCGACGATGCCATGATCTGACCGCCCGCTCCGTAGAGACTCTCCCTCGGCGGCGTTGCGGTGTGGACACGCCGAAGAAGGTTGGGCGTTCGCGCCAACCGTGTCAATGGAAGTCTTTTGGCGCGGATGAAGCGAGAAAAAGACCCGGTCAATCCAGACAACGGGACTTTCTCTCTTGATCGGACAATAGATTCTTGCCCTGTCGATCTGAGAATTCCGTTTGTAAAAGGAATGAATCTCACACGGAGGCACAGAGCGCACGGAGAAAAGACCCTCCAGCAGTTAATGACATGGAACTCCTTCTCTGTGCGCTCTGTGCCTCTGTGTGAGATCAAAAAACACGCTCTGCGCCCCAACGTAAGTTCTGGGACAGAGAATTTCAGATACCTTTGGCTAGGAGCTGGACGGGCAGACCCGTAAGGCATTGCCTCGTTTCGTTTTCTTCCGGTCGTCGCGAATCCATCAAAGCCAAGAATGAACAAAAAGCCCGGCGCGGCGACGGTGTCTGTCGGGTCCTTGAACAATACGGAAACGGGAGGAAAGAGGAACGGGACGCCCGGCAAATGATTTGCCGGATTTCTAAATCCCGTCAATCCCGTCAGATAGCAACTCGCCACGCCAAAACCATTCAACGCCTGTGGCTGTCAGCCTGTTCTCGCCGGCGGCAGGCGGTCGGCAAGTCCCACACGAACGAACAGCGCCGGGAGCGCCCACGATGCCGCGAGGCCGATTGCTCCGTAGCGCACGGCGCTGCGAACTACGGGGTAGGCTATGCAGTTGGCCTCGGAACCGACGTAGTCAAACGCGGCGCCGAACAGAAAGTACAAACCGGCCATCACGGCGACGCCGAGCGTGAAACGCGCGATTCGCGGCGCGTCGGCCCCCGCGGGCGAGAAGCCGATCCACCGCCGTTCGGCAAAGTAGCCCGCGCTGAATCCCAGGAGATAGGCCAACCGCCCGGCCGACGCCGAATCGGGCGTATAGAGAAACAAGCCCACCGGCGCCGCCAGCAGCAGGAAAACCAGCAGCTCGTCGCTGGGAGAGCCGAGCCGTCGGTCCTCAAGCCAAAGAATCGCCGCATACAACACCAGCACCGCGCCGCCCGCCGCATAGCCGCCCAGCACGTCGCCCAGGAAGTGGCAACCCAGATAGAGCCGCGAAAGTCCGATCATCGCGATCGCGGCCAGCGCGCCGATCGTCGCCCAGCGCCGCCGCCAGTGCAACGCCAACGCGCCATAGAAGACGACCGACATCATCGCATGGCCCGAGGGAAAGCTAAACGAGGTTCGGGCCGGAATCGCCCACTCGATGCCCGAACCGGCGATCTCCAGGCGCATAAAGTAGTCGAGCAGCCGGACGTGCGCGGGATCCACCTGGAACGGACGCGGCGTCTGGAAGGTTTCCTTGAGCAGATTCTCGATCAGGCAGCCATAGATGAACACGAGCACCAGCCCGAACGCCTTGGACTTGTCCCAACCCCAATAAAGCATGGCCAGAAGAGCAATCAGAACGGGCGCGTAGGCCAGAGCCGTCGCGATCTGGAAAAACAGATCGAGGGCGGGCGAGTGGAGGCGTTGCAGGGCTGCATTCAGCGCCGGATCGAACATGGGTTGCCGCTTCGCCGCTGACGAGGACGAGCCGCGTCAGAAATTGTACTCCGGATTCTTCGGATCGAAATCGCGATCGCTCAGACCGACATTGAGCCGGAGATTGAGATAGCGGTAGTCCTCGACCAACTTGTTGTCCCAATCGAACACCTGGGCCGCCACGATCAGACGGGTTTGCGGATCGAAGGTGACCAAGGCCCGGCGGCAATAGTAGCCTGACTTCTCGTCGGCCTCGACCAGCAATTCATAGCGTGGGCCGCGCGGTTGAAGGTTGGCGCGATCCTCGAGGCGTCGGACACGGGCGCAGCCATCGGCGACCGCTCGTTTGCGGTTGGATTCGATCAGGTCGAGGATGAAGCCGATTCCGGCCTCGGTGATGGGATGGCGATTGTCGCTCAGGGCGAGTTTCGACGTGGGTTGAAGCCGGAAGGTGGCCAGTCCGAGCAAGCCGCCCTTTCGTGCGAGCACCTTGCCGTTGTTTTGCCCATTGACGTAGAGGGCCTGCGTGCCGGCCTGGGGGCCTTCGTACCACTTGATGTAAACACAGAAGGGCTTCCTGAACTTGAGTGTGCCGACTTCACGCGGCCGCAGTTCGCTCTCGATGCGTTCCTGGACCACGATCGTCGAGACATAGTCGTTGACGCGCGTATAGGCGTCCTGGGCCTCGGCGAGCCGGCGGGTGAATTCCTGGATGAGCGAAGCGTTCGCCGGTTCGCTGGTCGGCGCGTTGGCCGACACAGTCATGGAAGTGTTCGCTTCGGGACACACAGAACGTCCCATTGTGAGAAGAGCGCCAACGGCGCAAGCCAAGAACCACCATCGGTTCACTCCGCGTTCTCCCTTCCAGAGAAATGGGGGCCCTCGTCACTCACAACGGCGGGACTAGCGCTCCTGCGGCAGGGGTTCATGCGGCTCTTCTTTGCGATCGGCAAGTGGCATCTCGCCGAAACGGGGCTTGTGGTGAAAGATCCCGTAGATGGCCCGGCCCAAGCCGAAGGACACATAGGCCGCAAAGGACAGAAACAACAGAAGGTCCAGGAACGGCCACAAGGCCAGCACAACGCACAACACGACGATGATCGAGACCAAATAGTCGAACGGCTGACGCCCTTCGATCTTGATGTTCTTCAGGCTGGGATAGGGAACCTTGCTGACCATCAGGCACGACAGGATCACGATCAGGAAGGGCAGAATCTTGGCCGGCACGTTGCTGACGGGGTAGAGGCGATGATAGACAAGAAATGCAGCGACCGCCGCTCCCGCCGCGCCGGGAATCGGCAGGCCCGTGAAGTAGCGTTTCTCCTCGCGCGTGCGCTGGACGTTGAACCGCGCCAGCCGCAACGCCCCGCAAATCGTGTAAAGCGTCGTCACACCACTGGCAATCTTCACGCTCCCTTCGTCGCTCAGGACGCTGAACATCAGCGCCGCCGGAGCGACGCCGAACGCCACGAGGTCGGACAACGAGTCGTAGTTGATGCCGAAGGCGCTCTCGGAGTGCGTCAGGCGAGCGATCTTGCCGTCGAAGCTGTCGAGAACGGCCGAGAGCAGAATCAACCAGCACGCCTCAATCGGCTGGTTCTCGAAGACGCGGGTGATGGCCAGCATCCCGCAGAACAGACTCGCCGTGGTGAAGAGATTCGGCAGAAGATAGACTTTGCGCATCGAAGCCGCTTCCTATCCAACCGCGCTGAACGCCCAATACGCTACGTCCATGCTCGCCAATCTGTCCAGAGAAACTTCGCCGGCAAACGGACCCGGCGGCCAGAAACCAGCTGTAAACTGTCGGCTGCCGGCCCTCAGCAGCTCTCAATTCACATTCCGCGCTTCGCACTCCGCATTCCGCATTCCACATTCCGCATTCGGAACATTCCGCATTCGTTTCACTCGGTCGGGAAGTTCTGGAGGTCTTCGTTTTTGCCGAACAGAATGAGCACGTCGTCGGGCCGGAAGACGTAGTCCGGCGTCGGCACGAACGGCGCCGTTCGCTCGGGTGTCGGCTGTCCGGCTGCGGAGCCGGGTCCCAGCGACCGCACGGCGATGACCGTGACGCCGCAGCGCTGCCGCACGTTGAGCTCGAGAAGCGATTTGCTCGAAAACGACGGCGGCGCTTTGACCTCGACGATCCCGTACCCGGGCGCCGCCCACAAAAAGTCCACGAGGTTGGGCGCCATCAACTGACCCGCCACGCGCGAGGCCATGTCCTTTTCGGGAAAGATCACCCGCGCGGCGCCAAGCTTTTCGAGCGCGCGGCGATGGTCGTCGCTGACGGCCTGAACGATGATCTCTTTCACGCCGAGTTCCTGGACATACATGGTCGCCAGGATGCTCGAATCCAGCCGGCTTCGAAATCCGATGATCACGGCATCCACGTCGGCCACGCCCACCTCGCGCAGATTATCACGGTCGAGCGCATCGCAGACCACGGCCCGGCTGACGCGATCGCGGATGTCTTGAATGACCTCGGCGTCGCGGTCAATGGCCAGCACCTGGCCGCCGAGGTTCTCCAGCTCGCAGGCCAGCTGGAATCCAAACGTGCCCAAACCGATCACGGCAAATCTGCGCGCCATGCCGTCCGCTCCTTTTGCGCCGAGGCCGACCCACGCAAGCGGTCAGCCCCCAGCATGCACCACTTCTCACTCCGCATTCCACATTCCGCATTCCGCATTCCACATTCGTAACATTCCCCATTCCGCAATCCGCATTCCGCATTCGTAACATTCCGCATTCCCCATTCCGCAATCCGCATTCCGATCACCCGATCAGAACTCGCTCTTCGGGATAGCGATACGACAATCCCTGGCGTTCGCCGACCAGGGTGAGCGCAAAAGCCAGAGGCCCCACGCGGCCCGTGAACATGGCCAGGGCGATGGCCAGCTTCCCGGCCGTCGTCAAAAAAGGCGTTATGCCCAGCGACAACCCGACAGTGCCAAAGGCCGAGACGGTCTCGAACGTCAGGTCCAGAAAGGCCCCGCGTACGGCCTGCGGCGGCTTTCCCCCGAGCTCCGTGAGCTGGAGCACCATGATGCATATCGCGTAGCCGATGAGAAACCCCACGGTCACCCCCAACGCCTTGGCCACCAAGTCGCCGGGAACACGCCGCCCAAACAGTTCGGCGTCGCTCCGGCCCCGCCAGCGCGCCGCCAGCAGCGCCACAAGCGTCGCGAAAGTCGTTGTCTTGATGCCGCCGCCGGTGCTCCCCGGCGACGCGCCGATGAACATCAGAACGATGAGCACGAGGGCCGTGCCGTTGCTCAGCAGGGTCATGTCCACCGTGTTGTAACCGGCCGTGCGCGCGGTGACCGACTGGAAGAAGGCGGGAAAGACCCGCGCGTACCACGGTGCGGTGACAACGTGGTTCAGGCTCTCGATGGCGTAGATGGCCGCGGCGCCGCCGACAATGAGGGCGGCGGTCGTGATCAAAACAACCCGCGTATGCAAGGTCCACCGCCAGCGCCGTCCGCGCCATCGAGCGACCAGGCCCGCGCGCATCTCCTCGAGCACATAGAAACCCAGTCCCCCAAGCACGATCAGCCCCATGATGACCAGGTTGACGCAAGGATCATTTGCGTAGTCCGCCAGGTTTCTTCGGAACAGACTGAAACCCGCATTGCAGAAAGCTGAGATCGCATGGAACACGGCCGCATGGAGCGCCCGGCCCGGCGGGTAGTCGGCCAGAAAACGAACAAAGAGAATCGAAGCGCCCAGGGCCTCGATCGTGAACGTATAGAGAAGAATCCGCCGGAGCAGGCGCGGCACGGTCAGGTGGATTGGCAAGCCAAACGCGTCGGTCAGCGCGGTCCGCTCGGAAAGTGTCGGCCGGCGACCGAACAGAAACAGAAACCACGACGACAGCGTCAGGATTCCCAGCCCTCCGACCTGGATGCAGCCGAGAATGATCCACTGCCCCGCGAGCGAGAACTCCGATCCCGTGTCCTTGACCGTCAGGCCCGTCACACAGGTCGCCGACGTCGCCGTAAACAAAGCGTCAATCCAGGCCACCGGCGCGTTGGGCAAACCGCCCTGCCACCGCAGCACGATCGTCCCGACCGCAATCGCGGCGGCAAACGAGAGAAAGATCAACCGATTGGGTGTGAGATGTTTCACGAGTAACCCGAACGCGCCTCTCTGGTTCGCCGGGAATCCGCGCCCTCCTCACCGCGGGCCGATTGGCGCTCGCGACCACAGCCTGCCCGTCGCGACGGGGAGCTGATTGTCCAGAGGCACGGGTTTGTCAAGAGGCGAACGAGGCTGTGCGCAAATCGGTTGCGCCCCGCAAAGCGCTGTGCCACAACTGCGCCGGTTTCGGAATGGAGGCTGCAGCTCCCATGGATCTGGGAATTCGAGCGGGTCGTCTTCTCACGCCGCTAGAAGAGAAGACCGACGCCTTCGTCGCCATCGCCGCCGGGACCATCCGCTCGGTCGAACCCTATCGCGAGGGCGATGCGCGGTCGGTCCGCACCTTCGTGGACGCGCGTGAATATACCGTCGTTCCCGGCTTCGTGGACCTTCAGGTCAACGGCGGACTGGGCTACAATTTCCGGCGGGCAACGCGCGACCAGCGGCGCGAAGTCTATCGGTTCTTCCTGCGCCGGGGCGCCACAACGCTTGTGCCGACGGTGATCACCGACGAACCGGCCGTACTGGCCGCCGCCTTGTCGGCGCTGGCGGATGATGTCAATATGGGGGCAACCGAAAACGCCGACGGGCCGACGATTCCGGGGCTTCATCTCGAAGGGCCGTTTCTCCATCCCGACCGCCGCGGCGCCCATCCGCTCGAGCACATTCGTCTGCCCGATCTCGCGCTGGCCCGCGAACTGTTCGAGGCGGCGCGCCGGCGCATTGCCGTCCTCACGCTGGCGCCCGAATTGGACGGCGCCTTGCCGTTGATCCGCTGGCTGGCCGGCGAGGGCGTCGTCGTGGCGGCCGGCCATACGATGGCCTGGTGCGATGTTGTGTTGCGCGCCTGTGACGAAGGACTCCGGCTGCTGACCCACATGGGGAACGTCAGCGACTGGCCTTACCGGCGCAAGGGCGCCGAGGGGATTATGACCAGCGAGCCGGGAGTGGTTGGGGCCTTCATGATCAGCGACCGACTTCGAGGAACCGTCATCCTCGACGGCTATCATTTCGACCCGCGCCTGGCGGCGGCCTTGCTGCGCCTGCGAGGGCCGCAGAATCTGGCGCTGATTTCGGACGCCAGCTACGCCACCGGCTGCCCGCCGGGCGACTACGACGATGGCCTGATCCGAACAACCGTCCATCCGGACGGCTATGCGTATGTTACCGACGGCGGGGGCTGGTTGGCCGGCAGCGTGGTCACGCTCGAACGGGCCGTTCAGGTCGCTGTGCAAGAGGGCCGTGTGCCGCTGCGCGAAGCCGTCGAGATGGCGACGCTGACCCCGGCCCGCATTCTCGGGATCGAGGCCCGCAAGGGACAAATCGCGGCGGGAGCGGACGCCGACCTCGTGTTTCTGGATTCGCAACTGGTTGTCCGACGTGTCGTTCGGGCGGGACGCGAAGTGGCTTGAGCGGGGCAGGTTGTCAGCCTGTCATCTGTCCGAGCACGCGCAAGACGTTCGTAGCTGCTCATGACGGTTTCGGAGTCGTCTGGAAAGGGATGAGAAGTTCGTAGTAGCGCCGCAAGGCGCGTTTTCGTGTGACCGGAATTCTTGCTTCAGGCCCTGTGTTTCAACGCGCCTTGCGGC
>Ga0315274_10012776_pt1 | contig 11966 bp, 9 predicted proteins | sample YL17G02_20_MG_FD_203700 | JGI IMG/M metagenome (GOLD analysis project Ga0315274, IMG submission 203700) | Sediment microbial communities from Yellowstone Lake, YNP, Wyoming, USA - YL17G02_20 | ecosystem: Environmental > Aquatic > Freshwater > Lake > Sediment | place: USA: Wyoming | collected... | reverse complement strand
CTCGGCCCGTATCTCGTCGGCCCGCTTGAAGTCCATGGACCGGCGCGCCCGCTCCCTCTCCTCAACCAGGGCCGCAAGGTCGGGAGGGAGCGTTTCCTCTTGGGGCTCGGGCAGTAGGACCAGCACTTCGTCGAAGGAGCGAAGGGCGGCCCGGAGGAGATCGGCCTCCCCCCGGCCGATTTTATTCCGGGCTAGGAGGGAATTCGCCTCGCGAATGAGCTCGAAAAGCGCGGTCAGGGCGGTCGAGATGTTGAGGTCGTCGGACAGACCGTCCCTGAACTTCCGGTCGGCTTCGGCCACGAGGCGCTGGACGTCCTCGTTGCGGATCTCCGGGAAGGAGCGATGATCGAGCTCGTAGGCGAAATCCAGCACGCGCTGGACCGAGGCCTTGGCCTGGTCGGCCGCCTCGAAAGTGAAGTTCAGAACTTTCCGGTAGTGGGTTCCAAGGAGAAGGAAGCGGACGGCCGTGGCCGGGATTCCGCGCCGGAGGAGGTCGTCCGGGGTGTACTGGTTTCCCTTGGATTTGGCCATCTTCTCGCCGTCCACGATGAGGTGATGGCAGTGGAGCCAATAGCGGACGAACGGCTTCCCCGCGAAGGCTTCGGACTGGGCGATCTCATTCTCGTGATGGGGGAAGATGTTGTCGACGCCTCCGCAATGGATGTCGAAGGTTTCGCCCAGGTACTTGGAGCTCATGGCCGAGCATTCAATGTGCCAGCCCGGACGCCCCGGTCCGATCTCCGTCTCCCATGACGGCTCTCCCGGCTTGGGCGCCTTCCACAAGGCGAAGTCCTGAGCGCTCTCTTTCTCGTACTCGTCGGCCTCGATCCGGGCCCCGATCCGTGACGTCGTCTGAAGCTCATCGCGCTTGATTTTGGAAAGCTTCCCGTATCCCGGAAACTTGGCGATGCTGAAATAGATCGAACCGTCCTTGCGGTAGGCGATGCCCTTGTCGAGAAGCCCTCGGATGATCCGGACCATCTCGGGGATGTGCTCGGTCGCGCGCGGGTAGCGATCGGCGGGGGCGATCCGGAGAGTCTCGATCCCGGCGAAAAAGGACTTGAGATAGGGCTCCGTGAATTCGCCGATCGGGACGCCCCGGGCCCCCGCGTCGCGGATGATCTTGTCGTCGACGTCGGTGATGTTCATGACGTGGAGAACTCGGGACCCCATGAAACGCAGGAAACGCTTGAGGAGGTCCTCAAAAATATAAGCCCGGAAATTGCCGATGTGGGCATAGTTGTAGACGGTCGGACCGCAGGTATAAAGCCGGACTTCTCCCGGCAGCAAGGGCTCGAACGGAACGACCTCGCCCCGGAGCGTGTCGAAGAATTTTATCATGATCGCTTATTATGGAACCGCGCGGGCAGCTCCGTCAACGCATCCTTGGCATCTTCAGTCGTCCTCGGAGCGGGTGCGCCGGCGGATGACATCCCAGAGGCCGGCGTTGCGGACGCCCAGTTTTTCGGGATCGAAGGACAGGGGCCGGCCGCCCCGCTTCTGGGCTTCGTAATCCTTCAAGGTGGCGAGTCCGATCTTGGTCAGCAGAAGGATAGCAATGACATTGAGCCAGGCCATCAAGCCCACCCCGATATCGCCCAGCCCCCAGGCCAGCCGGGTCGTGCGGACGGCGCCGTAGAAGGTCATACCCAGCAGGAAGACACGGGCCAGCTGGATCCCGATCAAGCTTTTCTTCTTGAACAGGTAGGCGACATTGGACTCCGTATAGAACGCATAGGCCATCAAGGTCGTGAAGGCGAAAAAGAAAAGGGCGACGGCGACGAAATGGCCTCCGAACCCCCTGATCAAGGTATCGATGCCCCGCTGGGTCCAAATCGGGCTCGCTTCGACGCCGGCTAGGTTGTTGACCAGGAAGCCTCCCTTGCCGTCGGCGACGTTGTAGGTCCCGGTCATCAGGATCATGAAGCCGGTGGCGCTGCAGACGAATAAGGTGTCAACGTAGACCGAAAAAGCCTGGACCAGCCCCTGCTGGGCGGGGTGGCGGACTTCCGCGGCGGCCGCCGCCTGCGGCCCCGTTCCCTGGCCGGCCTCGTTGGAGAAGATGCCCCGCTTGACCCCCCAGATAATGGCCGAGCCGACGATCCCGCCGAACACGGCGTTCTTGCCGACCGCCGAACTGAAAATGAGCGCCAGGATGGAGGGCAGGCGTTTGATGTCGAGCACGATAATAATGATGGCCATGATTACATAGCCGATGGCCATGAAGGGGACCATCAGCTCGGCGGCCTTACCGATGCGCTTGACGCCTCCGAAGATGATCAGTCCCAGCAACGCGGTCACGACGATGCCCGAAATGGTCGGCGTCAGGCGAGGATACACATTCTGGAATGCGACGGCTATGCTGTTGGCCTGGATGCCGGGCAGGAGTATGCCGCAGGATAGGATGGTGATGACGGCGAAAATAACCGCATACCACTTCTGGCCCAGCCCTTTTTCGATATAATAGGCCGGCCCGCCGCGGTAGACACCGCCGATCTCCTCCTTCCAGACCTGGGCCAAGGCCGATTCGATGTAGGCGGAACCGGCGCCCAGGAAGGCGATCATCCACATCCAGAACAGGGCGCCCGGCCCGCCGACGCTGATGGCGGTGGCGACGCCGGCGATGTTGCCCGTCCCGACCCGGCCGCCCAGGGCCATGGCGAACCCCTGGAACGAGGAAACGCCCGACTTGGACGAGTGGCCGACCCAGAGCTGTTTGACCATATCCTTGATCAAACGCACTTGGAGAAAACGCGTTCGGATCGAGAAATAGATGCCCGTACCCAGGCAGAGCACAACCAGGGGGACGCTCCAGACATAGCTATTGATCAGGTCAACGAGTTTTTGCAGGTCCAAGCTCAACCTCCTCGGGCCGGATTCGGGAAATCCTATTCTATGGGGGATCGCCGTGTCGGGTCAAATGAATTGAATAGACCTACCGGCGCCGGTCGACTAAGCGCCGGTAACTTCAGTCAGGGCCGGATCGACAGCGAGATTTTAAGGACCCCGCGCTCTTCGAGGGGAATGAACCGGCTGGCCGGATCCCAGCGCCGTTCCCAGTTTTTGTTGTAGACGATGAAGATCATGTTCCCGGGCGATATTTGCCAGCGGAGCCGGGCGCTCCATCCCAATTCCCTCGAGATGTCGTCATATTGGATGTAGTTCATAAACCCGATGTTGGGGGACAGGAAGACGTCCGCTTTGACTTGATAGACGTTCTCGCTGAATCGGCCCTGGGGGAACCGGCCTCGAACGAGGTTGGCGTCCAAGGACAGGTTCAGGTATCCGCGATGTTTGAAGGTCAACCCGATGCCGACATCGTCGTAATGACCCGAATAAAATTCCCCCAAGTTGACGTTCAGATCGAGGACGACCGGCCGATGGTTCGCGCTGCCGAGCTCGAGACGGGTATTCGCGAAGTCGTAAGATCCGGCCGGCAGGACGACGCCGCGGGCGACTTCGAAATCGTTGGGGAGGACATCCCGGTTGAGGACAATCTCGATGCCGATCCGCTCTCCGCTCTCCGTCCGCAGGCTGAGGGGGGCCGCCGTCAGCCGGCTCGTCTCGAGCCTTCCGGCCAGGTTCCAGTAGAAATCGCCGCTGGCGTTGAAAAAGAGTTGGCGGACGAGCGCGCCCAGAAATCCTTTTTCCGGCCGGGGCTGGTAGCCGACTCTGGCGAAAAACGTTTGGATACCGCGCCGCATCATATAGCCCATCCCCGGATCCAGGGACTCCCCGTAATAGGCATAGGTCGTCTCAATGTTCCAGAGGTCGTTGGGATAGTTGGCCCGGAATCCGAAGCCGTGGTGGCGGCCGTCCTTGCGCTCGTTCCAGTTATAGGCCATCCAGGCGGCCAGCCAAAGGTTCTTATCTCCCCCGAACTTGGAGGTCGAGTAGTTGAAGTCCATCCCGAACAGGGAATTCCGCCCGCCGATAGGACTCCCGTTAGTGAAGACCCAGCCGACCTTGCTTTCGGCAAAGATGTTCCGGGTCATGCGTGCCGCGAAAAAGTTCCGGCCCGGCAGATCATCGAAGGCTCCGGTTTGGACGTCGAGGATGGCCAGGTTGGTGCGGCCGATCTTACCGTAAAGCTTGCTGCCGAAGACGACCGGGACCTGCCGTCCTCCATAAAGGCCGATCGAACGGCTGATGAAGGGAGTAAAGCTCATGCTCGAGCTGAAATTGAAGACCTCCGAGCCCTCCAGGAAGAACATCCGCTTTTCGGGAAAGTACAGCGGGAAGCGGGTCAGGTTGATGCGGCGCTCGTCGGCCTCGGTCTCGGCGAAATCCATGTTGGCGCTGAGCACGCCCACGAAATTGGGGCTAAAATTCTTATAAATGTCGAAACCGCCGTCGAGCGCGCGCTCCGAGCCCGCGCTTCCCGTCCCAAAGCTTTCTTTCAGGACGCTGGCCAGCCCGTAAGGCCTGAATGTGATCCCCAGGCCCTGCCGGACGCTTTCGATTCCCTCGAGGGCGGAGGCCTCCATCGGGTTGTTGAAAACGCTGTCCCTGTTCGTCCCGGACAGGCGGATGGTCTCCTGCTTGCGGGGGATCGTCCGCTCGACGTTGATGCCCCAAACGGTCAGCCCCGGCTTGAAGGACAGGGTCTTGAAGGGAATCCGTAACTCGGCGCTCCAGCCGTTCTCAAGGATCCGGCTGCGGGCGTCCCAGATGCCGTCCCAGTTAAGGCTGGCTTGTCCGCCCGAGACCAGGCCTTCCCCCCGCGCGCCCCGCGGGTTGACGAAAAAAATATAGGCGTTACGCTTGTCCTGGAAGGGGTCGAGCAGGACGCGAATGAGGTCGTCGCTCGGCAGCCCTTGGTTGCCGTGGCCCCACGGGCCGCGAGGCTGTTCGCCTCCGCTGTCGTGGGCCATGGTCCGGGCCGCGATCCGGGCCGGCTCGCCGTCGGCGCAGAGGACGCCGATGTAGAGATTCTCCTCATCGTAGAGAATCCGGAGCTCGGTCCGTTCGGTCGGATCCTCGTTGGCGCGCGGTTCGACCATCCTGAAACCGGAGAAGGGGAGGGCCGACCGCCAGGCGGGGTCGTCGAGGCTGCCGTCGATTTTGGGGCCCGGCGCGACGCGGACGGCCCGCATCTCGGCCGCGGCCGCAGATAGGACAAGAGCAGAAACGAGAACGACCGGCAGCGCCAGGGCAGGAGCAAGTCCTCTTTTCATGATCATCCATCCGGACAGATGTTTCGAACGACCGGGTGATCGGACAAAGAAGCCCTATTTTATTCTCTCCCCCAGTCCGATTGCAATATCTATGGAGAACTCGCGAAGTATAAGCCATTTTCCCCTGGGCGTCGCTGAAGCTCCACGGACTTACGTCCGTGGGATCTTACCCTTTGCAGGCGTTGGAGCGCACCCATGGAGCCGTTAATACGGCTCCATGAGTACTGCGAAACCGCACTCATGGAAGCCCTGAGTACTGCAAGGCTGCTGCCTGTCCCCGAAGCGGGGAATTCGCTACCGAAGCTCCCGGAGCGCCAGCCCCCGAAAGGGGGTTCCTCCACGGACTTACGTCCGTGGAATCCCGCGAAGGGGATTGAAAGAGCGTTCGTTAGAAAAGTATAGCGCGGCCGGTAATTGACAGGGGCTAATGGAATCAATAGAATTGTTTTTCTCTTTCAATCGATGCCGAGGTGAAAATGAAGAGACTTATTTACCTCGATAACGGGGCCACCTCTTTTCCCAAACCCGAAGAGGTCTATCGGTTCATGGATTCCTTTTACCGCCAATACGGGGTCAATCCCGGACGTTCAGGCTATGACCTGTGCATCCAGGCCGTTGAGGTCGTGGAGGAGACCCGGACATTATTGACCCGCCTCTTCAACGGCACCGATCCCAACCGGCTGGTTTTCGGGTACAATGCCACCGACGCCCTCAATCTTGCGATTTTCGGCACGCTGCAGGCCGGAGACCATGCCATCACCACCAACCTGGAGCACAATTCGGTGCTGCGACCCTTGTACCACCTGTGCCGGGACGGCGGCGTGGAAGTCGACCATATGCCATTTGACGCCGCTGGCTTCGTCGATCCGAATGATTTCCGAAAGCGCATCCAAAAAAACACAAAGCTGGTAGCGGTCAACCACGGCTCCAACGTGATCGGAACGATCCAGCCGATCAAAGAGATCGGTAAAATCTGTCGTGAATTTGGAGCCACCTTTCTCATCGATGCCTCCCAGAGCGCCGGCAAAGTGCCGATCGACATCCAAGAGCAAGGGGTCGATATCGTGGCCTTCACCGGGCATAAATCTCTTCTCGGACCGATGGGAATAGGCGGGCTCTATGTCCGAGAGGGCATCGAGATACGCCATACGCGCGCCGGGGGAACAGGTGTGCGCTCGGCGGTGCGGCCCCATCTCGATGAATACCCTTACCGCTTGGAATACGGCACCGGAAATCTTGTGGGCATCGCCGGGTTGAATGCCGGCATCAAGTGGCTCTCCGGAGAGGGGATGGAAAAGCTCCACGCGCGGGAGATGGCGCTGATGAGGCATTTGCGAGACGGCCTTAAGGAGATCCCCGGGGTCGTCCTGTACTGCCAGGATGACCTGGCTCATCATATCGCCGTACTGGCTTTCAATATCAGCGGATTCGAGGCCGCCGATGTCGGCACCATCCTCGACGTCGACTACAACATCGCCTGCCGCACCGGCTTGCATTGCGCGCCGCGGCTGCATGAGCAGCTGGGTATCGACCGGATTCATGGCGCCGTGCGCTTTGGCCTGGGGCCTTTCAATACCGAGGAAGATATTAACGACGCTTTGCAGGCGGTGCGCGAGATTGCCGCCGGTCGCAAGAAGTAACCGGTTCAAGTCATGTTATCAGGCGCCGGCCGATCATTCGCAGAATTTTCTAAGCTGTTTCTGCGCGCATTCCTCTCGACGATTTAAATAATGTCCAGGTCGATCTGTGGAGGAAAATGGAGGAAGACCGAAACGGGCCCGTCATGATAACCGTTGCGGGTACAGTACTCGTTGACCATTAGGCCGATGCAGGCGCCGAGCGACGCCACCATCATCTCCAGCGGCGAGACTGCGCCGTCCTGGCCGCCCTCGGCCAGCGACCTTTCCATCGCTATTTCATGCTTCCGAATCCGGACCTTGATGAGGCCGCGCGGTTCGGGGTGAATCGTGATTAAATCCATTGTTCCTAAGGTTGGGCCGGCGGTTCGAGGACCAGCGCGCTGGCGACGACTTCGACGACCGTTTTGACCTCCAGGTCGAGCTTGTACTCCCGGCTGAGTTCGGAGAGTTGGTCAATGCAGTTGTGGCAGGGAGCGGCCACGATCTTGGCGCCGGTTTTTCGGATCTGATCGGCCTTGATACGGCCGGCCTTGAGGCGACGCTTGGCGTAGCGGGTCATGGAGAGCTGTCCGCCTCCCCCGCCGCAGCAGTAATTTTTCTGTCGGTTGGGCTGCATCTCGCGGAAATCGGCGACCGCCCGTTTCAACAGGAAACGCTGCTCCTCGATCACCCCCCCATGGCGTACCAGGTTGCAGGGGTCATGCAGGGTAACCGGCTCTTGATTGCACGCCGGGTTCAGGCGAATCTTGCCCTGGCTGACAAAGGCGGCGACTATCTCAAGCACGCTCTTAACCGGGAAGGGCGGCCTTTTTTGTAGCCATTGCGGCGCTTCCCATCGGTTGGCGTTGAAACCGTGCCCGCATTCTCCCAGGACCAGCACCGCGGCGTCCAAATCCGCCATCGCCTGATAGAGCCGGTCGGAGAGCATTCCGGCGCGCGCATCGTCCCCAGAAAAGAGACCGTAGTTGGTCACATCGTAATAGTCGCTGGAAAACGTCCAGCTGGCCCCGGCGGCATGGAAGACCTTGGCGGCGGCGAGCAGGGAGAGCGGGAAGAACTTCGGTTCGCGCGGGTTGACTGTGTAAAGGAATTTGGCGCCCTTTGCGTCGATCGGAATGCGCGCGTTGCGGTCGTGGGTTTCCGCCTGCAATTCCTCTTCGATCCAAGCCGCCGTATCCAGCCATTCCTGACGAGAAATACCCATGCTGTTGCCGTGGTTAACGGCGGTCATAACGGTCGACTGGAGCTCGGGCGGCACCAGGTCGGCGGCGGCCAGGGCGCCGCGGGCCATGCGGATCATGGCCGCAATGTTGATGCCCGAGGTGCAGTTGATGGTGCAACGGCCGCATCCGGAGCAACGGCCGAAGAGCGTATCCACCCACTGACGAACCAGGTCGCGATCGAGCTTCCTGGCCCCGGTCCAGCCCGGTGCGATCTTGCCGCCGGCGGTAAAGTGTCTCTTGATGACCTTCAATACCAGGTTCAGCTTGTAGGCGGGGAGGTCCTCAAGCTCGCCGTTGGCCAGGTAGTAGTGGCAGGAGTCGGCGCACAGTCCGCAACGCACGCAGGATTGGACGAATGCCGCCTCGTCGGCGGATAGACGGCGCTCCAACTCCTTTAAAATTTTTTGCAAATCGGCCTCGGAGAGGGTCTCGAGCTTGACTTCGAGAGCGTCTTTTTTTTCAGGTACGGCTTCCATTGTCATGCCTTGGGCGCCGAACAGGGATAGACACCGCGGCGGCCGAAAAAAATGCCGAATAAGATGCGGGTATAAAAGAAGAAAAAGCAGTGGCGGATTTTCCCGAGGGGGATGTAGATGAACAGGGCGATGGCGGATAAGAGCAACAACGGCTCGCTGCGGGGGAGATACGTGTGGCAGAGGGAAATCACCAGATAGAAATCCACGAACAGGTTGGCGAAATAATCGTCCGGGCAGCTGAGGCGGCGCAGATGCGGTTTGACGGCGCGCTTGACGATCAGAGCCAACCCGGCGGCGGCGCCAAGGAATAGAGCGATGCGGAAAATCCAGAGCGGCCTGATCGAAGCGGGGGCAAGGTTGACCCAAAAGAGATAGAGGAAGGCGATGAAAATGGAGGCATGATATAAAATGCCGCCGATGAAAGTCGGCAGGTGGCCGCTAGCGCTTTCCTTCTCCCAAGGCATCATGCCTTGGGAGAAAGCATAGACGATGCCTCTGCCGGCCGAGCCACGGGGGGCGGAAAAGTGTTCCTTGCGGCCGAGGGCGTTGGTTCGGACAAGAAGAAAGACGAGAGAGACAAGGCAGAAAACAGCGGAGCCTAAAGATACGGCTCGTAAAAGGTGAATCAGGCTCATTGATCCTAGACGCAACCGTCGGGTTTGGGCAGACCGGCGATCTTGCAAGCGCCTTTGGCCGGCCCCGAGGGGAAAAGGTCAAATATCTGCCGCAGTTGCAGGCCGGTGGTCTTGCAAATGGAGCGCACCATGGGGGCCAGCTTCTTTTCCTGATAGTGGCTTCGAATGAAGCGGATGACCGACCAATGCGCCTCGGTCAGAGCATCCAAGTTTTCTTGATTCTTGGCGAGGAATACGGCGAATTCCTCATTCCATTCGTTGAAATTGACCATGAAGCCTTCTTCGTTTAACTCCAGTTTTTTTTCATTGAATTCAACGAACGGCATGTCGATTTCTCCTTTTCAAGGATAGGCGCAATAATATAGCACAGTTTATTTTCCCGGTCTATGCGCCGCAAGAATTGACCCCGTCCCGTCTGTGTGCGATAATGAAATTTCTATTTTCACGAAAAAAAGGCCTCATAGTCATGGAAAAAAATTTAATCGGGATCCGGCGCGAAGACATCAATCCCTGGGAGAAGAGAGTCCCGCTCATCCCCAGCCACATCCGGGAATTGATGAGGGACCATCCGCTTGAGTTCAGGCTCCAGCCGTCGGCCCGCCGCGTCATCCCCGACGAAGAATACGCGCGTGAAGGAGCCGGGATCGACGAGCACCTTTCCTCCTGCGCGATCCTGTTCGCCATCAAGGAGATCCCGCTCCATCTTTTCGAGAAGGACAAAGTTTATATCTTCTTCTCCCACACGGCCAAGGGGCAGGCCCACAATATGCCCATGCTCAAACACATGGCCGAGCTCGGCTGCACGCTCATCGATTACGAGAAGATGGTCGACGACAAAGGACAGCGGGTCTTGTTTTTAGGACGACAGGCGGGCTACGCCGGGATGATCGACACCCTCTGGACCTACGGCCTGGCGTTAAAGAACGACGGTCTTCAAACGCCGTTCGCCCCTATACGCCAGACGATCCGCTACTTGAATCTGGTCGAGGCCAGGGAAGCCGTCCAGAAGGTCGGCCGGGAGATCCGGGTCAAGGGTTTGGACCGGCGGCTCCTCCCCTTCGTCTGCGGTTTTGCGGGCTACGGCCACGTCTCCCAAGGAGCCCAGGAGATCTTCGACCTCCTGCCCTTCGAGCAGGTGGCGCCCCGCGACTTGGCCGCCTTCGTCAAGGAAGGAAATTACTCCGCGCATCGGGTCTACAAGGTCGTCTTCAAGGAAGAGGACATGGTCGAACCCAAGAATCGCGGCGCCCGGTTCGAGCTCCAGGACTACTATAAATCTCCCGAGAAATACGCGTCCCGATTCGAAGATTATCTTCCCTATCTCAATATTTTAGTCAACGGCATTTACTGGGCGCCCAAGTACCCGCGCTTCGTGACCAAGGACATCCTGAAACGGCTCTACGCGCCCGGCGCCCAGCCCCGCCTCCGCGTCATCGGAGATATCAGCTGCGACGTCAACGGGGCCGTGGAGTGTACCGTCAAGGCGACCGACCCCGACCACCCGATCTACGTCTATGATCCCGTCCAAGACCGCGCCCTGGACGGAGCCGAGGGCCGCGGCCCGGTCGTCATGGCCGTCTACAACCTGCCGGCCGAGATCCCCCTCGAGTCCTCCGTGTTCTTCAGCCAAGCCCTCAAGCCCTACGTCCCCGCCATCGCCGCGGCGGATTACAGGGGCGACTTCGCCCGCTGCAATCTCCCCGACGTCGTTAAAATGGCCGTCATCCTCTACCGCGGACAATTGACCGCGGACTACGCCTATCTTCAGAAATTCATAGGATCATGAAAAAAGTCCTCGTTCTCGGCGCAGGCTATGTCTCGGGCCCCCTCGTCCATTATCTCTCGGAAAAGGCCGGTTTCTCCCTGGTCGTTGCCGACGTCGACGCCGACAAGGCCGCCAAGCTCGCCGCCGCCCACCCCCGGGTCGAGGCCCGCCGCCTCGACCTTCAGGATGAGAGCCTCTTAAGCGGCGAAATCGCCGGCGCGGACCTCGTCGTCAGCCTCGTTCCCTACACGTTCCATCCCGTAGTCGCCCGGCTTTGTATCGTCCACCGGAAAAACATGGTCACGACCTCCTACGTCAGCGACGCCATGAAGGCTCTCGACGGGGCGGCCCGGTCGGCCGGGGTCACCATCCTCAACGAAATCGGCCTCGATCCGGGCATCGATCACATGGAAGCTGTTCGGATCATCCACGACATCAAGGACCGGGGCGGCCGGGTGGACGGCTTCACGTCCTACTGCGGGGGCCTGCCGGCGCCCGATGCCAACACGAACCCGTTCGGCTACAAATTCTCCTGGAGCCCGATCGGCGTCCTGCTGGCCGGCACCAACCCGGCCCGTTATCTCAAGGACGGCCGCGAGGTCTCCGTCCCGGCCCAGGATCTTTTCGCGCACACCACGGCGATCCCGATCGAGGGTCTGGCCGAATTCGACGGCTACCCCAATCGGAACTCGCTCCCTTACATCGAACTCTACGACATCCCCACGACGCGAACCATGCTCCGCGGAACCCTGCGCTACAAAGGCTGGTGCCCGACGCTCAAGGCGATAGCCGACATCGGTCTCCTCGGCCGGACCGAGCAGGACTTCGGCGGGCTGACCTATCGAACGCTCCTGGCCCGCCTAATCGGGCGTAGCGGCGCCGAGGATGTCCGTCAAGCCCTGGCCGACAAGCTGGGCCTCGACGCGGGATCGAGCGTCATCGAACGCATCGAATGGCTCGGCCTTCTCGACGAAGAGCCGCTGCCGTTGGCCCAGGGCTCGCCCCTCGACATCCTAGCCGGCCTCATGATCCGCAGGCTTCAGTACCGGG
>Ga0315274_10012775_pt1 | contig 11966 bp, 13 predicted proteins | sample YL17G02_20_MG_FD_203700 | JGI IMG/M metagenome (GOLD analysis project Ga0315274, IMG submission 203700) | Sediment microbial communities from Yellowstone Lake, YNP, Wyoming, USA - YL17G02_20 | ecosystem: Environmental > Aquatic > Freshwater > Lake > Sediment | place: USA: Wyoming | collected... | reverse complement strand
GACTGTGGCGTAGCCGTAGCCCTTGTAGCCGCCGGTCTCCTCTAGGCCGCCGATGGGGAGGAGGGCCGCCTTGCCCTTTGTGAGGTCGAGGAGTATCTCGTCGGGGTCGGTCATGTAGTCGCCGTTGGCGTCGATGACGAGGCCCTCGGGGACCTTCTTCCCGATTCGGGCGTAGACCTCGACCTTGCCGCGCTGGATGATGCTTGTGGCGCAGTCGAGCATGAATGGGAAGGCTTCGTCGCTTGGCATGCCGAATGTGAGTGGGTTTGTGCCGAGCATGTTCTCGGTGCCGAAGGTCGGTGGGATGGATGGGCGGGCGTTTGTGCCGACGACGCCGATGAGTCCCTCGTCGACGGCCATCTGGGCGTAGTAACCCGCGATGCCGAAGTGGGTGCTGTTCCGGGCGGCGACCATGCCCATGCCGAGCTTCTTCGCCTTGGAGATCGCCAGTTCCATCGCCTTCTTGGCGACGACCATGCCCATTCCCTTGTGCCCGTCGACTACGGCTGTCGTGGGTCCCTCGCGGATGACCTCGAAGTCGGTGATGGGGGACTGCTGCTTCGCCCTTATGCGGTCGATGTAGACGGGTTTGAGCCTGCTGACGCCGTGGCTGTCAATCCCCTGCCTGTCGGCGGCGATTAGGACGTCGGCGCATGTCTCGGCGTCGCCCTCGGGGACGCCCACCTTCTTGAAGACGTCGAACATGAAGCTACGCAGCGTCTCGATCTTTACCCAGGCTACATCCTCTGGCATAGGGTTTCACTTACCAGCCTAGTGTATCAACGGCTCCGGGATATAACTTGATTCAGGGGGCCGGGGTCACTGTCCGTCTTGGCCCAGCCGAGGCTCCGGGTGACGGCTTCGCGCCACTTCGAGTAGAGCCTGTCGCGGTCCTCCTGCTTCATGGTGGGCTCGTAGACCCTCTCGGCCCGCCATATCTTGGCTAGTTCGCCCCTGTTCGCCCAGTAGCCGACTGCTAGGCCGGCGGCGAAGGCGGCGCCTAGGGCGGTCGTCTCGGTGTTCGTGGGGCGGATGACGCGCTTCCCGAGTACGTCGGCCTGGAACTGCATGAGGAAGTCGTTCTTCGTCGCGCCTCCGTCGACGAGTAGCTCGCGAAGCTTGACCCCGCCCTCCTCCTCCATGGAGTCTGAGACGTCCCGGGTCAGGTAGGCGATGGATTCGAGTGTGGCGCGTGCTATGTGCGCCCTGCCGGTGCCCCTGGTGAGGCCGAGGATGGTGCCGCGGCTGTACTGGTCCCAGTGGGGGGCGCCGAGTCCGGTGAGGGCGGGGACGAAGTAGACGCCGTCGTTCCCCTGCAGGCTCTTGGCGAGCCTCTCGGCCTCATGCGGCGTCCTGACTATGCCCGCGTCCCGTAGCCACTCGACGGCTGCCCCGGTGACGAAGACGCTCCCCTCGAGGGCATACGTTGTCTCGCCGCCGATGCCCCACGCCACCGTCGTGAGAAGCTTATCCGACCTCGCCGGCTTCGACCCCGTGTTCATGAGCATGAAGCTGCCCGTGCCGTAGGTGCACTTAGCGGCGCCTGCCTCGAAGGCGGTCTGCCCGAAGAGGGCGGCCTGCTGGTCACCGAGGACCCCCGCGATGGGGATGCTCTCCCCGAATAGCCTGGTGTCGGTGTATCCGATTATGCCGCTCGACGGGCGTGGCTCGGGCAGCATGGCCTCGGGGACGCCGAGCAGCCCAAGAAGCTCCGTGTCCCAGCGGAGCCTCCTGATGTCGAAGAGCATCGTGCGGGAGGCGTTTGAGTAGTCGACGGCGTGTACCCTGCCCCCTGTGAGTTTGTAGATGAGCCAGGAGTCGACGGTGCCGAATAGGACGTCGCCCCTCTCCGCCCGCGCCCTGAGGCCGGGGACGTTGTCAAGTATCCACCTGATCTTGGGGCCGCTGAAGTAGGAGTCGGGGACGAGGCCGGTCCTCTCTTTTATGAGGGCGGCGTGAGGCCTGAGGCCCTCGGCGATCTCGGTGGTGCGCCTGCACTGCCAGACTATCGCGTTGTGAACGGGCTCCCCCGTCTCCCTGTCCCAGAGGATGGTGGTCTCGCGCTGATTCGTGATCCCGATGCCTGCTATGTTGGTGGGGCTGATCTTCGCGCCCTTGATGGCCTTCCTCGCCGCCCGCAGCTGGGCACCCCAGATGTCCCGTGGGTCCTGCTCCACCCAGCCGGGTTGGGGGTAGCGCTGCCTGATCTTGAACTGGCCCATGGAGAGGACCTCGGCCTCGTGGTTGAGCAGTAGGGCTCGGGCGCTCGTCGTCCCCTCGTCGAGGGCGAGGATGAATTCATCCCGTGGCATCGATTAATCCTCACCAAATCCGGCTAAGAAGCTATCTGAAAAAGGGTAGAGGGGAGGGGGGTACCCTCGATATTCGCGTAAATGGCGCCTTCAGCCGAAATGGGTTAGAAAAAGGCTCCGTTTGATCGCCGATCTATGCAAAAGGAGCATCTATTCCCTACAGTGCCCTAGGTGACGGTCGCCCGGTCGTCGGTGTACTTCAGGTACTCCTTGTTGTCGACGACCCCCTTGAGGTGCTGGGCGACCCTCCAGACGTCGTGGTACCCGACGTAGAGGGGGATGGGGGCGAGGCGCATGATGTTCGGTGGGCGGAAGTCGGGTATCACGCCCCTGGCGATGAGCGCCTGGTTGATCCTCCAACCCTCCCTATGAGCCACACCGACGTGACCGCCCCTGCGCTCCGGCTCACGAGGAGTAACTATCGAGTAATTATACGGCGCCTTACCAAGCATCTCGTCGATGAGGAACATGAGGTAACCCGTCAGCTTGATGCTCTTCTTCCTGATGCGCTCGATCCCCGCCTCACCCATGATGCGGAGCGACCCCTCAAGCGGCGCGGCGCTGAACATGTTTATCGTCCCAATCTGCCACGCCGCCGCGTTCTTCGCCTGATCATACCGGGTCTCCATGTTGAACATCGTGGAGCGGCTGTTCCCCCACCACCCCGCCAACCCCGGGCGCACACCGAAGAGCCTCCTGTTTACGTAGAGGCTCGCCGTCCCACCGGGACCCGCGTTCATGTACTTGTAATTACACCAGAAGGCGAAGTCCACGTCCCACACGTCGAAGAAGTGAGGCACCACGCCGACGCTGTGGCTGCAGTCGAAACCGATGATTATCTTCTTCCTGTGCGCCACTTTGGTGAGGCGCGCCATGTCGGCGAGCTGCCCCGACTTGTAGTAGACGCTCGGCAGCAGAGCCAACGCGACCTCCCCCGTCATCTGCTCGACGACGTCGTCCTCATCGATGAGCCCCTTCCTCCCCTTTACGAGGACCAGGTCCTTCTCCGGGTCCCCGCCCCTCAGCAGGATGTCCGCGTATAGGGCGTAGAGGTCACTCGGGAAGTTCAGCTCGTCGGCGAGTATCTTGCGCCGCCTCCCCTTGGGCTCGTAGAATGTGGCGACCAGGTTGTGCAGGTTCACAGTCGTGCTGTTTGTGACGACGACCTCCCCCGGCTCCGCGCCGACTAGCGGCGCCTCTAGGTCGCCGAGGCTCTCGCCGTAGTCGATCCACGGTATCTTGCCCTTGCCCCATCCGGCGATGCCGAGGGTCTTCCACTCGTTCGCCACACGGAGCAGCGTCTCCTCCGCGTCCCTGCTCATCAGCCCGAGGCTGTTTCCGTCCATGTAGATGGAGCCGGGGATGTGGTAGAATCGGCTCTTGAAGACGGCGAGGGGGTCCTCCGCGTCCATCCTGAGGGCGAAGTTCTCGCCTAGCTCGTACTTGAACGCCTTCTTAACCATGGGTGAGTGTTGCCCGCAGAAGCCTTTAAGCCCGACGCCCAAGCCCTCTTCCATTAACCCACGGACAGTCACACGATGGAGACCCCGACACTCGACACGCCCCGCCTCAAGCTGCGCCCCGCCACCCCAGCCGACGTACCCTTCGTCCTCAAGCTATTCAGTAGACGCGAGACAAACATCTACAGCGGCTACGATGACATCTCCACACTCGCCGAGGCGGAGGGGATGTACGAGACCTACCTCAAGCCGGGATACCCCACACACTTCAGGGTAGTCGCCGAGCTCAAGGAGACGGGTGAGCCCATCGGCACGATCGGCCTCTACTTCTACTCGGAGAAGAACCGCCGCGCCGAACTCGGATACGACCTGCTCAAGGAGCACTGGGGGAAGATGCTGATGACGGAGGCGGTGGAGGAGATCCTCCGCTACGGCTTCGAGGAGCTGAACCTCAACCGCGTCGAGGCGTCGACCGACTCGAAGAATGCAGCCTCTGTCAGGGTCCTGGAGAGGTCGGGCTTCACCCTGGAGGGGCGCCTCAGGGAGAGGTACAGCGACGAGGACGGGTACCACGACGAGCTCTTCTTCGGCCAACTCGTGTCCGACTGGCGGAAAAGCCACCCTCAGTTGAAGAGGTAAACGGTCACCGCGGCTCCTGCTTCGAGGAGCTTCGTCCCTATGGGGATTATGATGTATCCGTTGGCGTACGCCATGCTGGTTATGTCGCCGCTCTGCTTGAAGACGGGCACCGCCTCCCCTCCCTCGACGCGGACGGAGTAGAACTGCTCCCTCTCCCCCTCCGCCTTGATGACTAGGCTCAGCCTCGCCTTCACGATCCTCTCCTCCACTGCCGGTAGTCCCGCCGCCCTCCTCAACGCTGGCACGAGGAAAACATACGCATTATTCAGGCAACTCGTAGAGTAGCCGGGCATCCCGAAGACGGGCGTCCCAGCTACCTCCCCGAAGAGCGTCGGTTTCCCCGGTTTCACCCTTAGCCCGTGGAAGTGGACAACACCGAGGTCCTCGACAACGCCTGCGAAGAGGTCCTTGACGCCCACGCTGCTTCCCCCGCTGAAGACGGCGACATCATAGGCGGAGGCGTCCTTGACCGTGGCTGCGATGGCGTCGAAATCGTCACTCACCAACCCCCTCCTGACGGGGACGCAGCCGTTCGCCGCGACGACCGCCGAGAGCGTGTAGCTGTTTATGTCGTAGACCTGCCCCGGCTTCAGCGGCTTGCCCTGCGGGGTGACCTCGTTGCCGGTTGAGTAGATGGCGACGCGGGGCCTCGCGTACGCCCTGACCTTTGAGAATCCCAACGCTGCGACCGCGCCTATCCTGCCGGGGGTCAGCACCTCCCCTGCCTTGACGACGACGTCCCCCTTCTCGATGTCCTCCCCCTCGGGGGCGACGTTGGAGCCGGGCTTCGCCTCCCTCTGTATCTCGACCCCGTCGCCGTTGAACTTCGTATACTCGACCATGACGACGGCATCAGCACCCCTCGGGACGGGGGCACCCGTAGCGATCTCAATGCACTCGCCATCACCGATTACGCCGTCGAAGACCTCACCAGCGTGCCGGGCACCGATCAGCCTCAGCGTCACGGGCTTCGCCCCCGCCGTATCCTTAGCCTTGACCGCGTATCCATCCATGGAACTTCTGTCGAAGGGCGGCACGTTGAACCCAGCCACCACATCCTCGGCGAGAACCCTCCCCGCCGCATCCTCGATCGGCACATCCTCAACCCGCGTGATCCGCCTGACATTCTCGTCTATGAGGCGCACCGCGTCGAGACGCGTCATCAGCTTCCCAAATGGCTTCATCTGCTTATCTCCCACTGCATGTGCCCCACGTTAGGCAGGATGATCTTCGATAGGGCGACCTTCACCGCGTTCCGCGAGCCCGGGAGGCAGAAGACGAGCTTACCGTTGGCGACGCCCGCCGTGGCGCGGCTCATGATGGCTGCACCCCCGACCTCGTCGTAGCTGATCCTCCGGAAGAGTTCACCGAAGCCGATCATCTCCTTCCCGAACAGGGGCGCGACGGCGGCGACCGTCTTATCCTTCGAGCCGATGCCCGTCCCCCCGCTCGTCACTATGACCGCGACGGAGTCGTCGAGGAGCATCCTCTCGACCTCCGCCCTGATCTTCTCCTCGTTGTTGGGCACGATCGTGTGGCTGACTACCTTGTGCCCGTCCCCCTCGATGAGGCCGACGGCTACCCTACCCGTCTCATCCTCCCTCTCCGTCCTCGTGTCGCTCGTCACTACGAGGGCGAACGTCGTCGGCGTCTTCTTGCCCGTCGGGTGCTCGCTCATGCCTTTCCCTTCCTCTTCTCAACGACCCTGATGTCAGTGATCCTCGTGGCGGGGTACTGCCCCGCCTCGTCCTTCTCCATGTACTTGACCATGTCCCAGATGTTGAGGAGGGCGACGGAGACGCCGGTGAGCGCCTCCATCTCGACCCCCGTCTTGTAGGTAGCGGAGACGCGGCACCGCGCCTCGACGTGGTCGGCCCCGAGGGTGAACTCGGCGTCCACGGATGAGAGCGGGATCTGGTGGCACATGGGTATGAGGTCCGGCGTCCTCTTCACCGCCTGTATGCAGGCTATCTCGGCGACGGCGAATGGGTCCCCCTTCTTCACCCTGCCCGCCTTGATCGCCTCGATCGTCTCCTTCTTGAGAGTGATTCTTCCAACCGCCTCCGCGGTCCTCGGCACCGACTCCTTATCCGCGATGTCAACCATGCCAAACGGGTCAATCTTCGTCAGGTTTTCCAGCCTCCACCCAGCGCGCCCCCGATGGGGTGTGCTCCCTCTTCCAGATGGGCACCCTCTTCTTCAACTCATCAATCACGTACTCGCAGGCATCAAACGCCGCCTCCCTGTGCCCCGCGGAGACGGCGACGAGGACGATATTATCCCCAACCTTAAGGTCGCCGTACCTGTGGACGACGAGGATATCCTCGACGCCGAACTTCTCCAGCGCCTCGCCCCTGATGACTGCGAGCTGCTTCTCCGCCATCTCCGGGTAGACCTCGATCTCCATCCGCTCAACGCGCCCGGCCTCAGACTCGTCGCGGACGGCGCCTACGAAGGTCACCAACCCACCCACGGAGGGCTTCTTGAGCCGTTTCAGTTCCTCGTCGACGCTGAAGTCGTCGCGGGTGACCCTGATCATAATTCAGCCCCCGCTCACGGGGGGGAAGAGGGCGACCTCGTCCCCCTGCTTGAGGACACGCGTGGGCTCGACGAAGGAGCCGTTGACGGCGACGAGTATGTTCTCCTCTTGCGCCTTGAGGGGGGCGTGGAGCCCCTGTACCCTCCGCTTCAGCGCCTCCGCCGTGGAGCCCTCGGGGACCTCCACCTGCTCCTCCTTCATGCCCGTGAACTCGCGTATGCTCGCGAAGTAGCGTACCCTTAGCCTCACCCAGCCTCCCTCCAGTATGGCGCCCTTAGGCTCGTCGCCCGCCGGAAGGCGTCCACTAAATCCTCCTTGGACGCCCCACTCCTTAAGAGTTGCACCAAGGGGACGAGGTTATCGCTCCTCATGAGGCAGGGCTTGAGGCGCCCGTCGCTGGTGAGGCGGAGCCTGTTGCAGTTGGCGCAGAAGACGGTGTTGTGGATTGGGCGCACGATCTCCACCGTGGCGCCATCGGCGAGGGTGTACCTCTTCCTCCGATGCATCTCCTGCTCCACGACCCTAACCGCCTCGACGTCCCACCTGCGCTCCAGCGGCGTGACATCATAGTAGAGGTCCCCCCACTTCTCCACGCCCCGCTCAAGACGCTGATACTCGATGAGCTGGAGGATCGCCCCCGTCTCAGCGGAGAGGCGGAGCATAACGGGTATCTCATCGGAGTTGAGGCCCTTCATCACGACGAAGTTGAGCTTTATCGGCTTGAGCCCCGCCTCGTCCGCGGCCCGTATCCCAGCCATTACCCCGTCGAGGCAGTCGACGCCCGCGATCCTCTCCACGGACTCGCGTTTGAGGCTGTGGAGGCTTATATTGACCCTCTTGAGCCCCGCGTCCCTGAGGGCGACTGCCTTCCCGGGGAGGAGCAGGGCGTTGGTGGTCATGGAGACCTCACTTACGTGGGGGGCGATGAGGCGGATGACCTCGACTATGTCGTCCCTCATAAGGGGCTCCCCGCCCGTGACCTTGACCTTAGTGACGCCCAGCCCTGCGGCGACCTCGACGATGCGCCCGATCTCCCCCGCGGTCATCTCCTTGCCTGGGTCGTGCTCCCCCTCCTTGTGGCAGAAGAAGCAGGCGAGGTCACATCTCTGCGTGACGCTGACGCGGAGGCTCGTGACGCGCCTACCAGAGGGGTCGAGGAGAGAGTCCAAGACCATTACGCCTGATATCAATACCTCGGCGCCCTAAAACGGTTATGCATACCCATGCATGACGGCAAAGCTTATCCGATGTGTAAGGATAAACACTTCGTAACTCGGTGAACGCGATGACGGAGAAGAAAGGGATGACAATCAACCAGAGGACCATGGTCATAATCGGCGTCGTCCTCGCGGTCGCCTTCGTGGCGGGTGCATGGTACATGACGAGACCGACGACCAAGGAGCAGATCATCGTCTCAACGACGACCAGCTTCTACGAGACCGGGTTCCTCGACATCCTCAAGAAGAACTTCGAGACCAAGTACCCCCAGTACAACGTGAGCTTCATCAGCCAGGGTACCGGGCTCGCGATTGAGACGGCGAAGAAGGGGAACGCGGACCTCATTCTCGTCCACGACCCCAAGGCGGAAACGACCTTCCTAACGGACGGGTACGGCGTTAACAGGAAGATCGTCGCCTACAACTTCTTCATATACGTCGGCCCTAGCGCCGACCCCATCGGGGTCAAGGGGCTCTCGCCGGTCGACGCATTGAAGAAGATCGCGGAGGAGGGCGCCAAGGGGAACGCCATCTGGGTCAGCAGGGGAGACAACTCTGGCACACACTCCAAGGAGAAGGCGCTCTGGAAGCTCGCCGGACTAAACGTCACCCTCCTGAAGCAGCAGACGACCCCCGACGGGAAGCCGTGGTACTACGAGGCGGGCGCCGGGATGACCGCCACGCTCCAACTCGCAGACCAGAAGAACGCCTACACCATAACAGACGTCGCCAGCTACCTGAAGAACTCGGCGAGCGGGAACATCAAGCTCGTCAAGGTGGTCGACTCGGGCAAGGACACGCTCAACGTCTACGCCGCCATCATCTGCAACCCATCGAAAAACACCCGCGGCCACTACGAGGCATCCACGACCTTCGTCAAGTACCTCGCCTCCGACGAGGGGCAGGCGCTGTTCAAGGATTACGGCGTCACCCAGTACGGTCAGGCGCTCTTCAAGCCCTGGATAACGACGCTCAAGGCCAACACGGACACCGACCTCATCCAGTGGGTCAAGGACTACGCCTACATAGAGGGCTCGGACTGCCCGATGGCGTACCGCCTCAACCCCGGCGACCTATACAGTTAAGGAGCTTAGCCCTACACTTTTTTGAGGGACCCGTTTTTGAGCTGGCAACCCATAAGCGACGGCGTCACACAGGCGTGGCACCTCATCGCCACCTGTGACCCCCAGATTGTAGACATAACGATACGCAGCCTCCAAACCTCGAGCATGGCGACCGTGATGGCGGCATTCGTGGGGCTGCCGCTCGGCATCATCATCGGCATGGGCTCCTTCAGGGGGAAGGAGCTCGTCAAGATACTCTTCAACGCGCTCGTCGGCGTGCCCACGGTGTCGCTCGGCCTCTTCCTCTGGGCGATGTTCAGCAGGGACGGCCCCCTCGGGGTCCTCGACCTGCTCTACACGGTCCCCGGCATCGCCGTGGGCGAGGCGATACTAATCATCCCCATAATAGTCAGCTTCACCGCGAGCGCCATAGAGGCGAAGGATGAGAAGCTCCGCGACCTCGTTAGGACCCTCGGGGCGTCGGACTTCGAGACCGCGATGGCGATCCTCAGGGAGGCGTGGGGGGGCGTCTCCCTCGCCCTCGTATCGAGCTTCAACAGGGCATTCGCCGAGCTGGGCATAGCCATGATGCTCGGCGCAAACATCAGGGGCATCACCAGGGTGCTGACAACAGCCATATCACTGGAGACCGCCAAGGGCGAACTCGGGCTGAGCTTCGCCCTCAGCTTCATACTGTTCGCAGTCGTCCTTTCACTAAACTTCGTCGTCGGCTACGTTGGGAGGAGTCGCTGGTTTGGAGATCTACAGGCTCGAAGCGGTTGGTAGACGCTACGGCGCCAAGGAGGCGCTGAGCGACATCAACCTCGGCGTCGAGGACGGCTCCATCCTCGGCGTAATAGGGCAGAGCGGTGCGGGGAAGACCACGCTCCTCAAGATACTCGCCGGCCTCGAGCCCCCCTCGTCTGGGAAGCTCCTCTACAGGGGGGAGACGGTCGACACGCATAGAGCAGCCACACTGAGAAGGGAGGCGACGATGATATTCCAGGCAGCCCTCTTCCTGAGGGGGGACGTCGCCTCAAACGTCGCCTACGGGCTCCAACTCAGGGAGGTCCCGGAGGGGGAGATCGAGTCGAGGGTTAGGGACGCGCTCGAACGCGTCAGGCTCACCGGCTTCGAGTCGAAGGACGCCCGGAGGCTCTCAGGGGGGGAGCAGCAGAGGCTGGCATTCGCGCGCGCCCTCGTGCTGGACCCGAAGGTGCTGCTGCTCGACGAACCTACCTCGAACCTCGACTCGGCGAACGCATCGATAATATCGGATATTATCGCGGAGGAGGCGGGGCGGAGGCTGGTCGTGGTCGCGACCCACGACTATGGGCAGGTGAGGAGGCTGGCGGGGCGCGTCATCCAGCTCGAGGGGGGAAAGATGATCGGGGAGGGGGAGACGGGCACGCTCTTCGCCGACCCCCGCTTCGCGGAGAACGTCTTCTCGGGCACCTCGAAGATCGTGCAGGGTGTTGCACAGGTAGAGGTGGGCGGAGGAATCATCATACACGCTGCCTTCAACAGGGAGGGGCGCGTCGCCGTCAGGATAAGCCCCGAGGACATCATACTCTCCAAGCAGTTCATAGAGACGAGCGCCCGAAACGAGTACAAGGGAAGGATCGTCGCCGTCGAGGAACTCGGCTCAATCATCCGGCTCAAGGTAGACGCGGGACGGATATTCACGGTGCAGATCACGCGGCGCAGCCTCGTCGAGATGGGGTTGAACGTCGGCTCCGAGGTCTACATGAGCTTCAAGGCGTCGAGCGTGGAGCCCCTCTAGCCGACGTGGCTTCGCAGTTTTTAAACAGGGGACACGGTACTCTACCCGTAGAGGATACTATGGCCAAGCTGAAGGGATCGGAGACGGAGAAGAACCTGCTCAAGGCTTTCGCGGGTGAGAGTCAGGCGAGGAACAGGTACACCTACTTCATGAACGCGGCGAAGAAGGAGGGCTTCGAGCAGATCGCCGGCATCTTCCAGGAGACCGCGGACAACGAGAGGGAGCACGCCGAGGTATTCTTCAAGCACCTCGAGGGGGGCGACGTCGAGATAGCCGCCTCCTACCCGGCGGGGAGGATAGGAACCACCGCCGAGAACCTCCTCGCCGCCGCCGAGGGGGAGCACATGGAGTGGGGGACACTATACCCCGCCTTCGAGAAGGTGGCCCGGAAGGAGGGCCTCGAAAAGGCCGCGGAGAGCTTCAAGGAGATAGCCGACGTGGAGGAGAGGCATGAGAAGAGGTACAGGAGGCTCCTCGAGAACGTGAAGAGTGGGACAGTCTTCAAGAGGGGCGAGGTCGTGGAGTGGAAGTGCCGGAACTGCGGCTACGTCCACGAGGGTGAGGAGGCTCCGAAGGTCTGTCCGGCGTGCAAGCACCCGCAGGGCTACTACGAGCTACTCGCCGAGAACTACTGACCACTCCTTATTTTACGTCCACGTTGTCGTGAATTCTTTTTATCGTGTTCTCGATGGCCGCCGTGCTGGGTGTGGTTATCTTCACTGCTTGGTTGGGGCACGCCTCGACGCATCGCCCGCAGCCCCTGCACTGGTCGGTGATCCGCGCCTTCCCGTCCTCGATCTCGATGGCGTCGACGAAGCAGACCTTCCGGCACTCACCGCAGCCCACGCATGAGGCGGTGTCGACCGCGACCTCGACGCCCTCCATCTTCGTTATCCTCCCCGCGATGGCGCCGTTGAGGCTGGGGAGCATCTTCCAGAGGCAGCAGCAGGGG
>Ga0315274_10012774_pt1 | contig 11967 bp, 11 predicted proteins | sample YL17G02_20_MG_FD_203700 | JGI IMG/M metagenome (GOLD analysis project Ga0315274, IMG submission 203700) | Sediment microbial communities from Yellowstone Lake, YNP, Wyoming, USA - YL17G02_20 | ecosystem: Environmental > Aquatic > Freshwater > Lake > Sediment | place: USA: Wyoming | collected... | reverse complement strand
TGTCCTTTTATAATTCGATTCAAAATTCCTATTGATTTACCTTCGTAGGCTGCCTTAACAATCCGATGCCCAAAAAGGTTATATGATGTGTAAGCTACTACAAGGCAAAGAAGCAGAAGTGAAAAAAATATAATTTCTTTTTCATTTTTCTTATCCTTAAGCCAACTTTCTTTCATAGTATATCCGAACGAACTATTATTATTATCATTATTATTATTATACCTAATACGATTCACGCTTGCAAGAAAAAAGGCCTATAGGTACCACCCGCTAGGTCACGGGCTTCCGTATCTCCCGAGCTCCAGCCGGTTAGCTGGGACGCGGGGTCACTTGAGGCCTGCCTTGGTCGGCAGGCTTCGTGCCAATGCAACACGTGTGCAGTAAACTTTAGTTTAAAAATTTACCATTATGTGGTATATTAGCATTATGAAAAATTTTAAAGGCGAACTTGTGATTGTTCTTTTTGATACACCTTAATAAGGAATAAGATGGAGAATATTAAATCAAAGTCTTATGAATGTTGTATAGTTGGTGCGGGACCAGCTGGTTTGGGAGCCGCACTAGAACTGACTGCACGCGGTATAACCAATATTCTCATTATAGATAAGAATGTTTCGATTGGGGGGCTGTCAAGGACAGATGTTTTTAATGGGGTAAGATTTAGCTTAGGGCCTCACCGTTTCTTTACCAAGAATAAAGAAGTTAACAAGATTTGGCATGATACATTAGGGAAAGATTTCAAATCTGTATCCCGCCTGACACGTATCTTCTATAAAAAGAGATATTTTAATTACCCAATAAAGCCATTAGATGTGTTAGTAAAACTTGGGCCCATAGAATCGTTACAAGTAATCTTCTCTTTTATTGCCTCGCAAGGCCACAGAAGATACCAAGCAGCGACGTTTGAAGACTGGATAATACAAAAATTTGGGTATAAATTATATAAAATTTTCTTTAAAACATATACAGAAAAAATATGGGGAATACCCTGTAATCAGATTGGAGTAGGGTGGGCTGCACAAAGAATCAAAGGATTAGATGCCCTTTCAGTTATTAAAAATTATTTATTGGGGGGTAAAAATAATAAAATCAAAACTTTAGTTGAGCAGTTTAATTATCCTGTATTGGGCGCGGGGCAAATGTATGAAGTGATGTGTAATAACATAGTATCGCGGGGAGCCGAATTAATGCTCGCTAGCAAAGTCGTTAGTTTTAACCGCGAAGGAGATATGATAAAATCCATAGATATTATACAATCCGACTCACGCAAGATAAACATTGCTGCCAGACAATTCTTTAGCAGCACCCCTCTGCTTCATTTCTTTAGGATGCTTGACCCTCCTGTTTCTCTATTAATTCATAATGCCGCAGAAATGCTGAAGTACCGTGACCACATTACGGTCAATCTGCTGATAGCTGCCCAGGGATTATTTCCTGACCAATGGATATATGTGCATTCTGCGGATGTCCAGATGGCGCGAGTAACTAACCATAATAATTTCTCAAAAGCGATGGTTGGCAGTGAGCATAAAACAGCCTTAAGCGTTGAATATTTTGTTTATATAGGAGAGGGACTTTGGAACGAAACGAATGAATCTTTAATAGACCTAGCGGTTAATGAATTGGATAAGATGGGTCTAATAAAAAAAACTACGGTAGAAAACGCATGGGTCGTTCGAGAAACGGAAGCCTATCCGCTCTATTATATAGGGTTTCAAGAGTATTACAACATCCTCAAATCAAGCATAAATCAGTTTAAGAACATCTACTCTATTGGCCGCGCAGGTATGCATAAGTATAATAATCAGGACCATTCACTGATGAGTGGTATATTGGCAGCTCGGAATTATCTAAAATTACCAGGCTCCCCTTATGTTTTATGGGATATTAATATAGATGCTGAATACCAGGAGGGCGCTCAAAGGACAACCGAATAGTATTATAAAAATTATTTAAATTTAACCATTTCACAAATATAATAGTCTTCATCTTTATAGATTTTCGAGCAGATTTTCTTTTCCTCTTCCGTTAAATTAGCCCAGACTTTGTCAGATATAAATATTTTTCCCACAGCACCTCTTTTAGCAAATTGAGATACTTTTATCTCAGCTCCAATAAAATTATTAATGCGATAAACTCTTTTTTCAGAATATGCAAGCCGTTGCGGGGGAAAAACAGGAATCTCAAAATCAAATGAAAAACAAATATCATTATAGGTGGTATTCCTCTTAACAAGCTCACCTATCTTTTTATTATAACTACTACCTTCACTAAAGAAATTTTTATAATTCGTAAATGTTAAATTAAAAACCTTAATCAATAGTATTAAAACAACAAAAGACATTACCCAACTTATGGAATTATGGTATTTATGGTTTTTGATTAACTGGCTTAAAATAATAGGCATTATACCAAAAGGGATCAGAGATAATGGAACCGCCCATTTTAAAGCTGAAAAATCATGTGCAATAGAATGCGGTTGAAAAGTATAAACCTGCAGCAAACAAGGCAAAATAGATAAGCAAATAAGATATAAATAGACATCTAACATTTTATCGTTAATATTGCCACGAATAACTTTTAATCTAATGAGAATGTAATAAAATAAAAAAGCCAATACACAGAAAGCGGCTGACAAGCATAAAATTTTGCCATACCCCCGTACACCGAATACCTTAAAGTGTTGATCTAAAAAATTTACAACTATAGGATACTCACGCATTTCTAACCCACTTCTTACTAAAAATTTATCAAATAACATATTAAAACTACCTATAGAAAAAATCTGATAAAAAAATAAAATTATTGTTAATAAAGTAGGAATAATCAAGTTAAGGTTACTAGTTATAACTTGCTTAAAGCCCATCGGTTTTAACTTGAATAATATTCTTAATGTAAAAGCAACAAAAACAATATATATAAATAACCATTCTGTCAATGTGCCTAAAAATACGATAAATACAAAAAATAACTCATTCCACTTATTAAGCCTTCCGTAAAGGAAATGTTTCATTTCTAAATAAACAAAAACAATAAACAGCATAATTACTGCTTGATCGGCAAAGAAAACATTTTGATGCCAATATAGCGTTGGTGGAGTATAAAGATAAATTATTGAAGGGATAATTGAAAAGAAAATCAGGAATATACTAATATCTCTGAAATAACATACTGTTTGAAACATGATTAAAAACAGAATTAACGATATTATTAAGTGATTGAAAAGATTATATGCTTGATATAGTGTGATTAAATCTTTTATATTAAAGATTTTTGCAAGTAAAAATACCGGAATAAATGTACCCGGTGGATATGAAACATATGGGTCTCGACTTAATAAAGTGCCGAATTCAATTGAGGCAGGATTCAATATATGCATAAATCTTAAATTTATGGCTCCCTCTTTTATCCAATTTTTAGTTACACATACAGAATGTGCAGTTAGCCATTCATGATGGGTATCTAATGGTCTGCCAAACCAACTCCTACGAATAAATACTGAATAAGCAAAGCATAGCACAATTAAAAAACAAGCACCGAATATTATAATGCTCTTTTTATGTAACAAATAGTTGTTACTCATGATGACCTACCCCCATATGTTGTACCAGTTCTTAAGAGAGAACAACCGCATTTTCTTACATTTTCATACAGAATAGCCTTACTACTGTTAGGAAGGTTAAATTCTTGTATTTTTTTAAAACCGGATTTATCAGTTATAAAACTGTTAAGTTTTTTATAATATTCTTGTTTTTGAAAATCGGATTGGGGTAACTGGAAAATAATAAGTATATCTACATCCCTCACCTTATCATTGTATAGTGGACAAGGAAAGATTTCATGAAAGTACTCTAATGTACACGGCAGATTTAATTCCGCAATGGATAAAATGACGTCAAAAAAAATATAAGGATGTGCTGATACCCCTATTTTTAACTTTTTCTCTCCCTTACATTTTGAAATATAGCTTAAGATTTCTTTAATCTTAAAATTAAAATCTTCGTACTTGGGCGTTTGACAAAAGCAGTCGGATTTAAACAAAAATTTAGACACTTTGGGTGAAACAGGTAAATTTAGTAAACTATTTGTAAACTGTATAAGGCCCACACCAATAATAAGGCTATAAATTATATTCCTAATAAATTTTAGAGGCAATTTATTGAAGCCTGCTATTGTAAAAAACGCGAAGACAGGCAAACTAGGCATAATAAATCTCAAGTCCTTATTCGGCCATAAAGATAAGAGAAAATAAGAAGGGATAATCCAAGAGATTAAAATTAAAAATACTTTCCATCTTCTTTCAAAAATTAAAAACAGAATAAAACCTATTAAAAAAGCTAAACTCAAGATTGGAGAAATACCACCGTGAATGGTATAAACAAAACCTTCTGGCTCTGTATATGCCCAATTAAATAGCCGGGCATAAAAACATAATTTATTAAAAAGGTTTTTGTTCTCAGGTAGTGTTTTCATCCAAGCGTTCATATCCTTATGCTTAATAAAATGGATTAAATCGCCTGATAGAAAGATATACCACGGTGCTGCTATTATAAGACTAATAATTATAGTAACTAAAAGAGGAGTTAATTTTTTCTTTTTGCGATAATGCATCAAGAAAACTATAATCCAAGTTGGCAGGAAGAATATTATGCCGTGTGTCTTGGTTAAAAGCGTACATCCTACAACAATTCCAAGCGCGACATTCCAGTATTTTTTTGTTCCACCCTCACTTTTTAAAATAAGGTATTGTGTCAGTGATACCATTGCAAGTAGTGCAAAATCAATAAAATATAACCTAGATAACCCATATGCTATAGGATATAACATCGTAAGAAGAGCTGAGAAAAAACCCACCCATTCATTAAATAGAATCTTCCCAATGCCAAAGACACTTAATATAAGTAGAATGATATAGAAAAAGTTTACATAAACGAAGTGATCGTTGAAAATTCCAAAAATCAGAAGCAAAGGAATGGTTGAGATATAAAAAAATGGTGGATAACGCCAGAAATCAATAAGATAAGATGGTTGATTAATTACTGATTTCAATGGTTTTAAAAACATATAATATTTTAAGCACCTCGCCATATGCAAATCGGGATCGTTACTAAAAGTAAAATGAACATCAACATATAACCATATAATATTAGTTATGATGAAGAAAAGAATAATACCTATCAAGGCGATAACTACAGGATGTATTTTAATTTTTTTAAAATTATAATTTTTGTTGATAAACATGGAGATTTAAAAAATATAGATTATCAATAATATAATTTATGACAGCAACGATTGCAAGTATGAGGTAGGCCTTCTTTAATTAATCTTGAGCAAAAATCTCTAAGCCTAGAACCTCTCCAAATATCAATAATTGAGTCTTGCGCTAAATTACCGAGAATATAATTACAGGTAAAAATGCCACCTCCAGCAGTAACGGTTAGATCAGGATATATATTTAATCCAAGCCATGGAACATAGCATTTGTTTTTAAAGGTATGATTTGTTTCATAGTATTTTTTAAAATCGCTGATTTTTAAATCCGGCAAAAAGAGCAATTTAAACTTTAATTTCATTCTTTTTATGCGTATTAATAATTTAAATAGTTCTGAAGGACCAATTTTTTCTCGTACAATATCATTTGGTCCTAAATTAAAATGTTGAAGAGCAAGGCAATAAAACTCTTTTTGCTTATAATTATTATTTAAATATAAAACGAGTTCTTCTATATATTGATATCCCTCTGGCTCAATAACATAATTAAAATTTATTATTTTTCTACCCTTATTTTGGTCTAAAAAATCTTTAATCGTTCCTTGTAAGTTCTGATTAAAATTTCCGCTTTGTTCTATTATACCATTTAATGATATGTTTAATTGGGATAATGAGCTCTGCATGATAACCTCTGAATATTTATCTAAATAATCGCCATTGGTGGTAAGCGTGGGTCTGTAGCCATAGTTCTTACTATATTCCAAAAATAAGGGAAATTCGGGATGCAAAAGTGGTTCTCCTCCATATATATGAATATGGGGCTTAAAATATCTAAAGCTTCTTAATATCCTTTCAAAAGCAATGGCTGGCATGTCTGTATTAAAAGAATTGTAAAAAATATTACTAGTTTCGTAACACCAAATGCACTTTCTGTTGCATGAAAGGGTAATATGGATAAGAAGAAATAGAGGCCTGGGTGGCATGATATTAAAATAAGGAAAGAGTAGGACTAACGGCGTTTTCTTTGAGATTACACTCTTAATATTATATAGCACCTTAAAAATTAGTTATGTTTTAATTCTCGCGTAAGTTCAAATAAGTCGTGAATGTTCTTAAACCCGTCTCTTATTTTCCTGAACTTAACCTTACCTATCCTTTTATTATAAGATATATTAATTTCTGCGCACTTTAACTCTTTATTCATCCAGGCCTTAATCTTTATCTCTTGCGAGAAGCCCATGCCTCTATTATAAACACTTACCTTATCCAAAACACTTCTTCTAAAGACCATCAGACCTGACTGAGAATCCCTAACATCTATTTTAAAAAATATTCTGATTAACCAAGAAATAAAGAGGTTCGCGGCTTTATTTAAAAAGGGCATAGCCATATGGTTAGTTAAAGGAAATCTACAGCCGCTAACAAAATCGTAACCGCTATTTTCCATAAAGCTGCATATCTCCTCTAATTTTTCTATAGGATAGGAGCCATCTCCATCCATAATAATTAAGATATCTCCAGTTGCATGTTTTAGGCCTTTTGACAAAACTATTCCATAGCCCCTTATCTCTTCTATTAACACTTTTGCATTATATTTTTTGGCAACCTCTACGCTATTATCCGTTGAGCCATTATCTATAACAATAACCTTATCTATGAAATCGGGTATGTTTTTGAGAATGCGCTTTAGGCTGAGTTCTTCATTAAGGCAGGGTATTACAATAGAGATTTTTTTATTGTTATACATCTCTTAAGGATATGAGTTTTTTAGGCAAGAAAACTAAATTCAGTAGCTTGCTAGAGTTAAAATTATTATAGGTTATTACTCGGACTTTTCAAGACTATTCTATATTAATTTAAATTCTTATTTTTAAATAATAGGCGCGTAATCGGTTTAAACAATCTCTTTAGATATAAAAAATATGGCGCTTTTTTTGGCGACTGATAACCATAATAACCGGAAATTTCATCCGGGGATAGAAAAATCTTTCTATAAATTATCCTTATACAATCAAAAATATCTTTTGCATAAAGATAGCTACTCACAAAATAATGCCAGATAGTAAAAAAATAATACCAGGAATAACTGCTATCCTGTCTTATATGCAAAATATTATGTTTATTAATCCAGAGTTTTAAAAAGAATATCTTAAACCTACAGGGTTTTATCTGTTTTAGAAAATCAACTGGAATATCTGAATGAAAAAAATCTTGAGATAATTTAAGAGTGAAAAAACTCCTGCCTTATATCTTGCTCCTTTTAACCCCTGTGCCAATTCCTACCAATTCAAATCTTTGCCAAATTTTGAAATAAGTGTATGAATGTCGTAAAGGTAGCGTAACTCTATAAATTCAGTAAGGGGCATGGCAACAAGGCACAGATAAGTAAGCAAATCTTCATTAGAGGGCATCAATATTCTTTCGCCATCCAAATCAAACTCTCTTAATCCACTCCAGAAATCTTCTAAAGGCGGATAACTAAATAAACCGCGTAAATCTAAGTGTAATTCTACCAATAACCTGTTCGTACTTCTGATAAAACCTATTTCTCTATAGTACTTCAGGTTAAAACTACGCCAGAATATATCAGCGCTTTCTCTATTAGGATTAAATCCTATTTTCCCCAATGCCTCTTCTGCCTCTTTGAGCTGTTCTTTCTTAATCAACAAATCTAAATCGCCTGATCTTCCTCTTAAGGACAAATCGCCGTATAAAAATCTTGCCAAAACAGGACCTTTTAGAGGTATTATGGTGATATCATTTTCTTTAAAGTAATGAATAATATTAAGGAGTTCCTTTTCTAATTTTAAATTTATTTTAAGATTAACCAGGTAGAGAGACTTAAGTTTAGCAAGAAAATCGTGAGGTATATTCTCCAACTTCAAATTTAGCAAGCGAAAATAAAATGCCGGAAGAAGACCTTTTTCAATACAAAAATCAGATAACGCCTTCCAGTCACAACTTTTAAAATGCCTTATCTTTTTATTAATTTCTTCTTTATTGATATCCTCTCGTAATACCCACAGAAATACTTTTTCTATATTTCTATAGATCTTCTTTAAGGATGGTGTTCCAGATGTTGGTGAGGATGGATGTGAATTTTATCTTTATGCCTGTGGCCATGAATATGGATAAGGTTATTATCCCGGAGTAGCTGTATATCTGATAACACTTCATAGGACCGGCCATATCTTACAATCTTCTTGTCCTGGTTTAACACACAGACAAAATCAGCAATTTCTTCTACAATATGCAAATCCTGAGTAGCGGTAATTACAGTCTTACCATTTTCGCCTGAATGGATAATGATGTCTATAATCTGCCTGGCAGTCAAAGGGTCAAGTCCTGCTGTCGGCTCATCTAATATTAAGACATCTGGATCTATAATCAACGTAGAAGCAATTGCTATTTTGCGTTTTTCTCCGACGCTTAATTGGTGAGGGATTCTGTCCATTAAATCCCCTATCTTCAGGAGCTCAACAAGGCCGTCAAAGCGTTTCCTAATTTCCTCTTTCGGGACTCCCAGTTGTAACGGCCCAAAGACAATGTCTTCTTTAACTGTAGGGCAGAATAGCTGAACGTCGGGATTCTGAAAGACGAGGCCCACCTTAGCCCTAAAATATCGTGAAAAATCCCTATCATTAAAAATGCCTTCCTTTAATTCTCTACCAAAGGCTTTTATGCTACCTTTCTCAGGAAAGATAAGCCCGTCGAGCAGATGCAAAAGGGTAGATTTGCCTGAACCATTTGCGCCGATAATTGCTAACTTTTGCCCCTGCCCGACATCCATATCTATACCACATAAAGCAGGGTATTTTCCCAGATAGGAAAAATAAATATCGCTTAATTCAAAGATTAAATTATCCATAACCTTCTCTTTTAAACTCCAGTCACATAACTCAAATAGACCACGAGAGAAGAAAATATTACCGCAGAAAGCAACCAAGTCCAGTCTTTGAAATTTATTTTGAAATCATCTAATACATACGGCTCTCCTCCATATCCCCTAGAAAGCATCGCATTATATACCTCTTCGTTTAACTGATAAGACCTCTGCCAGAGGGAAGCAATTTTTAAGGCCACTATCCTCTGGCCCCGGTTATAATAAACCCTACCTCCTACCCTGCTTTTAATAGCCAAGTAAATATTTTCTACTATCTCTACAAAAAGATAAATATACCTGTAGCACATAGTAAGCGTAGTCACAAAAATCTGAGGTATCTTAAAAATGCGTAATACCTTAAGCAAGGCAGTATGCCTTGTAACCAAACCCAGCAGTATAACAAAGGATACAGAAGTAATGACGCGGGTTACGAATAACACAGCGCCCGATAAACCCGGCCGCGTAATCACTAATCTTAATCCAAGCAACCTAAAAATAAATAACGGTTCTCCCGGCGTAAAAGTAGAAAATAACGCAGGTATGGCTATAAAAAGTGAAAAGATAGGTATAAATATCCAGGTTCTCTTCAAGAAGAATCCGAGGTTGATCTTAGAAAAGGGGGTTAACAGTAAACAGAATAAATATAAGCATATTAAAAGAGGGATGCTTTTTATCAGAAGTGCTGCTATGAGAAAAAACGCAAAGGTTACTGTTTTTATCCGCGGGTCTATAGACTGCAGGAATCCGTCTCCAGACGCGTATTCTTCGGCGAAAATGGATTCTTTAAAAAAAGATAGTGCTACAAGAAGAGAGCGTTCTATAAAATTATTACTTTTTACTGCCAATGTTACTGACCTTTCTTAGCCAACCATCTGCCTATGAATAATATTATTATAAATATTACAACTATACCAATAAGAGCGGAAATTATATAACCTAAACTTAAGAAGAATAATCCCTTTTTCTCCCAGCCCTTAAAGGCGTAATCAGGAATAGGTGCACTCCAGAGACTAGAAAGTTTCTCTAGGCCCTTTGGGATATAACCGAGAAAGCCACGCACCTCTCCGATTCCCCATTCACCCCAGGCAGAGCCAGACTTAAAATATTCTGGTAATATCAAACCCAGAGGGGAAAGAATAATCAACAGCATAATCCCAATCCATAATTTAGTGGTAATCCTCATAAGGCTATGACTCTCTAATCTTAAGGAGAGAAGAATCCTGTTTCTGTAAATACTTAATCACCAGTGCTGTTATTGCTGCCTCTGCCCACCCAAACACTAAAAGATGTTCTACTAACATCGCTGGCACTGCCACATTTAATCCATAAGGAGAGTATAATGTCTGTCCGTTGGCTGTGCGATGTAGTAAAGGCTGTATCCCGAATTCAATCCCAGTTAATAAAGCTGATACATTAATTCCCACATAAGCAGCTATGCCTGCGGCAATTATGCGCCTTCTGGAATTTACCGTTGCCTTAAGGCTAATCAACTTATAAAGATAGTATCCTGCAAATACAAGCGCAAAAGCCATGTTAAAACAATTAGCTCCTAGGGCAGTAATCCCTCCGTCTCCAAATAATAAGGCCTGGATTACCAGAGCAACGGTTATCGCAATACAAGCGAGCCAGGGGCCCAGGAGTATTGCCACTAAAACTCCTCCTACCGCATGTCCGGTTGAACCCCCTGGTATAGGCACATTAAACATCATAATCACAAAACTGAACGCCGCTCCTATCGCCAGTATTGGCACCTGCTTTGTCTTAAGCGTTTTCTTTGCAATCTTAGAGGCAACCATCCATATCGGTATCATCACTGCATAAAAGAAACTACATGTCTCCGGACCCAAGTATCCATCTGGTATGTGCATTTTATATCTCCAATTCTATTCTACTCTCTTGTGCCAAACAAAGATTTCGCTATCTATTTCTCCTTCGCGTAGTAACCATTCCTGATTATCTAATAAATTTCGGTGTGCTGGACTATAATATATTATACGAATTCTTCTGGGATTTGTAATCAAAGTATCTTTTATATTTTTTAAAACTTTTTCTAGCGTCTTTTCTCCAAAAGGATTAAACATAAAGAACGCCGTGCCCTCTTTGGGTTGAAAGTTAACAACATCAGTATTAATAATTTCTACAGGTGTATTCTTTAATCTTGACTTACTAAGATTCATCTGAGCAATATCTGCAATCTCTTTGTAAAGCTCTACCCCAATAGCTTTTTTTATCTTCTGCGCAGCTACAAATAAAATCACCCTTCCCTCACCACAACCAAGGTCAACAAAAACGTCATCGGAGGTTAATTTTAAATAACGGATTATCTTTACTAACTTAAGATATGGGGTTGGAGTACACCCTTTGCTATCCCGAAATAAACTTAGGTCATTTGTGAGGGGGTAAGAACCCAATGTCTCTATGCCAAGCCTCTTTTCATAGAAATAATCCATTATAAAAAATATTATTCTTTGTGTGCACGTATAGATAATATACAAAATATTCCTATAAGCATATATAACTTCTCTATTTATTCTATAAGCTAGACAATGCCTAATATTTCTCATGATCTCATCAATCTTTCTTCATCATAATAAATATGATTCTTTATTGATAAATTATTGAATGAAAAGTCCTATGCCTCTGTGATCCTCAAATGCATCTGTCACCTAGAGTATATAATAATAGATTTATATTATAAAGGAAAAAATTATTCTTCGCCATCTCTATTTTAAAATCGCAGGTTTTGCGGCGGGGTGGGGGCAGCCGCAAGCCCAGCGATTTTTGAAAAATTTAAAGAAAAAAGCCCTATTGCTAGCAATAGGGCTCTGTTAAAGATGGCTCCCCTTATCTTAGAGCAACGAACTTTCGCTATA
>Ga0315274_10012771_pt1 | contig 11969 bp, 13 predicted proteins | sample YL17G02_20_MG_FD_203700 | JGI IMG/M metagenome (GOLD analysis project Ga0315274, IMG submission 203700) | Sediment microbial communities from Yellowstone Lake, YNP, Wyoming, USA - YL17G02_20 | ecosystem: Environmental > Aquatic > Freshwater > Lake > Sediment | place: USA: Wyoming | collected... | reverse complement strand
TCTCCGCGCACTCCTCCTGCTGCAGGCCCTCCAAATCTTTGAGGCGGATGGCCTCCGCTTCCTCCACCGTCAGTGCCACCTCCTCCAGAACCCGCAGGGGCACCCCCGCTGGCTTGAAGTAGGTGACTTGGGGGATGAGCCCCACCCGTCGCCACTTGATCGGTCTTGCCATGTTGCACCTATTCGCGGTTATGAACCTATGTCCATAAACACCATACCACTGATCTCCAGGCCCGTCAAGCGACTTTGGCGGAAATGATTGGTGGCGCTGTGCCTAGGGGAGTACTGCGAGGCCTAGGCTTACCGCCGGCGGCTCGTGTTGATGCCGATGAGCGTGTACAGAGGGCAGAAGCCGCTGAGCCCGGTCAGCAACGGGATCACGCCGATCGCCGCCATCGCGATGCCGCCGGGCCCTCGGACCACTCTCAGGCCGACGCCTATGAGCACTCCGGCCACAACCAGCCGGATCGCTCGGTCGATGCTGCCCTGGTTGACCTTCATTCCGGATCTCCTCGTCGTGATGAGCCAGTGAGGCCTAAAAGGCCATATCGGGCTTCCAGATCTGCCACACCTTGCCGACCAGGTCCGGCGCGGGCTTCAAAGCGAGTCTGCCGGGCTCCCAGCCCGACGGCGCGACCTCTCCGGTCGCCCGCACGTGCTGGAAGGCTTTCACCTGCCGAATGAGTTCGTTGACGTTCCGGCCCACTGGTGGAGTCAGCACCTCCATGGCCTGGATCGCGCCGTCCGGATCGATGAGAAAGCGCCCCCGAATGTTGATTCCCGCCTCCTCGTCGTAGACGCCGTATAGGGTGCCGATGCGCCCCCCTTGGTCCGAGAGCATGGGGAAGGGGACGCCACCCTCCACCATCTTGGACAGCTCTTCCTCCTGCCAGATCTTGTGGCTGAAGACGCTGTCCGTGCTGACTGATAGCACGTCGACGCCCAGGGACTGGAGTTCACCATATCTGACGGCAACTGCCGACAGCTCCGTCGGTCAGACGAAGGTGAAGTCTCCTGGGTAGAAACAGAGGATCACCCACCTGCCGCGGTAGTCAGAGAGCTTCACGTTCTTGAAGGCACCCTCCACCAGAGCCCGCGTCTCGAAGTCGGGCGCCTCCTTGCCCACTCGCGCCGTCATGTCGCTCGCCTCCTTTGTCAGTTGCCCTCGGGCGTCATCGCGAGGACAGCCTCTTGGCCCCCGCTTCCCTGTAACCAGGATCCTGTCTTGCGAGAGCCGCGGCGTAGGCCTATCATGGCTTATGAACATACGACCATAAACACTCTAGCCTTGTCGCGCTGCGTTGTCAATCGCTACGCACGCGGTCGGCTGGCGGGACGGCGCTGGCAAGTCCACAAGAACCAATGCCACCCACCCGACAGCATCGAGAATACGAACGAGACTTCCGGGGGGGGGTGTTGCCTCAGGCCTGGCCCAGATGGCTGAGAGGGTGAATGCTAGATACGGATGGAGTTTTGCCACCCCACAGGTCCCCGCGCCCTACCCCTTGTCACACGGGGTCGGGCCTGCCCCTTCGCTCAGCCCTCTGCTAAGCTTCATTCGGACCACCGTCAGGAAGGAACAACACAATGAGCGAACGTGAGTGGACCTTGAAACCCATCGGCACGATCCGGAGCCAATTCACCAGAAGAGTCGGCACACCGGTACAAAGCATCTTCGCCCCCGACTCAAGAGGCACAGTGGAGGTCTTTCCGGAGTTCGAGGACGGCCTCGAAGACGTCGACGGCTTCAGTCACCTCTTCCTCATCTACATCTTCCACCGTGCCGATCCAGCCACGCTCAGCTGCATCCCCTACCTCGACGATACCCTCCGCGGCGTCTTTGCCACCCGCGCCCCGTCACGCCCTAATCCTATCGGCCTCTCGGTAGTCCGCCTGATCGAGCGACAGGGCAACATCCTCAAGATCGCCGAGGTGGACGTACTCGACGAGACACCCCTCCTCGACATCAAACCGTTCGTACCTCACTTCGACCATCGAGACAACGCTACAGTGGGATGGCTGGGCAAACGGCTCAACGATTGCTCACGCTACAGGGCAGACGACCGTTTCGGGGAATGATTGGGGGGGCAGCCTTTGGTATGCCAGCATTCTGTCCTTCCCCAGATCAGAAGGGAATCGTGAAGCATCTGCCTGGCGCGCAGAGGATCGAGGAGAGCATCGAGTGTTCGAAGGGGGCTTCCACGGGAGTGTGTTGCCTTGAGGCTGGCCAGGAAGGCTCACCTTGTCAACGCCTCACATACGGGTGGCATTTTGCCACCCCGCAGGCCTAATTCCGCTAGGTCCACCCTTCTTTCGGCCCCCTGAAAGACAGGCCAGATGGACGTTTACAGGGGTTAGCGACGAGGCGGTATAGTCTGCCTCTGAGTACTTAATCGCTGAGACCTCGCATGGCCAGAAAGAGAACCTTCCTCTCCACCCCCGAGTACGCCGTCCTGGGCTTTCTGCGCCGGCCCATGCACGGCTACCAAGTCGCTCGCGAGCTAGCAGGCGGGACCGGCCTGGGGCTCGTCTGTCCCATGCGCATGAGCAACGTCTACTTCGTGCTCGGCAACCTCCAGGATACGGGACTCGTGGAGGTGGAGGGGCGGGAGGAGGACCGCTACCCGCCACGCGTGCTCCTCCGCACCAGCGCCGCCGGTCGCCGGGCCTTCGACGCCTGGCTGCAGGAGCCTGTCACCCGCCTGCGCCAGGTGCGCCTTGACTTCCTGGTCAAGCTCTTCTTCCTGGGCCGGGAGGACCCAGCCCTGGCCCGCAAGCTGGTCAAGGGGCAGAAGGAGTTTTGCCGCCGCTATCTTGCGGAGTGGCAGGAGCTGGCGCAGGCAGCTGGCTTCGCCGGCTTCGATCGAATGGCCATCGAGGCCAAGATCGCCGTCGGCGGGGCGACGCTGCGCTGGCTAGAGCAGTGCGAGCGCTCGCTGGCAGCGGGCGTCGTCGCCAGAAAGGAGAAGTGAGCGCCATGAGGAAAACAGTGTCGGTCCTGCTGCTGGCCGTAGCTCTCCTGGCCGGGGTCGCCTGCTCATCTAACAACGGGGCCCCGGTCGAGCAGACGCCCACGTCGCGGGCCGGGGCTGCTCTGAGCGACGAGCTTACGGTGTTCGCCGCCGCCGCGTTCACGGAAGCCTTCCAGGAGATGAAGGCCAGGCTGGAGGAGAGCAACCCGGGCCTGAGCATCACCTTCAGCTTCGCCAGCGCAACCCAGCTACGGGCGCAGCTAGAGCAAGGGGCGCGGGCGGATGTCTTCGCCTCCGGTGACGAGAAGCAGATGGACCTGGCCCAACAGGCCGGCCTGCTCGCCGACGAGCCCGCCGTCTTCGCGCGCAACCGCCTCGTGGTCATCCTGCCGCGCGATAACCCGGCGGGCATCGAGACGCTCCAGGACCTGTCCAGGCCCGGTGTCAAGCTGGACCTGGTGAACGAGAACGCGCCCGCCGGGGCCTACGCGCGAGAGTTCCTACGTCGGGCCTCGGATGCATCCGCCTTTGGAGCCGACTTTGGGCAGCGGGCGCTGGCCAACGTGGTCTCTGAGGAGGAGAACGTGAAGCAAGTGGTGGCCAAGGTACGCCTGGGCGAGGCCGACGCCGGCATCTGCTTGGTGTCCGACGTTACTCCCGAGGCGGCCTCTGATCTCCTCACCATCGACATTCCGGACGACCTGAACCCGATCGCCACCCACGTGATCGCTGTCCTGGAGGACGCCGGCGACCCGGCACTGGCTCGCGCCTTCCTGGACTACGTCCTCTCGGCGGAGGGCCAGGCCATCCTGCAGGCGCAGAACTTCATCCCGGTCGCGCCATGAATGAGGGCAGGTCTCCCCGGCGAGCGGCTGCTCGAGCGATGCTGAAAGCGTTGGCCCCGGACCGAATTACGTTCACCCTGGCCGCCTTGCTGCTGCTGATCTTCCTGGTGCTGCCGGTGGCGGCCATCCTCGTCAAGGTCGCCCAAGCGACGGCGCCCCTGGACGCTTTGGGCTCGTCAGTGGTGACAGAGGCGCTGCGCCTGAGCCTGGTCACCTCCAGTATCAGCGCCGCCGTGGCCGCAGTCCTGGGTACGCCTGTCGCTTTCCTGCTGGCGCGCTACCGCTTCCCGGGCCGGGCGGTGGTGGACTCACTTGTGGACCTGCCCATGGTGCTGCCGCCAGCCGTGGCCGGCCTGGGGCTACTGATGGCCTTCGGGCGCCGGGGCATCCTGGGTGGCGCCCTGGACGTGCTAGGCCTCGAGCTGGCCTTCACCACGGCAGCGGTGGTCATGGCCCAGACCTTTGTCGCCGCCCCTTTCTACATTCGCTCGGCAAAGGCTGGCTTCGAGGGGGTCGACCGGGAGCTGGAGCGCGTCTCAGCGACGCTGGGCAGCTCACGCCTGCGTACCTTCTTCCGGGTGACGGTGCCCCTGGCCGGGCCCGCCCTCATGGGAGGGGCCGTCATGGCCTGGGCCCGCGCCCTGGGCGAGTTCGGGGCCACTATCATGTTCGCCGGCAACACTATCGGCCGCACACAGACCATGCCCCTGGCCATCTACATCGCCTTCCAGAGCGACCTGACAGCGTCTCTGGTGCTGGCCGGAATCCTGGTGGTGGTGTCCTTCGCCGTGCTCTTCACCTTCAAGGTCCTGCTGGGCCGCAGCCCGCTGGGGGCGGCCCGTGCTTGATGTGCGAATGCGCCGCCGCCTGGACGGATTCGAGCTAGACGTGGCCTTCCAGGCCGACGAGGGCCGTGTGGTCCTGTTCGGGCCTTCGGGCGCGGGAAAGAGCCTGACTCTTCAAGCCATTACCGGCGTCATGCGGCCCGACGCCGGCCGCGTCGAGGTGAACGGCCGCCTCCTGTTCGACGGCGCCTCGGGCCTGAACCTGCCGCCTCAGGAGCGGCGGATGGGCTATGTACCCCAGAGCTACGCCCTGTTCCCGCACCTGACGGTGCAGCAGAACGTAGCCTATGGCATCCAGCGCCTGGACGCCGCCCGGCGGAGGGCCCTGGTGCAGGACATGGTCGAGCTGGCCGGCCTGCAGGGGCTCGAGCGGCGCCGGCCCCACGAGCTCTCCGGCGGCCAGCAGCAGCGGGTGGCCCTGGCCCGCGCCCTCGCCTCCCGGCCGGAGCTGCTGGTGCTGGACGAGCCCTTCTCCAACATCGACACCGGGCTGCGCGGCACGCTGCGCCGGGAGCTCCTGGACCTCCAGGCCCGCTCCGGCATCGCCACCCTGGTGGTCACCCATGACCTGGACGACGCCTTCTTCCTGGGCTCCCGCATCGTCGTCATCGACCGGGGGCGGGTGCTTCAGGCGGGCAGCCGCGAGGACATCTTCTACCGGCCGGCGACGCGTCGGGTGGCGGAGTTCGTGGGGACGCGCAACATCCTGCGCGCCACGGTCCTCGAGTCCACAAGCCAGCGCCTGCTGCTGGACTGGCAGGGCCGCCTTTTGGAAGCGGACCCGCTGCCCCTGAGCCAGGGGCAGGAGGTGGATGTCTGCATCCGGCCGACGCAGGTGATGATCGTGCGGTCGGACCGGCTGCCGCACCTGCCGCCGCCGGAGAACCCCCTCTGCGGCACCATCGTCGGCGAGGCGCTTCAGGCCGAGGCCTACGTGCTGCGCTTCCGCCTCACGGATCCTGCCACTACTGGCAGGACCGCCCCCTACGACCTGGAGATCGAGCTGCCGGACTACGTCTACTTCCGCCTGGGCCTGAACCAGAAGAAGGACGCCACCATCTCCATCCACCGCTCGTCGATGCACGTCATTCCGGTGGCGGAGGTGGTGGGGGCAAGGTGCTGTCCAGGATGATCTCCCTCGAGCGGGGGTCGCGCACATGGCCCCTGAGCGGCAGTTGATGGACAGCGCGGCACAATATGATGAAGCGGTTGACGCCGCAACAAGCACGGGTGCGTTGCTAAGGTTCCGGAAGCGAAGAGTCACTCGCCATCCGCGAAGTAGTAATAAGACAGGGGGCCATCGAGGCGGCGTGGGGGACGGTCTGATTCTTCAGAGACTCAGGGGAGCACTATCGGCGATCGCCACTGACCACCAACTGGGTGGCGAATCCGTACTGGTGACGGTTGGACCCTTGTCGGCAGCGCAGACGATGGGCCGACCTCAGAGGCAGGACTTCCCTTTGCAGGAAGGCAGGGAAGTGATGATCGAAGCGGAGTTGGGTTCCACCCTCGTCTTCTAGGCGGAGCGGCCTGCGACCAGCAGCGACCCGAGCGGTCAGCGGGAAGGCCGTAGGAATCCCCCTTGTTCCAGGTCGGCCACGATCTGGGCTGCCAGTTCGTCGGGCGAACCTTCACACAGGCCGCCTTGACGCTCCTCGACGCCGCCGCCTATCGCCACCATGTAGCGCTCCTGGCCGGAGAGATCGCTGCTCGGCTTGAAGAGGCCCCTCGGGTCAGGTGGCGGACGCAGCAGCGCCACTGTTCGTAGAGCTGATCCCTCCTCGTTGACTTCCCCCAGCCCCACTCTCAAACCCGACAACGACCAGCAGGGGATGACGACGGAGCGCGCCGCCAGGCGGGTCCGCAGGGCCGGGTAGCGCGGCACGTTGACACCAGCCGCGATCGTCAGCACCGCTGGCAGTCCGGCGCGCTCAACCGCTCTCAGGCCTCCCCCCAGACGCAGCTCACAGAGGAGCGCCCGCTCATCGAGCATGACCTCCACCCTGACCACATCTTCAAGTAGTGGCAGGCCCAGCAGCTCCGCGATCTGCGCGCCTAGTATGCCGCTGCCGCCGTCGAGCGAGCGATCACCGCAGACGACGATGTCGCTTCCCAGCTTGTGCGCCGCTGCCGCCAGTACGCGCGCCGTCGCCCGGCAATCGCAGCCCCCAAGGACGTCGTCCCAGACCCGAACCGCCTCGTCAACTCCTTGTGCGAGCGCATCCCGAAGGGCCTCGTCGCACCTCGCCGGCCCCATGCTGACGGCAACAACCTGACTGCCAGGGAAACGATCTCTAAGCTGCAGGGCCGCCTCCATGGCGCAGGCGTCGGCGGGATTCAGCATGTGTGCCAGTCCCTCTTCGTCGAGCCCGCAGGCGCCCCGCCCCACCTCGATCGGCTGCTCGATGTCGACCACTTGGGCGATGCAGACCGTGATCCTAAGCGCCACCTAGATCCCCCCTGCACCGCCTGGCGCCGGGTGGAAGCCGGACAAGGCGTGCTCTCCGGTGGCCATCTTCTCCAGAACCTTTGGCAAGACCTCCCTGACATCACCCACAATGGCGACATCGGCGACCTTGAAGATCGGCGCGTTCCGGTCGGTGTTGATGGCCACTACCCTCTTCGCATCCTTCATTCCGACCAGGTGATGCACGGCGCCCGATATCCCGCAGGCGATGTAGAGCCTCGGTGCCACTGTCTTGCCGGAGAGACCGACCTGACGGTGCGCCGGCACCCATCCGGCGTCGACGGCGGCGCGACTCGCCGCTAGCGCCCCTCCGAGCCGATCCGCCAGGCGCTCCAGAAGGGCAAACCCGTCCGGTCCTCCCACACCACGACCGCCAGCGACCACGACGTCCGCACCTACGAGATCCATCGCCGCCGGGGGATCCCGGTACTCCTGCTCTCTGCGAGTTAGCGGCGAAACAGACGGGGGCGATGGCAGCCGTACGACCTGTGGCTGTGAGGCCAGTCCCGGACGCCGGCCGTAGCCGGACTGGAACGTCGCCATCTGTGGAAAAGAGCGGCAGACCACTCTCGCCGAGAGCCTCCCCTGGTAGACAGGCCTGCTGACCAGGAGGTTTCCCTCGCCGTCTAGGTCCAGCTTTGTGCACTCGGAGGCGAGCGCGGTGCCTAGCCTGATCGCGAGCCGCGCGGCCACGCCACGCAGGCGCCGCTCGGCGGCAAAGAGCACGATGCGCGGCGAGCGTTCCCGTACGGCCTGCTCCAGCGCCGCCAGGCAGATGTCGGGGTGCTTGGCGGATAATGCTTCGTCAGCCCAGGAATAGACGACACTGGCGCCCTTCTCGCCCAGCGCCGGCGCAAGGAGGTGTGCATCTTGCCCCAAGACGACAGCGGCGGTCGCCACGCCGAGGCGGTCGGCAAGACCACGCGCCTCGGCGACAAGCTCAAGGGAGGCGTCGTCGACCTCGCCTTCTCTACGAGCGACGACGACCCATACCTCTGACCCTTCGCTGGCCACCATCGGGGTGATTATCCCACGGTCCTTGACGGCTGGTCTAATTCGCGGGCCGTTCCAGCTTCGGTTGACCCCCCGCGCAGAGGCGGCATAGAATGCCCTCGCCGGATTCGACCACCTTGGAGGAAGGGGGAGCACATGACAACGGCAGCTTCTCACTTCAGGTACCTGTTCACGCCCCTCAAGATAGGCGGTTTCACGGTCAAGAATCGGATCGTCAGCACGGCCCACTTAAGCAACTTCGCTGTCGAAGGGCTTCCCTCGGAGCGCCACTACGACTACTGGGTCGCGAAGGCGCGAGGTGGAGTGGGCCTCATCGTCACCGAAGACCAGGCGGTGCACCCGAGCGGCGGCTCAGAGCCATACATCATCCAGGCCTATCGGGACGCCTGCATTGAGCCCTTCCAGCGCATCACCGCCGCCGTTCACGATCAAGGCGCCAAGATGGTTGCCCAGCTCTTTCACCCGGGCAGCAACTTCTACTCTGTCCGCCAGGAGGGATTGCCGCTATGGTCTGTAGGGCCAATCTCATCTGGTTTTCACGTTGAGTCGACTCATGAGGTCGACAGGGATGAGATTCAGGAGCTCATCCAGGGCTTTGTCTCCGCTTCTGTTCGTATGCGGGAGGCAGGGCTGGATGGGGTGGAGTTGATGGGAGCGCACGGCTTCCTCATGGAGCAGTTCATGTCGCCGCGCACAAACCGCCGCTCCGACGAATACGGGGGGTCGGAGGAGAACCGTCTGCGGTTCGTCACGGAGCTGATAGCCGCCGTCAAGGCCGCGGTGGGGCCCGACTTCACGGTGGGACTGAGGTTGAGCGGCGACCAGTTCCAGCGGGGCGGTCTGACGGTTGACGACATGGCCCGCATCTGCTCCATCTTGGCCGCAACCGGGAACCTCGACTACTTCAGCGTCTCCATCGGAATAGGAGGTTCAGTCATCCCGCCGATGTACGTGGCACCGGCGGCGTTCGTCTATCTGGCGGCAACCATCAAGGCGGAGGTTGATATCCCCGTGTTCTGCGCCGGTCGGATCGTGGATCCCGTCAAGGCCGAGGACATCCTCGCCAAGAACCAGGCCGACATGGTGGCGATGACCCGCGCCTGCATCTGCGACCCAGAGCTGCCGAACAAGGCCCGGGAAGGGAGGCTGGACGAGATCCGCTACTGCATCGGCTGCAACGAGGGCTGCTGGGGCCGGTCTTCCCAGCGGCTACCGATCAGTTGCGCCCTCAATCCCAGCGTTGGCCGGGAAGAGGAGATGAAGATAGCGTTGGCGGCCGCGAAGAAGAAGGTGATGGTCATCGGCAGCGGACTCGCCGGCATGGAGGCGGCCAGAGCCGCAGCTCTGAGGGGGCATACCGTCTCCCTCTGGGAGAAGGGGAACGAGCTGGGAGGCCAACTGTTGATCGCGGCGAAGGCCCCCGGCAGGCAGGACATGGCCGAGCCCGTCCGCTACTACCGCCATCAGTTCGAGCTGCTGGGCGTCGATCTGCATTTCGGTGTCGAAGTCACCCCCGAGATGGTCATGGAACAGGCGCCGGATGCCGTCATCGTCGCCACCGGCGGGATCGCCTCCCGCGCATCCTTCCCCGGCTCCGACAATCCGAATGTCGTCCTCGCGCGCGATGTCCTCGACAGCGCCGCGGAGGTAGGGAAGCGGGTGATTGTTCTCTCCCTCGACCGCTCGACCGAAGGGTTCACCGCCGCCGACTTCCTGTTGGAGAGAGGACACGAGGTCGAGCTGCTGATCCCCCACCCGCTGGCGCCGCTCGCTGCCGAGCAGATCACGTTCACGTTCATCATGACCAGGATCGGCCAGAAGGGCGGCAGGATCACGATGGGACTCGACCTCGCTTCGTTCGACGGCGCGCAAGCGCTGCTGGCGGGAGTATTCGGCGGCTGGACGGAGGCGAGGGAGGGAATCGACACGGTGGTGGTATCGCGGGGAAGCCGCGCAAACGACGAGCTCTACAGGGCCCTCAAAGGACAGGTCAAGGAACTCTATGCGGTGGGCCAGTGCCTGGCCCCACGAAAGATGCTCGAGTCGACGCTGGACGGGCTGCGCGTAGGTAGAATTGTGTGAGGTGGGCGCGGGTTTGGTGAAAGGAGCGATATCGTGTTCCAGCAGGAGAAGTGTGATTTCTGCGGCGACTGCCTGGTGCGATGCGCCTATGTTGAGTACGACAAAGAGAGAGCCGCCCGCGAGATCCGGGCGCTGATCGACGGGGAGGAAGCGCCCATTCTTTCCCGTTGTATCACCTGCTACGCCTGCAACGAGTATTGTCCCCAAGAAGCGAGGCCCTTTGACCTGATCCTGGAGCGGATGGAGCAGTATCATGCCTTCCCTGCCCCGGCAGAGATGGTCGCCCAGCAGGAGGAGTTCTACAGTCCCGCCACGCCCGTGAAGATCGCCCAGACCGGCGAGAGAGTCCTATCAGCCTGCGTCTTCGGCAATACTGAGGCGGGCCTTTTCCAGGGGCAGCTGTTCGAGGGTCTGCCCATGCTCAAGGGGCGGCATTTCTTCTGCTTCATCCTCTTCGATCACCTCGGTGCCGGCTCTGTGACCAAGAGGCACATTCAGGGCTATGTCGATAGCTTGGCGGCCTCCGGGGCCAAGGAGATCGTCATCTTTCACGATGACTGCTACGGCGCTCTCGCCGACCTGGCCCCAACACTCGGGATCAAAGTGCCGTTCCGGCCGGTTCACATCGTTGAGTACCTGCGCGAGTACCTGGAACAGCACCGCGACGAGATCAAGCCGTTGGGGATGCGCGTCGCCTACCAGCGCCCGTGCGCATCCCGCCTTTCACCCCTCAAGGAGCCCTCACTGGACGCCATCTTCCAGCTAATCGGCGTCGAGCGCGTGGAGCGGCGCTACGACCGCGAGAACGCGCTCTGCTGCTCCGGGGCAATAGCTCAGTGGGACGGCGAGCGCGCGGCCGACATCCGCAAGCGCAACCTTGATGACGCGATGGCGGCCGGAGCGCCGGCCATGGCCTACCTCTGCCCGATGTGTCGCGCCGTGCTCACGCCGGACGCGCAGGCGCGCGGCCTCCCCGGCTACCACGTCATCGAGCTAGTGCGGATGTCCCTTGGCGAGCTGCCGGTCCCGCAGTCATGACAGCGATATCCGAGGTGTGGGTCGGCAAAACCACATCGGGTTCTGGCACCTCACAGGACGGGCGAAGGCGAATCGGGTGAGGGCCGCTACGTCTCTCGTTCGTAGGGCCAGGCGACGAGCCCACCCTCCATCACCCGCACGTTCTTCCAGCCATTCGCCTCCAGGATCAACGATGCCTCATACGCTCGGAGAGATACCTGGCAGTAGCAGATGATCTCGGCGTTCTTGTCCTCGGGAAGCTCGTCCAGCCGGTCGCGAAGAGAGGGAAGAGGCATCAGCTTCTCGCCCAGGCCGAGCCGCACCGCCCGGTACTCCTCAGGGCTACGACAGTCGATGACGAAGCTGGGGGCGCCGCTGTCGACCCTTTCCTTCACTTCTCGCGCCGAAATGCCCTTCAGCCGCCCTTTTCGCTTGTTCTGCATGATGTGGGCGATCATGATCCCGTGATCGATGGCCAGCGAGAACGGCGGCGCGTAGGGCAGGTCGGCGTTCACAGTGTCTTCCACGGCGAGACCGCCCCTTATGGCCATCGCCCACTGCGCGATCTGTCTGGAGACATCGCCGGGGCCGACGCACTGGGCGCCCAGAATTCGGCCGCTCTTCTTCTCGACAACGAGTTTCGAGATAAGCAACTGCCCGCCCATGTACCCGGGCTTGTCCAGGCTTGCGCCTATGACAGTGACGGCGTCAAGGCCGGCGTCGCGGG
>Ga0315274_10012770_pt1 | contig 11969 bp, 15 predicted proteins | sample YL17G02_20_MG_FD_203700 | JGI IMG/M metagenome (GOLD analysis project Ga0315274, IMG submission 203700) | Sediment microbial communities from Yellowstone Lake, YNP, Wyoming, USA - YL17G02_20 | ecosystem: Environmental > Aquatic > Freshwater > Lake > Sediment | place: USA: Wyoming | collected... | reverse complement strand
GAGTTTCTCGACGGCATTCATTGGTGCCTCCTTGGGAGTGTGTAGTAAATACTACTACACAACTTCGGCCAAAAAAAGAGAAAATCAAGCGAAATCACCCCCCCCAACGTTTATGTCGTGCGCCCCTGCCCAACTCCGTTCTGCTTTCTCCTTGCAAAGATCGAGCCGGTTGCATAGTTGGAAGCGCTGATTGCGGGGCTGCACTTGCGGATTTCCACGCGAGGCCCCAGGGGGCACGCTCCACATCCAAAGACCTGGGTGAGAGAATGTGATTGAGACCATGAGCAGATCGCGACGCGCAGCCTTATGGCTTATCGTCGCCGCAGCGACCTGTACGAGCATTCGCGCGAGCCTGTGCGAGACCACGTCGCCGACCCGGTCGCTGGCGGCCGCTGCCGCGTCGGCCCGGCTGAATTTCGAGAAATCGGTCGCGCTCCAGACCAGCCCGACCCTCGGGCAGCCCGGCGACATGATTTCGGCGTGGACGTTCGACCTCCAGCGCGCGCGAGAGTTCGATATCGCTTACCCGGTGAAGTACGCCGTCGCCGATTTGGCCGGCAATCGAATTGCAGCCGTTTCGGCCCGAACCCATGCGTCCGCGCTCTTCCAGACGCGCGCGTGGCCGCCCGGCGGCTACCTCGTCACGGCCGAGATTGACCCGCCGGGAAGCGGCACGATTGCCCTGTCGCGCTACGTTTATCTCGGCGACTTTGCGCAAGCCGCCGACCGCTTCCTCCGCGAGGCGCCGGTCGTCGCCGACCGCCGGTCGCGCGCCGGCATGACGCTCGCCTACTGCGTGAGCCGGCTCGAAGCGTTGCTCGGCGCCGGCGACCACAAGGCCCTCGACCGCGCCAGCGACGAGATCATCGAGTATTTCGGCTGGCTTCAGGAATTTCGCGCGCAGCGCGCGTCGGACGACGCGTTTCGCGATCGCAAGGGCGGCCACGTGCGCGCCTACGGATCGGCCATTGACGATTCGCCGCAGTATTATGCGCTCTACGTTCCGAAATCGTACGAGCGGGGGCGGCCAAACGCCCTGGTCGTCTCGCTCCACGGCTACGATCCAGCCAATCTGGAATATACGGCGCGCAGCCGTCTGGTGGGCGCCAAAATGCGTCAGCTGGCCGAGCGTTACGGTTGCATCGCGCTCGAACCGTTCGGGCGCGGCAACACGTTCTATCGCAGCCTGGGCGAAGACGATGTGTTCCGCGCCATCGAAGAGGTCGCGCGCGACTACGACGTGGATCGCGACCGCGTCTATCTGATGGGCTATTCGATGGGCGGAAGCGGGACGTGGAATTTGGGCGTTGCGTGCGCCGATCAATTTGCCGCATTGGCGCCGGTGTTCGGAAGAACCGATGCGGCGTTGCTGCTGCGGCCCGAAGAGCGCGCGGCGCTGACACGCAAAGAAACCTTTCTCCTCGAACATCTCAGCCCGAGCGCGTTCGCCGAAAACCTTCTCAATACGCCCGTCTTCGTCAATCACGGCGAGCGCGACGAACTGGTGGACGTCGAACAGTCGCGCACGATGGTGAGGGCGCTCGAACGCCTCGGCTACGACGTTCGCTATTGGGAGCATCCGGGTCTGGGGCACGGCGGCCTCCCGATTGAGAACACGCTGTTCCAGTGGTTCGAGCGCTCTCGGCGGCCAGCCGCCCCGCCGCACGTTCAGTTCAAGACCGACCGGCTGCACCACGGCAAAATGAACTGGGTGACCATCGAGCGGGTCGAGCAGATGTTTGACCTCGCTTCCGTGGACGCCCGAATCGCTCCGGAGAATCTCATTTCGATCCAGAGCAGCAACGTCAGCGTGATGACACTTTCGCCGCCGGCCCAACTCGTCAACGCCGACCGGCCGCTCGACGTGGTCTGGAACGGACAGCTCGCCGAAGTCGAGCGCGTGGGCGAACGGCTTTGGCGGCTCATCTCGCCCGATTGTCCGCGCGCCGCGCTGACCGCCCCGCTTCGTAAAACGGCGGCGATGGAAGGGCCGATGGAGGACATCTGGACCTCGGCGTTTCTCATCGTCCAGGGGACGCAAGCGCCGCGCCCGCAGATGCGAGCCGTGGTCGAGGCCGAAGCGCGCAACGTCGCCGGCCGGTGGCGCGAATGGCAGCACGTCGTCCCGCGCATCAAGCGAGACACGGATGTAACGTCGGGCGATCTGCGCGCCTGTCATCTGATCGTTGTGGGCGGGCCCGACGAGAACTTCATTGCGCGCCAGATTCTCGAGGACTTGCCGATTCGCGTGGCGAGTGACTCGATCGAGTTCTTCGGCGAGAATTTCAAAGGGGGCGATCTCGGACTGGCCGCGATCTATCCCAATCCAACTCACCCGAACCACTACGTGAAGTTCCTGCTGGCGACCTCGCCGGCGGGGCTTTTCGGCCTCGACGCGCGCACCGACGAAAAGTTCGATTTCTACGTCACGGACGGTCGAACGGTTTACGAAGGCGGCGGCCGTCCGACGCCCCAGAGCGCCCCGATTCGACGGACGATGGTCGCGGCAGGATTTTTCGACCAGGAATGGCAGTACCGCCCGCAATATGTTGTGAGCGGAAACGACGAGAAACGGCGCGCGGTGCGAACGCTTCATCGCGCACCGATCTATCCGGGCGTGGCCGACGCGCCCGCGACGCTCTACCTGAGCGACCTGGTTCCCGCGCGGCAAAGCGGGGCCTTCCGCGACATGGCGCTCGACCGCAGCACGTTCGGCGAGGCGCTGCGGCTGGGCAAGCGACGTCTGTTCGGCGGCAATGTCGGGTCGAAGGGCATTGCTTCATCTGTCCCGCATGGACAAAACGTGGTCGAGTACGAACTGGGAGGCCAATGCAAGCGATTCCGCGCGGTCGTCGGATTGCAGCGGCCCGAGAGATCCGGACTGACGCCGGCGGAGATCAAGAACACGCGCGTCACGTTCGCGGTGCTGGGCGACGGCAACGTGCTCTGGCAGTCGCCGCCGGTGACATGGGACAGCCGGCCCATCGCGGTGGACGTCAACATCAGCGGCGTGCGGACGCTCGGTCTTTCTGTCCAGAATGCCGCGACGTGGCACTATCGCGCCGACAGCGCGAATTGGCGTGAGGCGCGGGTGGAACGATGAGCGTCAGGATTCAGTCCTTCGGTTCGGCGAGAAATCCTTCGCGGGTCAAGTAGCCCCGCACTTCCTTGACGAATTGCTGCGCCATCTCGAGAGCTTCCAAGGCGCGTTCCATCGGAACGGGTTCCACGCGCTCGTAGTCGTCCTGGACCCTTACCTTGAAGAGCCTGTGGAGCCATTTCGAGCACGCGGCAGGCAAGCGGCTTGTTTTTACGAACATTCGGTCGATCAGAGCAATCGCGCCTTTGTGCTTCTTGGGCACCTCCCCAACGGTCTGAAGGAGAGCAAGCACGGAGTAGAACGCGGCGTAGTATGCGCGGCTCACGGCCGAACGCGTTCCTTGCCCCTCGGCGAGAAGCAATCGCACGTCGCGAAGCGCGTCGTCGGCCTCCTGCATGCGGAGTGCAACCAAAGCTCTCACGTCTTCGGGATTCATACTTTCACACCGTCACGTCGAACGCCAAGAATGAAAAGCGAAGATCGTTGCGGCGTGTTCTCCACTTCGTCACGAGTCATCACCACGGGTTGGATAAGGATTTCCGGACCGAATCCTACTTCCCACGCGCAATCGCCGATCAAATCGTCTATTCGCAAATCACAATGCTCGACAATGACCAGCACGTCGAGATCGCTGTCGGGTTCGGCATCGCCGCGGGCGCGCGAGCCATAGACGATCGTTTCGACGACGGGCGCTCCCCGCTCGATCATCAAGCGCTTGAAGCGTTCGACAAGACCCCGATCGGTTTCGCTGAGCATGATAAACCTCACGTCAAGCGAACTGTACGCATTTCAGCCGAATCGGCGGGATGCTGCAAGCAGAATCAAAGGAAAGACGATTGTCCGAAGGGTCAGACCTGTCAGAAGGGTCAGACCTGTCAGACGGGGCAGGCGCCCGCGCCACGCCCGCCCTATCGCTGCGCCAGCGAATCGGCGACCCACTGGGCCTCGCCCGCCGATTTGAATCCCTGGAGCGTGGCGCGACCGTCGCCGATCTCCGACGTGATGAGCGGGGTGGCAAGAACGCGGCCGTCAAGAATGATCGCCATGCGCCGGCCGATGTTCTGCTTCGTCAGCGCGGCCAACTTGTCGGTTCCGACGGGCGTGAAGTGAACGAGGACCGACGGGCGGGAGGAGATCGGGTCCACTTGCATCTCGGCCCACGCGACGTCGGCGTTCGTCAGATCGGGCTTGGTTGCAAGAAAAACCGTCTCACCGGTCGCCTCCACTTTTCGCTCCGCCAGGTCGGACGCCGGCGCTTCGTAGATCAGGAAGAATTGAACGGAGGCTCGCTTGGGCGCCGTCGGCGATTGCGCCGCGCTTGGGGGGATCCGCGCCGTCGGCGATTGCGGCGCGGTCGTTGGGGGAATTCGCGCTGTCTCGCACGCGGCAACCAGCAGAAGCATCAGAAACAACAGGATGAAGCGCATAAATGAACTCCTCGATCGAAGTCCCTCGAAAAACCCTTGTTTCGAGGGTTAGCGTCTATTGTATCGGCCCGTCGAGGTCAATGACAAAGTGCCAACCGGACGGTGAGGCAGCAAGGCACATCCCAAACACCGCGCGAATGTCCCCGGCGACAAATCCTTGTTGAGATGAATCGCCGGACGGTTGTACAGCTGGGCCGTGGATCGAGAGAGGAATAGACGGCCGGCGTCCGCATCATCGTATAGTTGGCATGGTGCTGGCGCTCGATCAGAGCCGGAAAAGGAGAGTGGCTGACGATGGGCATTACGTATGTCGAAGGTCGCGTGAAGGGGCCGCGCGGCAAAGAGGCGAATGTGAGGTTTCTGATAGATAGTGGTGCGACCTACACGCTTCTTCCAAGGACGGTGTGGAAGGCCGTCGGATTGAAGCCCAAACGAAGGGTATCCTTTACACTGGCCGACGGGACGGCGGTGGAGAGAGCGGTCTCGGAATCTTACCTCATCCTCGACCAGGGAGAAGCCCATACGCCGGTCATCCTGGGCGAAGAAGGCGACGAAGCATTGCTCGGTGTCGTGACGTTGGAAATTCTGGGCCTCGTGTTCAACCCGTTCGATCGAACGCTTCGCCCGATGCGGATGATGCTGTGCTAGACTCCTACAGAAACCGCTTCCTCACTCAAACTTCTTTTGAATCCGCCGATAGGGCTCACTCAGCGACGGCGGGATGGTGGCGAACATTTCGAACAGTTGTGAGTATTGCTCGTGATGCTTGGCGTCGGGCTGGTATTCGTCGAGCGGGAAATCAATGCTGTCGAGCGCGGAGCGAATGTCCTTGTAGAGGCCGACGCCCACGCCCGCCAGAATCGCGCACCCCAGCAGCGTCACCTCCTGCTTGCGCGGGACTTCGATGGGGCGGCCCGTCACGTCGGCTTTCATTTGCAGCCACGGCTCGTTTTTCTGCACGCCGCCGAGCGTCCGCAGCCGCCGGCAACGCGCGCCGGTGTTGCATTCGATCACCTCGATCTGCTGGCGCAGTTGATAGCAGAGCGACTCCATCGTCGCGCGCACGATCTGGCCGCGCTGCGTTGTGGTCGTCAGGCCCAAAATGGTCCCCAGCGACTTGTGGGCCTGAAACGGCCCCATGCCGCGCATGAATGACGGCAGCACGAAGACGCCTTTGGCGCCGATGCCTGCCGCCTGCGATTCTTCGATCATTTCGGCGTAGGCAACCGGCGGCGGCTCGTCGCCGTAGAAGTGATTGCGCACCCATTCGATGACCGCGCCGGCGATCATCAGGCTCTGCGTCAGGAATTGGCCGGGGATCGCGTGCGCTTCGGTGTCAATGCCGCGATCAAACATCTCGCGCGTGGGCGCAAACCGGTCGAGCGTGGCAATGACCATCTCCCACGTGCCGGTAATATCAATGAAGACGTCGGGGTCTTTGACGCCCGCGCCGAGCGCGCCGATCTCGCAGTCGTGGCCGCCCGCGACAACGGGCGTTCCTTCGGGCAGACCCGACTCCTGGGCGGCGCGTTTGTGGATCTTGCCGACGACCGTGCCGGGCCGCGAGATGGGCGGAAAGATCGCCTTGTCAACGCCGATCAAGTTGAACAGTTCGTCGCACCATTGCCCCGTGTTCAAATCGAGCAACGTGGTGGTCGAAGCAATGGTAATCTCGGTCGAGAACTCGCCGGTGAAGCGATGAACGATGTAGTCCTGGATCATCAGCCACTTGTGGGCCTTGTCGAGAACGTCGGGAGCGTTTTCGCGGAGCCAGCGCAGGCGGTTGATCGTCTGGATCGGATAGTTGTGAAAGCCGGTGATCTCGTAAAGCCGCCACGGATCAATCTGTCCGGCAAGCCAGTTGGACTGCGGCACGGCGCGCGAGCAATGCCACGACGACAGCGGGTAGAGTTGCTTGCCGTCTCTGGCCATCGGCGCGCCGTCCACGCCGAACCCCGTGACCGACAGGCCGCGAATGCGGTTGGCCGATCCGACCTCGGCGAGGTTCTCGCGGCAGCAGTCGCAAATCTTTCGCCAGATCGCCTCGCCGCCCCACGTCAGCCACAAGGGATCGCCGCCGGGCTGCGGCTCGGGCCCATTGCGTTGCGAGGCCACGGCCAGCTCGTTGCCTTCGACGTCAAAGAAGCCGACCTTGATCCCTGTCGCGCCGACATCCACGCCGATCAGAATGTCTTTCGTGTTGTCCGGCATTCACTGGTCTCCTCTTGATTGCCCCGCCGCCACATTCACTCGCGTTCGTTTTCCTCAATAGAAGGTTGATAGACTCGAATCTTGCCGCGCTGGACAACCCAGAGATGTCCTTCGATGCTGTCCTGGCCCAACCCACCGATTAAGGTACGCACCGAATTGAGTAGGTCCGAGAGCGAGGCGTATCGGGGCAACCGCAGCACGGCGATGCCCGAGTACCTGGCGGGGCGGAACAACAGTGGATTGCCAAAGTCGAGGTCCAAGGTTACCAGGCAACGCCCTTCGGCGCGGCACACATCGAGCAAATCTGCATCCGCCCCCGCACACAGTCCCTGATCTCTTACCGTCACAACATCATAACCCGCATCCCGAAAGAGAGTGCACCCACGCGTTCCAAGATTCTCGTCAAGTTTGATTCTCACGGTTTTGTCTCTATCGGAATATCCACGTACCGTTCACGGGACATCTCGGCTCCGTAAGCGATGCAGGCATAAACGTCGGCTTCTTCGAGACCCGGATACTCATCCAAAACTCCCTGAATGCTCATGCCGCCGGCCAGAAAGTCGAGGATCAGCGAAACCCAGATTCGATGCCCACGGATGCACGGTTTCCCAAAACAGACCTTGGGGTTTATGGAGATTCGTGAAAGAAGTTCTTCTCGCGTCATCATCGCCCTCCAATCGCTTTTCCGAAGTCGGGCTTGGATTCTCGAACCAAGCGGTTCCGGGACAGCTGCATTTGTCCGCGAATGATCATCGCGGTTTGGCTGCCTCCGCGAGACACTTCTTCATATACTCCAGGCTCTTCGTCGCGATCGTCTGCGGGTCGGGCGTGTAGTCGAACACCTCGACCGAGACCCAGCGGTCGTATTTCACCTCGTTCAGCGCGCGGAAGATCGGGACGAAATCCTGGTTGCCGAACCCCGGCCCGCGCAAGTTGGGATCGTTAGCGTGAAAATGGTAGAGGTACTTCCCGCCCTCGGCGCGAATCGTGTCGGCCACCGACCGCCGCTGATCGGCCGCCATCGCCTTGACATCAAGATGAAGCTGACAATGCGGATGGCCGACCGCCTCGACCATATCGAGGCCGTCTTCGAGGCTGATGATGAGATTGGTCTCCTTGGTTGTGAGCGGTTCGACCGCCAGATGAACATTCTTGCGCATGGCAACGTCGGCGATACGCTTGAAGACCTCGACCGTCCGCTTCCACGTCTGGCGCGAACTCCAGCCGTCCTGAATGGAGCGCTGGGCCGGCGAGCCGAACACCAGCACCTCGCCGCCGAGGTCGCTGCACAGATTGACCAGCTCCCCCAAATAGGCTTCGGTCTTCTTGTAGATTGCGTCGTCGGGATGGTTGACGTAAACGCCCGGAACCTTGGCCAGAAGCCAGTGGAGGCCGATCAGCCGGATGCCGGCCTTGTCGGCGGCGGCGCGAATTTCGGCCCGCCGCGCCGCCGTCACGTCGTAGGCGGTGGTCGCCAGCGTGAAGGGCGCGATCTCAATCCCCTCATAGCCGATCTCGGCGCAGTAGGAGATGATGCGCTCCATGGGCCATTGCCGGCCGTTTTCCTGGAACGTTTCGTTGCAGATGGCGAATTTCATTGCGCGTGCCTCCGCGAAGAAGTCGGTCTCGATCGTGCTGAAAACGGTGTACTTGAAGACAGGCAAGCCGAGTGGCTCAAGCCACTTTTCCCGGACTCACAAGTTCCTGTTGGGAGCGAAAAATGTCCTCAGCGGCTCGCGAAAGTGCGAGAGCCTCCCGGCCCGGAACATACTCTCGCCCGCACCGTGGGCAGATCATGCCGTCCACCCCTGTAATGGATAGACGCAGGCCTTCGTACTCAAAGGAGACCTCCACTTTTCCCCAATGAGTTTGGGTCCCGCAGTCAACGCATTTCCTGGGCCGTGGTCGTTCGGTCATATCATTTTCTCCTCCTCGTGGGCGGCAATTCCCACTGAAGTGCGTCGGGAACGTATGCCGTCACCACGTGCACCCACTCAGGATCGGATACGTCACAAACCACATGCAAGTCAAGAGCGCTCTCCGGTGTCGTTTTCACGCGCCCCCACACCAGACACCGGTTTCGCCACGGGTACTCTTCGATGATCTGACCTCTGCGGATTGCCTCGACGATTTCCGCGATCGAGAATCCTTCCTTCAACTCGTGAGGAATGCTGTGGCCGCCAATGTCGAAACGCCCCTCCGCAAGCAGCCTCTGCAATTGGTCAATCGAAATCCCGGTCATGTGGGTCGCGCCACAGCAGGCCTCGATTGGACTTCAGCAACCGAGGAATGGTTGCGGCGTGCCAATTGTCAACCCAAACGTGCCGCCGGATTTTCCTTGATTGCCGCGGCCCTGAGAATCGAACATCGCGGCGGAACCAGAGTCTATTCTACGGGGGAATGGCGCAATGACTTGTCGAACAACACTCCGTCTCGTTTCGCTCATTCTATTGTCGTGCATGCTGCCGGCCTGCGCCCGGCTCGGCAAGGAAGCAGGGCCGCCATCGGCCAAAGGCTTCATGCTGAAAAGCGGCGACACGATTGTCTTCCTCGGCGACAGCATCACGCAGGGCGCATCCGGCGCGCAAGGCTACATCACTCTGTTCAATCTCTTCTGCGCGGCCAACGGCTATGACGTCAAGAGCGTCAACGCCGGCATCAGCGGCCACAAGTCCAACGACATGCTCAAGCGCCTGCAAAAAGACGTTCTCGACCGCCATCCCACGTGGGTCGGCATCTCGTGCGGCGTCAACGACGTCTGGCATGGCGTGAAAGGCGTGCCGCTCCCCGACTACGAGAAGAACATGACCGAGATCGTGGATCGTTGCCTCGCGGCGGGGGCCAGAGCGCTGCTTCTCACCGCCACGCCGATCATGGAAGACATGAACGGCCCGTTCAACCGGAAGGCCGTCGCCTACAACGATTTCCTCCGCCAGCTGGCCAGGAAGAAGAGCGTCGTCATGTGCGACCTCGACAAGGCTTTCGCTCAGGCGTACGCCGCAAAGAAATCCAACGAAAACCTTCTGACCACCGACGGCGTCCACATGAAACCCGGCGGCTATCGCCTGTGGGCCACCGAAGTGCTCAAGGCGCTCGGGGCAACTCCCGACGAGCTCGCCAGGGCGCAGCAACGATGGGACTTGCAGGGGAAGAAGTAAGTGGGGGATAATTTCCAATTGAGGGAGAGGAGGAACGATCATGGCCATCATCGAGCGCAAGATAAAACTGGTGGGGCCGCTGGGTGAGTCCGAGGTCACGGCATTGTTCGACAGCGGGGCGTCTGTGTCCTGCATCCGACCGGACGTTGCCGCAACGCTGGAACACGCGATTGCGATTCAACCACCATGGCGGATTTCGACGGCTAAGGAGGGTGCGGAACTGGAGGTCGCCGAGCGGGTCAGTCTCGATTTCTATATCAACGGTTACCGCTTCATGACGGACTTTTACATTGTTCCCGGGCTGACCGAGGAGGCGATCATCGGCGCAACCACCATGCAGCAGTGGCGTTTCAAACTTGATTTCGAGCACGAGAAAGTCATTATTGACCCGCGGGTGACGCGAATGAGGATCTGAGCGGAAAGGCGAGGCAACGTGGCGATCATTGAACGAAAAATCCGACTGGTGGGGCCGCTGGGGGAATATGAAGCCACCGCGCTGTTTGACAGCGGCGCCTCCGTGTCCTGCATCCGGCCCGACGTTGCAGTCCGGCTGGAACAACCGCTTCCCATTCCCCCGTTCCACATGACAACCGCGGACGAGAGCACATCCAAGGAGGTCCATGAAGCAGTCTTGCTCACCTTCTATCTGGACGGGTTTCGGTTCGCAACCGACTTCTATCTGGTGCCGGGCCTCACCGAGGAAATCATCATCGGAGCGTCAACCATGCAGCAGTGGCGGTTCAAACTCGATTTCGAGCACGAGCAAGTCATCATTGACCCGCGGGTGACGCGGATGAGGATTTGAGACAGGAAGGAGGACATCATGGACCCCGTTATTGAAGAGCTGCATGAGTTTGCGGCGGATCATGCGTGGATTACTCAGACCATGGGAGACCTGCTTCAAAGATACAATGGACAGTGGGTTGCCGTCAAGGGCCAGCGAGTGATCGCCAGTGATCCGGATTTCGACAAAGTGTTGGCCCAATTGGAGGATCCGCCTCATACGTGCGTTGAGTTCATCACCAATGAGCCTCTGGAGATGATCTTGTGATTATCCGAGGTTGCTTCGTCGGCGATGCGCCCCGCTTTGATGCCCGGCTTCGTTTTGGGCACGCGGAGGGACCCGTGCGATTCCTGGCGGACACGGGGGCCTCCCGCAGTACGATCATGGATCATGACGCCCGCATGCTGGGCGTTCGTTCCGAAGACCTCGAACCCGCGCCGGGATGTCTGGTGGGAATCGGCGGAAGTATTCGGTGCTTCGTGTCTCGCAACGTTGAGATTGTCCTCGAGTCGGATGGTGGCCGCTTCTTGCTTCAACAGGACCTGGCCATCGCGCAACATGATTTCGCGCAATTGTCTCCGGAAGAGGCCGCTCGAATCCTGCGGATTCCCTCTGTGTTGGGACGCGATTATCTCAACCGGTTCCGCTTCACCTGTGATTATCAGGCAGGAATTGTGCAACTGGAACGATAGATCAACGATTCGTCTGGCAAAGGAGGATTGGTCAATGGACCAGCACGAACTGACGCGACGTGGTTTCATCGGTACGACGTTGGGAGCGGCGGCGATGGGAGCGTTCTCGCCTCTGGCAAGCAGCAGAAGCACGGCGGCCGCCGAAGCCGTATCCGGCAAGCCGCGCCTCTCGATCTGCATCGAGGCCTTGTTCACCAAGGTCCCGTTCGTGCAGCGGATCGAAGAGGTCAAGAAGGTCGGCGCGACGGCGTTGGAGTTCTGGAGCTGGCGCGGAAAGGACCTCGACGCCATCGCCAGGAAGAAAGACGAGCTGGGATTGGACGTTGCGGGGTTCTCGTGCGACACCGGCGGCGCTCTGGTCGCGGCCGGCAGCAAGGACAAGTTCGTTCCCGCGCTGAAAGAAAGCATCGCTACCGCCAAGAAGCTCGCTGCCAAGAGAATGATCGTCACGGTCGGCCAGGAGATCAAAGGCGTCGAGCGCGCCGAGCAGCACAAGAGCATCGTCGAGGCGCTCAAGGCCGGCGCGCCCGTCGCCGAAGAGGCCGGCATCACGCTCTGCCTCGAGCCGCTCAACGTCCTCGTCAACCACAAGGGCTA
>Ga0315274_10012769_pt1 | contig 11970 bp, 5 predicted proteins | sample YL17G02_20_MG_FD_203700 | JGI IMG/M metagenome (GOLD analysis project Ga0315274, IMG submission 203700) | Sediment microbial communities from Yellowstone Lake, YNP, Wyoming, USA - YL17G02_20 | ecosystem: Environmental > Aquatic > Freshwater > Lake > Sediment | place: USA: Wyoming | collected... | reverse complement strand
TATCCACCAGGTGGCATAGGTGCTGAACTTGAAGCCCTTGTCGGGGTCGAACTTTTCGACAGCCCGCAGCAGGCCGATGTTGCCCTCCTGAACCAGATCCAGCAGTGACATGCCGCGGTTCGCGTAGCGCTTTGCCACACTGACCACCAGTCGCAGGTTCGCCTCGGCCAGGCGGACTTGAGCGGCCTCTGCGCGACGCACCTCCTCTTCTAGGCTGCGCCGCGCCTGGGCATGCGGCCTGCTCTCACGCAGCTTCTTGCGCGCGTTCTCACCGCGCTTGATCTCGCTTGCCAGGCGCAGCTCCTCATCCGCATTCAGAAGCGCCACCCGCCCGATCTCGCGCAGGTACATGCGTACCGGATCGTCCACCAGGGCTTGTTCGGCCGCGGAGACCGTGGCCTCCAATCCCTCCGCCTCTGCAGCAATGTCCTGCAACTCCTCCTTGTCCGGCTCAGCCGCCAGGATGGCGATGCCCATCTCTTGGAAAGCGCTGACCAGCGCGCTGCGTTCGTCGAGGTCCTCGACGTCGTCCGCCAGGACCTCATCGATGTCCTTCTCAGTGACGAACTTTTGCTGCAGGCCCTTCGCGACCAGCAGGTCCTTCTTCTCTTCCCGGTCGGTCGCTTTGACCCTGACCATCCTACACTCCCGACACCTACGATATGGTTCCCGAGCGCAAAGACCGCAGCGAGGTCCGCTCCGCATTCGCCTTATCGACGATGCTGCGTTCGACCGCTATGCGCTGCACCATGGCTTCCCAGCGCCGCCTGGCCTCGGCATCGCCTTCCGCGCCTGCGTCATCCAGCAGGTAGCGCAGTTGCTCGTTCCGGCGGAGCAAGTGCGTCTGTCGCAAACGAAGGGCACAGCGCAATGCATCCAGTTCTGTCTGCTCGTCAGGCAGACAGGCAGCCCGTTCGGCAAGCGCCAACACTTCGTCCAGCGCGTGATGCAGGTGAGGTTCGGCTTCCTGGTAGACCCGGCCCGCGTCCAGTCCATTATAGCGCTCTATATGCCGCACCATCAATTCGAACAGGGCGCGTGCCTCGACCTGGGCGAAATCCTCTGCCCCCAACCGGGCCAGACCGAGCCCGGACAATCCAGTATTCATGAGAGCCAGCAAATCCGGACGCCGGTGCAGCAGCACCAGCACGTATTTCTCCGCGTCGGTGTTCAGGCCGTGCTGGCTGGAGAGCCTGCCCAAGCGCTCCTCTGCGCCTGGCGAGGCGCGCTGCGCTTGCGACTTTCCTTCCATCTCCTGCAGCAGAACGCGCTCGTCCACTCGCAGCATGCGCGCCAACTCCTGCACATAGTGCGAGCGCTCCACCGAGCTACCCACCTCGCGGATCAGCGGCAGGACTTCGCGCGCAGCCGCAACCTTGTCCTTTGGCGACGCAAGATCGAACTTGCCGACCAGCGTCCGCATATAGTACTCAACCACGGGCAACGCGGCGGCGATCAGGGCGTCCCAGCGCGTCGCATCGGCCTTGATTACCTCGTCAGGATCCTGGCCGGCCGGCAGGGTGGTCACGCGGATGTCGGCGTCTAACTGCTCCTGGTAGCGAATCAGTCCACGCCGGGTTGGCACCGGGACCGCCCGATAGTCAAATCCCTCCTTCGCCGCTTCCAGCCCGCGCAGAGTCGCCTGCTCACCTGCCGCATCTGGATCCAGCGCCAAGACCAGCCTCTTGGTCAGCTTCTTCAGGACTCGGATCTGCTTGTCGGTGAGCGCTGTGCCCATGGAGGCCACCACGTTTCGACGGCCGTACTGATGCGCCAGCAGCACGTCCATGTAACCTTCAACGATAACCGCCAGTCCCTGCTCGCGGATCGCATCCTTGGCCTGGTCGACGCCGTACAGGATGCTGCTCTTGTCAAACAGCGGCGTCTGCGGCGAGTTCAGGTATTTGGGCAGTGAGTCGTCCAGCGCTCTGGCGCCAAAGCCCACCACGTGCCCGCGCACGTCACGTATCGGAAAGACCAGCCGTCCTCGAAAGCGGTCATAGTATCCGCCGCCTTCGCGCTCCACGACCAGCCCTGCGCCGACCAGGTCCGCCCACGAATAGCCTTTGGCGGTCAGGTGCGAGCCCAAAGCGTTCCAGTCATTACGGGCACAGCCGAGCTGAAAGCCCCCCCGCGTTTCGTCTGACACTCCACGCCGTGACAGATAGTCCCGCGCCCCCGCCCCCTCGGGCGAGTTCACCAGCAAATAGTGGAAATACTCCGCCGCCAGCACGTTAAGCCGTTGCAGGCGCTCCTTGGCCTTGCCGGCAAGCGCTTCCGCCTCGCCGCGCGGCTCAAGCTCCACCCCCGCGCGCCCAGCCAGAAGGCGCAGGGCCTCGCCGAACTCCATGCTCTCCCGGCGCATGATGAAGGTGAAGACGTCGCCACCGGTGCCGCACGCACCAAAGCAGTGCCAGCCCTGCGTCTCAGGGAACACGATGAAGGAGGGCGTCTTCTCGGTGTGGAATGGGCACAGGCCCTTGAAGTTGCGGCCCGCCTTCTTCAGCGGAACGTAGGCCGATATGACGTCCACTATGTCAAGACGTTCTTTGACTTCGTCAACAACGCCCATTGCGCCCTCGCACTACTCACCGCTGACCATGAGCCGCCCGAGCCGCTGCTCGGCGACATACAGGCGACTCTCGGCTGGGTCCACGTCCAACCCAAAGCTGGACGCAGGCCCCGTCTCTGCAAAGCTGCGCACCACCTGCAGCGTCGCTCCGTCTAGTTCCAGTGTCTCATCGGCCGTGTTCACGTACACCGCCCCGCGCGCGGAGTCGACCGCGACGGCATAGGCAGCAAACAACGGGCGCGCCTGGCTGCCGGTCAGCCGCTTCAAGACCTGCCCAGAGCCGGCGTCCACAACGGCGATGGCGCCATATCTGGGCGAATGGACGTAAGCGACATAGATGCGTTGACGTACGGCGTCGAACGCAAGGCCGTGCGGGTGCCCGAGGCCGCCCAGTTTGACGGTGTGGATGACGTCACCGGAACCACCGTCAACGATGCTGAGCGTGTCGTCACCCGCGTTGGTCACAAAGGCCCTGCGCCCACTGCCTGCCTCGCAGGCCACGGCGTAGGGGACTTTCCCCACGGGGATACGCTGTATTATACTGCCAGTCGGCCCGTCCACGACAACCAGCTGATCGCAGCCACTAGCCGCCACGTAGATCGCGTCCCCCCCAATTGCGATTCCGCTGGCGCCAGGGATGCCACGGACGATTCGCGCTGCGGTATGAAGGGCAGGATCAACGATGGCCAGTGCGCCGGCGTCCCACAGGCTGATATACAAGCGTCCAGTGCCCGCGTCTACCACCATGTCACGTACCCTGCCATCGAACTCAGTCCGAGCCATCACGCGGCTTGTCTGGGCGTCGAGCTCCCAGACCGTCCGGTCCGTCGCCACAAAGAGCCGACCACTGCGCGGGTCGAGCGCAACCGCCTGAAGGCTTTCCGGAAGCGCTGAATGGTCTCCTGCGCGCCACAGGGTGCGCATCTGGAGAGGCGACCTGGCATTCCAGTGTGCCTGCTCGGGTCGCGCCGCGTCGCGACGCAAGGTCAGGGGCAGGTACACTCGCGCCGGCGTCGAGACGGGTGCTTCGGCGCACCTCAGAACCGACACATCGTCTACGTTCATCCAGCTGAACTCACTATCGCCATCATTGCTCACGCCAAAGGCGGCGCGCACTCGACGTCCCAGGAGCGAATCGTCCAGCGCCCAGGCGCCATGCTGCCACACCGGAGCATTCGCCCGGATCGTGAGCAGCCTTTTGAGCTCGCCTCCCGTCTCGCCGTCATAGATAGAGATGTAGCCCAAGTCGCCGCTCGAGTCTGTGGAGCTGTAGCGATACCAGCAGTCCAGCCACGCGCTGTCCGCGCCTGGTGGTACGGTGAGTTCTTGCCAGACCGTCGAATAGCAGCGGGACGGGTTGCTACCAGTTGGCAAGCCCACACGCATGGAACTCACACCGCTCCGTGCGACGCTCGTATCGTAGGCTGCCGGACAGGTCTCGCTCGACCAGTCCCAGGCAATGCGAGCTTCGAATCCGCCGTTGATGATCTGCTCTTGGCATCCCGGCGCCAACGGAGTTGGAGTCGTCGTCGCCCCTGTGGGCGGAGTCGCGGTCAGCGTCGGGAGTGGTGCCCCCGTAGGCGTCCGAGTAGCGGTTGGAAACACTGTAGCTGTGGGCGACGCAGTCGGGGTGCCAGTGGGCGCCACCGTGCGGGTGGGCGTCGGCAGCACGACGATCAGCGCTGGCGAGGTTGCACTCAGTGGTGCAGGCAGGTTGCTCGCAAAGAGAGTCACCTGATTGACATACTGTCCCGGGCTTGAGGGAGCAGTCGCGGCAAACACGATCGTGAGCACGCTGCTAACGGATGGACTCGCCTTGTCCAGCACCCGCACGGCATCGAACTGGCGGTGACCGATCCAGTCCCATTTCGACCATTTGCCCTCTGGGTCGAGTAGCTCAAATGGACAGACGCCGATCACCTCCGGCCACTGGCGCCAGTAGTCGCGGAACGCCCGCGCGATATAGTCCGCGCGGAGGTCTTCGTTTACCCTTGGCAAGGACACGTCAAAGCCGTCATCCAGCGCATAGCCGGTTTCCGTAATCAGGACCTTCACCCCACTGCGCCCATGACGCGCCAGCACCTCGAGTTCGCGCTGATACAGGTCGATGGCCGCGTAGTTGTCAGCGACGGAACCATCGTGTACGTTGAAGCTGGGAGGCCGGTTGCCGGGGTATGGATGGCTGGCCCACACATCGAATGCCCACACAGTGGCAGGGACCTGCGACAGCACGGCGTCCAGGTAGACCAGGTAGGGGTAGTCGTCACCTGGGGACAGGGGAGCATTCAAGACCCTGATGTGTGGGTCGCCCAACGAGCGGATTGCGGCAGCGCAGTCCCTGAGGAACCGCCCATACTCCAGCGGGTCCGCAAGTCCTCCCCACTCCTCATCGACATTGGGCTCGTTCCAGATCTGGACGTACAGGTAAAAGCCATCGCGCTTGGGCAAGTCCTGCACCACGCGCTTGAATGCCAGGGCCCAGGTTGTGTAGCTGCCATCGAAATCGGGTGTTGGTTTGATCCAGTTCTCACCGCGCGGCCCCGCCAGCCGAACCACCGGCGTTAGTTTGCGGTCGTATGCCCCGCTGACAAAGTCACGCCAGCACTCCGACGGCACGGGCCTGTTCGGTTCGATCCAGTCAAAGAGCTGTGTTACGTAGCCATAGTCGCCTGTCAGTTCATGCGCGCGGTCCAGCTGGTCATTCAGAAAGCCGTGGTCGCAGGGGTTCCAGCGGCTCTGCACAAACGTATGGATGCCATACGGGCTCGCGCTTCGTCCCGGCGGCAATCCCAGGCCAGACCAAGTGAGGACGTTCTCCGACCAAGTTGGAGAGAGCGGCACGGTCACCCCATTGACGCTGACCCGGCTGCTTCCAGGCACGTATACAAAGCCAGCCGGCATGACATCCTGAACCACGATGCCTTCAGCGCCTTCGACGCCCGGATTGCTCGCCCGGATCGTATAGGTGACTCGCCCACCAGCGCCGACGGAGGAAGGAGCCACGGACTTGGTCAATGTCAGGGGAGGCCCGCTGCCGGAAGAGGCAAATGCGGAAGAGGCGGAAAGAAGTAGACACAACAGGGCCAGACAGAACAGCTCCCGCGAGCAAGGCAGGCGTCGAGGCAGCGCTTGCCTGCGCCCCCGCTCCTGGATCGCCGCCGGCGCACCGCGCATGGTCCACCCGGGCACGGTGGTTCTGTCCGTTGCAGTATATCTTGTTTGGGCAATTCGTGTCTGCATGGCCATCAGGAATGGAATAATCTCCACCCGAGTCAGTGCAGCTTCGGTCTGCGAAGCTGCCTCTGTGAGCGCCTCTCAACGAGCGTGCCGGCGAATTCCTTGCTCTGACCGACGCCGGTGGCGCTCCGCTTCGCGTTCCTCAGCCACGGAGGCCGGGCGGCTACCAGAAGGTCACGATGGGCAGGTCGCGCATGGTCAGCAGCCCGGGAGCAGCATCCCGCACCCGTTTGACGGCGTTCACCGCAATGGCGACCGTGGCGATGTCGCCGTTAGTTCCTTGGAGCACCACCTGCAAGTTAGGGCAGCCCGTAATAGTGATGGTGTCGCAGTCCTCTTCCCAGTCGAGGGCCGCGATGAACGTCAAGGTCATGAACTCGCCTTCTGGCGAATAGCCGTGCGCCACTTGCTTCAGCCCGGCGACTTTTCCTGGCTCCACTACAAAGAAGGGAGTGCGGATGGGGTGGTCAGCCACGACAGGCTCGACGCTGGATTCGTAGCGCACCAAGTCGCGTCCAAGTGTGTGCATGACCATGCCGACAGATTCCGGCAATCCGACATGACCCATCCGGCCTGCCTGCATCTTGGCGCGGAATTCCTCGACCGACATGCCGGACCCGATTTTGGCCTGGAAGGGCCCACGGCGCTTGGACGCGTTCTGCGCCCTCCGCACCTCAATGTGATCCACCCGCTGGCAGATGCCGGTCAGGTTCAGGGGAAGCGAGTCCATCAAGAAGCCCGGGTTGATGCCGGTTGCTAGCACCGTCTTGCCAACGCGTCTGGCGGCCGCATCGATTTCCTCCGCGCCCTGCGCATGCGCCAACCAGGGAAAGGAGAGTTCCTCCGACGTTGACACGATGTCCAGGCCGGCGTTCAAGATCTCCAAGATCTGGGGCTTGAAACGGTCAAAGTACGAACCCGTTGTGTGCAGAGCCAGATCCGCGGGCGCGCGCTCCAGTACCTTGGCCAGTCTGTCCATAACCTCGAAGCCGACCTTCCGACCCAGATTGATGACGTCTCCGACGTCCTTGCCGACCTTGTTGGGATCGACATCAACTCCTCCAACCAGCTCCATCCCCGGACGTTCCAGCACGTGGCGTGCCAGTGCGCTGCCAATGGGACCCAGCCCGTATTGAATCACTCGCACCTTCTCAGTCATGCTCCAGCCCCTTCTCACAGTCCCTGTTGAGGCGTTGTCGCCTGCACGGCCGAACCACGCAATCTGGCACCGACGCTGCCTCGGCCAGCACCGCCACGGGTGCGCCCTGGAACAAGCGCCTGAGAACAGGCACAGAGGCCGTCTGTGCGACCGCCTCTGTGCTGTCCATTCCTCGCTCTTGCTGAGTGTCTACTTGTCCCGCAACTCCTTGCCGCCGCTGGCGGCCTGGGCAGCCGCCAGCCGTGCCACCGGAACGCGATACGGAGAGCAGGAGACATAGTTCAACCCGATCATGTGGCAGAATTCGATCGACGATGGATCCCCACCGTGTTCTCCACAGATGCCGATGCTCATACCTGGCCGCGTCCTGCGGCCAAGCTCGACTCCAGTGCGCATCAACTTGCCCACGCCATCGCGGTCGATGCTCTGGAACGGGTTCGCGGGCAGGATTTTCTTGTCCACGTAGGCCAGGAGGAACTTGCCCTCGGCGTCGTCGCGCGAGATGCCGTAGGTCATCTGGGTAAGGTCGTTCGTGCCGAACGAGAAGAACTGCGCCAGCTCGGCGATCTGGTCCGCGGTAAGAGCGGCGCGTGGGATCTCGATCATCGTGCCGAACATGTATTCGAGCTGAACGCCTTCTTCCTGCATGACCTGCTTGGCAATCTGCTCCAGAGCCACCTGCTGGTTCTTCAACTCATTGACATGACCCACAAGCGGGATCATCACCTCCGGGCGCACCACTATGCCCTTCTTGGTCTTGCGGCACGCGGCCTGGAAAACAGCCCGCACCTGCATCTCTGTCACGCCATGCAACATGATACCCAGGCGGCAGCCGCGCAGGCCGAGCATCGGATTGGCCTCATGCATGCTGTTGACGATGCGCAGCATGGCCTCTTTCTGCTTGAGCACCCTGGGCTTCTTGCCGGTGCACTTTAGCTCGGTCACGTCACGGATGAGCTCTTCACGCTTGGGCAGAAACTCGTGCATGGGTGGGTCAATCAAGCGAATGATGACCGGCAAGCCGTTCATCACCTCAAAGATGCCCTCAAAGTCGCCGCGTTGCAGGGGCAACAGATCGTCGAGCGCCTCGTAGTAGGCCTTGAATGCCGGCTCCTTCTCCAGCTTGGAGATCTCGGACTGGATCTTCTTGGCCTCTGCGCCGGAGGCATCCTTGAGCGTCGCTTCGAGCCGCAGAATCCGGTTGCGGATTGCATTGGCTTCCGAGGAAAGCACGATCATTCGCTGCACGGTAGGCAGACGTTCTTCCTCGAAAAACATATGCTCGGTTCGGCACAGTCCAATGCCCTTGGCACCAAACTTGCGTCCCTGCGCGGCGTCGCGCGGATAGTCGGCGTTGGTCCAAACCTCCAGGTGGCTGTACTTGTCGGCCCACGACAGCAGCTCCTGCAACTCCTTTTCATCCTCCCATTTGGGCGCTACCGTTGGAATGGATCCGGAGAATACCTCGCCCGTGGTTCCGTCGATCGAGATGGGATCGCCCTCCCTGATGACCTGACCCTCCATGGTCGTGGCCTGTCGCGCTTCCACATCGATGCGCAACTCCTCGCATCCCGCCACGCAGGGCTTGTTCAAACCCCGCGCTACCACCGCCGCGTGCGATGTCGCGCCGCCGTGCTGGGTGAGGACACCCTCGGCCACCAGCATGCCGTGCACATCCTCGGGGCTGGTCTCAGGCCGCACCAGCACCACTGCCTGGCCCGCCTTTGCCAATTCCTCGGCCCGGTCCGCGTCGAATATGGCCTTGCCCTGGGCGGCGCCCGGGCTGGCGTTGAGGCCCTTGGCAAGCCGCTTGCCTTGTTTGACCGCCTGGGCTTTCGCTTTGTCATCAAACACGGGATGCATCAGCTGGTCGACCTGCTCTGTAGTGACGCGCATCACGGCTTCCTGCTTGTTGATCAAGCCCTCGCGCACCATGTCGACCGCGGTCTTGAGCGCCGCCTTGGCCGTGCGCTTCCCAGAACGGGTCTGCAGCATCCAGAGCTTTCCGCGTTCGACCGTGAACTCCATGTCCTGCACGTCGCGATAGTGCTTTTCCATCATAAGGGTGATCTTGACGAACTGGCCGTACACCTCGGGCATCTCGCCCTTGAGCTCCACGATCTTGCGAGGCGTGCGCACACCGGACACGACATCCTCACCCTGCGCATTCAGCAAGTATTCGCCGTATAGAGTGTTCTCGCCCGTCGAGGGGTTGCGGGTAAACGCGACGCCCGTGCCCGAGTCAAAACCCATGTTGCCAAAGACCATGGTCTGCACGTTGGCAGCGGTTCCGAGGTCGTGGGGAATCTTGTTATAGTTGCGATAGTCCACAGCGCGCCTGCCGAACCACGAGCCGAACACGGCCTGTATGGCCTGACGCAGTTGCTCTACAGGATCGGAGGGAAACTCCTCGCCCAGTTCCTGCTTGTACAGCTTCTTGTAGTCGCGCACGACCTGCCTGAGCATGTCCAGTGTCAGGTCGGTATCTTTCTTGCCGGCGGTCTTGGCCTTGTAGGACTCCAGAATGTGGTCGAACTTGGCGCCCTCGACGCTCTTGACGATGCGGCCAAACATCTGGATCAGGCGCCGGTAGGCGTCATACGCAAAGCGCTCGTTGTTCGTTAGCCGGGCAAGGCCCTGCAGCGTGTCTTCATTCAAACCGACGTTCAGCACGGTGTCCATCATGCCGGGCATGCTCATCTTGGCGCCGGAACGCACGGAAACCAGCAGCGGGTTGGCAGCATTTCCGAAGCCCTTGCCTGTCTGCTTCTCCACCACTTTGAGCGCAGACAGCACCTGCTCCCACATGCCCCGCGGGAACTCTTCTCCGAGGCGGTAGAACTCTTTGCACGCCTCGGTCGTGATGGTGAAACCTGGAGGGACCGGCAGTCCGGCGTTGGTCATTTCAGCAACGCCAGCGCCCTTGCCGCCCAACAGATCGCGCATGTCCTTGTTGCCCTCGCTAAACAAGTACACCCATTTCATGTTGGTAGTCTGTGTCATCTGATTCCGCTCCTTGTATGTTGATAATGACGTTTGCCCGGTGAGCATCTTCCCATCAGCTGCCTGGTCACCAAGCCTGATCCTTGCCGTTCAGTACCCCAGCACTTTGGTTAGATCTGCAATGCCCGCCGAAAGGTTGGCGATGCGCTGCAGCAAAGCAAGCCGGTTCTCGCGCACGGCCGGATCCTCCACCATTACAAATACCTTGGCAAAGAACGCATTGATCGGCTCCGCGAGCGGAGCGAGCAGCGCCATCAGGCCGTCTACATCGTCAACGGACGCCCGCTGTTTCTCAGCCGCGAGCACCGCCTGGTACAAATCGCGCTCTTCCGCCGCTTCGAAGCGCTCAGGGTGAAGTATAAGCTGAGCGCCGCTATCGCGCACGATGCGCGAGGGACGGCTAAAGGTCGTTAGCAGGGCGCTGAACTCCGACCGGTTCACCCACGCACTGAGGCCGCGCACGCTCTGCACAGCCAGACAGGGATTGTCCGCGCGCTCCGCCAGGGCGGCGTCCACCAGGTCGTAGCGGTGCCCCAGCTCCAAGAGCCAGCCCTTTAGTCTCTGCTCCACGAACTCGTGCAGGGCCGCGAGAGAGTCGTCGCCCACTCGCAGGGGCATCAGAGCGGCCGCCACTCGGAATGCCTCCCGCAACGACAGCGAGAGCTTGCGCTCCACCAGAATCTGCACCAACCCCAACGCGGCGCGCCGGAGCCCGAACGGGTCCGCCGATCCGGTGGGTTGATGGCCCACAGCGAAGAGGCCTACCAGACTGTCGAGGCGATCCGCGATCCCAACCAGCACGCCCGGCATCGTCTGCGGCACGGCGTTGCCGGCACCTCGCGGCAAATAGTGCTCGCGGATCGCGCGTGCCACCTCAGGCGCTTCTCCAGCCAGCGCGGCATACTCGGCGCCCATGACACCTTGTAGCGAGGTCAGCTCAACCACGACTTTGCTCGCGAGGTCTGCCTTGCATAGATAGGCGGCACGCACCGCGAATTCCCGATCCGCTTCCGAGGCGCCGAGCATCTTCGCCACCTCGGGCACCAGGTGCTGAAGGCGGCTCACCTTGTCGAGGACCGAGCCCAGATCCTCCTGGAAGGTCAGCGTGCCAAGCCGCGGAAGCATTTCTTCGAGACTCTTCTCGCGATCTGCTTTGAAGAAGAAGGATGCATCGGCATAGCGGGCGCGCAGCACCTCCTCGTTGCCATGCCGAATTGCATCCAGACTTTCGAACGGCCCGTTGGCCACGATGACGACGTGGGGCAGGAGCTGGCCATCCTTCACTACCGGGAAATAGCGCTGATGCTTCTTCATGACCGCGATGAGCACTTCCTGAGGCAGGGACAGGTATTGCTCGGCAAAGTGCCCCAGCAGCGGCGTGGGCCATTCGACCAGGTTGGTCACTTCCTGCAGCAACTGCGGGTCTTCTGGTATGTACCCGCCGACGCTCGCAGCCAAATCAGCCGACCTCGTTTGGATGAGTCTGCGACGTTCCTCCACGTCTAGCATGATCGAATTGGCCCGCATCGCGTCAAGATAGGCGTCCGCATGTGTGACCTCGATACCTGGCGACCCGAATGGGCGCAGGCCGCGGGATACCCGTCCGCTCTGCACGCCTGCGTACTCGAAGGGCACTACCTGGTCTCCCAGCAGGGCTACCAGCCAACGCAATGGGCGCGACATGGCAACTCCACTCGAATTCCAGCGCCCGCTCTTGGCGAACTTGAGGGACCGCAGCAAGTCGGGCAATGCCTGAGTCAGAACCTCCGCTGCGGCCTTTGAGTCCTCGAGCTTGACCGCTACTACGTAGCTCTTGCCCTCGTAATCTTGAGTCTTCAATGCGCCAACAGGAACCCCTTGGGCTTTGGCAAACCCCAAGGCCGCTCTCGAGGGCTGACCTTGCCCGTCGAAGGCGACGTCAGCCGGCGGACCCTTGATGACATGCCCTATGAGCTCCTGTCTGTTGCTGAGCTGATCTACAACTACGGCCAGACGGCGA
>Ga0315274_10012768_pt1 | contig 11970 bp, 7 predicted proteins | sample YL17G02_20_MG_FD_203700 | JGI IMG/M metagenome (GOLD analysis project Ga0315274, IMG submission 203700) | Sediment microbial communities from Yellowstone Lake, YNP, Wyoming, USA - YL17G02_20 | ecosystem: Environmental > Aquatic > Freshwater > Lake > Sediment | place: USA: Wyoming | collected... | reverse complement strand
GATGATCCAATCGCAGGCCTTCACGATGCACGGCGCGGCGCGATTGAGCCACGCGGCATCGCGCGTGTACCAGTAGTGCTCGCCGAGACACCATAGCACCCAGCCGTGATGCTGGTTGTAGCCGTTTTGATCCTCGTAGCCGCCGGCGCTGTAGAACTCGCCTTCGGCGGTCGAGTAGTCGCCGGGCAAGGGCTTCTCGCCTTGATAATGAAGCCACGTTTCAAGCACCTGTGCGGCACGGTCGTGATACCCTCTGCGGTCCAGGTCCGACACCATCATGCAGGACTCATTCGCGTAAACGCCGTAATGGAAGGTGCCGACCTTCGCCATGTACCGGTCACTGCCGCCGACCTCGCGTTCGCAGTTGATCAGCAGATGCGAGACGTCGGCCCTGTAAAAGTCATTGATCATTGGTTCAGGCGTGTGGATCTGCGCCCCGGCCGCGATTCGATCTTGCCAATAGCCGCGCACCGCGGCGAAGGAATCGTCAAAACGAAGAGCGCAGAGTTGTTTGAGGTCCTCGGCGTCGTCCGCGGTCAGCGTAATGTAGGGAATCGCGATGTCGAATACGCGCTTCGAGGCCCCATCTCTTAGTTTGGCGCTGTAAACAGCGCTCTTGTTCTCAATCTTGATCTTCTCGGGGTCTGAAATGAGCATGCGCATACGTTCCGGATGCGTCTGCGCCACGCATATCCGGTCGCCGTCCAGCGCGAGCGGCTCCTGACTCTCGCCATCCATCGTCGAAAGAACCAGCCGGGCTTCCGCTTCTCTGTTGCCCGGCACAGTCGCCATCTCGAACCTGAGAATCAGCACGAGCGTGTCGTCGGCTAGAATGCGCCGGCCTCGAGCGGGCGCGCCGGCCAGTGGAGTCACAAACGCCGTCTGCGTATACCGCACGCCACTGTGTTCCCACTCGCTGACCGTCATGGGCAGGCATCCGTCAACGATCTGGCGATCAAGCATGCCGGATGCAGGCAAGCCGAACCGATATGTAATCCGTTGGTCGGACCACAGACACCTCTCGGTGTCTTTGCCGTGAATCTGCTTGATCCAGTTCTTGATGCAATATGCGCTGCCATCGCCGTCCAAACCGAAATGCTGCCGGCCTCCCTCGAAGCTCAACGGGATGTAATGATGCCCCTTGGCGGGTACATCGCCCCAAGCCCGGGGCAACGTCTGCTCCGGGACATCGAATACGCGCGTGTAGATGTCCTTCGTTTGCGACGCGCGGGTCTCGGCCAGCGCCGATTCATACGACACGTCTTTTCCGGCCAACCGCACAAGAACTCCGAAATCCGGAAGCAGAATATGACCCCATTTAGGCAAGTCCTTGGGCGAGAATGAGAAGGTCTGTCGTCCGGTTCTCACGGTAATCACGGTTTCGTCGAACGAGTTGTAGTGCTTCGTCTCAGCATAGAGCAAGCGGGCTCGGATCCCGTCCGTTGCGCCGCAAACCTCGGATCTCCACGCGCGATCAGCGGCCACCTTGACTCGACTCGAACCGGAGACGGGCTCTACAGCTTCGATCTCTCCGTTGAATGCCTCGAAATGGCCATCCCAGGTCTCGGGATCCTTCGCGGTTCCACCCCAAAGGATCTCAACGTCCATCGGCTTCAATGTGGAATCGCTGTAGACTTCAAAGGAGCGGACTTCCTTCAAAGGCGCCTTACCTACCAATCGGAGTTTGAACGTCGTGCGGTACGATGCGTCGAAATCATTGATATCCGGGAACTCTTTGAGCTTGATCGACCGGAATGTGTAGACGAGGGTCGAGTCTCTTGCCGCAACCTCGACGTCGGCGGTCTTCCATTCACCCTGGACCCAGTCGCCGACGTTCAGCCAACCGGACGATCCGGACCCGGAGGGTTCATCGCGGGGGATACGCCGATTCGGCCAGGAAGATTGCCAATACTGTAGCTCCGGCGGGTCCGACACCGGCGCGGCAAAGCCAACTACAACGCGATGGACCTCGCGCGGATCCTCCCAGATCACGCCGTAGTCTTTTCCTGCGGCGTCCCACTTTGTGACCTCTCCGAATCGCGCGATGTTCAATGCAGCGTCCCTCCCGGATAGTTGCGCCTCCTGACTTGAAGCTCCTCCTGACACTAGAGCAAGGCCGCACAACAGGAAAGTCGATAGGCTGTAGGCTATAGGCTGTAGACCGCAGGGTCGCCTCTCCGTTGGGTGCGAGAACCTCCCAGTGTCGACCATCATTCACTCCCACCGTCCGCGCAAGTGCTACAATGCTAACCATCTCGGGGCCTTCAAGCAAATGTGCGAAGCCCGAAGGATTTTCGGTTCACGAGACAATATGAGGATGGACAGGATAGCGCGCCCGTGAACGATAGCGAGCGGAAATGGTTCGAGCGCGGCCTGCGCGAGGCTGTGCTGGGCGGAGACGAGGCCGCATGGAAGGCGCTTTACGAGAGTTGCTTCGAGCGGCTGTATGCGCATGTCTATTATCGCGCCGGTTGCGATCATCAACGAGCCGAAGAGGTCGTCCAGGATACGTGGCTCGTTGCTGTCAGGCGTATCCGGCATTTCGATCCGGAGCGCAGTCCATTTGAATACTGGATGCGCGGCATCGCGGAGAACGTCCTTCGCAACCAGCGCAGGCGTTGGTGGCGGCGTGAGCGCACGGAGGTTGCCGCCGGGCAGGACGTAAGCAGGTCGGCCCCGCAAGATGCGCTTGGGACGACCGAACAGGTCGCGATGGTCATGGCGGTTCTCCCGCCGCAATACCAAGGCGTGCTGCGCGCGAAATACGAAGAGCGGTTGCCCGTTGCGGAAATCGCCGCACGATCCGATGCCACGCCCAAGGCCGTTGAATCGTTGCTGTCCCGCGCGAGGGCCGCTTTTCGTGAGGCATACATAAACCTGGAGAAAGGGCGATAGCCGCCTGTGACACAGGTTCGGCAGGATGCCCCGTTCAGGGAGCGAACCGATGAGTGATATCGATGAGGAGCAACCGTTGATGGATGCGAGTGAGGAATTGTGCGACGAAATGCTCGCGCTGCCGCAGCCCGGACGAGAGTTCCGCGACGCCCTGCTGAAACGGACGTGCGCCGTAGTGCGAACCCGGCCACGGAAGCGCCGCCTCTTGCTCGCGGGCTCTGTGTGCGTGGCATATGCGGCGGGCATTGCCACCATGACGCTTTGGAGCCGTCAACCGAGCGAAGCGCCCACGGCTGCCGTGACCCGGGTCGCGCACATCCAGGCGAAGGCTCAGGCATCCGAAGAGCCGGAGATGTTGCTCGCGCGTGTGCCTGATGTCTCGCGCAGCGAGCAGATTCGGCTGCTGACGCGCGCGGGCGATCTGTATCTCGTTCAGCGCGACGATGTCGAGCGCGCTCTTTACTGCTATCGGCAAGTGCTTGAACTTGCGCCGAGCGGCCAGCCTCTCTCAGTTTGTCAGAACGACAGTTGGCTGCTTGCATCGCTGAAAATGGCCCAAAATCAGGAGACCACCCATGAAAATCAGCGTTCTTAGTCTGCTCTTCCTTCTAGCTTCCTTCGCGGCCGCATGGACTATGGCGCAAGAGCCGCCACCGCCGCTGCCGCCAGTTCGCGCACTGCCGTCTGCGCCGGGGCCGCCTCCGGCGCCGTTGCCACCGCCAGTGCCGATGCCACCGGAGCAACCAGCGCCGGGACAACCACCGTTGCCGCCTGCCGCAAATATGCCTCAGCAACCCGAAGCGATGCCTCCGTTCGCTCCGGAACGTATGGGTGAGCGATCCGAAGGGGTCCCCCCCTTCCCACCCGCTTTCCCGGAGGGGCCGGAACCAGGTATGGCACATCCGCCGGGCATGCCGCCCGTTCAGGATGAGCTTCCCGAGAGGCTCGATGAGATGATCGCGGTGGGTCTAGGGAACAATCCCGACATCCGAGTTGCCGAGGCCAGACTCCACGAAGCAGAGGCGGTGCTGCTCCAAGCCCGACAGCAAGCCGCGCGCGAGCTCACGCAGTTGTTTCAGGAACGCGCGAAGTTTAGCGAGCAGCAGAAAGCTATGCGCGAAGAACTCCGCAAGCTTGAACAAGCCAAAGCCGCCGCGCCCGAACTGCAGAGAGTTCAGGTGAAGATTAGCGCGCTCGATGCCGAACTTGCCGCACGCCTTACGCAACTTCGTTACTTGGTCGGCGCTGGACCAGAAGGCCCTCAGCCGGCGGGACCACAGCCGGGCGTTAATATGGGTCCTGGACCTTGGTCGCCCGGGCCGCCCGTGGCAGGCGCCCGAGGCTTCGGCGGCGGCAGGGGTGGCGGCGCCTGGGGTGGCGGTGGCCCGGGGGGTGCCTGGGGCGGCGCTTGGAGTAGCGGTGGCCTGGGTGGCGGCTCAAGCGGGGGCTATGGCGGTGGCATGACTGGCGGCTATGGCGGCGCGGGGGGGGTCCGCGGAGGCGTATTCAGGTACGGCGGCGCGGGGGGTACGTTCGGATACGGCGGCGGGGGAGCAGCGGCGGGGCTTCCGACGGTGGGTGCGCGCCCGCCGATCCCGGCGCGTCTAAGAACCATGCTCGATTCGGCTCCGAAGATCACCATCAAGATCGAAGACGGCACCCCGCTGGACCAGGCGATGGAAACCATCCCGCTAGCGTCCAATTTGAATCTCGTGTTCGCGATCAATCCTTCGGTTAATGCTCTGTCGTTCACCGACGCCACATGTGAGGAGATAATGACGGCGGTTGCTGAATCGATGAGGAACGAGATCTGTTTTGTATTTCGCGACTATGGCGTGCTCGTCACGGAGACGGAACAGGCGAAGTTGATACCTGGGGCCACGATTCCGTCATACATTCCATATCTGGGTCCCCCGGTCGAGACGCCGCCGGCACCGGCTCTGGCAAATATACCGGAGCATAATGTGCAACCGCGGCCATAGAATTGATGCGAGCTGTGATTGCCTCGCTCCTTCAGCCGGGAACGCATCTTGAAAGCGTGGCGCAGACTGTCAGTGTGGCGCAGACTGTCAGTCTGCGGATTTCTCGAGACAGGACCTCCCCGACTTACCGCAGACTGACAGTCTGCGCCACTATCCTTGCAGGCCGTCAGCGCTTGTGGAGGGATCCTCGAGGGAATGTGGCACAGCCGCCCTCGGCTGTGTAACGGGCTGGAGCGCCCGATCCTCGTCGTTGCATAGCACAGCCGAGGACGGCTGTGCCAGTGCGCCTGCGAGCGTATCCGGTCAGAGTGGTGTAAGTCCACTTCAGGCAAACGCTCTCCGGCCTGTAACCGCCTGTAACTGCGTCGCAGTGATGCGAGGTGGGGAGCAACAGGAGGTGAAGGGCCAGTCCGTAGGATGACGAACTCGATTCGGCCAGCGCATCCGACGAGCCTGCTGACGAAAGGTGAAGTCTGAAACGTGCCCGGCGCGCTGAGGGGTAGCGTGCGAAAGCGACGCCGGGGGATGCGAGGGTGGTTGGAGACGGAATGGCCAGGAAGGCGGAATACGTGAAGCAGGGAGACCTGCCGGGAAACAGGACGGCGTTCAAGGGCTGTGACCCCGAAGAGCCGCCCGGCAGGAGTCAGAGCGTTCGTAGTAGCGAGGAAGCGCCGTAACGGGCGTGGAGCGAAGGGACGCAGGAAGATGGAAACGTGAAGGACAGGCCGATGGAAACGACACCGTCGTCAGTGCCGCAGGCAACTGAGGCTAGACAAGGCGGAGAGGTCCGAGCCCGGTGGGCGTGGACGGAACCGGCGGTCTGGACGGAACGGATGTTGATGGCGCTCGAACAGGGCGTGAAAGGAGGGGTATGGTTCAGCTGGATGGATAAAGTGTATGCACCCGCGAACCTGGTGGCGGCCTTTGGGAAAGTAGCATCGAACCGAGGCAGCGCCGGAGTGGACCATGTGACGATACGGCGGTTTGCGGCGCGCGAGGCCGAGGAATTGGCACGACTGCGCGAGCACCTGCGGACGGGACAGTATCAGCCGCAGGCGGTGCGGCGTGCGTGGATTCCGAAAGGCCAGGGCGCGCTGCGTCCGCTGGGCATTCCCACCGTGCGCGACCGAGTGGTGCAGACGGCGTTGCGCAACGTGTTGGAGCCCATCTTCGAGCGGGAGTTCGCGGAACACAGCTACGGATTTCGTCCCGGACGCAGCGCGAAAGACGCCCTGCGCCGGGTAGACCGGCTGCTGCGAGACGGACACCGCTACGTGGTGGATGCGGATATTCGGGGCTATTTCGACTCCATACCGAAAGGTCCGCTGATGAGGCGGGTAGAGGAACGGGTAGCAGATGGCCGCGTACTGGACCTGCTGACGCAGTACCTGAACCAACCCGTACTGGAAGACCTGCGGCAATGGACGCCGGAACAAGGAACGCCGCAAGGGGCGGTCATCAGCCCCCTGCTGGCCAACCTTTACCTGAACCCGCTGGACCACGCGATGGTGGCCCGCGGATTTGAGATGGTGCGGTATGCCGACGACTTCGTGGTGTTGTGCCGGACCCGGGACGAAGCGGCGCAGGCTCTGGGGTTCATCCGCGAATGGATGGAGCAAGCGGGATTAACGCTTCACCCGGAAAAGACCCGCATCGCGGACATCGATGCCGGGCAGTTCTTCGACTTCCTGGGATACCGGTTCAAGCACCAGGAAGGCAAGGGCGACCAGCGGTACCCGCGCCCAAAGAGCATGGGAAAGCTGCGCGACCGGATACGAGAGAAGACACACCGGTGCAACGGCCTCAGTCTTGCCAACATTATCGTCCAGGTCAACCCGATACTGCGGGGCTGGTTTGAATACTTCAAACACAGCCACTACACGGTCTTTCCCGAAGTGGATGGATGGGTGCGCATGCGCTTACGTTCCATCCTGCGCAAACGCCAAAAACGCAAAGGACGCGGGCGCGGCGCCGACCATCAACGCTGGCCCAACCAATACTTCGCCGACCAGGGGCTGCTATGCCTGCGCACAGCCCACGGACGGCTCCGTCAATCCCATAGTGGGTAAACCATCAACTGGAGAGCCGGATGCGGGAGAACCGCATGTCCGGTTCGGAGGGAGGGGGGACCGGATAACCGGTCCTCCCTACCCCTATCATTCCCTCACGGGTTTTCAAGCCAGTTTCAGCAGGTTGCGGACGAAATCGGCGTTCTTCTTGAAATCCGCGTCGCGATCCTTTGAAGGAATGGCGGTCTCGAGGACAATCCAACCCTTGTAGTTGATCGCGTTGATGGCTTCCGCCACGGGCTCCATCTTGACCTTTCCCTGGCCCAAGTAAGCGTTACCGTCCTTGAAATGGATCTGGCAAATCCGGTCACCGAGAAGGCGGATCTCCGCCGGGACATCGTAACCGCCGTCTGTGGAATTCCCGGTATCGTAATAGACACGGGCCATGTCGCTTTTGACCCGGTCGATGATCGCCAGGTTCTGTTCCGCCGAGAGGGTGTTCTCGAGACCCAGGATCACACCGGCTTCTTTCGCCTTCGGCGCCACTTCCTGAAGTCGGCCAACAACGGTGTCGACATCCTTCTGTTTCAGTTCCTTGCCGGCCAGCAGGTCGCCTTTTCCGAAGAAGGCGATCAGGATGACGCTTGCGCCAAGGTCCTTCGCTGCCTCGATAGTCTGGTTGAGCCAGGCGACGCCGCGCGGGTCCGAAGCCAGCGGTGCGTTGTTGAGCAGCCCCATGGCGACACTCGGTACGGCTATGCCCGTCTTGCTCATGAGCGTTTTGTACTCTTCGCGGAGCTTCGGGTCGGCGATCTTGAGCGTGTCCTCCGGGCCGCCCGTGGAAACCTCGAGTCCATCGAGGCCGATCTTCTTCGCGACCTCGAGTCCTTCCGGATTGACGGCGCGAAGCGACCAGTCGCACGCGCCAATGCGGATCTTCGGCGCTGCTTGCGCCACGGCGAGCCGAGGAAGAACCAATCTCGCGCCGGCCAGCGCCCCCGTCGCGCCCGCTATAAACTGTCTACGCGATATACCCATCTTGCACCTCGCTTCCTGGTCGTATTCGCATCGTTGGAATGTGGCACAGCCGCCCTCGGCTGTCACCTGAACGCCCCGGATTGTATTGCCTTTCACGTTGCCACGCAAGCGTCAATGAAACAAATGCAGAGCGGGCCAACCACTTGAGGTCCATGGCCATCGCTGTCAAACGGGCTTGAACCTAATTCCGGCAGTTGAAACCACAGATGAACACCGATACACACCGATGAATCCTTCGAACTCCCTAACGATCTATGGATTACTAATGCGAATCGGTATTGCTTCAACGTTGACTGGGACTCCCCTGGAAGGCGGTGTTCTGAATCCTCAAAACATGAATTCTATCAGTGTCTATCGGTGTTCATCTGTGGTTGAATTGCCTTTTCTGGGTTGCATCGTCATTTTGTCCAAGCCCCGCCCGGACAATAGGCAGACAGACTCTCGGCGGGGTTTGTCCCGTGTCGCTGTCAATACCCTCCATCTATTAGCCCACGAGGTTGCAGTGGTGAAGGGGTTAGGGTTTGGGGTATAGGGTTTGGGGTCAAGGGATTACGGGAATGGGGAATGTGGAGTGCGGAGTGCGGAATGGGGATTGACGATTGGGGATTGGGGATTGGCGATTGGGGTCTCGGGTCTCGGGTGGTTGATGGGATGGCATCCTGCGAAACGAGGGGTACCTGACGCGCAGAACACTGCGCTTGGCGGATTGTGGGTTCGGGTGCGGAGCGGCTTCCAGGGAACCCTCCGGAAACCGTCGGGTTCGGGGCGTCGGGCGGCATGCCACTTTGCGGAACGAGGGGGATTTTATTGACGCAGTCTAATCAAGAAGCTCAAAATGAGGTCCGCATGCGCTCGATCCCATCCCAATTCGTAGTCTTTCCCCAAATCCGCAAATGCGAAATGTCAGAATGCAGTGAACTTCTAGACCGCGCTGTGGCGTGCGAGCCAATCGCGGGCGTGTTGCTGTACAAGCGAAATCCGAAGCCGTTCAAGTTCACTGAAGTCGTCAACGCTGATATCCGACGCGAGAACGTTCATGAGTTGCGGCAACTTGTCGTCAAAGATAGCTTCGGCCCGGTTGTCATGGAAGTTGAGATTCGGCGTCGCGACCGGGCTAATCTCATCGGAAAGAAGATCCACGAGTTGGGGCACAAGAAGCTGAGGGCCTTTTTGGGCTGCTGATAACAAAGATTCCGAAAACCATGTCCATTCATCGGGCCTAAAGCCGCGACCGCCGTGTTTTGGCTCGCTAAAAAACACCATCAGGTGAGAAAGACTGTACATATAGTTCGGCTCCAATACAGAAATGAGCAGTTCGGGATCTTTCTCGAATAATGTGCGCGCCTTCGTGATCACGGCCTCCCTCAGCCGGACCTGGGCGTCCGCGTCTACGATGTCCTGTTCGGCGGAGCACCAGTAGTAGAAGATGTCATTGGCGAAGCGGAGGTCGATTCCGAGTGCCTTGTCAATCTCGTCGTGAACCCACGCTTCGTGAGAGACGTCCCTTCGTTTGACGGCCAGCCTCCAGAGTTCGATGAATCCGCTGAACAGCGCGGGGCCTAGTCGGTGTCGTGTTGTCCTTTGCCCTTTACCTTGCAAGATCAGTGCAAAAAGCTGGTGGGCCAAAGCGCGGACCTCGGCGGGGGTCAATGCAACACCCAGTTGCTCGACTTTATCCGCCCACATCGGCTTGGTTAACATCAGCTCTGGCAAGCTTGGCCCATCGCCTTCTGGCAAGGAACCAGAGGATTTTGATGCGGCGATTGCCTTCAGTACCGTCTGATCCCGAAGTTCATCATTCGGGATTTCCTCAGCGTTGAGGCGGACCCAATAGTCCGTCACGGCGTCATTCGCGACGCCTTGTGGTATGCTCCTGTCGCGTGCCATCAGGAATTCAGTCAGGTTCTGTACCGGGGTCCAGGCCAAAGGCCAGCGGCCCGGCTCATCTTTGACGACTTGCACGAAGGAATTCCATAACTCTATCCTCGTGCTGGGACTGGGCTCTTCGGCCTGACTTTGGGTCCGGGTAGGGTAGTGACGGAAGAGATCGATACTCGCGTTGAGGAAACCAAAGGCAGTTGGCATCGCTATTCGAATGACGCTAGCCACGAATAGGTCATCAAAATCGATTTCGCCGTGCAGATTGTCGTGCGCGTGGGAGACTTGGCGAAATGCTCTCTTGAGTGCGCGGGGGTTATCGAGCAACAATGCTATGTCATAGTCATATCCGACACGGTGCATTCCAAACAGGGAACCAATCTCTTTCTTCGTGGGCTGGCTGAACCGTTGTTCTCTCGCGTCAATCGAAACGCAGTCAATATCATCACTGTACTTTGAGCTACACTGATCTCTAAATGAACGGCAGAGAGAGACAACCTTGTCCTGTTGGAGCGCAGGCAGAATTTCCGTGTGTTCACATATTCGGGCAAGCATGGCGGCTGCCTGGTATTCCTGGCCACAAGCAAGAATGAAGGAGACATGGGTGAGCTTCTTCAGGTGGTCCAGTAATGCGCCGACCTCTTCGTAGAAGGTTTCTTTATCCGTGTTTCGCTCAATATCCTCAAGGAATACGACAAGCCTCATGCCCGCACATCCCAGTGCGAAGTCGATTCTGGAGAGCAAGGTATCCGGGCTCTGCTGCACACTTGCGAGTCCGGTAAGGGCTTTGAGCCAAGAGGGGCCGCCTTCTGAAATGGCGGATTGGTAGTCCGCTGGAACGTCGGCCAACGCTAGGGTGTCGATATGCACCCCGAGTTCTCGTACCACACACTTGAGAATGTGCTGCGCAGCAGATCCCTTGGCGAAGCCCCATGCACCGACAGTGCATCTTACCAAGCGCCGTGGATCGAACGGGATCGCCTTCTTTTGGAGATCGTCCAGGTGTTGCCGAAGCTCGTCTGGGTTTTCGAGATAGTACCCCACGAGGTTGAGGACGCTGCTCTTGCCGCTTCCATACGCGCCGAGGATACCTATTGTCTTGAAGGGTTCCGCTAGCAAATGGCGACTGATTCGACGAGCGGGTTGTACAGCGCCGAACAGATCCTCGTGTGGAAATTGAATGGGGCGTTCGGTTTTGAGCCAGTCGGACATGGACTCCGGGTTCTTACTCTCGAACAATGAAGGCGGAACATGCCTCCTTGAGGCAGAAGTAGCTTCCGTTCGATGATTATGTGGGGCGGATGGCCACACCAGATCCGTGATACACCTTGCGACGACGATGAAGACAATTCCAAGAACGACCGTAGCCCAGTCGATCCATGCTGGCACGGGCCGTGCACCCACAGTGACATCAAGAGAGAGCCATTCAACGAGCAGGTACAGCACTATTCCCAGAGGTGCGCCAAACCAGGCGGGAGGGTAGCGCAAGGAACTGCGGCTCCACAGATCTCCGAAGCGAAAGCCTCCCTGTTGAATCAGGAATAGCCAAACTAATCCCGCGAGCGTGGCCACCATCGCATGCCTGACCAGAGAGGACCATTGCCCAAGACTGTCGGCGATGACTCCAGCGGCGAGGCTCAAAGGGCCATGGAATAGAAGACAGACAAATGAGGCAAAGAATGCGATGATGAACACGTCAAACCATCGCTGGGCGACGCTGCGCCAAGGAACCATTCGAAGTGCCCCTGTTCGTACGCTCTGTTCTGTACCAGATTATCCTTCTTGTAAGTGTAGGACTGACATCTCACAATGTCAATTGCACTTTTTGAGAACGGAAATGCTTGCAGATCAAGATCTGGGCAAAGATCGGGCGATATCGGGGATCAACTACGAATTATCAGCGCCTTGACGGCATAGGTCGCTTGGGGGACAAGAAGACGAGCTTGCGCCCGTCCTTTCCCTCTTCGTCACGTAGGGATCGCGCTAAAGCATGGACATGCTATCCGCATCTGTGGCTATCCCGAATGGCACTAAGATAAGAGGTGAGGAAGCTGGGCTTTCATTAGCCTGTCTTCAGCAGGCTCCTCTTTGCACCCGGTTTCAACCGAGGTGGCCTGGATCTGCTCTCAGGTTTAGCGCGCTTTAGCGTGGCTTTCCGATCCGCTTAA
>Ga0315274_10012765_pt1 | contig 11972 bp, 10 predicted proteins | sample YL17G02_20_MG_FD_203700 | JGI IMG/M metagenome (GOLD analysis project Ga0315274, IMG submission 203700) | Sediment microbial communities from Yellowstone Lake, YNP, Wyoming, USA - YL17G02_20 | ecosystem: Environmental > Aquatic > Freshwater > Lake > Sediment | place: USA: Wyoming | collected... | reverse complement strand
GCGCCGGCATTCCTCTGCTCGAAGGATTGACCATCACGGCCGAAACCGCCGAGAACCTGGTTGTCGCCGGGATGATTCGCGACACCCGTGACAACCTGGAGAAGGGCGGCCAGATCGTTGATCCCCTTCGCGAGGCCGGCATCTTTCCGGACCTGGTCATCGATATGATCGCCATCGGCGACGAAACGGGAAGGCTCGACGTGATGTTCGAAAAGATCGCCGAGACCTACGACAGCGACGTGAACAACAGCATCCGGACCTTGAACGCCATCCTGGAACCGGCCCTGATCATTCTCATGGGGACGATTGTCCTGGTCCTTGCGCTGGCGGTCTTGCTGCCCTACTGGAGGCTCGGCAAGACGTTCGAGTCGTAGCGAGAGCGGCCAGAGGCGTCTCGCGCCGGTCTCGCTCGCGCTGCTTCGGCGTCCAACGTGCGATCCTGAACGAAGAGAGGAAGTGATCCCGTGGCCCCGTCCGAGCGACAGGAATCGCCCTTCGACATCCAACTGGATGTCGACGAGATCTCCCAGGTCTTGCCGGGCTACGCCGGCTTTGGCCACCCCGATGAGCGGCGCGCCAGTGATGAAGCCTTGCGCGCGCACCTCGTCGACACGGTGTGGGACCTTCTGCGCCATCTGGTGTCGCTGGAGGTCCACCTCTCACGGGTCGGTCCCGTCCATTTACGCGACCGCCTGCGCGACATCCAGGGCGAGATCGAAATGCTTTTCGACAGGATTCAAGCCGCCCCTTACTCCTTCTCACCGCTGTTCACTTTCGATGCCCTGCCGGAGGACGTCCAGCGGGCCATGCTCCGTTGCGACAGGGAGGTGATCGGCGCGGCCAAACGCGTCCACGAACTGCTCGAGCCCACCCTGACCCTCGGCGGCGACTTCGGGGCCGTCGTGGATTCAGCGAAGAAGGCGGCCGCGTCGCTCGACGCCGCTCTCGAGAAACGGCTGTCGGCCATCATGGAGGTCGACTAGGGCCTCCTTGGCGGTCAGGGCCCGGGGCGTTCACACAAACGGGGTGACGCAAACCCGAAGAAGGCTCGGAATCTTCTCCCAAAGCTCGGCGAGCGCATGCGCCTCCTTATCGGAGTCGGCCAGCGTGAAAAGAGCCGAGCCGCTGCCGCTCACTCGCACGGGCCGCCCGACGCGGTTTTCGAGGTCTTCGCGCAGTCTCCCGAGACGAGGAACGATGGAGAACGCCAGAGGCTCCAGCTCGTTGCACATCGCCTGCAACAACGCGCGGAGATCGGCGCGCTGGAGCGCGTCGACCGCCGAACCGAGATTGCCCCCTTCCCTTTCCCTTGCCATGGAATCCCAGCGACTGTAAACCTCCGCGGTGGACAGGCCGAGATCGGGCGCCGCGAGAACGGCCCAGAATCGCGCGGAATGGCCGACGGGCTCCAGCGCGCCGCCCACACCGCGGCCGATGGCGCTGGGCGGACCGAGGAAGAAAGGAACGTCGGCGCCAAGGCCGCCGGCGACCTCCCGAAGGCTTTCCTGTTCAAAGCCAAATCCGAAAAGACCATTCAAGACCGTCAGTGTGGTCGCCGCGTCGGAGCTCCCGCCGCCGAGTCCGCTGCGGGCGGGTATCCGTTTCTCGAGGATGACGCGCACTCCGCCGCTGACCGGGCGGCCCGATCTATCGCGGTAGCGGTCAAAGAGCGCGCGACAGGCCCGGACGACCAGATTGTCGGCGCCGGCGCCGCAATCCAGAGGCAACCCGCGGCACTCGAGATGAACCCCCTCTTCTTCCGTTTTCTCGAAATGCAGCCGGTCCGCCAAGCCCACGCGCTGGAAGAGGGTTTCGATCTCGTGGCGCCCGTCCTCTCGTCGACGGAGAACCCGCAGGAAGAGATTGATCTTGGCGTGGGCCGGGTGGGTTTCCAAATCTCTGAGTCCCGGGCGCCGACTTCAACCCCCGCGGAGGGGCCTCGGGGGGGAAATCAGGCCAAAACCTTTTCGATCCGCGCGAGTTCCTCGCCGCTGAAGTCGAGATGGCCCATCGCCTCGACGTTCATCTCGACCTGCTCGACCCGGCTGGCGCCAACAAGGGCTGAGGTCACGCGCCCATCGCGCAGCGCCCATGCCAACGCCATCTGAGCGAGGGTCTGGCCCCGCTCTTTCGCGACGACGTCCAGCGCGCGAATCTTCGCGAGGAGATCGTCCGTGATCCGATCCTTCTTCAGGAAGCCGTGGGGCTTGGCCGCCCGCGAGTCGGACGGGATTCCCGCCAGGTAGCGGTCGGTCAGGAGCCCCTGGGCCAGGGGGCAGAAAGCGATGCACCCGATCCCTTCGTTCTCCAGCACATCTAGAAGACCTCCTTCGATCCAGCGGTCGAGCATCGAGTAGGAGGGCTGATGGATAAGGCAGGGCGTCCCAAGGTCCCGCAGAATCTCGGCGGCGCGCAAGGTCTGCTCGGGCGAGTACGACGAGACCCCCACGTAGAGCGTCTTCCCCTGGCGAACGGCGCTGTCGAGCGCGCCCATCGTCTCTTCCAACGGCGTGTTGGGATCGGGACGGTGGGAATAGAAGATGTCGACGTAATCCACCCCCATTCGGCGCAAGCTCTGATCCAGGCTCGCGAGCAGGTACTTTCGCGATCCCCATTCCCCATAGGGCCCCGGCCACATGCGATAGCCGGCTTTCGTGGAGATGATCGTTTCATCGCGGTAGGCGCGAAGGTCTTTGGCGAGGACGGCCCCAAAAGTCCCCTCCGCCGATCCAGGGGGCGGGCCGTAGTTGTTGGCGAGGTCGAAGTGCGTGATCCCCAGATCGAAGGCGCGAAGGATCATCCGGCGACTGTTCTCGAAGACGTCAACGCCGCCGAAATTGTGCCACAGCCCCAGTGAGATGGCGGGCAGAAGCGCGCCGCTCCGGCCGCAACGGTTGTATCTCATGCTTTCGTACCGATCAGGCGAGGGGACATGGGTCATGGTCTTGGCTCCGTTCGCAGCATCCGGATTCCTCTCATTCGAATGTGCGCCCGATTACAGGCTCCGGCGCCCCGATCCCTAATCCGCCCGCTTTTCCGTCCTTCATCGGTCTCTGCATTTCTCCCGTCAGGAGCCGTTTCCTCCGGGCATCATCGGGTTCGTCCAGGCCCGCCTTCCCCAGGCGTCCACGATCTCGACGCGCACGTACTTCTGCTCGCCGCTCAGCGCGAATTCCGCCGAGGCGATCAGGCTGCATTGGCCCCGCCGACCGTCGTCATCGGTGTAGACGCTTCGACCGAAGGGGCCTTGCGCGATGAAGTGAATCTCCGAGGCGGGCGAACATTCCACGCGGACGGTCCCATCCACGAGACGGGCGTCGAGAATCTCGGGGCCGCAGGAGGAGTAATAGGCGCCGGTCCGAAGGGCCTCCATGATCGCCTCGACGGTCAGGTCCACGGCCTTGATCATGGTCCAGCCCTGGAAGATGTCGTGAGGGTGGTGCACGTCGTCCACCGCCAGAGCGGGCAGGATCTCGCCTCTCCCAAGCAGATGGTCCCAGTGCACGGAGCTGAAGCCCTTGCCGCAGCCGCAGCAAGTCGCATTGAAAACCTCGAGCCCGATGGCGCCTTCCACGGGGAGGAGATGGTTGACGTCGAAGCCGCACCAATAGGGATGGGCCACAAACGCTTCGCCTCCCGCGTCCTTCACCTGCCGGATGCGAGCGTTCACGTCTCCCTCGCACCGCGTACCGTGCGGGACGTTTAGGCACACGATGTGGTAGGGGATGTCGCTGCCGGGGCAATCGGGATGGGTCTCCATGCCGGAGAGAACGAGAAAACCGTCCGACGAGAGACCCGTCACGTCGTTGGTCGCCTCATGATCGGTGAGCGCCAAGACGGCGTAGCCCGCTTCTCGATACTGGGCCGCGCGCTCGGAGGGCGGTTTGTTCCCGTCGGAGGTGGTCGTGTGGGTGTGGAGGTTGGCCTTGTGCCATCGGCCCGGGCTCTCAAATGGGTTGCGGATTTTCATCGAGAAGGTCCCTTCCATCAGACGACGGGGGGTCGTTTCTTGTTGAACTGGGCCGTGGGTGAATGGCGTTGGATTGACCGGGATCGCCATAGCCGCCCGGCCGCGGCGAATGCCTGCCTCCATAGCACCTGCCGCACGGCGTCGACGTTGGCGCCCGACAGATACACTGTCAGGCGCCGGGCGGTTTCTGTGTCATCCACCCGGCGATGCGGAAATAGCGCTCGCGCAGACGCCAGAACGCGATCCCGCGTTGTTCCCGCGCCACGACGCGATAACGCATCACCATGGCGACGTCCACCGCCGCGGTCGCGTTGGCGTACAGGGCTTGGTTGACGCCTCCAACCGGGCGCGCCGGGGCTGTGGCGGCGGCGCGCAGCGCCGTCCGCTGCATGCCGTTGTTAGGCACCATGCCTTCACCCTTTGGACTGGCACTTCCGCAGGATCTCGTACGCACCCGCGAGCCGACCACCGCACTGAGCCAGCCATCCGGGAGGACTGGACGCTTCGAACGAGAGCCAGAAGGTGTCTGTGCCACCCTTGCCCGTGTGCTGAGGAGTATGGCCGATAACGTGCTGCCGAAGGACAGCCTTCGAGATGACCCAACAATGCCCATCAAACGGCGAGATACCTAGACACACTGCGAATTCGTAGTTCTGATCGCGAAGCTGCTGAAACTTGTAGACGCCGCTCTGCCAGAGCGTCGAGAACTTGATCTCCACTCGATGCCCAGCGATCACTCGATCAGCCTCCGAGTCTCCGCTGGAGACAACGTCGAGTCCCTTGGCTGCGCACCAGCCGGCCACGAGTTGCTCCCCGATCTTGCCGACCTGACGGGAGGGCCGAGTCTTTATCCACGCGAAGGGGCTCCCTGCCCAGGGGTCGTCGGGTCGTTCACGGACGTAGTCGCCCTTAAGAGTGCTGGCGATAGATGCCAGCATGAGAACCTCGGGATCCTTGATCTGATACTGCACTCGATCACCCTTCCTTCGCGGTTCGCACCGCGAACAAGCTGAGCTGCTTGTCGCGAGTCTGGTGAGGCGTTGGATCGAATCCTATCCACTCGATCGCGTCGACGCCGTCGAATCGGCGGGCCATGACTTCGAGGGCCTCCAAGCTGTTGTCGACGAGAATGAAGCGCCGGCCGAGCTCAAGCGCCGCGGCACCCGTCGTTCCGCTACCTGCGAAAAAATCGAGGACGACCGCCCCAGGGCGTGACGACGCTTGGACTATGCGACGAAGGACACCGAGGGGCTTCTGCGTCGGATAGCCGGTCTTCTCCGAACCGTTCGTCGGAACGATCGTGTGCCACCACGTGTCTGTGGGGAGCTTGCCGCGCGCTGCCTTCTCTGGCCCGACGAGACCCGGTGCCATGTACGGGATGCGCTCGATCTCGTCAACGTTGAACACGTATTCAGCTGGGGTCTTCGCGTAGAGCAGGATGTTGTCGTGCTTCGGCGGCCATCTGTTCTTCGGTCGGCCGCCGTAGTCGTATGCCCAGATGATCTCGTTCAGAAAGGACTCACGACCAAAGATGGTGTCGAGGAGAAGCTTGCAGTAGTGCACCTCGCGATAGTCCACGTGGAAGTACAGGCACCCGTGGGGTGCCAGGACGCGGTGGGCCTCGGTGAGACGTGGCTCCAGGAAGGCCAGGTAATCGTCAAAAAGGTCGCTGAAGCGCTTGGTGCCCAGGACGATGCTCTCGTAGCGGCGGCCCTGGAAACCGACGCGGTCGCCTTCGGCGGAGCGAACCGTTTTGAGCTGCGTTCGCTGCTGGACCTTCCCCGTGTTGAAGGGCGGGTCGATGTAGATCAGGTCCACGGATGCTGACGCCAGCGCCCGAAGGACTTCAAGATTCTCAGCGAGGTGGATTCTACCGGTCACGTCGTCCTCCATCGGGGTCTCGGTCCTGCTGCTCCATGGTGCCAAACGGCCTGGCGCTGAGCGGCCGCCGCCCACCGTCTTCCGTCGAAGAGGACCGCTTCTGCGGCGGTCCGCTCCAGCGCCTTATTAGACCGCTCGCGATGCAGGGGATTGGCTAGCGATTGGGCGTCCGGGTCATTTCAGTGCTACCAAGATGCCTATTATGGCTATGCCAACCGTGACAATTAGGGGAACGGCCCACTTGAGTACCCTAACCTCTGACGCCAGAGCGCCAACGTTCTGGCTGAGCGAGCGCAGCGTGCCAATGACCTCGGACAACGCCATGCCTTCGGTCTCCGTAATTGACTCGATTTCCTCAGGTCCCAAGTGAAGTCGGTCCTGATACGGGCCACTATACGGTTTAAGAGTGGGCTCCTCGAGGCGGTGAAATTCGATGGATAGAAAATCATCCTTGTACGGAACGGAGATCGGTTTGGGAGTTAGGTTGGTGATGCCGACGATGAGGCGACCATGGTACCCTGGATCGATCTGAGGTCCAGTAGTTGCCATCAGGCCCTTCCTCGCGTATTTCGAGCGAAGGCCGAAGCGTCCGGCATACTGAGCCCCAAGCTTGATCTCCTCCAAGACCTCGATGACCCCAAAATCGCCCGGCTGGAGTAGGAGATACCCAATTTCGCGGATGTTTACGAGCTTCTTCGTACTTGTCGTCGCCCCTTGCTCTCCGACGCGGAGATCGTACGTGGCTGGCTGAACCTGCTCTTCATCGAACGGGTCGATTAGGATATCGTTACGGCGGTACGCTTCGGAGATTTGCTGAGCGGTTAGGATCATGAAGAAACCTCCTCTTTCACCGTCTTATGTTCCGATCAAAGAATAGCACAAACACAAGTTCGATGTCAAGGCCGGAGGAACACGCGGAGACCATCGAACGTCTTAAGGGTTTTTGCGGCGCGTGAGCGTCGGCAGAGGCCCTGCTGAACGGAGCCGCTTCGCGCCGGTTTGGCCAGTATAATACGCCGAGGAACGAAGTCAAGCCGGAAGAAGAGGACGTATCTGAGTTTCTCCCCTTGTGGGAAGAGGCCGGATTGCCTATCGTCGCCGCGGAACGCCAGGAGCGGCGCGGAATGCCGGCGGGCGGCATGAACCGCCGGTCGCCGGCGTGTGTGATAGAGGAGAGATTATGTCAGACAAGGCCGATGTCGTCTTCTTGGACGTGGACCAGACGCTGCTCGACAAAGACAGCGATGTGTCCTGGAAACGGTTTCTTGTGGGGAAGGGATTGGCGCCGCAATCAGACCTCGAGGAGGCGGATCGCTACTGGGAGCTGTACCGGGCCAATGCGCTCCCCGAGGAGGAATTCCTCGCTTTCCAGCTGCGGCAGTTCGTCGGGCGCACTCCCGCGGAGATGGAAACCCTCGGCCAACGCCACTACGAGGAGTGTCTGGCAGATCATATCTGCCTCCAGGCGCGTCGCGTCATCGAGGCCGCCCGCCGCCGCGGCGCTCCGACCGCCGTCATCAGCGCCACCAACCGCGTCATCATCGACCCCGTCGCGCGGGCCGCCGGCGTGGACGACGCTCTGGTCACCGAGCTCGAGGTCCGCGACGGCCGCTACACGGGCCGGATCGCGGGCGACTACTGCGTGAAAGAGCGCAAGGTCGCGCGGGCGCAGGAGTACTGCCGCTCCAAGGGACTCGCGCTCGAGCGCGCCGCCTACTTCGGCGACAGCAAGGCTGACGTCCCTCTCCTCGAGGCCGTCGGGTTTGCTATCGCCGTCAACCCCGACGAAGATCTTCTGGCTCATGCCAATGCCCGAGGTTGGCGCGTGGAGAGGTGGGGCGCTGGGCGGGATGAATCGAGCAACGGCTGACGCCTGGCCGGGCCCGCTCGAGCCAGGGGGAGAGGCGCCGAAAGCGGAGGCGCTCTCGCTCCGGCGTCGTCCGCGAACCGCGCGAGAGCCTCGCCGATCTCAAGTATTCGCCCGATTCGCTCGATTCGCGGACAACAATCACTCCTCTCTTGTCAGCACGTACTCCGCTCCCACTTCGGTCTCGAACTCGCACATCCATCGCGCCGCAACTCCCCCCTGAGACCGTCTGCAGACCACGGCGTCGCCCCGCGCGGCGGTCACTCGGAGCGGCGCGGCGGCGGATGCCCTGCACGTCCGGCCGAGGGCCGAGCGGATCCGCGCCTCCGTGAGTTTCCCCTCCCGCCACTCCATGTCCACCTCGAATCCCCCGCGGGCGCGCAGACCCCTGGCATGGCCCGCGGGCCATGCCTTCGGAAGGGCGGGCAGCAGTGTGATCCGGCCGCGGTGACTCTGGAGGAGCATCTCGGCGACCCCCGCGGCGAGCCCCGTGTTGCCGTCTAGTTCGTAGATGTTCTCGCTCGCGCCGGCCAGGGGCGGGTGGACGACGAACAGGTTCCCGTCGGTCAGCGTCCGCTGCATTGTCAGCACGCTCGCATGGGCGGCCTCGGCGTCTTCGAGTCGCGCCAGGTAGACGATCATGTTCGAGCGGCTCCAGCCGGTGTCCTCCCATCCTGCGGCGCCGAGGCGACGGTCGATGGCGACGCGTGCGGCGCGGGCAAGATCGGGCGTGTCGCGAGGCGCGATCTGATCGAAAGGAAACAGCGCGAGCAAGTGCGACGTGTGGCGGTGGTTCGGGACGGCTTCGTCGTAATCCTCGAGCCATTCTTGGAGCTGGCCGCGCTTCCCGATTTGCAGCGGGGGCAGCTGGGCGCGGGCCTTCTCGATGCGCGCGCGCAACGTCGCGTCCGCGTCGAGAATCCGGCTCGCTTCGATGCAGCGCGTGAAGACCTCGTGAATCAGGACGCGGTCGCACGTGGGGCCCATCGAGAGCGCGAAACTTCGGCCTTCGTGGGCGAATGCGTTCTCCGGGGAGCACGCAGGGCCCGAGACCAGCCAGCCGCGGCCGGGATGGTTCGTCAGGTGGTCCAGGAAGAACTCGGCAGACTCCTTCAAAACCGGATAGGCGCGCTCGGCGAGGAACTTCGCGTCGCCTCCGAAGGCGTAATGCTCCCACAAGTGGGATGCGATCCAGGCGCCCGCGGTCGGGTGCATGCCCCATCCCAGTCCCCAACCCGGCGCGGAGTAGCCCCAGGCATTCGAGACCGTGTGGGCGACCCAGCCGCCCGCGCCGTACAGGGTTCGGGCCGTGTGGCGGCCCGAGGGGAGGAGCCGTTCCTCGATCCACCGCAGCAGAGGCTCCTGGCACTCGGCGAGGTTGGCGACTTCGCAAGGCCAGTAGTTCATCTGCGTGTTGATGTCGAGATGGTAGTCGCACGTCCATCCCATGCGGCAGGCCCGGTTGTCGTTCCACAGGCCTTGCAGGTGCATGGGCAGCGGCGAGTTCTCGCGCGACGCCGCGATCGTCAGGTATCGGCCGTACTGAAACAGGAGCGCCGTGAGTTGGGGATCGGTCCCGCCTGTGCGCACGGCCTCGAGGCGCTCGTCCGTGGGAAGGCCCGGATTGGGCGACGGTCCCAGCGAGACCGAGACGCGGCGAAACAGCCGTCGGTGGTCGGCGATATGAGCGCCTCTGAGAACGTCGAACGGTTTTCCCGCCGCGGCGTCGGTCTGATTCTTGCAGGCTGCAATGGGGTCGTGTCGGTCGAACGTCGTTCCCATGGCAAGGAGGAGGATGGCCGAGTCGGCGTTCTCAACAACAAGTCGATCGCCGCGGGCGGAGATGCTCCCGCCGGCAGAGAGCGCGCGGAGGCGCCCGTGGAAGGCTACGCCGGTCTTTCCGTCGCTGTGGGTCGTCTCGTAGGCGTGGCCGTCCAGCAAGAGTGTGTCGTCTGATTCGGCGCGCGTCTTGTATGGCTGGTCCGCTCCGTCCAGGGACGCCTCGAACGAGACGCCTCCCGGGCGATCGCTGGTCAGGCGGATGACGATGACCTGATCCGGATTGCTGGCGAAGACTTCCCGGCGATGCAGGGCTCGGCCCGCGCGATACTCGACCGTCGCGGCGGCCGTGTCCAGATCCAGACCGCGCCGGTAGCCGCTTATCTCCTCCTCGCCAACTGCGGGAAAACGGAGTCGCAGGTTGCCCGCGGGAAGGTTCGTGCCGTAGTTGCCTTTGCGCCCGGCCAACGCCTGCGCCTTCTCCTCCGCTTCGGCGTACTTCCCATCGAAAAGATCCCTCCTCACTTCGGCCACGATCTTCGGCCCATCGGGGTTGCTATTCTCCAGCGACGCCTCTCCCGACCAGCAGGTGGACTCGTTGAGTGAAATCCGCTCCTCCGCGACGCCGCCCCAGACCATGGCGCCGAGTCGCCCGTTGCCGACGGGGAGGGCCTCGAGCCATCGTTCCGCCGGCCGGCGGCGCCAGAGAACCCATTCCGAAGAGGACGCTGCGCCGGATTCCGATCCTGATTGCTTCCATTCGTTTTGGTCTTGCACCGCCATTAGGCAAATCCTCCCCGTAGTGAGCGTTTGGGCCAGGGCCGCGATGATGATCCAACTCGCTCTTTCTCGCGCCATTGCTCCCCAATCCTTCCTACCGGTCAGGCGACGCCGGTTCCCCGATCAGATCGTACATGTCCGCATCGGTGATTCGGACCTCAACGAATTCGCCGACGCGCGGCGCATGGTCCGCGTCGCCGTCGAGTCGCACGATGATCTCGCCGTCCACCTCCGGCGCTTCGCGGTAGGATCGTCCCCGCGCCTGGCGACCGTCTTCGGAAACGGACTCGACCAGGACGCGAAGGACTCGCCCGATCTGCTGTGTCTGGATCTCCGCGGTAATCTCCGCCTGGATTTGCATGAGCCGATCGAGACGCCGCTTCGCGGCGCGGGGATCAACCTGGTTGGGCATGGCCGCGGCGGGCGTGTCCTCTTCGGGCGAGAACGCGAAAGCGCCGAGCCATTCGAAGCGCATCCGCTGCACGCCGCGCAGGAGGTTTTGAAACGCCTTGGGCGATTCGCCCGGGAAACCGACGATCAGGGTTGTGCGCAAAACGACATCGGGAACCGCGCGCCTCAGTTCGCCGATGCGGTCCGCGACGGCGGCTTCGCTCTGCGGGCGACGCATGGCCCGCAGCGCCTCGGGGTCGAAGTGCTGGAGCGGAATATCGAGGTACCTGCAAATCCTCGGCTCGCTCGCGAAGACCTCGAGAAAGGACGCGGTGAGCCCCGAAGGATAGAAGTAGAGGACTCGCACCCGGAAATCGCCTTCGAGGCGACAGAGATCGCGCAGGAGATCGGCCAGGGCGTAGTCTTTGTAAAGATCGCGGCCGTAAGGGGAGACGTCCTGGGCAATGAGATTGAGTTCCCGGACGCCGGAAGCGATGAGCGCCCGCGTCTCGTCCAGAAGGATCTCTCGCGGTACGCTCGAGTATGGGCCTTTCATCGCGGGAATGGCGCAGAAGGAGCAGGCGTGGTCGCATCCGTCGGCGATCTTAAGGTAGCCGAAGGGCGCGGCGTCCAGCCGCTTGCGGGGCAAGGGATGGGCGATGCGCATGGATGGCGGGGGGATCGCGGCGGCGGCGGTCGCGGCGCGTTCGGGGCGTGGCGAGTCGTTCTTGCCGATTTCCTCGATCAGGTTGGCGAGCGTCTCGGGCCGACCCACGCCCGCGAACGCGTCAACATCGGGCAGCTCCGCCTGCATTTCCTGCGCCCACCGTTGCGCGAGACACCCGGCCATGACGAGGCGGCGGGGATTGCCGAGTCGCTTTTTCGCGTCCGCGTACGCGAGAAGCGCGGCCATCGACTCTTCCCGGGCCGACTCGATGAAGCCGCACGTGCACAGGACGAGCACGTCGACGTTGTCCACAATCCCCTGCCCGACGACCTCGTGTCCGCGGGATTCCAAGACCCCGGCGAGGTATTCGGTGTCCACCAGGTTCTTGTCGCAGCCGAGAGACACGATTCCGATTCTCATGTGGCGGACGATAGCAGATCGGCAGGGGAAAGGAAAGCTAGTGCGCTCACGATCGGGCAATGACACGCGGTCCGGGAGCCGAGCCGCAGACCGGATGGCTGGGGTGGGCTCGAACGGCAAAGGCCGCGCGCCGACCGTTCTCCGGGCGTCACGGCACATTGAATTTCCTTTGTAGAACTCGACCGACTCTGCGCGCCACGAGGGCGTGGCCCTTTGCG
>Ga0315274_10012764_pt1 | contig 11972 bp, 11 predicted proteins | sample YL17G02_20_MG_FD_203700 | JGI IMG/M metagenome (GOLD analysis project Ga0315274, IMG submission 203700) | Sediment microbial communities from Yellowstone Lake, YNP, Wyoming, USA - YL17G02_20 | ecosystem: Environmental > Aquatic > Freshwater > Lake > Sediment | place: USA: Wyoming | collected... | reverse complement strand
CCCGGACGTCGTCCGTGCCGTCCACCACCCCACGAACCTCGGCTACGGCGCCGCACTCCGCTCGGGCTTCCGGGCGGCCCGCTACGACCTCGTGTGCTTCACCGACGGCGACCGCCAGTTCCAGGTAGCCGATCTCGGCCACCTCACCGGCCGGCTCGCGGAGGCCGACGCCCCCGACGTCGTCGTCGGATACCGGATCAAGCGGGCGGACCCGCCCATCCGGACGATCTACGCCCGCCTGTACAAGCTGGCCAACCGCGCCTGGTTCGGCCTTCGGATACGCGACGTGGACTGTGCCTGCAAGCTCTTCCGAAAGGCGGCCCTCGAGGGAGTTCGCGTCGAATCCGGGGGTGCCTTCTTCTCGGCCGAGCTGCTCATCAAGCTGCGCGCCGCCGGGCGATCCCTCGCCGAGGTGGGGGTGCCGCACTACGCCCGGACGGCAGGCTCCCCGACCGGCGCCCGGCCGTCGGTGATCTGGCGCGCCGTGAAGGACTTCTGGGGCCTGCGGCTCCGCATGTGGTCGAACCGGGCCCGGGCACTGCGCCGCGGCGAGGCGATCGTGGGGTCCACGTCGAGGGCCTGACCGCCCGCCGCGCCTACTCGACCGGCGGCCCCTCCCGGGGCCCGCTCGTGCCCGGCTCGACGTCGAGCGAGTTCACGAAATCGCGGAAGATCGAGAGGCGCTCCTCGTCGAGGGGTTCGTCGTCGTCGGTCCGGTCGCTCTCCACGCCGGCGCGCTCGAGGACCTCCTCGGTGGCGAAGATGCGCACCCCCGCCCGGACGGCGAGGGCCAGGGCGTCGGACGGCCGCGAGTCGATCTCGAGGACCTTGCCCGCCGCCTCCAGCAGGATCCGGGCGTGGAAGGTCTCGTCGGCGAGGTCGGCAATCACGACCTCGCGGATCGTGGCCCCCAGCTCGGCCAGGACGCCCGTGAACAGGTCGTGGGTGAGCGGCCGCTCCGGAGAGAGCCCCTGGAGCTTCGTGGCGATCGCGTTCGCTTCCCACGGCCCGATCCAGATCGGCAGGTAGCGCCGGCGCTCCAGGTCCTTGAGGATCACCACGTGCTGGGTCGAGAGCATGTGCACCCGCACACTCTCGACGGCCATCTCGATCAGGCGCCCGCCCATGGCCCGATTATCCCACGCTCGATCGAACGAGCGCAGCGGCGGTCGTGTGGCCGCGGGACCGGCCGCGGGACTGGCCGCGGGACCGGCTACGGAGCGGGCGTGACCCTCGGCTTCGGCACGGCCGTAGGCTTCGCGGAGCCCGCCGGGGACGAGCCCGGGCTGCCCGACGGCGCCGGGGAGGGGGTGGGCAGCGTCGAGACGTCCTGGAGCGTCGCCACGCCGATGCGCTGCTTGTCGATCCAGTAGACGACCGGCGCCTGCCCGTTCGCCCGGTTCACGACGAAGAAGCCCCGGACGTCGGCCCAGTCCGGGCCGCCCTCGGCGATGCGGAACTGGGCCTGGTACTTCCCGCTCGCCTTGTCGAAGGCCAGGATCCGATCGCTGCCGGGGTCGTACCCGTACATGGTCCCCTCGCCGCGCGTCCCCGGCGACGCGATGAGCCGGTAGACCGGCAACGGTCGCAGGAGCGCGTCCGGCGGCGGGTCCGGGCCCCAGTCGCCACCCCGCCCCGAGACGAACCGCTCGACGATCCCGTCATCCGCCAGGTAGACCTCGCCGTCGATGTACATCGAGGTCACGCGCGAAAGGTCCTGGGGGGTCGTCAGGTACCCGGACCCGACGCCGGGGTAGCCGCTGCCGTCCTGGGCCGGCGAGTAGCGCAGTATCTGCTGCTCCGAGGGGTCCACGACGTACAGGTTGTAGAGGCCGTCGTCGGCGTTGCGGACGTAGGTGCCGATCGCGAGGATGTCGGCGCCCCACGTCGCCGACTCGGCGACCCGCACCCGGGCCAGCGTCCCCTTGCCCTTGGCGTCGGCCGGCCGCCAGCGCCACAGGACGTTCTTGGCGTCGAGGACCACCACGTCCGGCCCGCCCACCGCCAGGAGCTTCGGGACGCCCACCTTCGTGCCCGAGGCGCTCGCGCCGGCGCGCACGACGGCGGTGGCCTTCTTGGCCCGCAGGTCGACGCGGTAGACCGCTTTCGTGGTCCGGTCAAGCATGTACGGGACGCCGTCGGGGCCCAGCACCAGGGCCACGAGGTCGAACGCCTGCTCCTGGCCCTCGAACGAGAAGGCCGTCCGCGGGGCGACGTCGACGACGCCGTAGAGGGCGTCGAGGCCGACGACGATCTCGGCGCGGAGTGGGCGCAGCGTGCCGGCGGGGACGCCGTTGGCGGCGGCCACGTCGAGCTGCGCGCGGGCGTCCTTCAGGAGCTCCTCGGCCTTCTGGGGGTCGTCGATCACCAGGTTGGACCCGTTGTGGAAGACGAGCCGGACGTCATCCCTGGCGACCGCCAGGGCCTTCTCCCCCGCGGTCACCTCGTCGATGACGCCGCTGTCGGAGCCGCCCACCAGGTAGAGCCCCACGCCGAGGGTCGCCGCGATCGCGACGAAGGCGAGCACCGCGACGGCCGCTCGCCGCTGCGATTCGCGGCGGGTCGCGGCCGGGGTCACGCGGCGGTAGCGGGGCCCTCGGCGCGGCAGAAGCTCCTGGAGGCCGGTGATGGCGCTCCCGACCGCGCTGCCGGCGGCCGAGCGCGCGCGGCTGGCACCCGAGCTGACCGCCGCCACGCCGCCGCCGACCGTGTCGGCGAGTGGGATCGGCGAGCGCTCCGGGGTGCCGGCCAGGGGCTCGGGCGAGCGGGCGGGCACCAGGCGGCCGCGCCGGCTGGTCGACGAGATCTCGACCGCCTCGATGGCGATCGCGCCGTCGCTGCCGGCGCCGCCGGCGGCCGCGAAACGCCCGTGGACCCGCTCCATCGCCGCCTGGGGGTGGAGCGTGTTGATCGCATCCTTGAGCTCGTCGGTGCCGAGCGTGGCGGTCATGTTCCGCGACACGAGGACCAGCGTGTCGCCGGCCGCCACCTCGCCGCGCCAGATCTGCGGCGCGAGGTCGTCGGCCGGCAGGCCGATGCCGGCGTTGGGGTTGGGGAGCGTCAGCAGGTGCGCCTGGTGGACCAGGTAGGCCTCCACCGGCCCCGACGTCGTCACGTAGAGCTCGCTCCCGCGAACGACCGCGACGCCCAGCCCGACGGACCCGCCGAGATCGCCCCCCAGGCCAAGGTGGTCACGGTTCGCGGCGAGCTTCCGGTTTGCGGCCCGGATCGCCTTCTCCAGGCAGGCGATGAGCCCGGCCGACTCGTCGTAGTAGTACTCGCCCTGCACCGTATCCGCGACGAGCCGGGTGGCCTCCTGGAGGCGTCGCGCGCGCCCCACGCCGGAGACGACGACGTAGAGGTTCCCCTTGGATCTCGACGTCGCCCCGATTGTCGGCTCGACGACGGCGACCGTGTCCGGGGAGTCCTCCAGGCGCTCCGCCTCGGCGACGACGCCGAGCTTCATCTGCAATCGGACGGCCATCGACTCACACGACGGTGGAGAGGGGGCCGGCGTGACGCCGGCCGCCCGGGTCAGCGGTGCGCGAACGGCTCGCCGGGCCTAGGGCGAGCGGATCATACCCCGCGTCACCACCACCCGCAGGCGCTCCGCCCGGATTCCGCCCGGCCGCTGGCCGAACGCCTCGAGGAGCTCCTCGGCGCGAATGCGCAGCTCCTGCCCGACGACGGGCGCGGCCACCTCCACGACCAGCGTCGCCTGACCCTCGACCCTGAGCGGCCGCGATCCGCCGGCCGCGCCGGGCACCCGCTCGGCGACCACGGCGTCCCATGCCATTCCCGCAAGCGCCCAGCGCAGCTGTTCCGCGAGCCCGAGCTCTCGGGCGGCGTCGGGGAGGAGGTCGCCGACGCGGCGAACGGGACGGCGCGATGGCACGCGGGGATCGTCGAAGGGGCGGGCCGGGCTCACGGCGACGCCTCGATGAGGCGGGCGCCCGTGCCGGTCGCGCCCGGGCCCGACGGCTCCGCCCCGTCCACGCGCCACGCCGTGCCGGCAGCGCGGAGCGCGGGGTCCAGGTCGTCGAGCGTCGTCGTCGTGACGAAGGCCTGCGGCAGCGTCGCGATCCGGCGGACGAGGTGGGCCCGGCGGGCCGGATCCAGCTCCGAGAAGACGTCGTCGAGGAGGAGGAGCGGGGGCCGGCCGTCGAGCGTGGCGAGGAGGTCCAGCTCGGCGAGCTTGAGGGCCAGGATCGCTGTCCGCTGCTGGCCCCGCGAAGCGAACGAGGAGAGCTCGCGGCCGTCGAGCACGAAGGCGAGGTCGTCGCGGTGCGGGCCCACCAGGGTCGTGCCGTTCCAGAGCTCCTTCTCCGCCGTTTCGCGCAGCCGGCGGGCCAGCGCCCCGCCGGGCGTCTCGCCCGCTTCGGCGGGGGCGTTCGTGACGTACGACAGCCGCAGGACGCCCTCCTCGGGCGCGATCTCCGCGTGGGCCTCCGCGAGCGGGGCCGCCAGCTCGGCGAGCAGGCGGTGGCGGGCGTCCAGCACGGCCGCCCCGGCGCCCAGGAGCTTCGCGTCCCAGAAGGAGAGCTGGTCGCGGGATGCCTGCTCCTCCCGGATCGCCCGGAGCAGGTGGTTGCGCTGGGTCAGCGCGCGCCCGTAGCTGGAGAGGTCGGCGGCGTAGACCGGGAAGCGCTGCGTCGCGAGAGTGTCGAGCGCCGCCCGGCGAAGGCTCGGGGCCCCGACGACGAGGAGCATCTCCTCGGGCGCGAACACGACTGTCCGCAGGACCCCGGCCAGCGCCCCGCTCCGGCGCGGCACCCCGTTGATGCGGATTCGCTTCCGGCCCCCCGACGGGCCCTCGCGCACGAGCGTCACGTCCACCTCGGCCGCCCCGCCGTCGCCGCCCCGCCGGCCGTCGACGCGGGCGAAGGGCGCCGTCCAGCGGATCATCTCGGCGTCGGTCCCGGTGCGGTGCGAGGTGCCTCGGGCGAGCAGGACGATGGCCTCGAGGAGGCTTGTCTTGCCCGTGGCGTTGGGCCCCCAGACCAGGTGGGGGCCGGGGCCGAACGAGGCCTCGAGCGCGTCGTACGCGCGGAACCCGGCGAGGCGAAGAGAGGTGAGCAGGGTCGTGCCGGGGCGCCGGGCCCGGGCCTCCCCTGGGATCCGCCTAGGAGGTCGTCCGAACCGGCATCACGACGTGCGTGTAGTCACGTCCGTCGGCCGGCCGGAAGACACCCGGGGCGAGGGGGCCGTTCAGCTCGATCGAGAAGCGGTCGGCATCGACGTTCTGGAGAACGTCGCCCAGGTACCGGGCATTGAAGGCGATCGTGGTGCCGTCCCCCTCGATCACCGCGTCGACGATGCCCTGGTGGTCGCCCACGTCCGCTGCCGCTCCCACGGTCACCTGCGGGGCCCCGTCGGGCGCGACCTGGAGCTTCACGATGTTGGCCGAGGCGCTCGCGATGTAGGCGGCGAGGCGGACAGCCTTGAGAAGGTCGTCCCGATCCAGCTCGACGCGGGTCGCGTGGGTCGCCGGCAGGACCGCCTGGTAGTTCGGGAACTGGCCGTCGATGAGACGACTGACCAGCTCGACGCCTTCCACGTGGAAGAGGACCTGGTTCTTCTGGGCGGACAGGATGATCTCGACCGGGTCGTCCGTTTCGGAGAGCACGCGAGCCAGCTCCGTGTACGAGCGGGCAGGGACGACCACACTCGTCTCCTCGACGGCGTCGAGCCCCGGGATCGTCGTGATCGCGATCCGGTAGTTGTCGGCGGCGGCGAGCGTGATCCGGTCGCCCTCGAAGCGCGTGAGCACACCGGTCAGGATGGGCCGGGCCTCGTCGCTCGCGGCGGCGAAGGCCACCTCGGCCAGGGCGCGCCGCAGCACCTTCTGGCTGACCCGGGTCGTGGGACGCTCGCCGGCCGCCGGAATCGCCGGGAACTCGTCGGCGGCGATCCCGCGGAGGTGGGTCTCGAAGCGGCCGCAGCGGAGGTGCAGTCGATCACCGTCGCGGAGCTCCAGGTCGATCCGCTCGTTTGGGAGCGAGTTGACGATTTCCGTGAGGAGCCGGGCCGGGACCGTGATCGCTCCGTCGGTCTCGATCTTGCCGGGGACCCAGTAGGTGATCCCGATCTCGAGGTTCGTCGCCGTCAGCTTCAGCCCGGCGTCCTCGGTGCGGAGGAGAACGTTGGCGAGCACCGGCAGCGTGCTTCGAGGGGACACGGCGTGGCTGACGACCGAGAGGCCGCGGGCAAGGTTCTCCTGGATGACCGACAGGTTCACGGACGTGTCACTCCGGGTGAGTGGGCTGGAGGGGCCGATGGGGACGTCGAGCCGGGGCCCACCGGTGGATTCGTGGTGGTCTTCATCTTCGCACGAACATCATCACCATATTCATCATGGCGTGGACACCGTGGACGGCCGAGCGCGGCCGAGCGCGGCGCGGCCGTGGAGCACCGTCGCGCGGGTGTGGACAGGCTCTCCACCGAGCGGGTGGAGGTGGGGGCGGACGGTGGACGGCCGGCCGGCGGCGGACGGCTGCGTGGCGCCGACACGGCCGGTGCGACCGACATGTCGACAAGCCGGGCCCGGGACGGGGAGTCATATGACCACGCAGAGGACGGACCTGTCCACGAACCCGGAGACGGAGATCCACCGGACGCGGGCGCCGCAACTGCTCAGTCGGCGTAGATCAGCTCGCGGACCGCCGCGATGTCGCGGCGGAGCTCGTCGTTGACCGAGGACTCGCGGGTGATCTTGTCGCAGGCATGGAGGACCGTCGAGTGGTCCCGCCCACCCAGCTCGGCGCCGATGCGCAGGAGTGAGACGTCGGTCTCCTCGCGCATCAGGAACATGGCGATCTGGCGCGGCGTGACGATCGCCCTGTCGCGCTTCTGGCCCCGCAGCTGGTCCATGGCGACTCCGTAGTACTCGGAAACAGCGCGGGCGATCTTCTCCGGAGTGACCTGGCGCTTCTTCGGGTTGTAGAGGACGTTCGACAGGACAGCCTGCGCGAGCTCGATGGTGATCGGCATCGCCCCCATGCTGGCGTAGGCAACGACGCGATTCAGCGCCCCCTCGAGCTCGCGGATGTTGCTCACCACCTTGCGCGCGATGAACTCCACCACCTCGGACCCGATCGGCACCGACGATTCCTCGGCCTTGGCCCGCAGGATGGCGATCCGGGTCTCGAGGTCGGGGGCCGTGAGGTCCGCGATGAGGCCCCATTCGAACCGGCTCCGCAGCCGCTCCTCGAGGGTCGTGATCTGCTTCGGCGGTCGGTCCGAGGACAGGACGATCTGCTTCCCGTCGTCGTGGATGGTGTTGAACGTGTGGAAGAACTCCTCCTGGGTCCGCTCCTTGTCGGCGATGAACTGGATGTCGTCGATCAGGAGGACGTCGATCCGCCGGTAGCGGGAGCGGAAGTCGTCGATGCGACCCTGCTGGATGCTGGTGATGAAATCGTTGGTGAACTTCTCGCTCGTGGCGTAGACGACCTTCTTGCGCGGGAAGCGGGCCATGACCGCGTTGCCGATCGCGTGCATCAGGTGCGTCTTGCCCAGGCCTACCCCGCCGTACAGGAAGAGCGGGTTGTACGCGTGGCCCGGCCGTTCGGCGACCGAGAGGGAAGCCGCGTGGGCCAGCCGGTTGGCCGATCCGACAATGAAGTTGCCGAAGGCGTAGCGAGGGTTCAGGCTCGACGAGCCGCCCTCGGCGCCGACGCGGGTCGGTTCGACGCGGACCTGCTGGGCGGGCGCCTCGGCAGGGGCAGGGGTGGGCTGCCCCGCGTCCTCGCGGACGAGGAACTCCACCTGGACGCTGTAGCCCACGATGCGGGCCAGCGTCTGCGAGATGAGCGGCCGGTAGCGTGTCTCCAGCCAATCCTTCGCGAAGCCGTTCGGCACAGCGATCCGGAAGCGGGTGTCATCCACGTCGACCAGCGAGGTGTGGCGGAGCCACGTCTCGAAGTTGGCCGGGGACAAGGCGACCTGGAGCTCCCCGAGCGCTGCGCGCCAGATGTGCTTCGCGTCCATGAGGACCCTGTCGGCCCGGCGCCGGAGCGTCGGATGGGAGGTTGAGGATGAGAACGGGCCAGGCTGGCGAACGAGATCGCGGCGGGCGTGCCGACGGGCCACTCCGAGCTGATGGAGCCGCCCCCTGACCGTCCTCGAGGACGCCCCCGGGATCGCCCACGGGCGTCCCGACACCCTGAGCCGCCGCATCGTAGCACCGCCCCGGAGGGCCCCGCAAGGCGATTCGGCGTCCAATCGCCGATACTCCTGGGGAGTATCCGGCCTTGCCGCCCCCGGCCTGCGCCGGTCCCGGCGGCCCCGCCGCACCCGCGCGATCGCGGCCCCGGTCCGGCGCGTGCTTTGACACCCTCGAGGCGGCGTTCCATAATCGGCCTGCGGTGATGCGCCCGGCGCCCGTGTGCCCGGCGTGTTTGCGTGCCTCTTCGAGTCGCGCGGCGACTTCGATCCGGAGGCCGGACACCAAGAGGAAGACACGACGCCCGATGAAGCAGACCTACCAGCCGAAGAAGCGCCATCGCGCGAAGGAGCACGGCTTCCGCGCCCGGATGAAGAGCCCCGGGGGCCGGCGCGTCCTGGCCACGCGCCGCGCTCGGGGCCGCAAGCGGCTGGCGGTCTGACACCGGCACCGGGCCGTCCCCGCGGACGGCTCGCGACGCTCACCCGGCCCGTTGACTTCGCGGCGATCCAGGCACGCGGGACCTCGCGGTCCCACCCGCTGATGACCGCCCGGTTTCTGCGGACCGGCTCGGACGGCGTCCGGTTCGGCCTCGCCACCGGCCGTGCCCTCGGGGGCGCAGTCGTCAGAAACCGGGTCCGACGTCGGCTCCGGGAAACACTAAGGGTGATGGCGCCCTCGTTCCAGCCGGGCTGGGACGTTCTGATCATCGCCCGGCCGGCGCTCGTGGATGCGGACCACCGGGCGCTCGTCGAGGCGCTGGAGCGGCTCCTCCGGCGGGGGGGAGTGCTCGGAGGACCGGCGGACGCGTGAAGCGGATCGGAATCGGGCTCATTCACCTGTACCGGGCGGTCTTCGCATGGCTGCCGTCGAGCTGCCGCTACTACCCCACCTGCTCGCATTACACCGAGCAGGCGATCGACAAGTACGGCCTCGCGCGGGGCAGCTGGATGGGCGCGAGGCGGATCGCGCGCTGCCACCCCTGGCACCCCGGCGGCTACGACCCCGTACGATGAAGCCGAGGAACGAGTGACCCTCCCCCGCGTCCGGCGCGATCGCCTGCTCCTCCTCGCGCTGCTGGCGGCCGTCGTGCTCGTCGTCGTCGCGTGCGCGGGCTCGGCGCCGCCCGTCGTCCCGGCCGGCTCCCCCGCCCCGTCCGCCACGGCGTCGCCGCACCCTCCCCTGGAGCCCGCCCAGCCGGGCGCCAACCCGATGAGCCTCCTCGCCTGGCTCTTCAACCCGATCTTCCAGGCCCTGTTCATCCTCCTCGTCTGGATCGACCAGGTCACCGGCGACATCGGGCTCGCGATCATCCTGATGACCCTGATCGTCCGGACCGCCCTCATCCCGCTCTTCCGGCGCCAGATCGTCTCGATGAAGCGGATGCAGCTCGTCCAACCCGAGCTCAAGGAGCTGCAGAAGCGCTACAAGGGCGACCGGGCACGCTTCAGCCAGGCCCAGATGGAGCTCTACAAGGAGCGCGGGATCAATCCGGCGTCGGGCTGCCTCCCGATGCTGCTCCAGCTCCCCCTCCTGCTGATCATCTACCAGGTCATCAGCCAGGGCCTCACCAACCCCGACCCGACCGCCATGCTCACCGTGTTCGGCGTCCAGGTCGTCGACGTCCAGTGCGTCAACGGCCTCGGGACGGCCGCCTACGATCCGTACGTGCCGTGCATCGACACGACGGTCAACTGGCTCGGCGGCATGGACATCTCGAAGCCGCAGGTCCTCTTCACGCTGCCCCTGATCGGCGGCCTGAGCATCCTGGCCCTGATCTCGGCCGGCCTCCAGCTGATCCAGAGCCGGATGACGATGCCGCCGTCCGATCCCACGTACCAGGACCAGAACAGCCGCGTCCAGCGTCAGCTCGTCCTGTTCCTGCCCCTCATCTCGATCGTCTACGGCGGGTTCCTCCCCGCCGGCCTGTTCATCTACTGGATCGTCACGACGGTCTTCGGGATCGCCCAGCAGTACCTGATCGTCGGCTGGGGCTCCATGTTCCCGGTCCTCGGCTGGACGCCGGGATTCGCGAAGGACCACCGCCCCCGTTTCCCGATCGTGCCGCCGTCGCTCCGCTCCGCCCCACCCGGGGACGCGAAACCGGGGCGAACCACCCCACCACGACCCACGGCGCGCACCGAGGCCAGCCGCACCGCATCCGCGGCGGCCACCGTGCGCCCGCGTGAACGAGGCCGCCAGGGCCGCCGAGGGAGAAAGCGCTGAGACCATGAGCGAGTACCGCGACTTCACAGGCAAGTCCGTCGAGGAGGCCCTGCGCAACGCCCGCGAGGCGTTCGGCGTCGGCCTCGACGAGCTCGACTTCGAGATCCTCACGCCCGGCAGCCGGGGTGTCCTGGGGATGGGCGCGGAGCCCGCCCGCATCGTGGCCGCGCCGCGCAGCGCCCTCGGAGGAGCGGCGCCCAAGCGCTCGGCGGCGGAGGCCACGCCTCTCCCGGCCCGGCCTCCGCGACCGGATGACCGCCCGCCGCGGCCAGACGATCGCCCGCGCGACGACCGCCCGCCTCGGCGCGATGACCGCCCGCGCGATGACCGCCCGCCGCGACGGGACGACCGGCCGCGCGATGAGCGCCCGCCTCGGCGCGATGAGCGCCCGCCGCGACGCGATGACCGCCCGCGCCCCGAACGCGCCGAACGCGCCGACCGCGGCCCGCGCCCCGGCGGCGCAACCGTCTCGACCGCCGAGGAGGAGATGGTCCAGGTCGCCCGCTCGCTCATCCGCGAGCGCGAGGAGCTCCAGGGCGCCGAGGCCTCGCCCGAGGCGCTGGCGGCCGGCGAGGCGATCCTCGCGCAGCTCATGGAGCACCTCGGCTTCCGGGTGAATGTCGTCGTCGAGACCGGCGAGACGAACCGCCTGAACGTGGTCGGCGTGGACGACGAGCAGCACGAGGCCCTGGGCGCCCTCATCGGGCGGAAGGGCGAGCGGCTCTCCGCGCTGCAGCACATCGTGAACCTGATGCTCTCGCGCCAGATGGGCGAGTGGACCCGTGTCCTCGTCGACGTGGAGGGCTATCGCGGGCGCCGCGAGCAGCAGCTTCGCGAGATTGCGCTCCGGGCGGCCGACAAGGTCGTCGAATCCGGCAAGATGCTGCAACTCGAGCCGATGCCCGCCCTCGAACGGCGCTGGATTCACCTGACCCTGCGAGGGCACGCCGCCGTCGGCACGCAGTCGATCGGCGAGGAGCCGAACCGCCGAATCGTGATCATCCCGCGCGCGGGATGATCGGCGGCCGAGCGAGGAGTCCGGGGATGGCGCGTCACGCGGGAGCCCCTTCTCGCGTCCCATGCGCGCGATGCTGGTAGATTCTCTGCTCTCATGACGACATCCCCGACCCCGTCGCCGCCCTTCCGGGGCTTCCCATTCGGGAAGCTCATCCTCGGCGTGGCTGCCGGGTTCGTGCTCGCGCTCGGGTTCGGAACCGGCGCCATGCTCGCCTACCAGGATCAGTACTCCGAGCGGATCTATCCCGGCGTGACCGTCGCCGGCGTCGACGTCGCCGGCCTGTCACGCGACGACGCCACCACCCGCCTCGAGCGGGAGCTCGCCGGCTACACCGCCGGCCAGGCCGTGCTCGAAGTCGACGGGACCCGGCTCCGCATCCCGTACGCCACCCTCGGCCGTCGCGCCGACGTCGCCACGCTCGTCGAGCTGGCATGGTCGGTCGGGCGTAGCGAGCCGGACCCGATCGGGCGGGCGGCCCAGGGGGTCCGGAGCCTCATCGATGGCACCCGGATCGACCCGCTCGTCATCCTGGATGGCGCCGCGGTCCGCGTCGCGGTCGCCCGT
>Ga0315274_10012762_pt1 | contig 11972 bp, 8 predicted proteins | sample YL17G02_20_MG_FD_203700 | JGI IMG/M metagenome (GOLD analysis project Ga0315274, IMG submission 203700) | Sediment microbial communities from Yellowstone Lake, YNP, Wyoming, USA - YL17G02_20 | ecosystem: Environmental > Aquatic > Freshwater > Lake > Sediment | place: USA: Wyoming | collected... | reverse complement strand
GACCCGGGGACGCGGACCATGTCGCCGAACGTCGCCAAGACGACGCCCTCGCGCCCGGCGAGGTCCACGAGCGTGTCCACGACGCCCTCGGACGTGACGCAGACGGGGCACCCCGGCCCGCTCACGAGGCGGACGCGCTCGGGCAGGAGGCTCCGGAGGCCGGAGCGGCGGATGGCAACAGTGTGCGTCCCGCAGACCTCCATCAGGACGAGGGGCGCGTTGCCGGGGACGGCCAGCGCGGCGTCGGCGATGTCGGATTTGAGACGCTCGATGCGATTGGGGTCCATGGCTTACTTTCGCCGGGCATTTTCAATCGCGCCGCGCCCGCCTTCGCCGGAGGCTTCGGCGTGGCAAGCAAGCGCGGCGGCTAAATATCGCGCGCGGGTGCATTTCGACCGGCTCATCCGCCGCTCAGGCGCTCCATTTCATCCAGGAGGGTGTTGGTTTCGGCGGCGTCCTGGGACGAGATCTGCGTGATGGCGAAGCCGGCGTGCAGGAGGACCCAGTCGCCGACCTTGGCCTCCGGCACAAGGGCGAGCCCCGCCCGGATCCGGTTGCCGCGGACGTCCACGAGGCCGATGCCGTCGGCCAATTCGACGATTCGTCCGGGCACGGCCAGGCACATTTTTTCGTTCCTTTCACAGCACGCGCCGCGCCCGCCTTTGCCGGAGGCTTCGGCGTGGCAAGCAAGCGGGGCGGCTAAATGTTCACGGCGCACGCCCGCCGCGCAAAGTAGTAAGGCAGCCCCTGAGCATTACTTCTACAGGGCTCAATAGCCGCCCAGTTTACTGGGCGCGCGTCGTTCGCCGTTCGGCGTGCGCATGCGTGCGGCGGCGACATAGGCCTGGCCCAGCGCCACGCCGCCGTCGCCCGGCGGCACGTCCCAATGAAGATACACCTCGAAGCCGTCCGCTTCAAGCGCCGCGGCGAGCAATCTCGCGAGCCGGGCGTTCGCGAAGCATCCGCCGGAGAGCGCGATGCGCTCGAGTTTCGTTTCCTCGCGGGCGCGCCGTGCGGCCGCGTGAAGCATCACCGCGATGGTCGCGTGGAACCGCGCGCTGATGAGAGCGGCATCGAGTCCGGCCTCGGCGTCGGCGACCACGCCGCGGATGATCGGCACGGTGTCGATGACCCATCCTCCCCCGGCGGCCGGCGCGTCGGCCAACGCGAAGGCGTAGGGGTCGGCCTCGTCGGGCCGGTCGCCGGCGGCGGCCTCCAACTCGATGGCGGCCTGGCCCTCGTAGGTGTTCTCGGCCGAGACGCCCGCCAGGACGCTCGCGGCGTCGAACAATCGCCCCAGGCCGCACGCGCGCGGGGCGCTGACGCCCTTGGCGACCATGTCGGCCCAGATTCGCCGATCCTTGGAGCGCGTCTCGGCCAGCCGGCCGACCAGGCGGCTCTCCGCTTCCTCCGGCCCGTAGGCCTCCAGAAGGAACGCCCACGCCGTCCGGACGGGATGCTCGACGGCCGCATCACCGCCCGGGAGCGCGACGCAGGCCAGGTGGCCGAGTCGCTCGAAACGAGCGGGCGACGCCCGCAGAATTTCTCCGCCCCAGACGGTCCCGTCGGCGCCGAAGCCCGTGCCGTCCATCGCCAGACCGATCATTTCGCCCTCGAGACCGTGCTCGGCCATCACGGAGGCGATGTGGGCGTGGTGGTGCTGGACGGCGATGAGGCGAAGGTTTTCCTCTTCGGCGCGGCGGCGGGCGTAGCGCGTCGAATAGTACGCGGGGTGAAGGTCGTGGGCGAGGGCCTTCGGCCGAATCTCCAGGAGCCGTTCCATTTTCTCGACGGTTTTCTCGAAATAGTCGGCGGCAATCGGATGCTTCAGGTCGCCGATGTGCTGGCTGACGAAGGCTTCGGAAGCGCGGACGAGGCAGACGGCATTTTTGAGTTCCGGGCCGACGGCGAGGATCGGCTCCGGCGCCTCGACGGCGAGCGCGATGGGGCGCGGCGCGTAGCCTCGGCCGCGGCGAAGCATCAGTCCCGGCGCGCCGGGCGTCGCCTCGGCGTCCCGGCGGGATGCCCCCTGGCACGGCAGGCGTGCCGTGGCCTGACGGCTGGCGGAGCCGGGACCCCGCTGGACCATCGTCACGGAATCGTCGCACACGGTCTGGATCGGGCGGTCGTGGACGAGGAACAGGTCGGCGATGCCCTCGAGGCGGCGGACGGCCTCGGTGTTGTCGCCGCAGATGGGCTCCTCCGCGAGGTTTCCGCTGGTCATAATCATCGGCGGAAAATCGTTCTCGAACACCAGGTAGTGGACGGGCGCGTAGGGCAGCATGAACCCGAAGTAGGGGCTCCGCGGGGCGACGGCGGGCGAAAGATCGTGGTCCGGCCGCTTCGCCACCAGGACGATCGGCCTCTCGCGGGACTCCAGGAGCGCGCGCTCGGCCTCGCCGACCCGCGCCCGGCGAGCGACGGCCTCGGCCGAGGCCGCCATCATGGCGAACGGTTTCTCGTCGCGCTTTTTCCGGCGGCGCAGTTCGCGGACGGCGGCGTCGCTGCGCGCGTCGGCCGCCAGGTGAAACCCCGTCAGGCCCTTGACGGCGACGATGCGGCCGGCGAGGAGCGCCTCGCGGACGGCGGCGACCGCGTCGGCGCACGCGACGGGCCGGCCGTCGGCCCCGTGAAGCGCGAGGCGCGGGCCGCACACGGGGCAGGCGTTCGGCTGGGCGTGAAAACGCCGGTCCGCCGGATCGTCGTACTCCCGCTGACAGTCCGCGCACATGGTGAACCGGCCCATCGTCGTGGCCGGCCGATCGTAGGGAATGTCCAGCATGATGGAGTAGCGCGGGCCGCAGTTCGTGCAGTTGATGAAGGGGTAGCGGTATCGGCGGTCGGCGGGGTCCGCGAGTTCCCGCCGGCAATCGTCGCAGGCGGCCATGTCGGGCGAGACGAGGGCGACCCGCCGGCCGGCGGCGGAGGGGGCGATGCGGAACTCGCGCTCGCCCAGCGGCGCAAGCGATTCGGACTCGATGGCGGTAATCCGGGCGAGCGGCGGCGGATCGCGCTCGAGGGCCTCCCGGAACGCTTCGACGCCGGCCTCGGCCCCTTCCAACTCGATGAGGACCCCCTCGGCATCGTTCAGGACCCAGCCCCCGAGGCCGCGCTCGACGGCCAGCCGATAGACGGTCGGCCGGAAGCCGACGCCCTGGACGATCCCCCAGACGCGCAAGCGTCGGCGGACGGTCGGGCCTTCGCCCGCCATGGGGCTACGGCCCGCAGGCGGGCCGGCAGCCGATGGACGGTTTTCCCTGCTGGCCATGCGTTCACCCGAAACAGTCTGTGTGGCACGGCCGGTCTCGCCCGGCCGTGCCTGTGACGAAGCCGGTCCATTATAGGGAAGGGAATAGGAAACCGGAAGGACGGCCGCGGACAAAACCCAAGCCCAGGGATTCCCATCCCTGGGCTTGGCTATGGGTTGCGTGGGGCTTCTTACCGTCGGCGCTTGAGCCAGATGCCGGCCAGACCGGCCGCCATAAGTGCGAGCGACGTAGGCTCGGGGATGATCAGAGTCACCATCGCCTTGCCCATGCCCTCACCGACGTTCATGTAGGTCTCGGCATTGCCGCCGTAGTGGCTGGCGGAATCGCTGCCCATGCTGAGGGGGTGGCTGTAGACGGTGGCGACGTTGCCCTCGAACTGCGGATACTTCGCCGGGTCGCTGACCGCGAACATCGCATCGAGGATGTCTGCTTCGTTGATTTCGGTCTGGTTGCTCGGCGTGGCGTCTTTATCGGTCTGGCCGAGCGTGGCGCAGACGAACTTCGCGTCCGGCGCATTAAACTCTTTGCGCAGTTGCTCGATTAACTGGACCAGGTTCTGCTCGTAGCGGATCGCGTGGCCGTCCGTGTAGCGGTCCCGGTCGCCCTGCCACCAGAAGAAGCCGGCCACCTCGTATTCCGTCGCGCCGGGGTAATATGTGTCGAGGTTTTGGAGCACCGTCTTGGCGTTGCGGACATCGCCGTCGTACTGCATGCCGGCGTACCAGCCGATCGGGGTCGGCGTCGTGCCGGTGGGCCAGCGCTCGGGTGATCCGCCGTACCCCGGGTAGGTGTAACCGTTGTAGTCGTACTGCACGCTGCCCGGCGGCAGCAGGTCCCAGCCCAGGGCGCGGTTGCCGATGCAACTCTTGATCAGCAGCACCGGCGCGTCGGTGGCGTAGCCCAGGTAATGGCCGATGCCGAGCTCCACGCCGATCAGGCTCGAGGTGTTGCCCTGCCCGACCGTCAGCCAGGCGTTATTTTTCACCGACATCACTCCCGTCCCACTGGACTGGACCCGCGCGTAGCGAACATCCTGGCGCGTGGTCCAGTTGCCGGCCCCATCAACCACGTAGGGATATTTCCCTTTGTTGTTCACCGCGTACTCGAGCGTGCCGTCCGTGGTCCCCGCGATCGTGCCGTAACCGAGCATGTTCGACTGGCCCATCAGGATGTACACCTGGACGGGCTTGCTCATGTCGGCCGGTTGGCCGTCCGGATCGGGCAGTGGGTCGGGTATCACCGCATCCGCAACAGCCGAAAAAGCCAGGACCGACAACGCGAAGACAGCAAAGCCGACCATCAAGTTCTTATCCATTGGAAAACATCCTCCCTCCCGAGGTCGCCTGAGCCTGATGCCGGCCAGTCCGGCCGCCAGGAGGAATCCAAGCGTCGGGGGCCTGCCCTGAGCGCCGTCGAAGGGCCTGCTCCCCGTCGTGCTTCTTATTACCCTCTGCGCCAGCGGCGGAAGAGGGGAACCATCGCCCCACCCAGGAGCAGGAGTGCGGAGGCGGGCTCGGGCGTATGGCCGCCCACGAGTTTGTCCATGAAGAAGCCGGCGGCATAGGTGTCGATGGAGTTAATGGTCACGGTGACGTCGATGCCGGCGCCGGCCTCGATGTTCCAGGTCAGCAGGATGCCGCTTCGCAGTTCGCCGGCGGCGACGAATGCCTCGTTGCCCTTGTCGCTGTCAACGAGGGTTCCATCGCTGCCACTCAGAACGACCTGGGCCACGACCGTCGCATCGTCCGTGGCCGGGTCGTACGTGGGATCGTAGAAGAGGACGGAGAAGTCGAACGAAGATGGCGCGTTGCCCGTCGAGGCCAGGGTGTAGGAGACCTGGTTGGAGCCGGGTCCGAACGGCCCGGTGCCGCCGCCGCCACCGCCGCCGGTGCTGTCAATGCGAAAGTCGAGCCAAGCGGGGTTGTTCTGCCACGTGCCGTCTCGCTGCGGCATCCCGGCCGGGTCGAAAAGATTCGTAGCGGGATCCACCGGGGCGTACGTCAGGTAGTACCCAAAGTGCCCGTATCCAGTCATCGGGTCCAGCACGTCGTTCACGCTGGGGTCAAAACCCTGACGCAGGACGTCGTGGACGGTGATGGCCGAGGCCGCCGAGGCCATCAGCAAAACCGGCACCATCGCGGCTAAAACCAGTTGGAAGAAGCGTTTCATAGGTAATCCTTACGTTAGAGAGGCGAGATGCCTCAGACACCCCCGCCGACCCAAACACCTTCCCCCTGATTTTCCTTGTATGCCGAAACGCGCTAGCGATTCCGTCGCCGTAGGATCAAACCGCCCAGGCCGACCGCGAGAAGTCCGAGCGTGGCGGGTTCGGGCACCACGTTGTCGAGGAAGAATCCTGCGGCATACGCGCCGGCGTCGAGCGAGTTGATGACGACGTAGAGGTCCACGCCGGCATCGGCCTCGATGAACCAAGTGAGCATGATGCCGGCTCGCAGTTCGCCCGCGGTCACGAGGGCTTCGTTGCCGCCGACGATCTCCGCGGTCGTTCCATCGCTTCCCGTAAGGATCACCTGGGCGACGTCCGTCGCGGCGTCCACGGCAGCGTCATAGAGTGGGTTGTAGAAGAGGACCGAGAAGTCAAAGGACGATGGCCCGCCAAGGGTCGTCTTCAGGGTGTAGGACACGCTGGCGCCAACAGTGCCCCCGCCGGGGCCGACGGTGCCGCCGCCCCCCCCCCCCCCCCCGCCGTTGGCGAAGAAGTCCAGCCAGGCGGGGTTGCCCTCCCATGTGCCGCTTGAGCCGGGGGCGCCGGTCGGATCGAACAGGCCGGTGCCAGGATCAACAGGTCCATAGGTGAGGTAATAGCCTCCGCTGCCATACCCGCTCAACGGGTCCAGAACATTTTCTACGCTGGGGTTGAAACCGGTGCGCATCACGTCGTGAATGGTGATGGCCCACGACCCCGAGGCAGTCAAGAGCACAGCCAAGACACTCAACAGAAATACTTTGGAGGCGCATCGCATGACCCAACCTCCTTGCCCTGTTCAGAGGAGGGTCCCCTGTGAGGAGACACTCTGAACTCCCCGGTTTCGGTTGGAGTCCGGCAGGTGGGAAAAAGACCCCGAGGCCACACCCAGACCCAACCCCCTATTCTCCAACCACATTATACTCCAAATCCGCCCAAAGTCAAAAAAAAGGGACGAAGAACTCCCAAATGGCCGAAAAACAGAGATAAGGGGCCGATTGACAAGGCCCCAGGGGGCGTTTATAATGGGTGCCTGACCCGCCGACGCCGGCGGTCACCAGCCGAGGATATCCAGCCAGCACAAAGGCAGGCCGACAGATGAGCCAATCGGACGACCAATCCCGGACCGAATCGCCGTGGCGCGGCGACCAGGCCCCGTGCGTTTACTGCGGCCGGGTGATTGCGCGCGGGAGCGAGCGCTGCCCCCACTGCCGGACATCCTTCAGCCTGGCGGTGCGGCGTGCGTCGCGCGAGATCCTCGGCCCGTGGTTCTACCTGGACCCGCGGAACCCGAGCGGGCGGGGCGTGACGTTCGAGATGCTCATCAAGATGGTCGAGAAGGGCCGGCTCCAGGCGGACTCGATCGTGCGAGGTCCGACGACGCATCAGGACTGGCTGTACGCGGCCGAGACGCCGCGCCTCGCCAAGTACCTCGGCCTGTGCCCGCACTGCTTCGCCTCCGCCAAACCCGAGGACACGTACTGCACGAGTTGCCAGTTGAACATGAACGAGCGTCCGGCCGACAGCCGGCCGGGCGTGCCGGCGGACCTCGCCAAGCCGCCGTACCATCTGTCGGCCTACGAGATCGAGAAGGAGTTGGCGCGCTCCGTGCCGAGCGCGGCGGAAGAAGCGTCCGGCGGCCCGTCGGAGGCGGCGCCGGCCTCGACGGCTGCGGAGGCCGTGGCCGCCTTCGCCGAAAGGCCCACCCCCACGCCCGATCGGCCTGGGCCCGTCCTGGTCCGGCCGGTCGCCCGCAAGCCCAAGATGTGGGTCGTGTTCGCGCTGACGTGGGCCACCCTCATTCCCCTCGTCCTGATCTGGGTTTTCGCCGTGCCCGCCGGCTGGAAGGAGCGCCTGTTCAACCGGGCGCCGTCATCGGACACTCCGACAGGCTCGGGCGGCAACGCCGCGGGACCGAACGGCCAGCCTGCGCCGGCCGACCCCTGGGTGAACGAGCAGTTGAAGGAAGCGGACCGGGCGGCGGCGGCGGGCGACCTCGGCCGCGCCATCGCCATCTACGAGGATCTGGTCCGGAAGACCGGCGACCGGACCTGGAACGCGCGAATCCAGGACCTGCGCGTGAAGCAGGAGCAGGAAGATCAGCGCCGGCGTCTGGCGGAATTGCGGAACCGGCTCAAACTGGCCGAACAGTTGGCCGCCGACCATCGCCATGCCGACGCCCTGGCCATCCTCCGAAACCTCGCGAAGGAGGATCGCGAACTGCTGGCGACCATCAACGTCAGCGTCCTCCGGATGCAGGCGGTCATCGAGGAAGACGCCGCCAAGTGGCGGACGGCGGGCGAAAAGAGGCAGCAACTGGCGGCCCAACTCAAGCAGGCCAAGCAGTTGGCCGACCAGGGCAAACTCTCCGAAGCGCTGACGGCCTACGACCAGATCGCCGCCGAGTTCCCGGCCGAACTCGTCCAGGAAAAAATCGACATCAACCAGGTGTGCGAAAACCTCCGGACGCGGATCGAGACCGCCCCCAGACCGCCGACGCCCCCGACCCCGCCGACACCGCCACCGATCTCCATGACGCCCGCAGAGATCACCGCCGACGTCGCCAAACTGGTCGGGGAAGCCGACACGCTGGAGAAAGGGGAGAAGTTCGGCGAGGTCCTCAGCAAACTCGAAGCCGTCAAAAACTACGACCGGAAGTTCTGGCCCGAAGGCCTCGAAAATAGGATCGAATCCATCAAGGCCAAAAAAGAAGCGCTCGAGTTCTTCGGAATGGGGGCCGACAAGCGCCCCTGACGCCCGCAGGACGATTGTCGTGTTAGCCGCCCACCTCGCCCGGTCGAGTCGCCTGCGGTCGAGCCACGGCAGGCTCGCCCTCCCAGGGTGGCGACTTGGTGGGCGCTCGTCGTTGTCGGAGACCCACCGCGCAAATGCTCAAGTGGCGTCGTAGGACTAATGGCCCGACTCGACGGCCGGTTTCGCGGCATCCTCCGCGGCGTCCTTGGCCGTCACGTCGGCCGAGACCCCCAACCTCTGCACGCGAATCACCAGGAGATCCTGGTTCGCCGGCAACCGGATGAAGTAGGAGAACGTGCCGTTGGTCGCGCGCCCGTCGCGCTCCGCAAGGGCCCTGGAAGCGGGGGCGGCAGGCGCTTGCGTCGCGGCCCGGGCTCGCGAGGCGGCTTGTTCCTCCTGGGCTTTTTGCTCGCCGCCCGCCGGCGCCGGGACTCCTGTCTCCTTTGCCGGCGCGGGGCGCTCGAGTGTCGGGATCGCCTGCGTAGCGGCAGGGGTCTCAGCCTTTTCCCCATGCACGGCAGTTGGTTCTGGCGCCGCCGGGGTGCCCTCCGCCGGAGGCGGCGGAGCCTCCCCCGCGAGGGTCAAGGTGCCAGCGCGGCCCGTTTTCTCCTGCTCGGCGCGCGTCTTGGCCGCGCCGCTTTCCTCGAAGGCAGGCGCGGGCTTCACCTGGGGCGCCGCCGGGGCGGGCTCCGCCGCCTGCGACGGCTGGACGGCCACTTGGCCGCCTGTCGTAGGCGCATACGCCTTGCCGACCGTGACCTGCGCGGTGCCCAACTTGGAAATCACGTCGCGGCGTGCGGCCTCAGCCGGCGCGGCAGCGGACACCTCGGCCTCACGTAAGAAGCGGGCTTCGCCTTCGCCCCTTGCCAGGCCGCTTGCCCCCGCGGTCCCGCCGCCGCCTTGCACGACCTGCGACTGGCTGAGATTATACTGGCGCACCTCGTCCTGAAGTGTGCGGATAGCCTGGAACTGCCGGCCGGACTCGTTGCCGACCCTGAGGTTGTCGGCGGCAGCCAACTGGCTGCTGAAGCGCGTGATGTAATCCCGGTCGGCGATGACGACCCACACGAACTCGCCGTCGCTGTGCGCGAGAAAGTAGTAACCGTTGGGCGCCGCCGCGCGGGCACGCCTCGCGGCGACGCGGGCAGGCGCGCCGGCCTTGTCAACCTCCCTGCCGAGTTCCCCGGCACGCCCGCCGGCGTACACGTCGGCCTTGGCCGGCGGAGGCGCGACCGGCTGCCAGTCGTTCGCGAGGAACAGCCGCGTGAGATCCTTGTTGGCCTCGGCGGGCGCATCGGTCTCGATCACGAGGGTGTTGTTACCGGCCAGTCGGAGGTTGTTCACCGAGGCGACTTGTTTGAGTTCGTCAACGCGGGCCTCGCCGTTGGCCACCAGGTTCATCGCTCTTTGGACTTCGAGGACGGCTTCCCGTTCATCGCCGCTCGGTTTCTCGGCGACGCGAAGCCGCGTCCCCCGGTCCCTATCTTCGTCAAGCGAGTCGGGCCCCGGGGCCTTGGCGACGTACCCCAAATCGGACGGGCCGGCCCGAGGCCTTTCGGGAACCTTGGCCAGGTCGTCTGTCAGCCCTCCGCCCCAGCCGCCTTCCTTGCCTTCGAGGGCGCCGCCCTTGCGGCGGTCGGCGGCCCTGTAATCATCTAGGGCTTCTTTTTTCGCAAGCGCGGCGGTCGAGCCGACTCTGCTGCCGGCGCCGACTTTGGCGACCTCGACACCCTCCTCCGAAGAACGCGGGGCGGGAACCGTTTCCGGCCCGCTCGCCACGTCGAGTCGCCCGCGGCGACCGGCGGGCCCGAGCAGCGCCAGAACGCCGATGCCGACGACCAGGAGGACGCTCGCGGCCACCGCCAACGCCCTCGGCCAGAGACGCACGCGCCGCAGCGCCAGCGTCCGTTCCTGCGGCTCCGTATCGTGGGCCGTCTCGGCGGCGGGGAGGATGGTGCAGCGTTCGATCTCGCGCTGGACGTCCCCGGCCAGGTCGGCCGGCGCCCGGTGAACCGGCAGGGCACGCAGCAGGCCCGCGGTCGCCCGAAGGTCGGCCAGGAGGGCGCGGCAGCCGGCACAGGATTCCAGGTGCGCGCGGACCGCCGAGGACAGTTCGGACGCCAGTTCCCTGTCCAGGTACGCCGACAGATGGTCACGCGCTTGTTCGCACAACATGGCCGGTCGCTCCGACCCCCAAACTGTTTTTCCCATCACGCTTTCAGCAGCGGCTGCAACTTGTCCCGCAGCCTTTGTCCTTCCGCGCTCTTCGCGGCGGCCTGGGAAGGCCGCCGCGCGACTCTTTAAAGCAAGGCTACACTCTCAGCAGCGGCTGCAACTTGTCCCGCAGCAGGAGCCGCGCCCGATGCAGCCGGGATTTCACCGTTCCCGTCGGCACGCCCAGGATGTCGGCAATCTCCCGATAATCGCAGTGTTGAACGTCCCGCAGCACCACGACGGTCCGGTGCTCGTCGTCCAACTGGGCCAGGGCCTGCTGGACGGCGGCCTCGGTTTCGGCGGCGAGCATCTCGCGCGCCGGGTCCCCATCCGCGGGGTCCGCCCACCCGCTCGACGCTTCCCCGTCGCCGGGATCGGCGGCCGGCCCCGCCATCCGAACCCACTTCCTTTTTCGGCGATGGCTGAGGCTCGCGTTCACCGCAATGCGAAAGAGCCACGTGTACAGGCTGCTCGTGCCCTTGAAACTCGCCAGGTTCTCGTACGCCTTGACGAACACTTCTTGCACCAGGTCCCGGGCGTCCTCAGCCGACCCCACCATCCGGTAAACGGTATTGTAGAGCCGGTCCTGGTAGCGTTCGACGATCGGGCCGAACGCGGCTCCATCGCCTCCGACGACCTGGCTGACCAGTTCCGAGTCTGCCGGGCCGCCGCTGGTTCCGAATCGCGCTGTCACCACCGACTATCCAATCCCTTAGACGCCGGTTCGACGTCGAGGTTCCCAAAACCCTGCGGATTCGCCCGCCTGCCGTCCCATTGGCGACGCACCGCCGACGGCAGGGCCATACTATAAACCACGATCGCAAGAGCCACAAGCCCCGGTGCCGCGCCCGACGCGCACCGGGTGATTTTCCTGGCATGCCGTTTTAACTTGTCACCCCGACCGATCCCGGCGCGCCGGGAGAGTGGAGGGGTCTCGCCGTGGTCGTTTTGCCTTTGGCACGGCGAGATTTCTCCGCTCGTCCGCCTTCGGCGGACTCGGTCGAAATGACAAAATTGGGGCTGTTCCCAGAAAAAATAGTCGCACCCCGCGCACCTTCCCCACTCTGGTACGAACGTTTGCCGTGGAGATTCGTTGCCGGGGAACCGACAAAAGGCTCTCAAGGACCTGTCGCTACCCGTGCGGGAGGACGAGAACCTTCCTGCGCCCGCCACGACGCTCAAGGCGGCACAACTCATGAGACACACGGCACGGTTCCCGAAGAGTCCACCTTATAACCCCACTGGCGGATGTACTCGTCGGCGGGAAGGAACTTGTCGCGCGTCTCCTCCAGTTTCCGGGAGAGAAGCCGGTCCAGTTCGGCCTGGAGGCCGGCATGCTCGGGCCTGCTGCAAAGGTTCTCCTGCTGGTAGGGGTCGGCCTGGTTGTCGTAGAGGAGCCAAGGACCTTCCAACGTGCGGACGTAGGTGTACCGCGCGGTGCGGACGCCGCGGTATTCCCGTCCGCCCATTTGGCGCGTCCATTCGCCAAACGGCGCGTAGCAGGCGATGAGAGCCGCCCCGTCGCCCGG
>Ga0315274_10012759_pt1 | contig 11975 bp, 11 predicted proteins | sample YL17G02_20_MG_FD_203700 | JGI IMG/M metagenome (GOLD analysis project Ga0315274, IMG submission 203700) | Sediment microbial communities from Yellowstone Lake, YNP, Wyoming, USA - YL17G02_20 | ecosystem: Environmental > Aquatic > Freshwater > Lake > Sediment | place: USA: Wyoming | collected... | reverse complement strand
CCCCGCACAAAATCCCTAATATTCCTAATCCACGACGAAGAAATCTCAGAAACATGAAGCAACCCACGCTTCTCAAACTCATCCAACTTCACATAAGCACCATAATCAGTCACAGTCTCCACTGTCGCAATAATCAAGTCCCCTGGCTCTGGCCACTCCTGCTTCCTTAAAGCCATCTGCAAACCTTCATCCGTTACTCGAAAACCGCTACAATTTCACCCTTAATCTTCGCCTTTCCGCTAGAAGGCTCAGCCAATTCAGTCCCGCAAACGTTACAGACAACCTTGTTAACAGCGCTGCTGAACACCATCTGCTCATTTCCACACTTCAAACACTTGACTCGAACGAAACTGCTTCTTGGCCTCGGAATCAGTTTTTCCCATTCTGCCACAATTCATCCCTCCATCCTAAGCAATAACCAGCTTCCTCAACCGAATTCCATCCTTATGCCTCATATAACCACAAACCTTACACTTCAACTTCAAAGTCTGCTTCTTCGTAGTCTTCGCAAACTCCCGCTGAAGCGGATACTTCTGACCACCATAACCTCTCCTCTCTCGCAGATGCGCGCGCGCGCCCTTGGCCATCGGTCGCGCTTTCCCTGCCTTATATAAGGCAACTGAATGAGCCTGATGCTGCTTGCATCTCGGACAGTACGTCTTGACTTCTTTGGGAACATTCACCTTGATCCACGACCAACTTTGCATAAGGAAGCGACACACGTTCTTATACTTTTTCACCATCCTCCACAGTCCTGGTCTCCAGTTCAATAGCATTGTAGGCAAATTCCCCAGTCAGAGCTGCAGAATTTCCGAAGGAAAAAAGGCTCCAGATCACCCAAGCCGATAATAATCCCAATTGTCCAGCAACCCTATTTTTCTTAGCGCTGGAAAACTCTTGTGCACAGCCTTCTGGAAAACCTTGCTGTGATCTATAGGGAAACGCACAATCTTGATAACCAACCCGAGTGGCTTGGGAAAAGCTCTCAAGGCGTTCTCGACCGTCACACTTTCATGATCTGCCGTGAACCAGTTGGCCAAGTTGAAGACCTTGTCAGACCTGACTATCACTTCTTTGCCAACTCGATTCAGTTCTCTGATGGCTTTGGCAGGATTCGCCACGTGTTCCAGCACATTAAATGCATAGATTCTCTGAAATGCGTTATCTCTGAAAGGAAGACTGCATATGTCGCTGAGGACGAAGTTCGGAATTCTGACTCTCGGCTCTTGAACGTCACAGTTTACGTCACAATTCAGATCGTAGAATGCGTATCTGCTTCCTCCGCACCCGACATTGAGTTTCAGCTGTCGAACACCACCACATAAATATTGCACATTCACCTGCTATATTTAGGCTTTGAAAACGTGACATGTCTCATTTCGAGGAAAATGGATGCCTGCAACTGAGTTAAAGACAAACACACATGTTCGAATATTGATGAAATGTCTTCCCATCTTGTCATTTGCAATACCGTTTGGAATCTTGTACTTTTTATATCCTCAAAGCTTCGAAATGACATGGGAAGGAAGAACATATTATCTGTTCTTCCTTTGGCTGATGCTTCTGGAAACAATATTGAATAATAATGAGCTGCACACACAATTGTCAAAACTAAAGTCAACAAGAACCGCACTCTTCGCTCTATCCTTCACTCTTCCCACAATCTATGTGATTGGCTCCAATTATTTCGGCTGGAACAATATCTTTTTGGAGTTTGCCCAAAGAGCTGGCGTCCCCTTCGCCAATCTCATGCCTCTTGCAATAGAATATTTGTTCTTTACTGTTCTCTTTGTGAACATCGCGATTATGGAGTTCGGAATCGTCAATCTGAAGAACTATTCGATCACCGCAGTTTTCCTTGGAGCCATTGGAGCGATTTATACGATAAACAATATTTACCCCTTCGGGCAGTTCACTCCTTTCCAGATTTTTGTCCCCACCGCGACTATGCTCGCAGCAGGAATCCTCAACCTAATGGGGCTTAAAACGAGCATCAGCTACACGTATACTGCACAAGAGGGTTCTCTGCCGGTTCTCATTGCTCAACCCCTTCACGGAAGCGCGGTTGGCTTCAAGATCGCATGGCCCTGTTCAGGTATTGAAAGTCTCCTGATCTACTCCATCACAATAGCGCTCTTTCTGAAGAGCAGCGCCATCCCGCGAAAAGAAAAGCTTGTTTATTTCATCTTCGGTGCAATAATAACATATCTGATCAACGGGTTGAGAATAGTCACACTCTACATGATTGCATTGAACGGAGGTCAGGTTACAACCTTTCATGACTATTATGGTCAACTGTATTCTGTCAGTTGGATAATGGCTTATCCGCTTGTAATAATGGCCAGCCGCGCGTTGATGACAAGGACGAGGATATCTAAATACGACCTGACACAAGCGTCAAGTGTGTCAGTCCCCCGGAATTCTGGTTGAAAAACGGTCTAGTCGGTCTCCAACTTTTCTGCCAATTTTTGTTTCGCGAGAATCTTAGCATTCTCCGCGGGCATGGTCGCTATGTCCTCGACTTTGAACGGACCATAAGTCTTCATGTCGGAGCCGATTATCGCGGGGACCTCTCTCAGGAAGCGGAGTACGGTCCTCTTGTGTTCAACCTCGATCTTGGTTTTCATTGTTTCTCCCCGAACGACTTCTTTGGCCAACGAATGTACCGCTTCTGACGAAGTCAAGACCTTTGAGCAGATGGCTTTTTCTTCTGATGTCATTGTTTCTTGAACAATGTCCTCGCCTTTGGCCATCTTGGCGACGATTTTGCGGTAGCGAGTCTGAATCAGTCTTTGAACCATTGTTCTTGCGTTTTGCATTTCCTTCTTTAGAAGGGTTGTCTTCAAGGTTCTTTTGTCCAGCATCCGGCCCTCATCTTTGAGTTTCTTCATGTAATCTGCAATTCTAGAGTAAAAGTCAGGGGGAAGCTTCTCAAGTTCTGTTTTTTCCGTTTCAGATTTCCAGGCATGATACAGTTCATCATACATTTACGTTGCTATCTCCGCTCTCTTTTTGCATATCAACAATAAAGCTGCATGCGTCGGCAGTTCCACTTTTTCGTTTCTGAAGGGTCCGAATTGTTCGTTGTTCAGCCTGAATTTGGGTGCGTCTGACACAAGAATTCTTGCAGCTCCTTCTTTAAAGGCTATTGCATTGTTGAAAGGGTCGAAGCCTGCTAGAGACTCACTCGGGATCTGCACTTTCTTGAAACCAGTCTTTCCGTGTAACGTGCCAGGCAACCTGATAAGTCGATGAACGTCTGTGGTTACATCTGTATCCACCTTAGCCGACTGAGATTCTTTCGAACGCTCAACCATTCTTCTGTAGGTTTCCGTTCCGAATCCTTTCGGCAATCCTTGGGGCCTCGAAGCAAACAGATTTCTCAACATTGTGTCTTTGTTCTTGACTATGATTTCAGCAATGTTCTTTTTCAATCCGATTTTTCGTAAGTCCTTGATCTCGCTGTTGAGAATGATGCTGGATATTCCGTGGACTATTCTACCGTGCCAGCCAATGTTCCTCAAATTTGTTGTTCCTGACCCACTATTTCCTAGCGCGTGTAGACCGGCGTCAAGCCCCAAGCCGGTGACATAGTCGGCAATTTCTTTTCGGGCCATCGAGTCGAGGTTCTTGGTGGTCTCGTCTTCGACGTGGACGTGGTAGCCGCGATGACCTGAGAAGAATACGTGAGTATTCTTTTCGGAAAATCCGAAGTCTTTTGAGAGTATGTCCAGCAGTTTTGTTGTTTCGGCTTTGGCAGAATTAAGACATTCTTCACATGGCCATGTTTTTTCCTCGAATTTCTCCCCGCCACATGAAGGACATTTTTGTGGTTGTTCTCCTCTTCCGTTGAATCCACATTTGATACATGTCCATGTGTCATGTATCTTACTGCAAGATGTGGGTATGTGGTCTGCGTCAATGTCGAAGACCAAGTCGGCGCCAATCCAGCCTTTGGAAGCCATGTCGGGAGCGTTGGGTTGTTCATAATATGCGCTTGAATAGTACACGTCTGAGGGTGTCGCCGAACGTAGGAAAGTGTGAAGTTCATTTTTGTTTTGGAAGCTCTTGTGTCTGATCATGATTCGGTCTTTCATCAAGAGAGCTGCGAATTCGCGTTTTTCGAACCCGCTTTTTACGTTGACTTGTTCAAAGCACCGTGTGTAATACTGGTGGAACTGTTCTTGGACAAAGCTGCGGGTTCGGTCTGACATTTCTCTCCATTACACTGGTTTTGTACGGGTATTTTAGTTTCACTATTGGGTTCAACACGGGAAATTGAAGACAGCTTGGCCATGGTTCTGATTTCGTTGGGAGGATGTGGAATACGTTTCTCTTTTGTGTAGGGTATTGAGCTGGTTTGTTTGGCTTTTCTCTGAGAGCATGGGGGTTTGAGAGTATGTTTTGGGATTGAAAACAGCGATGGGCAGCCTACTCCTTTCCCCAAGGTTTCTTGCTGCAGGAGCATCTGTGTCAGATATGTGACAGGTTCTCTTTTCGGTTCCTTGGACGATTTGTGTTAGACTTCGTGCATCTTGCGGTGTTTCGTTCTGGAACTCAGTTTGATTGATTTGGTGAGTCCGAAGTTGGAAGTGAAGAAAAAAACGTTCTCCAGAGCGTACAAGTAGTGCCTGTTGAAGGCCATGAACCCCATGTTTTTCATACGGCGTCCAGATGCGTATACGTTCGTGTCCATGAAAAAATCAACTTCGCCCAAGTCTAGCAGTTTTCTGCCCATGAGTCCGTCGGCGTTAATGTCATCCGTGAGGAAACCGCCCGTCTTCTCAAAATAGTTTTTTCTGACTACGAGGAAATTGGTGCTCGTTGAGAATCTTTTCAGAGGTTTAGGAAGCTTCGCTAGGAGATACCTGGAAAGATCGTAAATCGCATATTCAACTCTTCCTATGAAAGGTGCATCAAAGGGAAGGCCAGGTCCGCTTAACGCGATGAGTTGTGGATATTTCTCGAATTTATCGACTATTTTTCGGAAAACATTTTTTGGAAAGATGATGTCCGCGCAGGTGAATAGTAGTAGGCTGCCTTTGGCGATTTTTGCACCGATGTTCCTCGAAATAAATTCGCCGTATCCTGGCAAGACCACTATCTTTGCGTTGTATGCCTTTGCGATCTTCGATGTGCCGTCTTTGCTTCCGCCATCGATGACTACTGTCTCGAAATCTACTGAAGGCTGTTGACCCAAGGATTCCAAAAACGTCCGTATGTTCCTTTCTTCGTTGAGTGTTGGAACGATTACAGAGATGTTTGGGTTTTTCTCCGCCTGCAATTCTTTCGACCACTTCAGCGATCCTTTTCATGAACACTGTTTTGTCAAATGCTCATGCTCTTTGTGAAGCTCTTGATGCAATCTTGCTACTTAAATCTTCATGAGTCAACAGCATATCTATGTATTCCGCTACTTCCTGTTGCGTTGAGTATGAGAGACCATAAATCTCGTTGCTGACCGAGTGTGTCCATCCATGATCCGCCGGACTTGTGCACGACTGGGGCACATCCCGAAGCCATTGCTTCGACTACTGAAATTCCGAAATGATCTTGGGTCGTTATGTGAAGATATACTTTTGCTTCTTGAGAAGATTAGGATACTACTTTGAAGGAAATATCCCAAGAAACCACGCAACGAGCAGGCCGAATTCGCGGATTATTCAGTCTATTTGAGGCAATTCTAATATTCTGAAGCGGAGACAGTAATGTTTTAAGCTAACCAATGATTCATTTGAGTGCCTGAGCCAAGGGCAAGAGAGAAATTGCCAAGCGTAGGCATGGCTATTGAGATGACGACATAATGAATATTGCGCTTGCACATCTTACTCTGAACTTTCTAGGAGGTGAAGAGAATCTTTGCTTATCTTTTATTGATGCGCTGAAGCGCTGTGGTCATCGGGTTACACTTTTCACTGTGGAGAAAACGGATTGGGACTCAGTGAGACAGTTTTTCGGCAATACTACCCCTCCAGACGAAGAGATCTACGCAACATCATCGGTAATGCATGACAAGTTCCTGAAAGCTTCGACTCTGATGCTTGCTTATACGAATTTTCTCGCGGGATTGATCAGACTGAACCACAACAAGAGATACGATTTGATCATAAACAATTATGGAGACTTGATTAACTCTCTTGCTGATATTACCTACGTTCATTTTCCTTTGAGAGCAACATTGGAGTATTCTCAAACTCCTGCCTTTGTCTCGCCAATGAGGTGGGAAGCGTACTGTCGAGTTTACAACTTGGCCGTTGCTTTGCTGGACAGAGTGAAGCCAGGAGTTCTTTTGACAAATTCGAAATTCACCAAACAAGTGGCGCAGAAGTATCTGAAGCGAGATATGGTGATCTTACATCCACCGGTTAATGTCCGGGCTTTTGCCAGCATCAAGGCAGAGAAAAAGGATTATGTCATCACGGTCTCAAAGTTCACTCCCAAGAGAGCCCTTAATCGTGTTCCCCTGATAGCAAAAAACACGCGAAACGCGAGTTTTCTGATTGCAGGTGCGACCGGCACATATTCGTCGGACACTATTAGCGGTCTCCAGAAGATGATTAAAGATCACGGCGTCTACGACCGTGTGACTCTTTTGCCTAACGTGTCAAGATTGAGATTAATGCGGTTGCTTGCGCAATCAAAGGTCTATTTGCATGTTATGCCAAATGAACACTTCGGCATATCCATTATTGAAGCGATGGCCAGTGGATGCATACCAATAGTCCACAGATCAGGAGGCCCATGGCTTGATACGCTTGAAGAACGACAAGGGAAGACTGGTTTCTCATATGCCACAGTTGAAGAAGCCGCTGAGCTGATTGATCTTCTCATTGGCGATCAAGAGTTGCGAGGAAAGATGGCTGCAGATGCGCAAGAACGAGCATGGGATTACGACAAGTCATCTTTTCAAGACAAGCTGATCACTATAGTGAATAGTCTGACTTTGCCTGATTAGACGGTCAGAGAAAATGACAAACCCATATGATTGGGTCACAAAAAACCACTTGCTGAAGAAGAAACGTGACCTTGAAGAACTGCAAACGGATCTAAGGGTCGCAACGTCTGCCAACTCGTTTTCTTGGATAACGAAAGGAAACATAACAATGGAATTCGCTGGCGGCACTGAGCGAGTTTTGGATGTTGGATGTGGATGGGGAAGAGAACTAGTCAGACTGAAGAATGCCGTCGGAATGGATGTTTCTCTCCCGTTTCTGAAAACTGCAAAAAATTACGTCAAGAATGATGTAGTGTTGACGGACGCTCATCACTTGCCCTTCAGAGAGAGCTCCTTCGACTTCATCGTCATCAGTGAAGTTCTAGAACATGTTGATAGCCCCCCACGGGTGCTGAGAGAACTGAGACGAGTCATGAAGAAAAAAGGCAAGCTGCTGATTCAAACACCTAACAAAGCATTAACCTTCGGTAGGTTGATTTCCTCAGAGAAATGCGGTCATGTTCACGAATTTGAGTTTCAAGAACTCAAGAACATGCTTGAGTCCTTCGGTTTTCTTGTTCTGCGCCGGACAGGTTCAACAATTCCATATATTCCATCCACGAGCAAATTTGGGAGATTGAATGAGAACATTTTGTTTTTCTTTATGTGGCGGCTCGTGAATCGAGCTGTTTCCGTAAAATGGGACATGATAATCCTGAGTGAGCTTGCTGACTCCATGACTCGGGGTCTGAACGAACCCTGATTGCAGCTTTTTTGATTGCGCGCGCCAATAATTGCAATGTGAATACTGAGAAATATGTTGAGGAAATCGGAATATTTGAAAGTCTGATTGACATTCGAGTTGAAGTGACACAATGTTCTTTCTGGCAAACGTATTGCTCCAGAATTCTTTTGCACATGGTTCCAGTCCATTTTTTCGACTTTGATCAATGAGACATCGTATCTTAGCAGGTTTGACGCTTCTATGACGACAAGCAAAGTTTCTCGGCGTCGCCTGGAATGTTGAGGCTATAATGCGCCACAGCGATTTTCATCAAGGTGCTTTCCAACCAGTGACACGAAATCAGCTTTCATGGGCTAACAGTGGTGTTTTCGTATATTTGTGATTTAGGGTTTGCGATGGTAAAGAAGTATTGTTCCGCTATCTCCGGTTGCATTAAGTACGAATTGGGGTTTTGTCTCAAGAAGCGAGATTACGAGCGTTGTTGCGATCGTGTCGGTTTTGTTGTCAAGTAACACATATTCGACTCGGTCGAGCGTCTGGTTGACGAAACTGACGCTTAAATTTCTTGTTCCAGAATTCAAGAACCTGTTTGGGACAACGTAGGCATCGATTCGGTTCGAGACTTGTGGAAATATGTTATCTTGTGTAAGGATCGACGCTTGAGGCGGGATCATGTTAACCATGTCGTTTAACTGTCGTTCATGGACTCCCACGTCGATATGGGTGTAATTTGGGAAAGCCAGATTCACGACCGGACCCAGGGGGCTTGATATGAAAAAAAACACAAGATTGAATATGACGATTTTCTTAATTGAGCCTTTTATGCTTTTCAATCTGGGTGTTTTCAAGAAGTTGCTTCTTAATCCGAATATGCCTGCGGTGAATATGAAAGCCACAAGGTAAGATTCGTATTGGGAACCTGGAGTGTGATGTGCCATCGTTTGTGACAGTAAAGAAAACCCGAACCAAGGGAGAGCAGGTATCAAGGCTGAAGGAGATTTGAACGAAAAGTAGGCCAGTGGACCGAAGAGAAGCGCTAAATACAAGAGTTTGTATTGGCCGTCAAAAATCAAGGCTTGAATGGCATTCCACGGTCTGGTCGCGATAAGCCATGGAATTTGTATGGGGTCACTCGCACCCAAGATCGAAAAGTTAGAAGAACCTAGAAAGTCTCCCGCGGCTACTGGATTGATTGGGAAGAATGTGCTCCTTTGCCAAAGCGTGAACCAATACCATATACCTGCGATTGTAGAAGTACCGATGGCGACGATCAGGACTTTTTTCCCACCTGGTTCCCTATTCCTGATCGTGGCGAGAATTTGTCTTCTATGCTTCCAGAATACATAGACTCCTATGAAGGCTACAATCCATGCAGCGTGTTCTTCGACAAGCAGTGAAAGAAAAAGGAACAGGAAATACTTAGGCCAGTTCTCCTTTGTGATGTAGTACATCGTGAACCCAAAAAAGAGGGGAAGAAAGGCCTGAACGTGGAAGTCGTACCAATTGACAAAATGTACTGACGGGTACATCAGGTACACTGCAGCAAACAACAGACCCACGATTCTTCCGCCAGCGTACTCTTTTGCGAGCTTGTAGATTGGGAAGGCAGCAAGTGCCAGAACGAATGACTGGATAACCAGAAGAGTCTCGGGTGCAGTAACCAGTCGATAGAAGGGCAAAATGAAAAGCAATATCGGACTGAAATGCACGCCGAAGAACGATCCGCTTGGGTTTACAAACAGTTCGCATGTGTTATAGAGGAATCTGTTCGCGTATAGCGTTGTCCAAAAAGACTGAGTGAAAATGCCAAAATCCCATGCGCGAGTCATGAACGAATAGTATCGGAGGATCGTGAGGAGCGAAAAGAAAATTGCGTAGAAAGCTATTGCAGCACAGAGAATGATGTCGCTTCGTTCCACTTTGTGGAACTTCCCGCTTAACCAGGCTTCGCGTTCCTCAAGAGACTTTGAACGGAAGTTGATGTCTAGTTTCACATTGTATACGTCCGTTTTGGCATCTTGCAACCGATCTGATCGTTTGGTGGCAGTTCGAATGGATGAAACGTTCAGAATCACTCGTCTGAATTTTAACTTCCTAGTATTTCTTGTTGAGAGAGAGAATGTAGGAAAGGAAGTCTCTTATTTCGTTGATGCTCAGCTTTGATTTTCCTTTCTTCCTGTTTGCGAACACTATGGGGGCTTCGCTTATCTTGTAACCTCTTGAGTTGGCTTGTCTTATTGTTTCAATCTGTATTTCGTAGGTCTGGCTGTGCAGGTCGTTTATTATTCCTTTCACGAGTCTGGTTGAATAGCAGCGCATTCCACTGGTGTAATCTGATATTTTGGCGTCTATTCTGAGTTTTGTGATTAGGTTCGCGACTTTGCTTATTATCATTCGCCCGACGCTCCATTCTCGTGTGGCTCCGCCTGGGCAATATCTGCTTCCGACGACAAGGTCGCATCCTTCGCGTACGGGCGCTAACAGTTTGGGGATTTCCTTGGGGTTGTGCGAGTAGTCAGCGTCCATCGTGACAATACATTTCGGTGGATGCTTCATTAGGAGGAATGCTTTGAAGCCGTCAGTTATTGCGGTTCCAAGTCCGAGTTTTTTCTCTCGCACGAGAAGCAGAACGTTTCGGTATTTCTTTTGAAGTTTTCTTACGATGTCTGCCGTTCCGTCGGGGCCTTTGTCATCTACCACTAATATCGAGATGTTTAGATCTGATTCTTCCAGCTCGCGGACTAGTTTTTCTATGTTGGCAGCTTCGCAATACGTTGGGAGGATTATTCCGATTTCAGAATTAACGTTGAGATTACCTGTTATTTGCGAAGACTGCATTAATGTTCTTCCTTTTTCAGAGTCACCGTTCAGTTTAGCATGCTTGATATATAAGGTCTACCACGTCTTATTCAGGTTTTTCTGTTTCCTTTTTGACGCGTTTTATGCTTATTCGGTAGTAGGAGAGTGGGTGGCGTATTTTTCTGCATATTTCGTCGGGGTTTGTGCATACTCCGTGCGTTTGTAGGGTGTCGCATTTGGGCGGGATGTATCTTGTTCTCGAACCTGTTTCGCCTGCGATGTGTTCTACCTGGTATTTTGTCATTTTTTCGTTGAAGTCTGAGATGTTTTTGAAGAGTTCGATGACGCTTTCAGGTGGCATCCCAATGTTTATGAGGAATGAAGTTAGTGCGAATCTGCCTATGTGTGAGAGGTGACGTCCGGAGGAAAATGCAAAGTAGAGGGCGCTGATGCAGGGCGGAAAGGCTTCTTGCACCATGACTTTCGGGATTTCTTCAAATTCTGATTTGCCTATTTTTTCAGCTGAGAGTTTGTTGATTCTTTCCGCGATGTCCCGCATGTTCTTCGGGAAAGCGGGGATTTCTTTTGCTTCCAACCTTTTTTCTATGTGCCTGCGAACCTCCTCGCTCAGCAACCGTGAAGTCTCATTTTTAGTTAGGAGAATGGTTCCTTTGGAGAGAGCGCGGTTGATGAGTTTCCATTTTTTGTCACGGAGATGCGTGGCGTTTCTCAAGTAGTCTACGAAGCCTACGGTGAATTCGAACCCTGGGAAGTCCGGTTCACTGAGTTTTATGGTCCATTCGAAGTTTCTTGCGAATTCAAGGATTCGCTGGCGGTTTTCTTCCCTGAGGTCTTCGTAAGTTCTTTTTGCTTCGGCAAGGGCGTATCTTTTTTTGATGAAATTGTTTTTTGTGGCAATCGTCAGCATGATGGCTACTGGAAAAGACAATATTTCGATATCTTCGTTGCGTGTCTTTCGGTCGACTATGGTGTACAGAATGGCTTCTATTACTCTTTCTTCTGCGCGTTCCAGGATTCTTGCGAATTCCGGTTTTTCGAGGTCTTCTACCTTTAGGTCTAGATTTTTTACGTACTCTGTGTTTTCTTTGAGAAAAGGGTACTTTGACAGGTCGCTTTTGGTGAACCTTGGAGATAACATTGGAGTTTCGGTTTTCATGCTATTCTGTTTCTATTCTTGGTGCGAGAAAGAAGCTCAGTTTTCCTTCCTTTGGTTGATGGAAGTCTAGTTTGATGGGCATGTCTGATGAGAATTCGAGCGTTGCGATGTCGGAGGTTGCTGACGCCGCCTTTATTATTTCTGTTAGGTAGCTCAGGCTGAATGTTGCTTTTTGTGGTTCTTTGGCTTCCAAGTCGAGGAGGGCGTTGCTTCCTTTCTGAAGGGTTATTGTTGCGCCCATTAGGTCGCCGCTTGCGTTGAAGACGATTTTTTCGGGGTCTGCTTCGATTTTCACGTGGTCACTGACAAGTTGTGCATCT
>Ga0315274_10012758_pt1 | contig 11976 bp, 12 predicted proteins | sample YL17G02_20_MG_FD_203700 | JGI IMG/M metagenome (GOLD analysis project Ga0315274, IMG submission 203700) | Sediment microbial communities from Yellowstone Lake, YNP, Wyoming, USA - YL17G02_20 | ecosystem: Environmental > Aquatic > Freshwater > Lake > Sediment | place: USA: Wyoming | collected... | reverse complement strand
CCATCCATACGAAGTAGAAGCCGTTCTCGTTGTACTCTGGGTTGTAGCGGGGCTGGTCGCTGATCGCCTTCTCCCGGTCCCGGAGCCAGTCATCCCCCTCCTTGTACTCCATGACCCTCTCGCAATAGGGGAGGTCCAGGTGGGCATATGGCCCGGAGATATCGGAGTCGTACAGGCCGGCCGTCTTGACCTTGCCCTCGTCCACCAGTGAGAGGAGCTCGCATAGCAACCTGAGCCTGTGCCTGGCCCGGCTGGCACCCCGCCTGATCCGGGCGATGTCCTTGTCATTCCCGCCCCTCTCGGCCTTGATCTCGTCCTCGGCCGCCTGGGCCGCCTTGCGCTGAAGCCTCAGGACGGCGGCCTTGGCATCATGAGTGCTAATCTCGTCCATCACCTCGATGGCGACCCGGCCGTCCGGTTGCAACCAGATGCCCTCGTGCGCCAACTCCCTCTCCAGCATCCATCTATAGCTCCTGTCCCGCCTGGGCTCCACCAAGGGGTCGACCGGCGGGGCCTGGGGCACGGCCTGGATATCGACGACCATCGTTCCTTGGCCTCTCGGGGAGAGGACGATGCCCAGCTCGTTGACCTCATCGGGGTCATCCAGGACCGACTGGAAGGCGACGCAGGCCCTCCGCGCGACCGAGAGGGAATGCTCGTTGAACCCCCCGGAGACGCCGACTGGCTCCCATCCGCCTCCCGAGCGGCCCATGAGGCAGGTCGTGCCTGGCCTTCCCTTGCCGAACTCGACGATCCCCGACATGGCCTGGGCGACCAGCTTCTCGTCAGCGGCCATCCTCAGGGCCCTGGACGAGTTGACGTTGCGACAACCCGCGTTCTCCAACGCCTTGACCGCCAGCAGGGCCGCCTGCTTGTCCATCGGCTGGCGGAACCAGACGGATTGGGGCAAGGGGACTTGTCGGGCCATGAAGGCCGAACCGGCCGACGGGTCCATTACCAGGCACGTGGCGACCCTCTTGTGGTCCAGGTCTATGTTCTTCCAATCGGCGATTGCCAGCTTGCCGCCCTTCTCGGACAGCTTCTGGGCTACTGGCCAATATCGGGACCATCGGGCGATCTCGTCGATTATCAGGGCGGCCTTGCCGGGCAGTTCGCGCTCCTCGCTCCTGACGATCCGCTTTATCTTGCCTCCCAGGCAATCCAGGACGAGGACGGCGAAGCCCTCGGCGCAGTTCCCAACGGCCGTGACGACGTTGTCCGACCGGACGGAGGGGGAGTTGACCTTCTTGGAGCCCTCGTAGAAGTCGTCGGGGAGGCCATCGCAGAGATACTTGTCCTTCAGCAGGCCCGCTTTGCTGAGGATTAGGCAGCCCTTGACGGAGAGCCCGCCTATCGCCAGGACCTCCTTGTCGGCCCGCTTGGCGAGGGCGACGCAGGCGTCGACGTCCCCGCCGTCGTCCAGGAAGACGATGCCCTTGTAGCCGGCGACGCTGCCATCCTCCTCGAGCAGCTTGTCGGCCTTGATCTTGGACTCCTCGCCATCATTGCAGAGGTCTATGGAATACCCCTGGCCGCGAAGGAACTCGGAGATGGCGAAGGACGCCTCCCGGGATTCCTCGGCGGACGCGATGATTAGGACTTTTTCCAGGGGCTCCACGTTTCGTCCTCTAGTCGGATTCTATTAGCAAGCCGCCATCGGAGTCCTGGGCGACTATCCTGTAATTTCCTACGATTACTTCTTCTACTTCCCCATATTCCGCGGCGTTCTCCGGTCTGGTTGTTACCCAAGTCAGATTTTCAGCCTTGATGCTTTTTGGATCAATGCCCTCTTCGACCGTTATATCTTGATTGCCCAGTTCTTCTCTCTCGAATCTTATGACGTCCTCGGCGGTCAACCCCCTGGGCATGTCGCTGCCAGGCCCGCCACGATAGAAAACGGCAGCAGCGGTCTTATGATAGTTGCCTTTCCTCGGAAATCTATGATACCAGCGCATCGGGTTTCGCCCTTGGTAGCAAGCCCCTCTCGATGGCCCGCTTCTTGGCCTCCGCCAGCGGCTCGATCTGGTCCGCGGACCGCAACCCGGAATAATATTTTCCAACCGACCCATCCTCGAACCTGGCGATCACGGTCGGATCCCCGCCTTGCGGGCAGAAGTACAGGTCGTAGCGGCCATGGCGGCCAAGGAACATGTTCCCCAGGCAGGTCTCGGCGAACCTGGGCGTCTCCTTGGCGGCGGCTTCTTTCTTGATGGGGATCATCGAAAGGACTTGCTTGTTGACTATGTAGCTGACGCCCCCGGAGTTGACGACGACGTGATCGCCCAATATCTGCCTGACCTTGCCCTGGAGCCGGTTGCCGCTGCCGCCGTCCCACGAGACGACTTTGTTAACCGTCAACCTGCTAGGCATCTTCAATCTCCAGCTCGTACTTGCCCAGCAACCCGGACAGGCCAGCCAGGGACAGCATCCAGCGGACCCAGTCGACCTCCTCGTCCTCGCCCGACGCCTTGCCCGCGTAGCGACGGCCATCCCGTCCATCCACGATGACGATCCTGGGGCCATCCTGGCTGACGGAGAACCGAGAGGCCCTCTCCACCATCGAGGGGCTCCCTAGGGACAACAGCCAGGAGTCCAGCGAGATCTTCGGCAGCAGGCGGACCAGCCCGGTACCGTCCGACCTGCCGACCGACAGCAGGGAGTCGGCGGCCTCGCCCAGGACGAAGCAGCGGGATCCTTCCCTCTGGCCGTCGGCCAGCTCGACCGAGAGCCTCCGGCCCATCCTCTTGGCCATGGCCGGGATGATCCTTCGTTCCGCCGGCCACAGGGTCATAAAGGCGTCGCCCTCGGAGGGCGGATGAGGGGAGAGCGGGATGCCCTTCTTGACTCCCGTCCTTGACAACGACAAATCAGAGAGGTCGTCGTAATGACAACCCTCCCTCCGGCCAAGGAATAGCACGTCGCCCCCGGCCAGGGACAAGCCGTCGTCGACCAGCATGTCCAAGGCCGTCAGGGAGCCAGGTTGGTCCTTGGGGATTATCTCCGGGAACAATGGCCCGGACTCGGAGAGCAGGCGGATGCCGAGGTCATCGTTCTTGGCCATCCCCATCTCGGCGGCCAGGATGGCCTTCTGGGCCGTCAGGCTGCCGAGGGGGACATAGGCCCAAGTGGTTGATCCGCAAATTCGAATGACATCGGGCATGGGTCTCCGCTTTCTTAGAATTCCTCTTCGCCGGTCCCTTTGTCGTCCGTATCCTCGAAGAGGTCCATGAACCGGCTCGTCCCCGCCTTGACATCCTGTGCCTCCGATTTGGGTAGGGGCAGGGATGGGGGCTTGACGACCTTGGCCGCTGGCTTGGCCGCCATCTTGGGCTTGCCGATGTTGTCCTTTGGGACTATGACATGGGAGGGCCTGAACAGCGTGTCCTCTTCCTTGTCGCCTCCCTCGAGGGGATCGCTGGCCCGATGGATGGGCTTGGGTCCCTCCTTGGGCTTGGCGGCGAAGGCCTTGTCGTCCATGACGCTCTTCTCGTCCGGCATGACGTCCTTGCTGCCCAGCTCCTCGATGACGACGGGCGGGGCCTTCTTGATGATGGCGCCCGGCTCCGGCTCCGGGGTGGCCGCGTCGACGAGCAGGCCCCAGGCCATGGCGTTCCGGACCTCCTTGTTGTTCATCTTGGAGAGCGGGATCAGGATGGACTTGCCCGGGTCTACGTAGTCCTTGACGCAGTCGAAGGCCAGCCTGGCGTTGTGGGCGTTCCTGAGCTTCTTCCTCGGCTCCTCGCCGACCTTCGGCTCCTCCGGTGGCAGGACGGGGGGGTCCCCGACCAGCCCGATCAACCCCATCTTGATCGCCCCCTGGACCTCGCCCAGGTTCCAGTAGCGATCATCAATCTGTATCTTGGTCCTGTCCTTGTTCAGCGTCGCCTTCGCGCAGTCCAGCGTGACGCTCCTCCCGTCCTTCACCAGCAGCTCAAGTAGCATGCTTTTTTTCCTTCCTTTCAATTGCGGCTCCAGGAATCAACCTTTGCGCCCGCATGGCTTGATCGAAGTCAGTGGCCATGATCGTCAGCAACGTCCCGTTCACCTGAACTTGAATCCCTTGCCCCTGGAGGTCCTCTGCCTTGTCTCCCGGGTTTTCTCCTTCCCGACACCTGTACGTGACCAGGTAGAACTCGTTGGGGACTGGGCCCTTGTCCAGCTTGTCGTTTATCATCTGGCTCTTGGCCTTGGGATCGAAGTCCCCGTCCGTCGCCGTCCCCCTAGTGCTCTTCTCCTTGTCGGAGTCGTCGTTGATGTGCTGGTCGCCCGACCCGGGGAGGTTGTTCCTCCAGCGGCCCCCGAACTGCGGGGCCCAGTCCATGGTCGGCCCAGTCCAGTTGGCCTGCTCGCCGGGGCTGACCTCGACCCACCCATCGCCCCTGCCATGGACGGCCTGCCTCTTGAGCCTCTCCCGCCTCAGGTTGAACACGATGCTCCCATCTGAATTATACACAGGAACCTTACGGATGGACTTCCTGCGCCCAATTGGCCTCTTCATGAGTCTTCTTCTTGGCAGCGGGTTTCTCTTCCCAAGAAATGGCCTTGCTTATCTCCGGAGTCATCCCACCCTTGGCTTTGAAGGATCCCATGAAGTAGTCATGCAGGCCGGCATTGGCGCTGTCGAAATAGGGATGTCCAGCCGGGGCGAACCGGAGCAAGTAGGCCATGTCCCGCTGGGACATCTCGTCAATCTTGGCCTTCTCCGCGTCAATCTCCTGCGGCGTCAAGGGCTTCATCTCGGTCTTCGTCTTAAGGAGCTCGGAGCCGAACGGCAGCGACTCGTCTAGCGTTGGCGACGGATCAAGCGGGGAGCCGGACTCGAATGGCAAGGACGCGATGTCTCCGGCCATCTTGATGCCGAGCAACTGGTTCTTCTGGGCCTTGAACTCGGCTATCCTCTTCTGCTCCTCGGCGGTCAGGACCCGCTTCTCCTCCTGGGATGCTAGGAGGATGCCCTCGACCTGGGCGTCCAGGGAGCGGACCTTTGGGAACCGGTCCCATCCGCCTGGCCGGCTGCCCTTGTACGCCAGGTAGTCGGAGCAGGCGCCGGCGACCTTGGAGAGCCTCTCGTCGCGCATGTTGAACGCCTTCTTGGGATGATCCAGGGTCAACTGCGAGCCGGGGTCCTTGTCCAATATCCTCTTCTTCTTGTCATCCTGGGCCTTCTTGCTGGCCGCCTCGTACCGCCTCCGCTTGGCCTCGTCGCTGTTCTCGCCCATCTCCTCCGGCAGGGCGTTGATGGGGCGCTTCTCGCCCGTCCGGCGATAAGCCTCCTCGTTGCGATGGGGGTAGGGCTCCTTGGAGGACTTGTCCAGCCTCGCCTCCGTCGTGCCCTGGAGTCCGGCGTTGGTGGCGTTGACCGGCTTATGCTCCCTGAGGTTCTTCTCGATGAGCTGCTGGGGGACGTCCTTGTCGTCCTTGCGGTTCCCCCGGTCATCGACCCCCAGGACCCCCTCCGTAGTCCGATCGAAGGGTACCTGGTCCTTGTCCTTCCGGTCCTTCTCGAGGGTCTTGTCGGTCACCATCGGGGCGTCCTTCTTGGCCAGCTTGAACAGGCCCTCGGCGAAGTTGTTCGTGATCTTGGATATCCGCATCGCGTCTTCTCCTAAAATGCCTATGTATCCTTAGGGGGTTTTCATCCTGGTTCCTGCCTGCCCGATGGCGACCAGGGCGCTCCTTGGCGCGTCCTCGGAGGAGGACGCGAACCTGACCAGGCTCCTACCAGGGAGATGGGCCTCTAACATGCCGCTTACCCCGGAGACCACGGTCCCGTCCGGCAGCATGAATGTCTCCCGCCGGGGCTTCTCGTTCAACATCCGCATGCGCTTGACGGACTCGTTCTCGTCGTCGATCCGTACCTTGGAGTCGGTCAATACTTGCCCGGCCTGGCCTCCTCGGCCCATCGACTCGAGGGAGTCCATCAGGAAGCGCATCGGGTAGAACATGTCGCCCCCCTGGCCCCTCTTGGCCCGCTGGGCGCAGAGCCTTAGCAGGACGAGCATCGCCTGGTGGTCCCTCATCATGGCGAGGGACTTGGCCAGCGGCAAGGGGGCGTCGGGGGCGGACAGGACGAAGGACGCCTCGGGGATGGGCTTCCCGTCCATCCCCACCCGGTTGGCCCTCATGTAGGCGACAGCGAGCCTCCGGCCGCCCAGGAAGGCGACCCTGCCCGGGGCGGCCCGCAACGCCTCCCATGCCAGGCGAGGGGCGTCCCTTGACCCGGACCTGAGCAGGGCGATGGCCAGGAGCGCCTCGGCCCACCCGGACGACCTTCCCGGCGCGGGTCGGGCTACCTCCAGGATCGCCTCCTCGACCTTGTTTCCTTCCAGCATCAGGGCGATGGCCAGGAGCCGCAAGGGGTACAGGCTGCCCGACGCCTTGAGGGACTCGGCGAGCAACTGCCGGTCATCGGGGGAGCCGGCCAGGGCACCCATCATCTTCCTGAGCAACATCTTCTCGAGGGCCATGACCTTGCCCGAGTTCGCCCTCTCCAGCAGCGAGTGGATGAATGACCTGACGTGCTGCTCCCTCGGGTCCAGGGCGTCCAGGAACGAGTCGTTGAGGATCAGCCCTTGCTCGGTCTCCTGGAGGCACATCTCCGGGGCCGAGCTGATGATGTCGCCCCTTTGCTGGGAGGACACGAGATGGGACAACATGAGCCGGTCCAAGCCCGAGGACTGGGAGTAGGCCTCCATCAGCGCGGCGTCGTCGGCCTCGTACAACTTGATGAACCCGCGCAGCCTGTCCAGCGCCGGGCTCCTGGGCAGCCTCTCGGCCTCCATGGGGGAGAGCTTGTGCTTGTCATAGAACTGGGGGAACCGGCACATGATCAGGACCAGCCTGTCGGCGGCCAGGGACCTGGAGTCAGGACAGGTTATCTCGTCGGGCGGCGGTTCCGACGAGGGGCATGGCCCCGCCTGCTGGCTCGTGGCGGTCAGGAGCAGGGACGGGACGTCGAAGGACTCCTCGATGTCCTGGACGGGCAACAACCTCGGGGAGGCGCTCGATTCCTGGTCCAACGCCTCCTGGGCCGCCGCGGAGGAGGCCGGCATGGATGACCTCCTCTCCTGGATGTCGATGCCCTCCATGGACAGGGCGGACGTCAGGCGCTGGACGCATGGCCCCATGACCTTGCCCAGCGCGACCCGGAATTCATGGACCATCCCAGGCTCCTCGATCCCATGAACCCCCTCCCGGAGCAACATCGCCGTGGAGACGTTGCTGGCCGCTACCATCAGGGGCGTCAGATCGAACTTGCCAGTCCTTAGCGCCTTGGCAACCACCGAGCGGGACAGCTCCCCGGCGTCGTCCAGACCCCTGGAGACCAGGAATTCCCTGGCCGCCTTGAGGGTCGCTAAAGGCAGGTCCTCCTGGACCCGCAAGGCCTCCCTGGCCACGGGGCCGATCCTGGGGACCGCCTCGTCGCCGGACCCCATGCTCAGGGCATAGGCCAGGCCGTCCTCCTTGAGGTATTGCTGCCATCCCTTCAGTAACCTCCCGACGAGGCTTCCCCAAAGGCGATATGATCCCTTCTCTCTGACCAGGAAGGTCATCTGCTCGGCCGCCGTCTTGGTCATCTCCTGGCTGGAGGCCATGGGCGATCCCTGTGGCTTCTTCTTGGGAGGGGCGAAGGGCGGGACGTAGCGGGCGCGCATGGACGGGTTCTTGGCCTCCTCCTTGGCTTTGGGGGCCACGCTCGCGGCGCCCCTGGTGACCGCCCGGTAGTAGTCCTTGTCGTAGGCCCTGACGTACTCCCAATACTTGTCGTCGCCCATTATGTCGTCGGGGGACTTGCCGGTCAGGGAGACCAGCTTCCCGATCCTCTCCGCGTCCTGCCTGATGTTCTGCTCCCGGTTTTGGTTCTTCCGCTCGTGCATGATCTTGGCGGGAAACAACTCGGGAGGGACCTTTTTTCTTCGTGCTCGAGCGAGGTTGAACATCATCGTCTCCCCCCCTGCAAGGCTCCCCCCATGAAGGGCAACTGCGGCATACGAGGCGAGGATTGGGGTATGTAGGCCAGCGCCGACCTGGGAAGCCCCTGGTTGACGTGGTAGTGCAGGGCCTGATAGCTGGCCCCGGCCAGCGCGTCGCAACAGTCGTCCGATGGATACTCGCTCTTGGTATCGAACATCCTGGCGAACCCCCTGCCTACGATCTTGTACAATACGTTCTTCATTTCTCCTACAAGCAACTCGTCGGGATACAGGACCATATCCCCCTGGTTGACGAGGGTCTTGAGCTCGCCATAGGCATCGATGATGTATCCCGTGTTGAAGGGCGTCTCGAAGGCGTTGAGGCCGTACTTCTTGAGGTTGGAGATCGTTTGCGCGCTCTGCCACGCGTCGAATGTCACGGAGGCGACGCGGAAGCCCCTGCGGGGCAGCTCCCTGATGTACTTCTCGACGGCGCTTATGTCCACGGGGCCGGCCTCGCTTGGCCTCCAGGCCTTGATTATGTCGACGACTACCTGCCTCTTGACTTCCCGGATGTTGTTGGTCAGGGTGACAACGTGGACCACGCAAAGGGCATAGTTATGGGAGGTCGTGGCCGGGTCCAGATGGACGAAGTAGGAATAGCGGGGGTCGCCCTTCCTGGCCTCTTGCAGCTTGAAGTCGACGCACTCGTCTATCTTGCGGGAGTCGAAGAACTTGGCCCCTGACTCGCCGGAGAACCTGGCCGCCCATGACCCAAGGAAGTCCAGCGGGTCCTTGTGCTTGTGCTGCTTCTCCAGGACGTCCTTGGTGAAGTCCTTGCCCGGGTTGATCCTCCAGGTGGGGAACTGGACGGCGAGGATGTCGTCGTTGAGGTGCTCGATGGTCCCGTCATCCCGCTTCCTCTGCTCCTGGGACAGGCAGAACAGCTTCCAGAACATGCCCTCCTTGCCCTTGGGGTCCGAGAGGATGATGATCTTGCCATCCGAGCCGAACTGCTGGGTCGACGGGTTGAGCGCGTTGTAGACCTCGTCGCCGGAGTTCCTCCCGCTGCTGTTGAGGAAGTGCGCGAACTCGTCGAACAGGATGACGATCGAGGCCTTTCCCCGGATGGACGCCGAGTTGCTGTGGCCGGAGATGAGCTGGACCGAGCCCTCTATCGGCAGGTCTATGCCCTTGTTCTTGCGGGCCTCGATCTCCTTCTTGTCGGCCTCGGTCAGGAGCCTGATCTCGCCCTTGCGGGCGCTGGGGCCGATCTTGTCCATGAAGTAACTGGAGCGGGCGATGCGCGACTCGATCTCGATGAACAGCGGGTCATAGGCCTGGTCCTGGCTGGTGGCGACGTTGACGATGGCGATGGGCTTGTCCGGGGGCATGTCGTAGTACTTCTGGGGGTTGCCCTCCGGGCACTCGAGGAGCTTGTACGCCTCGTAGGCCGCAATGATGGATACCAGGAAGGTCTTGGAGGAGCGGCGCCCCATCACCAGGAGCAGCGTCTTGAACGGGGCGAACCTCCGGTACTTGTCGATGATCTGGAGGAAGCCGCCCTTGTCCTGGTCGTAGTCGAGGTCCTCCTCCCTGCCTATCTTCTTGAGGACCTCTATCTCGTCCTCGGTCAGCTCCGCGTGCTCGTTGCCCGGCGTCCCCCGGTAGAACATCTTCAGGAGTATCTTCTGCAAGGGCCACAGCCTTATGGGCGGGGACTGGCCGTCGAAGTTCAAATAGTCCTTGTGCTCGCAGAAGGTAATGACGTCGACGACCCTGCGCTCCTTGGCCCCGCCCATCTCGACCAGGGCCTCGTCTATCAAGGAAAGGTCAACGCCGCTATTCATTATGGATTCCTGAAGTCGCCTTGGAATGGCGTCATGGCCCGCGCCGACCAGAAGGATGGCTGATGGCTATACCTTATGGGCCACCGGATGCAGCCGTTCTCGTCCAGCTCGATGACGTACGGGACGAACCTGTAATCAGCCCGATAGGTCGGGATGTCATCCTCGTCCTCGGCCCTCGGGGGAGGAACGGGGATGGGCATGGGCAAGTTGGTTATGATTGGCATGGCATCTCCCCCATGTCTATTCGGAGAAAATGATCCCCATGCCTTCAGGGGGAGTACCGGTTCATCAGGAACAGGCACTGCTTCAGGGCGAAGCTCCAATGCCTAGGGTCCTTGTGACACAAGGACTTGTACTTGTTGATGGACAGGACGCCGTACCTGGGGACCAGGGCATTGGGACGGGAGACGACGCTGGCCCGCAGGCGGGCCAGGTCAAGCGTCTCCTCGACCAGTTGCTTGATGGTCGCCTCCCCGGAGTTGGCGATGTTGAAGGTCCCCCTGGCGTCCAGCCCTACGAGGTCCATCACGGCGTCGACCAGGTCATTGACGAAGGTCGGCGAGCACCTGGCGTCGGGGATGCCGATATCCTGGCCCTGCTCCGCCGCCGTAATCCAGTCCAAGAGGGCGTTCTTGTTCTCCCAGTGGAACAGCCATCCTGGCCTTATCAACAGGTGGTTGGGGATTATCCTCCTGACGGCCATCTCCCCGTCCCACTTGGAGCGCCCGTACGCGCTCAGGGGCCTGGGGATGGACTTCTCGGTATAGGGGGTCTTCCGCTTGCCATCGAATACCTGGTAGGTCGAGAGGTGGACCAGCTTGGCGCCCACCCTGTCGCACTCCTGGGCGAGGACCTCCGGCCCCCTGGCGTTTGTCAGGAACGCCCCTTGCCTGGCGTGCTCGCACGTCCAGGGGTCGCTGAGGGCCGAGCAGTTGATGACGACAGTCGGCCGGATGAAGTCCAGCAACGGCCCGACCTGGGCCGGGGACAGGATGTCGGCCCGGGCGTGGTCGAACGAGAATATCCTGAAGTCCGGGACCCGCTCGGAGAGCCTCTTGTGGAAGGCGTTGCCCAGCAACCCACCGACACCGAAAATCGTGTAAACTGGGAACTTCATCCCGTCATCATTGTATGATGTGTCTATGGCGAGCATAAGGATGTGTTTCGGGATTAGGGTTCCGATAGAGATATGGGCCAAGGCGGTAGGCATCCGCTATGGGGATGTCAGGTCCAAGAAGTGCGAGTTCTGTAACACCACCGGGCAGGAGGGCAACTTCTGCTCGAACTGCGGTAACGACCTGAGGCGCAACCCGGTTGACGTCGGCCCGAGGGAGGTCATCGAACTGACCCATCGCCTGGGCAAGGCCCCGCCCAGGTCAATCTCCCTCGTCGCCGATGGCCAGGACATGTGCGTTTGCCAGGTCCTGGCCGAGGGCCTTGATCGGGCCGAGTTCGACAAGCCCATGGAGCACTTCGCCTGGAAGGGCATAGCCAACGAGATCGGAGCCTACGTCGCCGCGCAGGGACTATCCACGTCGCCGGCCAGGCTCTTCGCCATCGCGGAATAGGAATAGGAGACATCGAATGTTCAAGTATTTGATCATCGACCCGGAGCGCAACCACCTCTTGTGCGACGTATCGCTCGTGGGCAAGGGGGAGATGGTGGAGATATTCGAGCTGGACCGGGAGACGCCCCCGCAGACCACGGGGAGGCTCATGATCAAGGCCGGGGAGCCAAACCTCTTCGAGGTCTGCCAGTCCTTCGATGGCCATGACGCCCTCGGCCGCCAGTATCGAGTGGGGCCGCGCTGCATACTCAAGATCCTGTCCCGGAGCCTGAGCGGCATCCGCAGGCGCAAGTTCTCCTCGGACGAGAAGCAAATCGTCATGGAGAACCAGAAGGAGCGGTTCCTGGCCAGGGCCAAGACGGGATCGGTCAGGCTTAAACGCATCCGGGAACATGGCCCGGTCCAGAAGTCATCATGCAAGAAGAACAAGAATTAGTTGCCCAGGCCAACATCCTCGTCCTGGGACGCGAGCCTTTCCCTCGTGATGCTCGCCGCCGCCCTGAGCAGGACCCTGTTCCGCATTATCTCCTCGTCGATCTCCGCCCTGCGTGACCTTCTCCGTCGCCTGAAGGCGACGGCTTCTCAAGCGACCCTGGGGGAGCAAGAGGCGGGACTGCCCTCATGCCAGAACCCTGGGTTGGACTC
>Ga0315274_10012757_pt1 | contig 11977 bp, 8 predicted proteins | sample YL17G02_20_MG_FD_203700 | JGI IMG/M metagenome (GOLD analysis project Ga0315274, IMG submission 203700) | Sediment microbial communities from Yellowstone Lake, YNP, Wyoming, USA - YL17G02_20 | ecosystem: Environmental > Aquatic > Freshwater > Lake > Sediment | place: USA: Wyoming | collected... | reverse complement strand
CGGGGGGGGGGGAAGGGGGAGGAACCTGCCCTCTTAGCCGCCAATCCTTCGCCCGACCGGGGCAAGCCCGGCCCGGGGCGTTCCATGGGCGTCCTCGCCGTAGCAGAGGCAAGATGCGCCCTCTCCATCTCTCCATCTCCATTCTTTCTTTCCCCTTTACTCCTCCGCCCGGCAACGGTATTCTGAGGTTAGAGGTTGGGCGCGGGATGAGACGCTTGCCGCCGCGGCCCAAAGTATGCCCAAGGAGGAATCCCCGCGATGACCGAGGTATCCGTCTCGGAATTCCGTAAGCGCCTGAATAAGGAGGTGGACCGTTGCGTCGATAGCCACGACGTGTTGAAGGTATTGCGGCGCAAAGGACAGGATTTCGTCGTGCTGAGCGCGTCGGATTGGGCCGCGATCGAGGAAACCCTGCGGCTCAACCAGGTCCCGGGTCTTGTCGAAAGCATCCACGCCGCCCATGCCGAGCCGCTCGACAAAGGGACCCCGCTGGAGAAACTCGACTGGTGACCTGGCAAGTCGTTCTTTCCTCGCATGCGGTTAAGGACGCGCGAAAGCTGAAGGCCGCCGGACTAAAGCCCCAGGCGGAGCGTCTGCTGTGTCTTCTCGAGAAAAGCCCTTTCGCCACCCATCCTCCTTTCGAGAAACTCGTCGGCAATCTGAGCGGCTTCCTCTGCCGTCGCATTAACATCCAGCATCGCCTGGTTTATTCGGTTGACCGCTCCAATCGGATCGTTCATGTGCTTCGAATGTGGTCGCACTATGAGTGAGGCAGTCCCGTCTTCGAGCTCCGTCCCGTTCCCTTTCTTTTCGTGACTGTTTTACCCTTTGCTCCTGAGGGCAGATGGACGCTCCTGCAACGCGAGCGCTCGTTTCTCTTCCGGACGGTTTTTCTGTTTCCGGCATTCTCGAATCGCTTGTGTCAAGGTTTTCCGGGCCTCGGGGCGTCCGCCGTAATCCGCGGTTTGTCTTCTCCCCCGGAATATCGTTGACTCCGGCTCCGAAACGGAACCATAGTGATTGCGCTTGAAAGGAGGCGCGAGATGCCCAGCATCACCATCAAGTCGATTCCCGAGCCGCTGTACCAGCGGTTGAAGCATTCCGCGCGAACCAACCGCCGGAGCCTGAACAGCGAGGCGCTGATCTGTCTGGAAGGCGCTTTTTTCCCCAGGCGTATTGATCCCGACGCGTTCCTCGCGCGGGTGGACGCCGTCCTGAAGGGGTGCAAGTTGACCCCGCTAACGGACGAGTTGATCCGCCGCGCCAAGAACGAGGGTCGGCCATGATCATCGCGGACACGAACCTGGTCGCCCATGCCCTCATCCCCGGCCCGGGCAGGGAAGAGGCGAGGGCCGTTCTCCGCAAGGACGCGGAATGGGCGGCGCCCCTCCTTTGGCGCAGCGAATTGCGCAACGTGCTTGCCCTCTACGTCCGCCGGAAGGAGATGACGCTCGACGCCGCCACGCTTGTGATGCGCGAAGCGGAATCGTTGATGCGCGGCCGCGAGTATCAGGTCCCATCCGCCGACGTGTTGTCTCTCGCCGCCGCGTCGGGTTGCTCGGCCTACGACTGCGAGTTCGTTGCTCTGGCTCGGGATCTGGGCGTTCCCCTCGTCACGTCTGACCGCGCCATTCTCCGGGCGTTTCCCCGCCTCGCGCGATCCTTGCGCGAGTTTGCCGGAAAGTGATCCGGCGCCCCGTTTCCCCCCTCTCGGCAAGACGCTGAGGCGCGAAGGCTCAGGGGCGAACCACGCAGACTCCGAACCGCCGAGAAATGGGCGAATCCGTCGTCGCCTCCGTTCGTTGCGTCTCCGCTCCTTCGCCGTATGAAAATCCGGATTCATATCCAATCGCTTCGCCTTCAACAGCATCGCCCTCAGGAATCATATCGAGGAATCAACGTTTTCCCATTTCCGCGATCCTCTCCGCGCAACATCGGGCCGCCTTGAAGTCGCCCTTCCCCCGCCTCTTTAGGCGAGTCAGACCCTCCTGCAACGCGAGCGCTCGTTTCTCTTCCGGACGGTTCTTCTGTTTCCGGCACTCTCGAATCGCTTTTCTCAAGACTCCGCGGGCTTCGTTATCTTCGCCGCTTAGGGCATGCGCCTGAGCCTTCAAACGAAGCAGCCTCGGAAACTCGGATGTATATCCCTTTCTCCTCAATACTTGTTCGGCTCCTTCGACCTTGTTGAGCAATCTCCCCCGCTCGGTCGCGGCGGAGAGACCGCCGGCCTCGATCTCAATCTCCACGAGATCCAGGGAGAAGAGCCGCTCCTGGTCGCCAATGGCCTTGGCCGTCACGCGCGCTTCGCGAAGAACGTCCAGCGCCTTGTCGCTCTCTTTCAACCCGACGTGCGCGAGCGCCAGGTTTTCGAGGGCGATGGCCTGGCTTCGGCGGTCGCCGATCTCGCGGGCGAGATCGAGGGCGCGGGCGTTGCGGTCGAGGGCGCGGCGCCACTTCCCCTGGTTGAGGGCCAAACTGCCCAGGTTGGTGAGGCTGGCGGCCTGAACTTGGATATAGTTCACCTCTTTGGCCACCGCCAACGCCTCCTCGTAGTGGCGCCGCGCCGGCGTGTAGCGTCCCAGGTTCTCCTCGATGATGCCGACGTTCATGACGACGAGGGCCCACCCAAAGCGGTTGCGAAGATGCTTGCACTTCTTCCGGCTCACTCGGAAATTCTCGAGGGCCGCTTCGAAGCGCCCGTCTTTCCAATCCAGGAGCGCCAGGTTGTTGCGCGCCGCCGCTTCCAGAACGGCCCACTTGCCGGCTTGGCCGGCCTCGAGGGTCTGGCGGAACAGCCTTCGGGCCGCCTTGAAGTCGCCCTTCCCCCAAGCGCACGTGCCCAGACCGTTGAGGATAACGGGAAGAAGCGAGGGGCCTTCCGGCAGCCGTCGCGCGGCGATTCGCGATCTCTGGAGTTCCTTTCCGGCCAGGGCGTAATCGGACGTTTGGATGCGAGTCAGGCCGATCTCCGTTCGAAATCTCACGCGGCAGAAGGGATCGCGTCTCAATCCGGGCACGGCCATTCCCTCCTGGAAAGAGGCGAGCGCGTCGTCCATTTTCCCCATGAAGCGCAGAAGGCGGCCCTTGGCGCACAGGAGATCGGCGGCCCTTTGGAGCTCCTCATCGCCGGGGACCTTCAGGAGGGACCTCAACTCGGCGTCGAAGTGAGCCACGGCTTCCGCCGTCGCCGCCTCGGCGGCTTGTTTGTCCCCCGAAAGGCGCCGCTGTTGCACCGTCGCTTTCACAAGCGTCATCAACCTTTCGCGCAGTCGAGTGCGAGCCATGCGAAGTTGACTTCTGACTGTGTTCTCCGGCAGACCGGTCAGCCGGCTCGTCTCGCGCAGCGAGTGACCTTCCAGGTAATGGAGCCGGGTCACTTCGCGTTGTCGGGCGGGCAACCGGCTGACGGCCCGCGAGACTCGCTGCTGGATCTCCCTTTTCTGGGCCGTCTCGGAAGGCCCCGGCTCCTCCGACGCGATTTCCTCCGCGGCATCGAGTGGGACCATGAGGGACCGGCGGCCTCTCCGGATCGTGATCGAATGCTTGCGAACGATCTGGCGAAACCACGCGGGGAACGCCGCCGGTTCGCGGAGACTCAGCAGATCGCAGTAGGCGCCGATAAAGGCCTCTTGCTTGGCGTCCTCGGCCAACTCGAAGTCGCCGAGGAGCGAGTAGGCGTAGGCGAACGCCATATTCTGGAATCGCCGATAGATGGCGTCGTACGCCTCGGCGTCGCCGAGCTGGGCCCGAATTACCAGGTCTTCTACTGTTTCCGCTTGGCTCACGTCCGGCTCGCGTCGAAGGTTTTCGTCAAGACCTCGGAACGAGATGGGTTGAGACCGTTCTTCGCAAGGCGTCGAATCCGCCCGCGGTGCGGGCGTTTCAGGACACGCTCAGCGAGGGAGCTTGCCTCAGACCCGGATTGTAGCAGACCGCCGGCCTGCCTGTAATGCCGGATCTCGCCGCGATCTCCTTATTCCCTCGCCCGACTTGTTTGCCTCCGGCGCCTCCCGCTTGGCGCTCCGGCCGGACAGGGCCTGCCTCCTGACAATAAAGCCGCTTCGGGAGCGCGAATGGTGAAAGAAAAATCGCCGACTTTTTCCCGGAGGGGGAGCGACTCCCTAGATGGTTCATCTTATTGGAGTTGTGGGACTATGGTGGGACATGGGGGGCCGGAAAACCTCGTTTTTTCGCGCGCTTCCCGAGCAACGGGCTCCTCTCGTGCCAGAGCCAGGAATCTCTGGCCTCTCCAGGCTGAGGCGCCCCCCTTGCATCTGATTGCTCCAATGCACCGGTTCCCGGAAAGCGCTCCGTCGCCGGCCTCCCAGTGGGCGGTCCCTTCGACCACGCTTTCAAGCAGCCCTCCGCGCTGACCCGGCAAACGCCGCGGGAGACGGCTCCGAACTCCGAGAGGGTCTGACGAAGAACAAAGCCCGGCAGGCAGTAGTTGGCAGGGCGCGCGTTGGATTCCCTTCTCATACGAGAGGGGCGTTTGGGCGCTCGCGAAACGGCTTTCCTCGGCATCCGGGCTTCAGGGTTCAGAGTCCGGGATTCGCGATTCAGGGCTCAGAGTCTGAGGTCCAGGGCCCCCCGCCAAGGGTCCTGGGCCCCGCGATTCGGCATCGGGATGTAATGGGGTTTGGGGCGATCCGTATTCGCGGAGAATGAGTTCCTTGAGTTTCCGGGCGGCTTGTTTGCGGACGGCGAGGCTCTCGTTGTGGAGAGCGCGTTCGAGTCGGGCTATCTCGGGGGGAATCCCAGGCGGAAGGGGCGGCTCGGCGTCGGGCGGCGCAGGCGCTTCGTCTTGGACGGGCTTGTCGGGGCCGCGCGGCGGCTTGGGGGAGAGTGCTGTAAACAGGTTGTCCAGGCGGCTTTCGGGGAGGCCCTCTCCGGCGACCACGGCTTCGGGCGGCGCGGTCTCCCTGGCGGGAGGGACATCAATGGCAAAATCCTCCGGGGCAAAGACCTCTTCGATGATCTCCTCTCTCGGGGAGTCCGCGAAGCGAAAGGGGACCATCTGAGAAGGCGCTTGTTTCAATCTGTCCAGAGGGAGGACTATGGCGAAATCCTCAGGCTCGAAGACTTCTACCTCGAGAGATCCCGACCGGGGGGGAGGGGGTTGAGGCGCAGGGGGAGTCGCGGGGAGCCCCTGCTCGCCTTCGCTTTCCTCGAAATCGAGGTCCCCAACATCGGTGTCGAGTCGCTCGAGATCGAGATCCCCAAGGTTGATGTTGAGGTTATCAAGATTGACGCCGAGGGCCTCGATTTCAAGCAGTTCTTCCTCGATCTCCTCGTCCCCGAGCGGAGCGGCGCCGGCGGGCGCGAGTTCGGGGGTTCTCTTCGGGGCCGGGGTCGTTGGCGACATGGGGGGGCGGAGTATATCTGGCTCGGTGAACTTGTAGGCTGCATACTCTGGAAGGGTTGGATCAGGCCGTTCCAGCGCTGGAAGGAGCAGTTTCTCAAGTTCACCGGCCAGAATCTCGTCAAGGGCCGCCAGGTCCGGTCCCGAGGAAGACGCAGTCGCGGGGGCGGCGGCTTGGCCAGGAGCCAGCGTCGAGCCGAACTCCGCCATTTCCTGCAAAGTCAGGCCACAGAGGGGGCATGAGGAATCCCCCGCATCGAGTTTCATGGAACACTGGGGACACTTCTCGAACGTTGGTCGAGCCACGTGCAGTTTGTTCTCCCGTCGGTTGCGGACCCCATTGAGCAACGCTCATTCCACCGTCGGCCTGCGCGAGCCTCACCGGCGATGCTTCGACAGACGGTCCCCTGCTTCTGAGAAAGCGCTCAACCCGAAGTCCCGGAAACTGCCGCCCTGACTTCCCCGTTTTCCTGTTAGTCTTCCCTGCGTCCGTCCTCCCGAGTGGCTTTACTCAAAGAAAGCGTACTCAACCTGTCCGCATTGGTGTTTCTTCGTCTCCCCGGTTTTGTGGCCGACGGGCATAGCGCCGCTGAGGCGCTTAGCAAACTTCGGGTCGTCGGCGTGTTGGAAAACCTGGTTGATCGTGACGATTGTGAGGCCGCCTTCCTCGCTCTTAACGGCAAACCCTTTGAGCGTGCAAGAGCAGCCGTCGTCTGGACGAAAGATCGATGAAGGATGGAGGAGGACGTCGAGAAACCCCTTCTTTTCCTGCTCGAACCGCGCATTCCCGTCCTTATCCACCGTGCACCACTTTCTTTCATTGTCTGTCAGGAATCTCACGTTTAAGCGCATCACTTACCTCCCCACGGAGTTCGGTCGATGACAAGTCGCCCGTGTCCCATAGTGCCGCCGCCCTTCACTGATAACAACAAGTAAGTCCAATCGGACCGAGCGGTAGGGTTGCCACACTCTAATCTTCTACGCGATCAAATGCCATGTTTACCGAAACCTGTCAAGTATTATTTTGGAAACATTCCTGCCATCGAGGCGCGACTCGACTCGAGTAACGGCTTGCTCCCGGTAGCGCTCGGCATGCCACAGGCCGCCGGATTACGGTCCGACTGGACAGGAGCTGCCTCCCGACAATAAAGCCGTTTCGGGAGCGCGAATGGTGAAAGAAAAATCGCCGACTTTTTCTCGGAGGGGGAGCGCCTCCGTAGATGGTTCATCTTATTAGGGTTGCCAGATGGCGTAGGGAACGCGGGGGGCGGGAATCGTCGCTGTTGTGCGCGCTTCTTGAGTGCAGGCGGGCGCTCGGTGTTGAAAGGGGATCCCTGTCAAGTTCGGCAAGAGATCGGCTCAGGGAAGGTAAGAAAGCGCGCGAAGAGGGAGGTAGGCAAGACGCTCGGAGGGTTGTGGCCTGCGGGAGACTCGTTTGCTAACGAGCCTGGTCCCCCCGAGTTGTTCCTCTGAGAGGCGCCAACAGAAAGAAAGAGACACGGGCGTCGCGCCCATGTCTCATGGGCAAGGCGCCCATGCCACCTCCGCATTGTCTCTTTCTGTTAGCCTCTTAGAACCCCGGCTCGATCACCATCGTCTTGGCGCGTTCTTGGAGGGTCGTGACGCCGGGGATGCCTCGGGGGGCCTGGCCTTGGGGGAGTTTGGGTTGGAGGGCGACGCGCACGTCGAGTTCGTCCATGAAACTGTTCTCGTCCTTGGTGTTGTCCTCCTCGTCATGGTCGTCGTAGATGTCCTGCTCGAAGCCGACGCTGAAGAGAAGGAGGGCGTCGTGGAGATCGCGTTCGAAGGCCAAGCGGAGCTCGCGCAGGCTCGAGGCGCGCGAGTCCCACTCGCCTTCGACCTGGGCGCCCCACTTCGGTCCGACGCGGCCGCCGAGAACGCCCGTTACTTCGAACCGGTTGTCGTTCTCGGTGAAGCGGTCGCGGTGGGGGTCGCCGATGTCCTGATCGAGTTCCTCGCGGAAACTGGCCGTCCATTGGGTCCACCACAATTGCGAGGGGGACTTGTAGCCCACCGACGTGCGCCATCCCATGGAGGAGTCGATAAAGGCGAGCGGATCGCTCGGGTGATAGATCTGGCGATCGGAGAGGTCGACGCCGGAGCTGACGCTCAGGGTCTGGGCGGCGTTCATCCACTCGGCCCAGACGCCGTACTGGCTGAGGAGCTCGAGGGGGTAGGCCTCGCCGCCGCCGATGAAGTTATGAAAGGCGCGCAGACCGAGGGTCAGGCGGGGCCGCGCAAGGATGTAGCGCAGGATGGCCTCAATGTTGTGCTCGCGCAGACGGAAATTGTAAAGGTCGCTGCGGGCGAAACGATTGCCCATCTCCGCGTACCAGTCCCCAAGATGGTGTTCGGTCGTGGCGCGATAGCGGTAGGTCAGTTCGCCGGTCAGGGCGTCGGTGAGCCGGGCGTTGAGGCGCACAAGGGCGTCGCCGTAAACGAACCCGTCCGAAACGTCTCGCTCCCGGTTGAACTCCTCGTCTCCGATCAGGAAGGTGTGGGGATCGATGAACTCGAGTCCCCCTTCGGAATTGTGGGGGATATGGTTGTGGAGGCCCATGGCGGCCAGATCGTCGAACAGTCGATCGTCGTAGTACTCGTAGTCGTTGGTCTCGCGCATGGCGACGCCGGCGCCCGCCCCGAGCTTCGTTAGGAGCGTGAAACGCTGGCTCAGCCGCCAACGCCACATCAGGGCGTTGTACCAGTCGGCGCCGCGGACGTAAGCGTCATCGTCCTGATCGACGGTGTTGAGCCCCTTGTCGAGGTTGTTGAACAGGTTGAGGTCGGTGTGATAGTAGAGCGGCAGATTCCAAAGGCGGAGCCAAGCCGTTTCGAGGGTGACCTGGGGCGCGCGGACGGCGGCGCGTCCCCAGCGTCGCGCCGAGATGCCTTCGTCCTCGCGTTCGCTGATGATCAGTTCCGGCTGCTCGTCGAGATCACGGGCGTAGTCGTCGAGGTGGGAGAAGTTGGTTACGCGGTCGCGGCCGATGCGGTCCTTGACTTCAAACAGGACGCGGGCGACGAACTGTTCGCGCGCCCAGGTCAGAGCGGTGCGGGCGCGGCGCTCGATCACGCGTTTGCGCTCCACGTCGCGAAAGAGATCGAGGACTTCGTCGTAGAGTTCCGGGTCGCTCAGCCAATCGACGTTCAGGAGCCAGTCGACGTTGTCGGCGACCTGGGACTTGTGCTTGACCAGGGCCTGATAGCGCCCCATCTCGTCATCGTCGTCGTAGCGCTTCGCGCGCACCGTGCCCGGAACGACGACGACCGCGTCCGTCGCCGTGCGGCTGCGGTCGTAGACCGTGTACTCGGTCTCGTGGTCGACCTCGCGGTCGCTGTCTGTCAGGCCGTAGAGTTCGATCTCGCCGTGGTGTCGGTCGTAATCGAGCGAATACTTGTAGGTTAGACCGCCGCCGAACCCCTTTTTCGTGAGGTAGTCGGCGAAGAGAGTCAAATGGCCGCGCGATTTCGTCACCATGACGTCGTCGTCAGTCAGAGAGGGCTCTTGGGTGGTGTGGTGGTACACGTAACCGACGCGCGCCCACGCTCCGACTTTCGACTTGTAGCCGAGGCGAACAAACCACGGCGAGCCCTCGCGAAGAGATTTCGAGTAAACGGGCAGGTAGAGGAGGGGCATCTTGTGAAGATAGAACGTGGCGCCTTTGAGAAAGAGGCGATCCTTCTGGTAGAGGAGGATCTCACGGGCGCGAATCCGGTAATGGGGAACCGAGAAGTCGCATCCCGTGACGGTCGCGCGGCGAAAGAGACTCTCGTCCGCGCCGAGACGCTCGAAACTGGGGTCCGCCGCGGTTTCCTTTGGGTTGTATCGGAAAAAGAGGGGCCCGTAATGGCCCCGGGCCTGGAAAGCGACGCCTTCCTCGTCTCGGAAGCTGTAGCGGAGCCGCTCGGCCTGGATGTCGCTTCCTTTCCCGGTCAGTTCGACGTTGCCGACCGCCGTGACCTCCTCGCGGGGCACGTCCAGACTCAAGGTGTCCGCTTCGAGAATCAGACCCTTGTAGTAAACGCGGGTCCGCTTGTTGGCGTAAATGAGGTTGGCATCCTCGTCGTAGTCGAGATAGCCCTTTTCGGTGACGACGAGGAGACGATCCTCATCGGCCTTGCCTCCGGCGGGCGGCTCGAAAACGATTCTCTTCTGACCGGCCGCGCCCTCCCCTTCCGGCGGCGAGCCCGTCGCCCCCGTCTCGAGGGTCTTGCGCTCCTGCGGAGCAAGAGCCGCCCCAACGCCCGTCTCGCCGGCCTGAGCGACGGCGAGGGTCGGCGCCAGGGCCAAAGCCGCCAGGGCGGCGATGAGGACCGGGGAAAGGCTTGCGCCCGGGGAGGAGCGGGCGGACGGAGTCCGTGCGAGGGTTCGGATCATTGCGTTTCTGGGTCTGTCCCGCCCTTAGGCGTGTGCGCTGGCGCGGGCCGCCTCCTCACCTATGAACGGTTCGATGTAACATGAACGCTCCCAGTATTGTCAACAAAACATTCGGCAAAAAAACGACAAAAGGGCCCGCTCCCGCCCCCTGCCGCGTCAGCCCGGAACCGTAGTGCATGATGCCGTAATACACCAGCAGCAGCAGGAACGCGATGGTGATGCCGACTGACTTGCCTGAGGGACGGACGTAGACGGCCAGCGGAACGCCGATCAGGGCAAAGGCAAAACAGGCCAAGGAGATGGACATCCGCTGGAATGCCTCGGCCCGCAGGAGATAGGCTCTTTTGTGAAGCCGCTTATTACCGTTCTCATCCGCCTTGGCCCGGGCCAGATACGCGGCAACCTCGTTGCGGATCTCGCTGAAGGTCATCGTCTCCGGCTTGCGCTTCTCTCCGAGGGGGCCGCCGTCGTCCGAATCCGGACTCATCTGCAGGGTCCCTTGCTTGAAAGGGATGATGCCGTAGCGTGGGTCGTCCCGCCCCCCCATCACATGGGCCGTTCCGTTGGCGAGTCTCAGGACGGCCCTACGTTTGGCCGAATCGCAAAGGATTTCGCCCGAAGAGGCGAAAAACAGGGTCTTCCTGGGGGCGGCTTGCGTCCCCAGTTCCTCCTTCCCCCCTTCTACCAGAAGTTTTCTGCCGTCCCGCGGCGACTCCTCGCCGGTCCATAGCAGAATCGTGTTGGGGTCCTCGGCGAATAGTTTGCCCGCGCCCCGGTTCCAAATGTCCCGGATCTCGGTTTCGGTTCGCGCGATGGATGAGACCCGAACAGCCGCGATGTCTCCTTGCCAAGAGCCTCCCGCCCTGTCTTCTCCCGGCGAACCGCCGATCCCGATGCGGTCCAGGCGATGGACCGCAGGCCCCTGCAAGGACGCGAGCGCCCTGTCGCCGTCCAGGAATGCTTGCCAAGCGTTCGGAGAGGCCCCCACAACGGCGATGTAGTGCCACTCCCCATCATTGATGGAACGGTCGGCCGCCGACGTCGCCGGCAGGACGCGTCCGTTCGCACCGGGAGCGAACAGCAGCCGACCCTCCGTGTCCATGCCCAGATGAACCCGGGGCGCCGCCTCGTTCCCGTCTTCCCCCGTCAGGCTGACAGCCGTGATCGATGAGCCGGAAGCGCTTGTGCGCATCCAGAACTCCACCGTGCAGGCGTCCATTCCTTCGCAATCCAGTCTTCTCTCTTCGACATCCTCGTCCCCGAGGAAATGGCGGGCTTGGTCGCGCCAGTCCCCCGCCTTGACCGTTCCTGCTTCGGAGCGCTGTTTGGTTTCCGGATCCTTTGCTTCTTGCTCTTTCTGCTTTCTCTCCTTGCCTTTCTCGCTCTTTTTTCCGTCCCCTTGGAGATCGTCAAACCCGCCTTCGACGCAGAGATAGACCCCCTCGAGAGCGCCGGTTTGCGGATCTTTCTTGTCGAAATGGAGGACGATATCCACGCCTTGGGAGCTCATGTCCCAGAATCGCCCGGGCTCCATGGACGCGATCAGGTCGAATTTCAGTTGGTCGAGGAGAAGAAAGCTGCGCGTCAGCATTTGGGGGCCGAAATAGAGACTGTTGCAAAGCACGACCAATGATGCGAGGAAGCCGCCGACGACAATCGGGGTGAAAACGGGAAAGAGGTTGATCCCGTGGGTTCGGAAGGCCTTGATCTCGTTGTCGGCCGCCATGCGGCCGATTCCGAGAAGGACGCCGGTCAGAATGGCCATTGGAATCGTTAGCGTCAAAAGCGTGGGAAGGCCGTAGCAGATGAAACGGGTGAGGACTGGGAGAGTGATGGCGCCGGTCAATTCGTCGGCCTGGGTGAACAGCATGCGCACGAGCAACACGAAGGTCAGCGCTCCAAGCGCCAACAGCGTTGGAGACACGACCTCGCGGAGAACGTAACGTTGGAGGATCTTCAGCAAGTCGACTTCCCATCGCGCCCGGAAGGCGCGAGCCCTCGGGCTCGGGCCGAAGGAGAACTTGACGGGCCAGACTCGGGCGAGGCCTTGTCCAGACGCCTTGAATCCCTCGCCAAGGGCATAGTTCGATGCGCGCGTGATGTCAAGTTTTTTCCCAGGGAATGTGGCGCAAGAGCGGCTCTCGAGCTGCCTCATAATAAAAGCTACCGAAGGAGGGGGGGAGGAAGAGAGGGGGGTGTCGGGGGGAGAGGCGGTT
>Ga0315274_10012756_pt1 | contig 11977 bp, 10 predicted proteins | sample YL17G02_20_MG_FD_203700 | JGI IMG/M metagenome (GOLD analysis project Ga0315274, IMG submission 203700) | Sediment microbial communities from Yellowstone Lake, YNP, Wyoming, USA - YL17G02_20 | ecosystem: Environmental > Aquatic > Freshwater > Lake > Sediment | place: USA: Wyoming | collected... | reverse complement strand
CAAGTGCGCCGGACGTTCAAGTTGAGCAAGCCGCCCCACCGGATCGAGTGTTTCGACATATCGACCCTTCAAGGAAGCCGGGCCGTGGGTTCGATGGTCACGTTCGAAGGGGGCCTGCCGAACAAGGCCCGCTACCGCCGTTTCGCCATCCGAACCGTCGAAGGCCAGGATGATTTCGCGATGCTGCGCGAGATCCTGATGCGCCGATTCAAGCGTGGCATCGAGGAGAACGATCTGCCTGACCTCGTGGTGATCGATGGCGGCAAGGGACAGCTCGGCGTGGCGCGGGCCGCGTTCGAGGACTTGGGCATTGACGATCTGCCCGCGCTTGGAATGGCGAAGTCGCGGCCGGCGCGTTTCTCGCGAAGCCGCGCCTTAGCGGAAGGCGGAGAGCATTCCCCGGAACGCTTCTTCATCCCTGGCCGTGCGAACCCGATCATCCCTCCACAGCATGGTCCCGTGGTACAATTCATGGCGCGGCTGCGCGACGAGGCGCATCGTTTCGCCATAGCCTATCACCGAAAGAAGCGCCGCGAGGCCACCCTCCGGACGTCGCTCACGGAGATTCCCGGCGTGGGTCCGGCGCGCGCGAGAACGCTTTTGACGCGCCTCGGGTCTCTTGCGAGAATACGCGGAAGCTCCGTCGAGGATATCGCGGCGCTGCCGGGTTTCAACGAGGCCCTGGCAAGAGCCGTCCTGAAACACCTCGAGGAAAAGGGCGCTAACACGGAGGGAGTACCTGAAGAATGATACTGACGGTCGTGGTCGCGGTTCTCATCGTTATCTTCCTGATCTTCGCGGCGTTCATCGCTTGGGCGTTTGTGGCGTCCAGATACAACGCGCCGGTCACGGCCGATGAAGTGCACATGGTCATGACCTCCGACCTTTGGCGCATCCGCCTTTGCCGGCACACGGCGAAGAAAGGCCCAGGGCATCCCGTGTTCATGTGTCACGGGTTCATGTCCAATCAATGGAACTTCGCGATACCCCCGGGAGAGTGCATGGCTGACCTCCTCGCGGAGCAGGGCTACGACTGCTGGCTTATCGATCTGCGCGGCGCACGGAGTTCAATCCCGCCATTTGGACGGAGCGTGAACGAGCCAACTGTGGACGACTACCTGCTCAAGGACATCCCCGCGGCGATCGAATACATCCGTAAGATCACGGGCTTCGACAAGGTCCATTGGGTCGGGCATTCCATGGGCGGCATGCTGCTCTACGCATACGACGCGGCGTTTGGACCGAAGCATCTGGCCAGCAGCACAACGCTCGGCTCGCCGATCGGATTCGAGGGTGTCGAGTTCCACCGTCCGGGTTTCCTGTTGGTCTTGCGTCGCGTATCGCGTCATCTTTTCCGCGCCGTTCAGCGGATCCTCATCGGGATCCTCGTCAAGTTCCACCCGGAGGTCCAGTTCATACCGATCAACTGGAAAAACATGAACCGCAAGATAGACACGCGCGCCCTGTTCGGCACCCTTGAGGCGCCGCCCGTGGCCGTGGCTGAAGCACTCGCCTCGGCCGCCGAGACGGGCAAGTGGCGCGTGAAAAACGACACGGTGGAAGTGTTCGACCACCTGAGAAACCTGCGCGTACCGCTCTTCGCGATCTTCGGTGCAGGCGATCCGTTTGTGCCTTTCAAGACGATACAAGGGCTCTTCGACGGGATCCCGATCAAAGACAAGAAACTCCTCATCCTCTCAAAGGAAAACGGGCACGCAGCGGATTACAGCCACGTGGATCTGGCCATGGGCTCCGAGATCGGCGCCGAGGTCGTGCCGCCGATCATCGAATGGTTCCAGGCGCATCTTATCGGCCCGCGCTCCGATTCAAGCGAGGACGAGAAGGAATCCCCGGCACGGGCCAAGCCCAAGAAACCTGCCGCAAGGAAGCGCGCGGCAAAGCAACGCAACCGGATCTCGTAGGTCCGAGATGATTTTGGACCTACATAAAGTCTCAGAACATCTCCTTGATCGCCTCGCGCGTGATCCGCACCCAATCGCGGACGCGCGTGGGGTCGTCTTGCACGGTCTCAACGTCCTTCAGCGTGATGTCCGTGCGGCACTCACGGCACGCGGCCAGATCGCGACGCAGGATGCGCCGGATGCGCTCGGGGTCAAACCCGTAGCCCACCATGTCAGAGGGACTGGGCCGGTAACTCAGGATGTAGTCCTGGCCGATAGCCTCAGCGCATTTCGCGACGTTGGCCATGGGCGATACCGCGATCCGACGTAGGTTGGGGATTCGTCTCAACAACGGTATCTTGAGCGTAAGGTCCTCGCAGCATCCGTAAGCGGCAAGCCCGAACTGCTCGATAATGGGCCGCTGGTATTGCAGCATGAACTCATCGAACAGGTCCGGCCCGACGAGCGTCGTCTCCTGCGACGCGCAGAACCACCAGAGCTTGTCGCGCGTCACGCTGCGTCCATCGGGGGCCGGATCGTCCAGTTCCTCCGCATAGGGCATCGCCTGGTTTTCGTGCGCCGCGAGCGACCAGTCTCCGGCCTTTTCCGCTTCCTCATGGACCCGCAGAATGCCGTCGCGCATGAACGCCAGCACGCCGTGCAGCCATTCGGGCCGCTCGAGCATGTCGATCATGATCTGATCGAGTCCGCGCAACTGAGCGAGCTGCGTCGAAATGTCCGCATTCCACGCGCGGTAAACCGGTGCGCGGCTCACAACGATCTGGATCGCACCGCCAAGAGCGTCATCGAGCATCCCGGCCCGGCGTTGTGTCTCAGCCTCGTCAATCCGGTGGTGCGGCGGCACGAGCTCGTGAGCGTCTTCGGGGCGGACAATCGGAGGGTTCATGCGCCTCGATCCGCGCGGATCGGTTCCGGCGATCCATCGCGTCGGCAGGCCCCACACGCCCTCCGGCGGCGTGATGCAGCTCGCGTCCAGCGTCACCCACGGCTCGAAGATCGAATCATCCTTCAGGGAATCCCAGAACAGCGCGTGACGGAAGAGGTCCTCGTATGTTCGCAGGAGAGGCTGTTCGCAGGTGCATTTCGATTCCGGCATTTCCGGCCACGCGAACGCGCGGACGTAGATCAGGGGGCGCGTCCGCTTCAAGCTGTTGTGCCGCCGCCACAGGTCGCGCCGCTCGCGCTGAGCGTCCGCATGGCAGATATCGAGATACCTGCACGCCAAGTCTCGCAGGATCGCTCGGTCCTTCGGATTGATCACGCGTCGCCACCCGTACCACGATGTTCGCGAAGTCTCAGGAACAAGATGGTAGTGCCCTCACCCGGTGATTCTCAAGCCTCCCTTCGTACCACCCGAAAGGCCGGGACAGGGCTGCAACCTCTTCTCCGGTCATGATAAGTGGGGACAACCTGTTTTGCGAAGAGTAGATCGCGTTGGTTGTTGCGCCGTTGGATCACATCATGGCCCGCCCAGGGCGCCACGATTCTCACCCCTCGAACCATGCACGGACTCTGCCACGCCTCACATCCAAATGCAACAAATGGTTGCTGGGCGAGGCTGCCGATCTCACCACCACAACCACGCCGCACACTGCGGCTCCCGCCTCTGCCCGTCCGACATGTCCAACCCGTCCAACCTGTCCGAATTGTGAGGCCCCCTCCCTGCCTCCGCCAAGACACGAACACCGCGCGCTCACCGTCTCTCATGGCGTGCTGGATGTCGATCTGCTCGGCAGTGTGCCGCCCCCGAGCGTGACAAGCGAAACGCAAGCATTGTGCGCGCCTATCCCCAGCACCGGTACACCATGAACCAGATAGGCGACTTCCTCGGCTTGCATTGCACCAGCGTGAGCAACATTATACACAGCGCCGAACGAAGAACCTTATAACTCAAGACGGCCTATTAGGACCCGTTTTCCACCAGAAGCTTTTTCAGCCGACGTTGCAGTATCGCCGCGGTAGCTATTGCCTTTCTCCCCTCGACGGCATGTTCCCAGAAGCGCCAGACTCGATAGCCCATTCGCCGGAGTCTTCGCGCATTGGAGCTGTCCCGGCCAATGGTTCGCGCAATTTTCGGGGCCCAGTACGCACCGTTGGACTTTGGGATGTGCCCATGGATCGGGCATCCATGGTAGAAGCAACCGTCCAGGAAGATCGCCAAGCCAAGAGAGGGAATAAACAAGTCGGGCTTGCCTGGGATGTCCCTAACATTTCTGACGATGCGCCGTCGTCCGCCGAGGATTGCGCGTACCATTTGATAGAGGCGGTTTTCGGGCTTTGTGCCGGAAGACCGGATTCGTGCCATGATTTGGCTGCGTTTTGTGGGGTCAAATACGTCGGCCATTGCGACAAGAGCGCAATAAAGCGCTACTCACAACCCTCCGGCCCTGCCAGACATTCTCCGGCATGTGTGGGGAATTTCCTGATCAGCCAGCGCATTACTTCCAATTGCTCATGTGTGGGTGCGCGGCGAATCTGCACCAGCAACTTCATGGCGCTGGGCCGGTCCGAAGTGATATTCGATGCTCCTTCATTGCACACTGAACAAATCGCGCGGAGGTTGCTTGGGTCGTCGGTGCCACCTTGCGACTTGTCGGTGATGTGTCCAATGTGCAGCCGTGTCCTTCGCGCAGGGTCATACGGATGCGGCTCCCCGGCGACGGCGCCGCACATTTGGCACGTGAATCCGTTCCGGTCCAAAACAGAAGCGCGCGCTTCCTTGGAGATTGTGCGTGCAAAGGCGGGCAAGGGCTTCAGATCCTCGAGCATGTACTGGCCGGGCTTCAGGTCACTTCTGTCATTGTGCGTAACAATATTCATGCCTTCCTCGTTACGCAATTCTCGAATGCGCCGCGCCCATTCACTCACATTGGCGACAGATCTCAGCATTTCTGAATCCAAGACTTCGCCCACGTGCTCAATGAGATATGCCCGCAACGTGTCTCTGGAACCGGCTTTCTTCTTCCGCATCTACAGCTCGCTTTTTGAGGGCCTCTGCTATAGATCTGCCTACTGCTTCCGCAACCGGAGGTGGAAACGCATTTCCGATCTGCCGGTAGACCGCCGTCTTTGTCCCTGCGAATACCCAATCTTCCGGAAACCCTTGGAGCAAAGCAGTCATCTTGACTGTGAGGCGGGGCATTCCGACAAAAGCGTTTGCGGGGGGCTTGTCGGCGAGGCCGAGTCCGTCTACCCCAAGTTGCGCCCACGCCTGCCTCGCCCGGGTCGGCCCCAAGTCCGGGCCTCCATGTTTTCGGGAGCCGCCAACCAGTGTAGGCGCAATTCCATTTGCCTTCTTTCGCCACTCCTCGGCCATTGCCCATCCTTGGCTACTCATCTCAGGGAAAAGAACCTTGCCAACTGAGAGTGGTTTTGTTCTTGATGGAGGTGGCCACTCGAATAGATGGGAGATTCCACGTTTAAGAGCCACGAAGATGGCACGGGGCCGCGACTGAGGCACCCCAAAATCGCTAGCATTAAGAAGCCGCCACGATCCCCGGTAGCCCATTGCCTCAAACGAACCGCGTATTCTTGAGCGGTATGTCTCGAACTTGGGGTCAAGCAAACCTCTAACATTCTCAATCATCACCGCAGCGGGATCACATTCCCTGACCAGGCGTAACATCTCTGGGAAGAGATCGCGGTCATCTAGGGCGCCCAGTTGTTTTCCCGCGACGGAGAAGGGCGGACACGGCACTCCCCCGGCAAGAAGGTCGATACCCCTGTAACGGGCGGCATCAAAGAATCTCACATCGCCTTCGATGACGTTCCAGAGGGGACGATTGATCCGAAGCGTCTTGCATGCCGGTTCATCAACCTCAATCAAGGCCACATGCTGGAACCCGGCCCTCTCAAGCCCTAGGGCCTGGCCTCCGGCTCCGGCGCACATCTCGATTGATGTGAGCGTATGGGGTGATACCTTGACCATGTGTCCACACCCGCTGTCAAGTACTCAGCTTAAGCCTGGTAGTAGGATACACGCTACATCCTGAAATGGCAAGATGGCCTTTGCTGATACGGGCGGCCATGGAGGACTCCATTTCCAACCATTTCGACCATTTTGATGACTCATGGGGGACCCTCTCAAATGCGCTTTGAGGGTCTTGTCAGGCGCACGGAAACCGTCTTGCGTAGCTTCGCGGACTTGTAAGCGGCGACGGTGACCTCGACCGCCCGGAGACCGTCCACGCCGGTGACGTTGGGCTCGCGGCGTTCATCCACGGCGTCGACGAAGTCCTTGATGAGCCCCAAGTCTGGATTGCCGCCCCAGTAGGCCCATTCGGCCCGGAGCGCGTCGTCGTTATAGACGTTTATCTTCTGGTTGAACGCGTCGACGCGTATCACGCCCTTCTCGGCAACGATCTCGAGCGTGACGTCGCCCCAGGTCGGGAAGCTCTTTGCGCGGTTCCAACTGGCGATGTGCGATACCTGGAGGCCTCCTTCCATCTCCATGTGCAGGCTGCCGAGGTCATCCGTGTCGATGCCGTGGCGGAGCAGCGTGCCGTTCTCGCAGTACACCTTGGTGAACTCCTTGCCGGTCATCCAACGTAGAACGTCAGCGACGTGCACCGTGTGGTCCATCGTTGCGCCGCCGCCCGCGAGGGCTTTCTTCGCGAACCATCCGCCGGGAAACTGGCCGTTGTTCGTGCAGGCCACCGCGTAGACTTCGCCGTACTCGCCGGAGACGAGCGCGTTCCTCGCGGCGATCAGCGGCGGCGAGTACCGGCACGGAAAGGCGGTGCCGAGGCCGACCTTGGCCTTCTTGCAGCAAGCGATCATCGCCTTCGCATCCTCGACGCTGGGCGCGAGCGGCTTCTCGCATAGAATCCACTTGCCGGCCTTGGCGGCGCGCTCGACCATCGAGCGGTGCTTAACGTTCTCGGAGGTCACGATGACGCCGTCGATGTCAAGCCGCAAAAACTTGCCGAGGTCGGCCACGAACGTTGTGCCGAATTGCTTGGCGGCGGCGCGTCCACGCTTGGGATTGTCGTCCCAGACCGCCACGAGCGTGGCTTCCGGCAGTTCGTTCAAGCACGCGGCGTAACTGAACGCGTGCATGTGCGCGAAACTCATCACTCCAATCTTCGCCATGGTGTGCTCCTCTACAGGTTCACGGGTTGGCCGATATCCGCCGATTTCAAAGCGGCCGTGGCCATCCGCACGGCCTGAAGCGCGTCATCGGGCGTGACGCGCGCGCCGGAACGGCCTTCGACCCACGTGAGAAAATCCTGCCACTCGAGTTGATACGGGCTGACCGGCACGGGACTCTCAGGGACGATCATGCCCGGCACGACGCCGGACTGGGCGCGTTTGGTCATGGACAGCACCGCTTCGGCGCTGCTGTACTGAAGCATGCCGTTGTCGCCGCATACCTCGACCTCGACGCGGAAGTCCGACGGATGCGCCCAGGTGCCAATCACCTTCGCGATGATGCCGCTTTTCATCCGGACCGTGGCCATCGAGTAGTCGATGAACTCCGGCGTCGCGCGGCGCAACGCCTGGCAGAACACCCGTTCCGGCTCGCCAAACGTATACCGCAACCAATCGAAGTCGTGAATCATGCTGTCCAGCGTGACGCCGCCGCTCTTCGCGAAATCCCGAAACCAGCCGTCGGCGCCAGCCGGGAAGATCCCGCCCCGGTACATTTTCACGAAGCCGGGCTTGCCGACTTTCCCCGCGGCAATCTGAGCGCGGATCGCCTCGAACTCTTGAAAATAACGGATCACGTGCGCAACAAAGAGCTTCACCTTGGCCTTCTTCGCCGCCGCGATGGCCTCGCGACACTCCGGCGCCGTGCGGGCGAACGGTTTCTCGCAGAAGATGTGCTTGCCGGCCTGCGCCGCCGCGATCACATACTGCGCGTGCGTCGGCGTCGGCGTCATGATGCCGACGATGTCAACGTCGGGCCGCGCGATGACCGCCATGCAGTCGTCGGAGGCATCGGCGACGTACTCATCGGCCAGCGCTTTGGCAGTGGCGAGCCGGGCATCCCCGCATGCCACGATCCTCAAGCCGCAGTTCGAGGCCATCCTGGCATGTATGCGGCCCATGCCGTTGCACCCAATGATGGCTACATTCATGGTTTCCCTCCTCATGTTGGTGCGGAATCATTCCGCACCTACTCGGCAGGTCCGCCGGATATGATGTTACATTTAGATGCGCCTAAGGCAAGCCAACCTGTCACAGCGCGATGATCGTTCTTAGACTCGTGAGAACATGCTCGAGCATGGCGTCCAGGGAATAAGCGTAGCCGCCGTATTCCGCGACCAGCGCCTTGTCGTACCCGACGTCGCGGAACGCGGCCATGACGGCGGGCCAATCCACGCTGCCCTCGAGCAGCATCACGAAACCGTCCATGTTCCCCGTCGAGGCGCGGAAGTCCTTCGCATGCACCATCCGAATCCGCTTGCCCAGGATGTGTATCCATTGCTCAGGATAGCCGTAGAGGACGATGTTGCCTATGTCGAAATACGCCCCCACATATGCGCTTTGGAACTGGTCGATGAAATCGCGCATCTCGACGGGACTCAACAGGAACTTGTTCCAGACGTTCTCAATCGCGATGCACACCTGAAGACGCTCGGCGACCGGCACGAGGTCCTGAATCGCGGCGAGTGAATTCTCAATAGCCACGTCGTATGAGACCTCCGGCGTGACGTTGCCCGGAACCACGAGCACCGAATCCACGCCCAGCCACTGGGCGATTTGGAGCGCCTTGGCCGTGACCTCCTTCCCGCGCGCACGCACGGCAGGGTCCGGCGAGCTGAGCGGGAAATCCCACCCCAGTCCGCAGCCCACGCTCGTGAGGGTGACGTCGTACTCCGCGGCATGACGCCGTATGCCGCTGATCTCGGCCTCCGTCGCGTCGACGCTTACCGGACCCTTGATCCCGACACAGACTTCGAAACCATCAAACCCGAATTCCTTCGCGAGGGAGATCGCCTTTGTGGCCGGCATGTCCCCCGGAAACGCCCATTGATTGATCGCTGCTTTCATCGCTGTTCCCTTTTCCCTTCAAACGCCTGGAGCCGCAATTATAAAGCACCTGGGAATTCGAGTAAACAGTCCCTTTCGAATGGATTCCGGCTGGACGCAACGGCAGTTGGTGAGACGCCGCCCTGTGAATTCATACCGCGCGCCGTTGGAAATTCCAACACCTTGTGTTGCTTTGTCGCTGCTCTGGCCGCGGATCTTTGGCAAGGCTGTCTGGCCGCCCGCAGTTCGATGCCCTTTCTTTGCCTTCTCTATGCTCGCTCTTTGCTGATGCCTATCCGCGATCAAAGAAAAATCGAAGGAAAATCACTCCCATTTCAAAAGTCTTTTCGACCTTGTTCCGGCTACGTTGAGGTGTCGAGCGGTTCGAAGGAATCGCACCGGTAGTCCGGAGTCTCGGGAGGGGATTCTCGAAAACCAGCCAGCCCCAACCCGAAACCCACAAAACCCAGAGCCAGAAGCAGGAGGGAGATACAATGGAAAGCAGGCGGCGAGCGGAACGGTTTGAAGTGTCCATGGTCCCGGAGTTCTTCAAGATGCTTCACATCCGCCGGGGCATGTGGTACGAGTCGCCCGACGAGATCGAGGCGGGTCTCGAATGGGGCCGGCGCAAGGCCCGGTTGCTGCGATGGGTGCGGCGGCAGATGAGGCGGCGGCTTACATCCCGCGAATGGAAATGTATCCATCTGTACTTTTTCCGGGGGATGAACTACATCGAGGTCGGCGACGCCACGGGCACCAACGCGGCTTCGGCTCACCGCGCCGTCGCCCGTTCGTTGCGCAAGCTCCGCGTGGCGGCGAAACGATGCCGGCTTGCCCAGGCGGACGAAACGTTACAGGAGGAGGATCCCGCGTGAAGCGCGAGGGCCTTAACCTTTGATCCCGGTGAGGACGATGCCCTGGACGAAGTACTTCTGTGCGATGAAGAAAAGGATTAGAACGGGGATGAGGGCAATGTTGGAGGCGGCGAGCATGTAGTGCGGAAAACTGCCGTAGATGCTCTGGAACATGCGGAGTCCGATGGCGATGGTGTATTTCTCGAAGCTGTTGAGGTAGATAAGCGGGGCCATGAACTCCTGCCAGTGGCCGATGAAGCCCATGACGGCAATCGTGGCGACGGCGGGCGTCGACAGCGGCAGCATGATGTCCCAGAAGATGCGAAGGTTCGAGCAGCCATCGAGCCGAGCCGCCTCCTCAAGTTCGACGGGTATGGTCTTGAAGAACTGCCGCATCAGGAAGATGAAAAAAGCGCCGCCGCCAAAGAAACTCGGGACGATCAACGGCTTCAACGTGTCGATCCAGCCCAGGTAGCGGAAGATCTCATAGTGCGGAATCATGGTGACTTGGGCGGGCAGCATCATCGTGCTGAGCAGCACGATGAACCATGCGTCGCGCCCGTACCAGCGCAGCCGCGCAAACGCGTACGCGACTAGTGACGCGGAGAGGACTTGTCCGATGAGGCAGAACACGCACACGTAAAAGCTGTTGAACACGAACAGGTGGAACGGGAGAATCGTCATTGCCTTGCGGTAGTTCTCAAAGTGGAGTTCTTCAGGCCACAGACGCGGCGGTGAGGCGTACACGCCCTCGAGTCCGCTGATGGACGCGGTGACGGACCAGTAGAACGGCGCTGCGAACACGACCGCGAGCCCGCAGAGAAGGGCGTAACATACGAAGCGCCATATGTTTTCCTGGACGCTCCGGCGACGGAAGAATTTTGGATTTTGGATTGCGGCGCCGCGAGTGTTGGCTACTGTGTCAGGCCTCTCATTGGTAGTCATGGCCTGATAGGGTACTGCCTTGGGAATATCGAAACCCTTCGTGCTCATGTTCCCCTTTTCGCGCAATCCAAAATCTAAAATCTAAAATCCAAAATCGTCACGGTTTTTCGCCCTCATAGTAGACCCAGAGTTTGCCTGACCTGATTACGATCAGCGTGAAGAACATGATGATCGCGAACAGGACCCATGCCAGGGCGCTTGCGTAACCCATCTCGAAATGCTGGAATGCCTTGCGGAACAGGTACAGGACATAGAACAGCGTGGCGTTGTTCGGTCCGCCGTTCGTCATGAGGTACGCCTGCGAGAAAACCTGGAAGGAGCCGATGATGCTCATGATGAGGTTGAAGAAGATGGTCGGCGTCAACATGGGGAGCGTGATGGCGAAGAACTGGCGGATCTTTCCGGCGCCATCGATCTCCGCGACCTCGTAAAGGTGCTCGGGGATATTCTGCAGTCCGGCAAGGTAGATCAGCATGCTGCCGCCCGCGCCCCACAGGCTCATGATGATCATGGCGGGCTTCGCCCAGAATTCATCGGCGAACCACAACGGCGGCCAGGTGATTCCAGCGGCGTCAATCCAGGCTTTGAGGCCCGGCACGTGCGAGATCAGGAAACGCCCGGCGGATACGATGCCGGACGCTTTCAACACGAAGTTGAAGCCGCCGAATTCCGGGTTGAACAGCCAGCTCCACATCATGATGGTCGCGACGCCGGCGAGAACATTCGGCAGATAGAAGATCGTGCGGAACAGTGCGATCCCCCGGAGCTTGGCATTCAACAGGTTTGCGAGGAACAAGGAAGTGCATATGCCGAGAGGCACACTGATCAAAGCGTAATAGAACGTATTGTAGAGAGCGATCCGGAAGAAGCGGTCCTCGCCGAACGCTTTGCGGAAATTGCCCAGACCGACGAAAGCAGCGTTGCCTGTAAAGGATGTTATGCCGTCCCACTGGTATAGAGACAGCACCACCGAGAAGATCATCGGACCCACAAGGAACACGAAGAAGCCCAGCAGCCAAGGGCCCGCAAAGAGATATCCTTGCAGGTTCTCGCGCAGAGGATACTGCTGCTTCGGCCCTTTCATTTCCCATCCTTGATGGGGAACACGTGCTCGTTGCGCATGTTTTCCGCCATCCGTTTTACGCATTCCTCGGGCGTGATCTTGTTCAACAAGAGAAGCTCATACTCGGGCATCATCACGTTATTCATCTTGTCCCACTGGATGGAAATGGGCTGCACACGGCCGTAGTCGAGCGCTTCGATGTACTTCTCCTCATGCCA
>Ga0315274_10012754_pt1 | contig 11977 bp, 8 predicted proteins | sample YL17G02_20_MG_FD_203700 | JGI IMG/M metagenome (GOLD analysis project Ga0315274, IMG submission 203700) | Sediment microbial communities from Yellowstone Lake, YNP, Wyoming, USA - YL17G02_20 | ecosystem: Environmental > Aquatic > Freshwater > Lake > Sediment | place: USA: Wyoming | collected... | reverse complement strand
TGATGGAAAGGGTGAGCGGAGACCGGCTGCGCCATGAGCTAGAACGCATTTTGAAAGATGATTGCCCCGAAAAGGTCTTCTACCGGGCTGAGAGGCTGGGTGTGCTCAGGCAGCTACATCCAGCGCTAGAGGGCGACGGCTGGCTGGGGGAGCACTTCGACATGGCTCGCGAGGCGAGCGGCAGCTCTAAGCCCGATATGAAACTTTATCTGGCGCTACTGGTCTGGCGGCTTAACGATGATGCACTTAAAGCTTTCATGGAGCGTCTGAAGTTCGGAGGGGAGGTGGCGCAGGTGGTGCGGAATGTCCCCGGTGTAAAAAAAGCTCTCTCTGCGCTGGCAGCGCCAGAACGCACGCCGAGCAGTGTCTATTATATACTTGAGCGCCATCACTTTCAGACGATACTGGCTGCGGCTCTGGTTACGGATTCCGCACTGGTGCGGCAGAGGCTTGAGCTTTATCTCTCCAGCTTGAGGTTTGTGGAGACATCACTCAGCGGAAATGACCTGAAGAAGATGGGCGTTGCTCCGGGCAAGAAGATGGGGGTGCTGCTGAGAGCGCTCAAAGAAGCCAGGCTGAATGGGGAGGTAACAACCAGAGAGGAGGAGGGAAAACTGGTCCGCAGGTGGCTTGCTAAAGGGAAACACTGAGGAGCTAAGTGGAAGAAATCTGTAGTGTGTGTGGCAAACCTCTGGATGAGATATATGCTGTCAGTTGCATTGCCTGCGGCAGGAAAATCCACTTTTCCCCGGCCGAAACCTCTAGGGATGACTGTAGCCATATTGTGACACAGTTGTATACCTGCGGCCTGGCTTTTGTGTGTAAGCACTGCTCCGCAGTGCAGAAGCCCTTCGGTGATGTGAAGGCCAACCCTTAGTTTGGCTTCGGCTTAGCGCCGTGAAGCGGTTGAATAGTTTTATCAACCCCCAGACGCTGACGACATCTGTTTCTACTGAGGTGCGCTTTGTTTAATCACCTGGCTTTTTCTGTATCTCATGATGAGCACAATCATAAATAAGGACTGCACCATGCCTGCCGCGTTGCCCACTGTAAATACAAGGTCGTGTCTCCATATGCTGTAGATGAGGTAACAAAGCAGGGCTATCGCCAGGATGAACCACGAGGGCAAAGCCAGGCCGCTTACATCGTGACTCCTGAGGATTTTGATTATCTGCGGTATATAGAAACACTGGGTCAAGGCAAAACCTGCCCAGCCAACTATTTCCATTTCTTGCTCCTTCCTTTTTGCCGAGGTTGCCAGTCCGAAGCCATGCGCTCCAGAAGGGCAGCTACATGCTTTGTGCCCAGTATGAAATCGGCGAGTCTGATATTCTCGTCGGGAGCATGTGCCCTGGAGCCGAGATAGTCCACTCCGATGCCGGCGGTAGGCAAACCCAGCGTATCGGTAAAATAATACATGGGGCCGCTACCAGCCATAGCTGGCATTATCACAGGGTCGGCTCCGAAGACTTCCCTGCCTGTGGCTGCGACTATGGTGACAAATGGAGAGTCCAGCGGCGTTCGGGCCGGATTTTCCCCTTCTGTTGTAGGAGCGATGGCGATGTCTGAGAAGCCGTGGCTGTCAAGATGCTTTCTCAGTTTGGAAAGGATTTCATCGGGACGCTGGTTGGGTACGAGGCGAAAATCGAGCTTGGCTCGAGCAACGCAGGGCAGAACTGTCTTGGAACCTGGGCCGGTGTAGCCGGAGTAGATGCCGCAGATATTGCAGATGGGTTCGAGGATATAGCGAGATCTGTAATCGAACCCGCTAACTCCTTTGACAAACCCCTTGAGCCCCAGGCTTTGCTTTGTTTCCTCGTCATCCGGCGGGATAGCTTTAATGGCTGCTATCTCCTGTCTGGTCGGAGGTGTAACATTGTCGTAGAAGCCTGCGATTTGGATGTTCTCATCCATGTCTTTGAGGGAGGCCAGAGCCCATACCAGCCTCCAGGCCGGGTTGGGCACCACTGTACCCATCGATGAGTGGACGTCCTGTGAGGCTCCGCGTGCCTCGAGCTCTACGTAAAGGATGCCCTTGAGGCCGAGCATGATGATGGGCTGGTCTTTCCAGTTGACTCCCCCACACTCCCAGATGCAGGCATCTGCCTTGAGAAGCCGGCGATTGCGCTCAACGAAAGCGCCCAGGTTGGGACTTCCTATCTCCTCTTCACCTTCGATTAAGAACTTCACCGAAATCGGGGGCTTGCCCCTCATCTTTTGGAAGGCTCTGATGGCCAGGAGACGGGCAACGGTGTTTCCTTTGTTGTCTGAGACCCCTCTCCCGAACAGCTTCCCTTCGCGTTGCACAGGCTCAAAGGGCGGCGAAGTCCATAGCTCTAGGGGTTCCGGAGGCTGGACATCATAGTGGTCATAAAAGAGGATGGTGGATGGCGATTCCCCACTGATTTCGCCATAGACTACGGGATATTTACCTCCCGGGACGGGGAGAATCCGAGTTCTTATCCCATATTCACTCATCATTTGTGCCAGAAGCTGGACCATCTCGGGCATACCCACTCCCTGGGCGCTGATACTGGGCTGGCGGCAAAGCCGCATCAAGTCCTCAACCCCTTCTTGCCAGTGGTCGTCTATATAGTCATAAATCTGTTTCATAGGAGCCTCCCCGAAAAGCTATTTTGGGAGACATACGGAGCTATCATGGCCTTTGCGATGGTCCTTACGCTCTCCCTTAAGCCACTGGGTGACTGCCGCAGGCAGGTCACGCGATGAGCCTTTGACTACAGTGCACTGCGGTATGGAATCAAAGAAAGCTGACCTATATCCCTTAGTCTGTAACCGCCTGTCGAGGATAACCACGGCACCGCGATCGGTCTTGCTGCGGATGAGGCGGCCGAACCCCTGTTTGAAGCGGATAGTGGCCAGGGGAATGGCATACTGGTTGAAGGGGTCATCGAACAGCTCGGAGCGAGCGGAGAATATCGGTTCCGTGGGCACGCTGAACGGTAACTTTGCGATGACCAAGACGCTGAGCGCCTCTCCCACGACGTCAATGCCCTCCCACAAGCTGGCGGTGCCCAGGAGCACGGTCTGGGGATTAGACTTGAAAGCAGCTAGAAGCTTTTTGGGCGAGCCGTCCACTCCCTGGCCAAGGACCAGGATACCTTCTTCCTCGAGAGGGGCCTGGATGGCAGCCTGGGTAGTTCTCAGTGCAGAATGAGAGGTGAATAAGACCAAGGTACGCCCCTTACAGGCACGGCAAAGGTCGATAAGTGTTTTCTCTACTGCCTTTTGATAGCCCGGTCTTCCCGGTTCGGGAATATCGTTGGGCAGGTAAATCATGGCTGCGTTGGGGTAGTCGAAGGGAGCGCCCAGAAGGAGTTCGCCGCCGTATTCAAGCCCCAGCCTGCTTTTGATGTACTCAAAGGTGCCTTCTGTGCTCAGTGTAGCGCCGGTAAGGATAACACACTCCTTGGAGGAGAATAGTGATTTCTCCAGGAGGTTAGCCACGCTGAGCGGAGCGCTGTACATGCCGACTGAATTGTTCTGAATGTTGATATTGAGCCAGTAGATATTGTCGGTGCTGGGGTGAGAGACCAGGGAATCCAGCCTCTGGTGCAACTCCTTATTTCGAAAAAGCAGGGATGATATCTCAAGCATCAGGTAATCATAACCGGATACCTTGTTTTCTCCCAGATCTTCCAGTCCTGTGTAGAGATGGTCTAAATCATCTCCAATGGCGCTGAGCGCCAGGCTCAGGTCCTCCCAGGCAATCTCAACCCCCGACCATCCCGGTTGCGTTCGCTTGGAATATGTCAAAAGCAGGTTTCGGTCATATTCGCCCTGGTCAGAGGCATGGCCCTCCATGAAATCGCGGAGGCTGTCGAAGAATTTAGAGACGCCGGCACGTGCCTTGTCCACATTGTCGCTGAGCGACTCGGCGAGCTGTCTCACTTGCCTTTGTCTGGACAGGGAGACAGTGCTGCCCCGGAAGCAGTCATTCAGCCAGGCAAGGAGCCCGGTGCTGCGCTGTCCTCCGACCTCCTGTCGGAACAGGTTGAAGTGATCGAAGAGGTGCCATTGGGTGATCTGATACCCCAGTTGCCTGGTTGCCTCTTCCTCAAGGTGATGCGCCTCGTCGACGATGAGGTGGTTGTAGGGGGGCAAGACCTTGTTGTCTGCAATCATATCGGACAGTAGCAGGGCGTGGTTGACTACGATAAGATGGGCGCTTTCAGCAGCCTGGCGCGCACGGTAGAGGTAACAGGTGCCGCGCTGGTGGTGTGCGCATTGGCTCTCCAGTCGCTCGTCAAATTCGGCGCAGAGCTTATTCCAGATGGAAAACTCGCTGCCGCCCAGGTTAAGCTCAGCCCTGTCTCCGCTCCGGGTTGAGAGCAGCCAGACCCTGATGCGGGCGAGAAGCCTGGCTTCGTCGAGGGAGAGCGTGTCGCTTGTCCTCAAGGACTCATATCTCTTGAGGCAGAGGTAATTAGCTCTGCCCTTGACCTGAACCGCTCTAAGGTCCTTAATCATAGTCTCCTGTTCCTTGTCGAGAGCCTGCAGCAAGTCGGGGATGTCCTTGCCGATGAGCTGCTCTTGCAGGTTTATGGTGTTGGTGGAGATGATAACGGGGAGGCTATTTTGTGAAGCGAAGAATATCGAAGGCAAAAGATAGGCAACGGATTTCCCGGTGCCCGTGCCTGCTTCCACGATGAGGTGCTCGCTGTTGTTGAGCGCCTGCGCTACTGCCTGGGTCATGCGAATCTGCTCCGGGCGGTGCTCATAACCGGGTAAGGCTTTTGCCAGGGGGCCATCGGCCCCAAGGATTTCGGAGAGATTATCTGTGTCCAGGGGGATTTTCTCGGCGCGGGGAGTTAGCGGCTGCTTATTGTTTTCTTTCCATAAGGACTTTTTATCTTCGCTGTTGCTGGCTTTGGGGCCGCGGGTATCGGAGAACGCTATCTTGGTCTTGAACCTGAGGATTTCCCGGAAAAGTGAGCCGAGCGCCCAATCCGATTTTTCGGCCAGGCGGACCAGCTCTTCAACTGTGGCGATGTCTACCTGATAGGCGCGTTCGAGGAGGGCAATGAAAAGCTCCTTGGTTGCTATGGCGTCCGGGAGGGAGCGGTGGTGGGGGATGGAGAGGCCGAGGTGTTTGGTCACTGAGGCGAGGCTGTAATCAGATAGCTGAAAAAGGAGAATAGTCGCTAGTTCGTGGGTATCGTATGTAGGATTCGTAAGTTTGATACCTTGCCTGGCCAGGAAGCTGAGGTCAAAGGAGATATTGTGTCCTACAATCGGGTCGTTCTCGAGGAAAGCGATAAGGCCGCTGGCGAGCTCTGGGAAAGCAGGGGCGGTGGCGACATCAGCCTGTGTTATGCCGCAGAGCAACTGGATGCGGTAGGGCAGAGGGCGCTGTGGATTGACCAGGGCATGAAAGGTTTCAATGACTTCCTCCCCCTGAAACTTAATGGCGCCGATCTCGATGATCTCATCAGTATCAGGGTTCAAGCCGGTGGTTTCCAGGTCCAGTGAGATGTATGTCTGGTTCATGGTGAAATTATACCATTATAGGGGAGGAGATTCCTAGAGACGGGGCTGAAAGAAGGTTTTTCAGGAGGTTGCTGAAAATAGGAAGTTGCTTTATATATTGCACGAAAGTGAATGACCAGGTACTTCAAAAGGACTTGATTTTCCAGCATTTACAGCTCATAGTGGTAGTATAGCAGTGCAAAACAGACTACATTATCATAATACACCATTCAACCCAGCCGTTCAATTGAACAGTCCTGAACAAGAAACCAGCAAGTTGGGGACTTACAGTCCCGAAATCTCCGCTGGACACGATTGACTAGGCCAAGGTCTTAGCTGTAACAGTGGTTGTTAATGTAAACTGACTGTGGTTATAATATGTGTCGATAGCTGAGCAGATAGCCGTGTCTTGGCAGCAAGGCTTGATGCAGTAGGGATGAATACCGTCCGGTGTTATTACCCCTGAGGCGTTCGTGATGAGACACCATTGCCAGGGAACTGGTTAAGGGGCTAACCAGGAAAGCATAGCCCCGCCAGGTGGATTTGGAGAGGTCAATTCGAAATGTCTATCGAAGTTAAAATCGCCGAGTTGGTTGACAAATATAAGCACGAAATCAACAGAAGCCAGTCCGAGGCAGATGTCCGAGCTGGTTACATTGATTTGCTATTCGGTGCATTAGGTTGGAATGTCTACAATGACCCTGGGGGTCTTACGAATTACAGGCGTGAGGGCTACATTCGTGGTGTGGGCATTGCTGATGTAGGGCTGGAGATTGCAGGCCAACCTGCTCTGATGCTAGAAGCCAAGAAGTTGGGAGCGTTGCCTCGCTACAGTGAACGTCTGGGCGACCGTACTCTCGAAGAAAAACAACTCTTTAGATATGCCCGTGGTAAGAAGATACCTTATTGTATTCTGACTAACTTTGAACGGCTTCAAATCTTCAATGCTGACCATGAACGGCTAATCCTCTGGTTCGATGACCCCGAAGAATATGTTCACCGATTGCCTGAACTCTTACATTTATCTCCAGAGAAAGTCCAGGTCGGTAGTCTCCCAGCTACAGAAAGACAGCTAGAAATAAAGCCTATTGACAAGGAATTCTTAGCTTTGTTGCAGGATTGGCGTCTCCGCCTTGCCAACGTCATCTATGAGAATAACTCAGATAATCCTGCTCTCAAGACCAATGAAAGTTTTGACTTTGGCAAATTAATGGCAGCGGTACAGCGCCTGCTCGACCGTCTGATTCTTATCCGCTACGCTGATGATAAAGAGGTGCTACTAATTTTCGACATTATAGAGACCATACTGAGCAGCTACCGTAAGAAGGGGGCTTATACCAAACCTGACCACCTTATGCGGGAGTTGATTGAGTTTTCCCACACTATGGATGACCACCATAACACTACACTGTTTCAACCAGGGCATATTTGCGAGCAAGTCTTCATTCCCAATGCCACATTGGAAAAGATTTTGGGCGAGATGAACAACATATCCTTTCGCAAGTTCACCTCAGATATTCTGGGCAACACTTATGAGACCTACCTCAGTACCAAATTAACGTTGAAAAATGGCGTTATCAAGGCAGAGGAGCATACTGGTATACGCAAAGCTGGAGGAATCTACTATACTCCTTCCTTCATTGTTCATTACATGGTAGACAACACCTTAGGCCACATGTTAAAGGAGTTGGGAAAAGAGTTCGGCCTTCACGCTATTGAAAAGGCGATGGAAATCAAAGTGCTCGACCCAGCATGTGGTAGCGGCTCCTTCCTGATTTATGCTTACAAAGTGCTTGCCGATTATTATCGTCGAACGAACGAGGCAATAGAAGGTGAACGGGTCAAACTTTTGGCAGGTGCAGCCAATGCGGATATGTTCAAACGCATGGAGATGTTTAAGCAGTTGCCGGAGCCACTGACAAATTACCCACATCACATCCTGGAAAAGCAACTCTATGGGGTAGACATAGACCCCGAGGCAGCGGAAATCGCTGCCGTGAATCTTACCATGCAGACCTTTTCTGATACAAAACGAGAAAAGCTGCCGCTTATCCTGAATGAAAATATCAAGGTGGGCAACTCTCTGGTCTCAGGCACAGAAGAGGAGCTTCGTCCTTACTTTGGCGATGCATGGCAAGAGAAGAAGCCCTTCAACTGGGAACAGGAATTTCCTCATATCATGACCAGAGGCGGGTTTGATGTGGTGGTCTCGAACCCCCCGTACATAGATTCTGAAAGCATGGTAAAGAGCGGACAGCAAAGTCTTCGTGAGTGGATATCAAAGAACTATAAGATGGCAAAGGGGAACTGGGACATTTACATAGCTTTTTTTGAGTTGGGTCTTAAAGTAGTGCACGAGAACGGTGTGTTGACCTTTATCACTCCTGATAAATGGACATCAAAACCATTTGGAGATGAACTGCGAAAAGGCACTATAGATAACATTTTTTGTATCGTGAATGCCGGCAGGGAGGTGTTTGAGAGCTCCAATATTGATTCGGTCATTTCCTTTTTCTCCAAGAGACCTAGTCAGACGTTGGATATCTTTGGTCTCGAACAAGAGGCGTTTTTATTCAAGAGAAGACTGGACAAACAATTGTTGAAATCGCCTTTTGCTTTTGATTACCTCTTTTCGGATTACATAAACCTTCTACTCAGGATAGATGGTGTCCCCAACAATCTTTCAGATTTGGGTGAGTGCGAGAACGCCTGTGCTACATCTGATGCCTACAAGTTAGCCCCTCTTATTGAAGACTCTTTGGGCGATTTCGACAAGGATGAATACTTCAAGATCGTAAACACAGGGACGATAGGCAAGTACTACCTAAAATGGGGCAAGCGTGAAATGACTTACCTAAAGCATAAATACCTTCACCCGGTTGTGAGCAAGAAGGAATTTCTGAGTCTATTTAGTAACTCCTATGCAATAAAGGCACCAAAACCTAAAATCATAATCAAAGGTCTAAACTTGCTCGATGCTTGCTTAGACGTAGATGGTAGCGTTATTCCAGGAAAGACTACCCTGATGGTTACGAGTCATGATATTAAAACACTACGATATCTATTGGCTATTCTGAACAGTAAGCTAGCCTTTTTTTACATAAGAGAAAGATATCCAGCTTCAAGTTACAATCAAGGAACCACCTTTACAAAGGAGATGATTAATAACCTGCCTTTGCCCAAAACAACGCAAAACAAGCAGAATGATTTCATTAACATTGTAGATACTATTCTTTCTCTCACCGAATCAGACGACTTCGTGGAAGATAAGGAGAAGCAAGCCAGTGTCCAGGAACTGGAGCACCAGATAGACCAGATGGTTTATGAACTATATGGTCTTGGTAAACTTAGTGGAGAGGAAATAAAGACAATCGAACTACAAAGCACCTAGGTATTAGTCCCCTCAAAAGTCAAATCCCTGGTCAAAAGTTCTGCTGGAATCTGCATCATAGCTATGGTCTCACTGCACAAAATAGCGGAACATTCAATTCTAAAAGTTAAGGCGCCCAAAACCAAGCGTTTTTGGAGGCTTGGCGCCTTCGTTTAAGGAAAGTGTTTAGCGCCAGTGGGCGAGCAGGGGCAGAAGCCAGCCGAAGATGCCTGCGAAGGCCAGATTTATTACGAGCAATAGCCAGCTCAACTTCTTGCGTTTGATGATGAGAAACAGGGCTGGCAGCATCAGCAGCACTGTCAGACAGATGATGGCCAGGGTAAATATGGAATTCGAGCTGCCCAGACCTGCGCCCGGGGAGGCATCGGCGGCCATATGGTAAAGCGCGCCGGCGATGGCTCCGAATATGGCCCAGGCTGGCGGCAAGCCAACTACACAGGGTAGCATAACCAGTGTCGGGGGTATACCCGGGGGCAACCGCTTAGTCAGGCGGTCATATATATCGCGATTGGTTAAGAATATATATATCAGTACGCCCAGTGAGACCGAGCCCATGAACAGTCCACAGATGAGACCAGACAGGACATCCATCAACATCTTCTATCACCTATTTGAGACACTGTGTTTATTTTAAAAGAATGCTGAGATAGACCTCATCAACCCCCTGCATCCCCCAGTCTTGGGGGGTGTAAATGTCGTTGCGAGGAGATTGCTTCGCCCCGCTCGCAATGACACTGAAACTTTGCTGTGACACCCCAATTAGTAAATGACCTCTCCCACTGTGTGGACAAGATATGCCTCCAGTCCATCAGACTTTATGTTTTCCAGTATGAAATCGCCGTGTTCTTTGTCATGCGCCAGGGCAAATAGTGTCGGGCCGGATCCTGCAAGGTGGATGCTTCTGGCACCTGCTTTCAACAGGCTGGCGCGAGATTCGGAGAGCTTGGGAAAGAAGTTGAAAGCGACTTGCTCGAATACGTTGAACAGGAAGGAGTCGTCTACATTGCCCCCATGATTTAGATGGGTAACCAGTTTCCGGGTGTGTTGACCTGATGTGTAATGGGAAGGGTTTAACTGAGAGTAGAGCTGCGCTGTTTTGTTAGGAACTGGTTTGACTGCAGGCTTGAGCAGCACCAGCCAGAGCTCGGGGGCAGGGGGAAGAAGTGTTATCTCCTCGCCGCGCCCTTTTGCCAGGGCTGTGCCTCCGTAGAGGAAAAAGGCGACATCTGAACCCAGCTTTGACGCAAGCTCTACCAATCTTTCAAGTGGAAGATTCAATTCCCAGAGCTGGTTTAGCCCAACCAGGGTAGCAGCGGCGTCGGTTGAGCCGGAGCCCAATCCAGCAGCTATGGGAATCCTCTTGGTGAGTTGGATTATAGCGCCCTTGTTTGAGCCTGTGGTTTCTTGAAGCAGCCTGGCTGCTTTCAGCACTAGGTTATCAGGCGTTTTCAGACTTGAGACATCGCAGCGAAAATCGAGGCTTCCGCTTGACTCAAAGGTGAGCGTGTCTGCCAGGCTGATGGCCTGAAGAATAGTTGATATCTCGTGGTAGCCATCAGGGCGCTTGGCCAGGACCTCGAGGGTCAGGTTTATCTTGGCGTATGCCTGAAGTGTCAAGCTCATTTCTTAACCTTGCTCACAAACGCACGGTGTAATTTTGCCCATTCTTCGAGAGATAGGGTCTCAGGACGGCGCTGTGGCGATATACCTGCTTTTTCTAAAAGTTCTTCGGCTTCTGCCGAGGTAACCTGCAGCCCCAGGGCAAGGGAGTTTCTTATCTGCTTGCGCGGTGCGCTGAATCCTGCCTTGACTATCTCGAAGAAGCCGGCAATGCTTTCTACTTCTATCGCTGGCTTCGGGTAGACATCTATACGCACAATGGCAGAATCAACCTTGGGCTGGGGATAAAAGCTCTGTGCAGGCACGTAGTCAACAATGATAGGTTTGCCATATAACTGGACGCTGATACCGAGGATGCTCATGTCGCCCGGAGCAGCCACTATGCTTTGCCCTACCTCCTTCTGCACCATAACTACCATGAGGCTGGGCTTAAGCGATGCCTCGAGGAAATGGCGCAGTATCGGGGCGGCTATATAGTAAGGTAAGTTGGCAACGATCTTATAACTCTGTCGTTTTTTGGCGAATATCTCTCTAGGGTCTATTTCAAGGACATCGGCATTAAGGACAGTAAGTTGAGGAATCTTCGAGAAAGTTTTTTGTAGGGAGGAGGCGAGCTTGGAGTCAGCCTCAATGGCGATCACATTTGCCGCCTTTTTCACCAGTTCCCCGGTCAAGACTCCTAATCCCGGGCCCACCTCTATTACTGTATCGGAGGGCTCAAGCTCTGCCGCTGAGATTATCTTCTCCAGCACGCCTTGGTCGACCAGGAAGTGCTGTCCCAGTCCCTTCTTAGCCCTTGTCCCGAGGCGGTGCAACTGGCTTTTGGCATCGGGAGAGGAGCGATCTATAGTATTCTGACCTCTCATTCACCCTCCGCCGCACATTATATAACTAAAAGAGAGAGTTTGGGAACTGCCGCATGTTATTCAGGCACAGACTAAGGCGTCTGTGCTACCTTAGGGAAAACTATTACCCAATCATCAAAAAATACAAGGGGCGTCCGCCTCAGGCGGACGCCCCTACATTTGGGACACAACCACTAGCTTATTTGCTTTTCTTGGCGCTTTTCTTTTTGGGTTTCGAGTCTTTCAGGCCAAAGACCTTGATGGCGTTCTCACGCATTATCATTCTCTTGGCCTCGTCGCTCAGCGGCAAAGCCAGGAACTGCTTCTTGAACGCTGTGAGCCCCATGTTGTTGGTGCCGAAGAGGACCTTCTCCTGACCCGCCCAGAATGACATGAAGGTGAACAGGTCGGGATGCATTTTGGAGAGGAGCTTGGGCATCCAGGCGGAGCAATCGCAGTATACATTGGGGTGCTTCCAGGCCATGGCAACCAGCTCATTGCCCCAGGGCCAGCCGGTATGTGAGCCGATGATGGTGAGCCCCGGGAAGTCCAGAGCTACTTCGTCGAGGTAAATGGGACGCCCGGGCCAGGTCGGAAAAAGCTCAGCCGCATGCCCCGTCTGCATCCCCAC
>Ga0315274_10012753_pt1 | contig 11978 bp, 11 predicted proteins | sample YL17G02_20_MG_FD_203700 | JGI IMG/M metagenome (GOLD analysis project Ga0315274, IMG submission 203700) | Sediment microbial communities from Yellowstone Lake, YNP, Wyoming, USA - YL17G02_20 | ecosystem: Environmental > Aquatic > Freshwater > Lake > Sediment | place: USA: Wyoming | collected... | reverse complement strand
CATAATTTTACGGTTGAGAAATATCAGTAGGTCGGGTTGAAGCAATGAAACCCGACTATACTAATATTTTGTTGGGTTTCGTTCCTCAACCCAACCTACATTAATGCACAATTAATACACTATAAAACATGGGAAACGGTATAATTTACGAAAATGACTCTATTTGCCATATTTTTTTCAGCATTATTCACCAGCAACATTGCACTTACCTATCTACTCGGTATGTGTCCTTTTATCTCTATATCAAGAGATATAAAGACTGCGTGGGGGATGGGGTGTGCAGTAACCTTTGTTATGGTGCTTACAGCAGGCGTAAACTGGCTTTTGCATCGCTACATCTTCGTTCCGTTTCACATAGAGTTCCTTCAGTATTTGGCATTCATAATTGTCATTGCCGCTATGGTTCAGATCGTTGAAATGGTAGTAGAAAGATTCTTAAGCGTCCTTTACATAAACATGGGTGTTTTTCTTCCACTTATAACGGTTAATTGTGCAATTCTTGGTTTGTCCTTATTCATGATCTTAAGGAATTATTCTTTTATACAGGCTATTGTATACGCTTTAAGCGGCGGGATAGGATGGACACTTGCAATAGTCGCTATGGCAGGATTAAGGTCTAAACTAATCTTTGCGAATGTTCCCAAAGCCTTAGAAGGTGCAGGCATAACCATGATAATAGCGGGCATCATGGCATTGGCTTTCACTGGTTTTGCTGGAATTGTCGGTTTGTAATAATAATGATAAGCTTAACTTCGTTACTAATCATGTTTGGCATTGCCCTGATACTTGGGATAATGCTTGTGCTTGCCGAACATTACCTCGCTAACTATGGCGACTGTAAAATCACCATCAACGATGACAAAACATTCACCGTAAAGGGTGGGAACTCATTATTATCGTATCTCTTTGATAATAGGATATTCATTCCATCAGCGTGTGGAGGCAAATCTACATGCGGGTACTGCAAAATCGTAGTAGCTGATGGCGGCGGACAGATACTGCCAACTGAAATCCCATTTTTAGCTAAAGCAGAAATCTTAAAAAACGTTCGGTTGGCATGTCAGGTTAAGGTGAAATCAGATATTCGTGTCCTTATCCCTGAAAAATATTTAGCGACCCGTGAGTTTAAGGCAGAAGTAACAGAGATAAAACAACTCACTCACGACACAAAAGAAATTACCCTGAAGCTGAAAGAACCACAAACTGCATCATTTAAGCCGGGACAATACATACAATTTCAAATTCCCGAAACACCCGAATACAGAGCGTATTCCATAGCCTCCGTTCCGGCAGAGAAAGATACTATTAAACTCGTGGTTCGTTTAATTCCCGGAGGTGTTTGTTCCACTTATATTCACAAGACACTTAAAGAAGGTGATGAAGCCACTTTCACCGGTCCATTTGGTGAGTTCTACTTACGTGAGGATTCACCTAAAGATATTGTCTGTGTGGCTGGAGGGTGTGGGATGGCACCATTCAGATCAATAATCTTTCATCTTATTAAGGCAGGGACTTCACGTAACATCGGCTTTTACTTTGGTGCAAAGTCAAAAAGAGACCTTTACTATATTGAAGAATACGATGAACTTTCAAAAAAGCATCCGAATTTCAAATCAGTTGTGGCACTTTCTGAACCGAGTAAAAAAGATAACTGGACTGGAGAAGTGGGGTTTATTCACCAGATAGTTGACAAATATGTAAATCATGGCGATAATGTAGAAGCTTATCTGTGTGGACCTCCTATTATGATAGATGCTGTTGTATCGGTACTGGAATCTAAGGGGGTTAAAAAAGAGGATATATTCTTTGATAAATTCTCATAAATTGAAGGTGAGGTGAAGACTGTGAGCCATGCAGGCGAGATAGTAGGATCGGCTTTAAAAGAGAAGGGAATGACTCAACAACAGCTTGCTGAAAAGATAGGCAGAGACCAAACACTGATCAGTCGTTTCATTTCAGGTGTGCCAATTGCTGACACAACTGCTCGTGCCATAGCAGAAATTCTTGACCTTGATGCGGATGAATTAGTATATCAAATTCAGCGAGATAAGCTTGAAAAGCAAATGGAAAAGCTTAAAACACGATATGAGCCAATTATCCCAGGATCATCGTTAAAAGGTATTTTACGCTCTGAGTCTGAAGTAGCATTCGTTGGTGGTGTAAGTATTTTGGATATAGCTAGTATTCCACTGTTAAACTCTTATAATCAGCCATCAGGGAAAGCGGAGCGTTACATTGTTCCAACAGGTATTCAACTTGATTCTGACAGAGCTTTTGCATTAAAGATTAGCGGTAAAAATATGACCGATGATAAAATCGAAGAAGGAGACATTATAATCATAGACCCAAGTGCCAAAATGCGAGACGAGGATAGGGTTCTTGTGGTGCGAGATGGCCAGCAAGAGCTAAGAAAGTTCTACCGTGATGGAAATACTATCATACTTCAGTCACCCGGTGGTTCTGGGCTTCCGCTTATCTTCACGTCACGCAAAGAAAACGTCAAAATAGTAGGTCGGATAGTATTCTGTGCAAAGCATTTTAATTAATGTTCGACTAAATTATGTTTGCAACGTCGAATGGTAGATGAAAAAAACATGAAGGATCGATTTGCCATTTTTAAGAATCATAAGGCTGTTTTATTCGGTATACTGGTTTTACTTGGAATTTGCCTGACCAGACTTTACAACTATCTCCTTTTCCACAGCCTTGCTGAAACATTCAGCATTGTCGTTGCTTGTGGCACTTTCATGCTTGCATGGAACTCACGCAGATTTCTGGACAACAATTATATCTTTTTCATAAGTACCGCTTATCTGTTTATCGGTGGATTAGATATGATCCACGCACTTGCTTTCAAAGGCATGGGTGTATTTCAGGGATATGGCACCAACCTGACAGTTCAACTCTGGATTATATCTCGATACGTGCAAAGCATCTCTTTTCTCATCGCCCCTTTGCTCATTGGCAAAAAGATGAGAATTAACCTTGTGTTTTTTGTTTACACGGTTTCTAGTACTCTTTTGCTGGGGTCTGTTTTCTATTGGCACATTTTTCCTGATTGTTTTGTTGAAGGGGTTGGATTAACCCCGTTTAAAAAGATCAGTGAGTATATCATCTCTTTGATCCTTCTGGGGTCTATTCCTTTATTATTTCTAAAGCGCAGAGAATTCGATATGGGTGTGTTGAGACTATTGATCGCATCCATTATCGTAACGATATGCTCCGAATTAACTTTTACACTTTACGTAGATATTTATGGACTTTTTAATCTGATCGGACACATTCTCAAAATTATAGCGTTTTACCTCATCTATAAAGCCATTATACAGACAGGATTGGTGAAACCTTACAATCTTCTGTTCAGAAACTTAAAACAAAGCGAAGAAGCGCTGCGAGAGAGCAAAAAGCAGGCAGATGAGGCAAATAAAGCAAAAAGCGAATTTCTTGCTAATATGTCCCATGAGTTGAGAACACCCCTGAATGCAGTTATCGGGTTTGCAGAAATATTGCAAGATGGCATCTGCGGTGAATTAAATGAGCTTCAGAAATCATCCGTTGGCGATATTCACGAAAGTGGAAAGCACCTGCTTCGGATGATCAATGATATCCTTGACCTTTCAAAAATTGAATCAGGTAAAATGGAGTTTCAGCCTGAAATATTTTCTATAACCAGGGCTATGGACGATATACATTCAATAGTGCGGGATATGGCTAACAAGAAACGGTTAAATTTGCAATTTTTAATCCCGGATGATTTGCCTGATATATATGCAGATCAGGTAAAATTCAAACAGATAATGTATAATCTCCTATCCAATGCGGTAAAATTCACTCCTTATGGGGGAGATGTATATATCAATGTTAGTTTTGATGGTACTAATTATCTTATATCTACCACAGATTCAGGTATAGGCATTAAACCAGAAAATCATAAGATAATATTCGATGAATTCAGGCAACTTGATTATTCTAGCTCACGACAATATGAGGGAACGGGTTTGGGCCTGGCATTGACTAAGAAACTTGTGGAACTTCATGACGGCAGAATATGGGTTGAAAGCGAAGGATTGGGCAAGGGAAGCAAATTTTCATTTACTTTGCCATACAGAAAACCGTAGATTGAAACTCACGAAAACGGCTATTCACATGAAAATGGTTTTTTATTGAATGGTGAAAGATAATTTGGTAAAATTGTCAATGATTGAAACCGCAGTATAGTTCTATATCAGAGGTGCAAGATGTTTAAACATATTGAGCTGAAAAATTACAGAACACATAAGCTTACCAAATTAGATATTCAGGATGTAACCCTGTTAATAGGAAATAATAATTCAGGTAAAAGCAATCTACTATCAGGTATCAGATTTTTTTCTTCGCTTATAAGAAGGGCAAAACCTTCCGAAGATCATGCAAAAGACGATCAAATAGTAGTTGATGAACGAGATTTCCTTTCTAACATTTACAAATTTGCTGGTCGTAATGATGGGATGTCAATCTCACTATCATGGGAAAATTATATAGGCAACGTAATTTATAATATGGAACTATATCGTAACTATAATTTTAGCAATAGAGTTGGATGTAGAGAAGATATAACTGTAAATATACAAGGGGAATTAGAGGAGCGGTTTGAGCATGGTTATGATAAGCCAGGTAACAGACTGGCACTACGCGGAAATATAGATGCTACATCTGAATTAACAGAGACTCAGAAAGATTTGTGTATGATATTCTTTGATGATTTTGACAGTATTTATGCCTATCATCTCCAGCCCTCATTCATCAAGCAAAGTAGTCCATTAATAAGGACTGAGAGCGAAACAGTTGGAGACGACATTTCTGAGTTGGAAGAACAAAAACTATTGGAAAAACTATTTATTAGAGGAGAAAGGGCTACACAAATACCATCTCTTCTCGGATATGAAGGCAGAAATTTTCAGGATTTGATCCGTCAGATCAAGGAACGTAATGATCAGATTTTTCAGAGAATTATTTTTTCATTAAGGCGAATTCAACCGTCTTTTCATGGGATTTATTACAATAAAGAGCAAAATCAGTTGTATTGGCAATTTAATGTAAAAGGTGATCTGCAAAATTTTCCTACTGAAGCGGTATCTGATGGACTTATAAAGGCGGCTGTCATAAGTTTGCTAACTTCGCTACAGCCATACGGTCCTTCGCTTATATTGTTAGAAGAAATAGAAAATGGTATTAACCCGGGTAACATACAGGAATTTATGCGTTTAATATGGCAGGCAACTAATACCAAAGTTAAGCGTGGCGGTACACAATTTATCTTAACCTCGCACAGCCCTTCTGTTTTAAGAGAGTTTAATGATATTCTAGATCACGTATACATTGTAAGATTGAATACAAATACGCTAGTAAGTGATGTAACAAATTTAAGTGATGCTCTGGATATGCTTATACGTATTGGAGCGATGCGAGATGATGAATCAATAGAAAGAGAAGATGAAAAACTAATTAAAATACCTAAACATGAACTGACAGAACTCTGGTATTCAGGGACAATAGGATAAAGGAAACAAGATAAGGTAACGAGGAAGTAATATGAATATCGGAATTATTGGGGATGGTGTTACAGATCGCCTGATTCTACTTAAAATAGTGAAAAGTATTGTTCCCTGGAATGTGAATGAAGTTCCTATACAAAGACAATCATTTAGAGTCGCAATTGACAAGTATTGGCAAAATTCAAATGAAAATGATTTCTGGTTTCCTCATAGTTCAGCAAAAGAATTAAAAAAGAAAGTATCAGAAATTTTGTATGCTGCATTCAATGACTTTCAATATAATTCTGGAAACGTTACCGATAATGATATACTCATTGCGAGTACAGATACAGAACGTCATCTAAATAATCCTGATTTTTTCTTTGAATGGTGGGCGTTTAGTCTTACAAAGATATTTATATCAGGAATTGAAAGCTTTTATCATTATATGATTCATCATCAAAGTCGTGGCAAAGAAAATCTACCATTAATTATACCAATCCTGCCATTTCCATCAACAGATATACTTGTTGCTGCTGCAAGAAATATGTCTGGTTATTATGGAAGGAAGCCTAATGAGCTAAAAAGGATGCTCTATGATACTGACAATCTTAGAACTATACCACCTGAAGATTTCGAGGATTTAGCATTAAAACATATCACTCCTGATAGTATAAATTTGATCTTCAAACATATTCCAGAAGCCCGTCCATTCATTAATTTCCTTTCAGCCATAGCAAGAACTGGATAATGAAAAAACAGATACCAATTATAATTTGCCTTCTGATGGGCATATTCACTCTCATACAGCCATTTATACCGCACCCAATATTCGCCAGCGTATTCAAGGGCGCTACGAGATGGGTCTATGTCGTCGGTGTCTTTGCTACGGTGATAGGCATCGGTACGCTGATACGCCTACATTCCAAGAGGATAACACGCAGATCCCCCGGATGGATATACAGCATAATTGTGTTTGTTGGGTTTCTGTTATCTGCAAGCTTCGGGATCATCGGCGGAAAGAAAAGCGAAGCTTTTCTGTGGTTATTCAACAACGTGAACGCATCGCTTGAGGCGGCAATGTTCTCACTTTTGGCTTTCTTTATGGCATCCGCCGCCTATCGTGCTTTCAGGGCAAGGACTTTTGAAGCCACATTGTTGCTAATGGCGGCAATAGTGGTCATGCTTGGAAGGGTTCCGATAGGCGTATTCCTGTGGCAGCACATTTTCCCTCAATCTTTAGTACAAAGCTCCCCTTTTTTCCCCGAAGATGCGGCTGAATGGCTGATGTCAAAAATCGCTATGGCATCAAGGAGAGGGATTATGATTGGTGCGGCACTCGGCGCCATAAGTACGTCATTGAAGGTAATTTTAGGTATAGAGAGATCATATTTAGGTGGTAATGAATAGTTTCTAGGAACTGGTAGTCGCATCCCTTTAGGGTGCGTTTCCGCAGTCTAAAGCCGAATGGCACTGACTTAAGGGAATTTTTAACCCCAGAGGGGTGTCATATTTATAGAAAAACAAGCAAACAACAAATCTAAGCTCCGAAGGAGCGACATATTTTCAAAGATCTGGTTTATATGTCGCTCCTTCAGAGCTATGGGTTTTGTGGTTTTACATATCTATAAATATAACGCTCCTCTGGAGCGAAGAACTAGCATCATTATGAGTGATATTGTTACAAAATCATAACCTTTATCTCTTAAGTCAGTGACATTCGTCTAAAGCCTGTGACTACAAATTATGTTTTGCTAAAAGAAATGTCCTTATTAGATAAACTCCTCAACGTTGATAGACGAATAATATACCTTATAATCGGCATAGTCGTGATCGTACCGTTTTTCATACCTATGAATCTGCCGATCTACGTTTCACAACCTGTTCAGAGCGTATATGACTATATTGAATCCCTGCCAGAAGGCTCAGTCGTGATGATTAGTTTCAGCTTTGGGCCTTCTACGGTGCCTGAACTCCTTCCTATGGCTAAAGCTGTCCTTCGGCATTGCTTCTCAAAAAAGCTTAAAGTCATTAGCGTAACCCTTCATTCCGAAGGCGCAACTATCGCTGACGACACATTGCGAACAATAGCTAGTGAATTTGGTTATAAAGAGCATGAAAATTATGTATATCTCGGATTCAAGGTGCAACCGGTTGCAGTGATACTCGGTATCGGTGAGGATATTGCGATACCATTTCCAACTGATTACTCAGGTATTCCAATATCACAGATACCGATGATGAAAGATATAAGGAACTATAAAGACATAAAGCTGATAGTGGATTTTGGCTCAGGCAACAGCCCTGAGTGGTGGGTAATGTATGCCGGCGCAAAGTATCACGAACCCCTTGCAGTTGGAGTCACAGGCGTTATGGTCTCTGGATTATATCCATATCTGAATACAGGGCAACTGGTAGGTCTGATAGGCGGTCTTAAAGGTGCGGCGGAATACGAAAAATTGATAGCAAAAGAGGGAAAAGCTACTCTTGGAATGAAAGTCCAGTCAATAGTACATTTGATGATTATATTGATGATCATATTTGGCAACGTGGTTTATTTATTATCAATGAGACAGAAGAAGGCAATTAACCTTTAGAATCGAATTTAACGATTCTGGATTCATTTATATTCCAGGCAATTTACACACCCCTCACGTATGCTGGCGCATCCGTGTTCCCTCTCTCAAGAGGGGAGTTTTGGTAAATTCCTCTCTTGAGAGGGATTAGAGGTGTGTTCTCTACTGATGAGGATATTAATTTTGACAGCCATAGGTATATGGATTGCGGCAGCACTTACTCTGTGCATATACAGTTTTTTATATAAAGACAACCCATTCTTCAAGTTCGCAGAGCATCTTTTCGTGGGTGTGTCCGCTGGCTATCTTCTTACGATCACGTTTCACGACAACTTTATCCCTTACATATACGATCCCCTGAAATCTGTATTTACAGAAGGGAAATACGGAGAGCTTTTAGTCCTTATACCTACTGTTCTGGGTGGTATGATGTTCAGCCAATTTGTGCCAAAATACGGCTGGTTAGTGCGATGGCCATTCGCTTTCATGGTGGGTTACTACGCAGGTGCAAGCATAATCCCGGGCATACAGGCTGACGTTTTTGAGCAGATTCGTGGGACAGCAGAACCTTTCGGCAGTCTTGACAGCATTTTTGCTATTATAAACTCCGTCTTAATCTTGCTGGGTGTGATCTGTACGTTGATGTATTTTTTCTTCTCAAGGGAACATAAGGGTATTATGGGCGGTATTTCTGAGATCGGTGTAATATTTCTTATGATAGGCTTTGGCGCCGCATTCGGCTACACGGTTATGTCTCGTATTTCGCTTTTAATCGGCAGGATTGATTTTCTCCTCAATCTGCCTTTGATTAACATGATTTTACCAACAAAATGACAGCAAATAATAACGTAGCAATTGAAATTATAAATCTAACTAAGCGTTTCGGTGAATTTACAGCCGTTGATTCCATCAATTTTCAGGTCAAACGTGGTGAAATTTTTGGGTTTCTTGGTCCCAATGGCGCAGGGAAATCCACAACTATCAGAATGTTGTGCGGTATCCTCAAGCCAACCGAAGGAGCTGGCACTGTGGCTGGATATGACGTCGCAACGCAATCAGAAGAGATAAGGAAGCACATCGGCTATATGTCTCAGAAGTTTTCTCTATACGAGGACATGACGGTTGAAGAAAACATTGACTTTTTTGGGGGAATTTATGGGCTGAGTAAAGAAGAACGCAAAGAGCGTAAGAAACAGGTTCTTGAAATAGCAGGATTGCTAGGACGAGAGAAAAGCCTCGTAGTTGAGCTATCAGGGGGGTGGAAACAGCGGTTGTCACTCGGATGTGCGATAATTCATCATCCAGAGATACTCTTTCTTGACGAACCGACGTCCGGTGTTGACCCCATCTCCCGTAGAAATTTCTGGGATCTGATATATCAATTAGCTGATGAAGGCTCCACAGTGCTTGTGACGACTCACTACATGGACGAAGCCGAACATTGCGATAGGCTATGCTTGATCTATCGTGGAAAACTGATAGCTCTTGGGACACCATCCGAACTTAAATTGCTACACAAAGGTGAATTACTGGAAATCGAGTGTGAACCGTTGATGGAAGGGCTTGAGGCATTAGAGACTATGCAGTTCGTGCATGATATCGCCCTGTTTGGTGCGGCTTTACATTTGACTGTAATAGATGCTCAAAATGTCGTCCCTTCAATTGAAACCGAATTAAAAAAAAGAAATATACAAGTATTAAGGATAGAGAGGATCGAACCAACTCTTGAAGATATTTTCGTTTCATTAATTGAATCTGAAGAAAGATCGGGCATAGATAGGTCTATGGGGGTATAGGTCTATGGATCTATTACTCTATGCTTATATTCCTACCCATTGACCAATGGACTTATAAATGATAAGTAGAATAATATCTATAACACATAAAGAATTCATTGAGATACGTCGGGATCCTCGAACCTTGATCATGGTTCTTACTTTGCCAACGGTCATGTTGCTAATATATGGTTATGCAATAAACTTTGATATTAAGTCAATCAGAACCGTAGTATACGATCTAGACAATAGCAAGCAGAGCAGAGATTTAATAGGAGATTTCATAAACTCCGGCTATTTCAGGATTGTTAGATACTTAGATCGATATGATGATGTAGACAAACAACTGAATAGTGGCAAGGCAAAGATGGCATTGTGTATTCCATCCGATTTTTCACGCAGGATAGCTCATAACCAAACAGCCACGTTACAGACCATTGTAGACGGTTCAGATTCGACCAGTGCGACTGTATCTATCGCTTACATTAGTCAGATCATCCAGCAATATTCGCTAAAAAATGCGTTATCAAAGCTCAGGTCTCGTGGATTAAATGTACAGGGTGGTTTGTCTATTATAGACATCCAGAATCGTATATGGTACAATCCCGAAATGAAAAGTATCAACTTTATAGTACCGGGCATGATCGCCATGATACTGATGATGCTAGGATCCATTTTAACTGCGTTATCTGTTGTGGGAGAGAAAGAAAACGGTACTTTTGAAAAGCTGATCATAACTCCAATACGTCCTCACGAGTTGGTGATTGGGAAGATAACACCGTTCGTAATATTGTCATTTATTGACGTTATCTTTGGTTTGCTGGTTGGAAAGTTTTGGTTCAAGGTTCCAGTCAGAGGCAGTATACCACTTTTACTTAGCCTGTCTACACTGTTCCTTTTCAGTACGATCGGATTGGGTCTGCTAATATCTTCGATAGTAAAGACGCAGAGAGTTGCAATGATGCTGGCAATGCTGACGTCAATGCTGCCAACGTTTTTATTGTCGGGATTCGTTTTCCCTATTGAAAGTATGCCCTTAGTGGTTCAATGGATCACATATCTAATACCGGCGAGATATTATCTTGTGATTCTTCGAGGGATACTCTTAAAAGGTGTTGGAATTAAAGTCCTATTGTTTAACGCAGGATGTCTTGCAATATACAGTCTGTTTATGATCTTTATAAGTGCTTCAAGATTCAAGAAAAAGTTGGCATGATTTGTTAGAGTCGAATGTGACTCAGGAGTTGCTTAATGGCGCGTTCACGTAAATTTGTGTTAATTCCAATAATAATTGTGATTTTGGTGATTGTTGTGGTAGCTCTAACCTTGCGTAATGGTTCTGAAAATAAAGGGAGCATCTCGGCATCCGGAAATATCGAGGTAACGGAAGTAGAGGTTAGTTCCCAGGTTCCCGGACAGATAGTTTCTTTGCTTGTGGATGAGGGTGATTCTGTCCAAAAAGGGCAGGTAATTGCTGAGATCGATCACTCAAAGCTTGACATTCAGCTTAGGCAGGCAAAGACGAATCTGACAGCCGCAGAGGCACGTCTGGAACAGGCAAAGCTGGTCGCAAAGTTGACAGACACTCAGACGAAAACGCAGATTCAGCAGGCAAAGGCTATGGTAGACACCGCTTCCAGCCGATTATCACAGGCTCAGATTGGCTATGACTTGCAGGGAACTGCAACCAGTATACAGATTCAGCAGGCAGACGCCGCTATGGCTCAGGCTTCTGCAAGGCTTGAACAGGCAAAGGAGCTATACGAACTCCAGCAGGCTCAATCCAAAAGCCAGATTGATCAATCTGATGCGGCTTTGAAACTTGCAACAACACGACTAACAGCCGCTCAGACTGGAGCAAGGGATCAAGAGATCAAAATGTCTGAAAACATGGTTTCTCAGGCAAAATCTAATTTTGAGACTGCAAAGCTGAATCAGGATCGTATGCAAAACCTGTTCTCTGAAGGTGCGATCTCAAAACAACAGCTTGAATTGGCGCAGTTGCAGTTTGATGTGGCTCAATCTCAGTATAATTCGGCGCAGGAGCAGTTAAGCCTTGTAAAGGAAGGCGCAAGAAAAGAAGACAAAGAGGCATTGCAATCGCAGGTTGATCA
>Ga0315274_10012752_pt1 | contig 11979 bp, 14 predicted proteins | sample YL17G02_20_MG_FD_203700 | JGI IMG/M metagenome (GOLD analysis project Ga0315274, IMG submission 203700) | Sediment microbial communities from Yellowstone Lake, YNP, Wyoming, USA - YL17G02_20 | ecosystem: Environmental > Aquatic > Freshwater > Lake > Sediment | place: USA: Wyoming | collected... | reverse complement strand
CAGGACCTTTGGCAAGGTTAACCCCGCGTCAGGTAACTAAGAATACCCGCGATTGTCTTAGCGTCCTCTATCGTGTTCTTCTCCATCATGTCGAGGAGTTCGTCGGGTCCGTGGTCTTCGAGGGTGATGTCCTCGTCCTCCTCGGTGTGGGGGTCACCCGCTTTGAGGTCTGTGGCGAGGTAGAGGTGGATGATCTCGTTGCTGTAGCCGGGTGCCATATACATGGTGAGTATCTTCTTCATGGCGCCGGCGGTGTAGCCTGTCTCCTCCTTCAGTTCCCTGCGGGCGCAGGTATCCGGGGCTTCTCCCCTTTCGAGGGTGCCGGCTGGTATCTCCAGGAGTTCCTTGCCAGTTGCGTAGCGGTGCTGTTTTACGAGGAGGATTCTCCCGTCGTCGAGGATGGGAACTATGGCGACGGCGCCCGGGTGGTCGACGGTGTCCCGGGTAGTGGTCTTTCCGTTGGGGAGTTCTACCTCGTCGGTCTTGAAGCTGAAGTTCTTGCCCTGGTGGAGGAGCTTGGAGGTTATAGTCTTCTCCATGTTGGGGTTAGTGGTGGTGTGGGTGGTTATGAACTGTGTGATGGTGCGGCGGGCGCGGGTGGGATGCGTTAACGGATGTAGGGAATATACGCTCCTTTTGCATAGATCGGAGATTAAAAAGAGCCGTATTCTAGTCTCTTTAGCTGAGGGAAGCGTTTTTCGGGTTTATATGGGGTACCTCCCTCCCCCCTACCCTTTTTACGGTTGCATCGTGTCTTGGAGTGCTCGCCGGCGTGTCTGGCTCAGCGTCCTCTGTATCAGCCGGGCTATGGCTTCGTCGACCTGAAAGCATGGTAGCTCCCTGTAGGTCGGGTGTTTGAGGACGCGTAGGCCGGTGATCCTGTAGGGGCGATCGGTGTGGGGGTCGTCTGGCTCGCAGCTCCACTTGTGTTTGTTGTACTCGATGAGTCCGACGCCCCGTGAGACCTCGGATGGGGCACGTGAAAGGGGAGAGCTTGGCAAGTTTCTTCCCTACCCGTAGCGTCTCATCATCTATGAGTTCTCTGCGATTCGTGAAGGATGAGGTTACCTCCGAGCGCGGGATGGTGACGGCTTCGATGCCGCCCTCCGCCGAGGCGGGGCTGAGGATACTCGAGGCGGGTGGGAACGCCTTCGACGCCGGGGTGGCCATGGGTTTCTGCAACACCGTGCTTGAGCCATACCTCGCGGGGCTCGGTGGCCTCGGCTTCATGATCGCCTTCTCCGCGGAGGAGGGAAAGGTTGTCTCCATCGACTTCAACACGAGGGCGCCGAGGGCGGCTCACCCGGAGATGTTCAGGATCATGGGTGGCGCCGCCGCCGGGGGGACGAAGATATTCGACGTCGAGGGTAACGCCAACAGCGTCGGCGGGAAGGCGATCACGATCCCCGCGACCTGCGCGGGGTTCCTGAAGACACACGAGCTATACGGGGTCCTCCCACTCAGGGACGTCGTCGACCCGGCGCGTAAACTAGCTGCCGAGGGCTTCATCCTCGGCTGGGACCAGGCTCTTGTGCTCGGCGTCCTCGCAAGGGAGAGCCGGCGGTGCCCCGCGATAGACGATATCTGGCTCCCCGGGGGGTTCCCCGCCGCACCCGGTACATGGATAGTGCAGCCCGATCTCGCCAGGCTGCTCGGGAGGATAGGCGAGGAGGGGCGGGACGCCGTCTACTCGGGTGACGTGGCGGGGAAGGTCGAGGAGGCGGTGTCCGCGGCGGGGGGTGTGATGACGGCTGAGGACCTCGCCGGCTACGAACCCATCGTGGGACAACCCCTCAGAATAGATTACCGCGATCTCGAGGTGGCGACGACGTCCACACCGAGTGGCGGCGTCACGATCCTCGAAACTATGAAGATACTGGAGGGCTTCGACCTCGCGGGGATGGGGCACAACTCGGGGGAGTACCTACACACATTCATAGAGGCGTCGCGCCACGCCTTCGCCGACAGGTACAGTCTCCTCGGTGACTGGGAGCATTCAGACGTTCCCCTGGCTGGCCTTCTCAGCGACTCGTACGCCGAGAAAATACGTGGTCTCATCTCTGAGCGGACGACGTTTCCCTCGACTGGCGCGGAGCCGTGGATCGGCTACCTCGACGCCCCCGTCCACGACCCGTGGAAGCACGAAGGCAGGAAGAGACCGAAGCCCGTCGACGCTTCCTCGCCGAGCCCAGCTATGGGTGAGACGAGCCACTTCAACGCGGTCGACTCCGAGGGAAACGCCGTCGCCTGCACACACACGCCCGGATTCCAAGCAGGGGTTGTTCCCGAGGGAACCGGCCTATACCTGACCGCCGCTATGGGTTGGTTCGTCCCCGCCCCGGGGTATCCGAACAGCGTCGCCCCATGGAAGAGGCCAGTGATGAACATGGGCCCCATCATAGTCCTCAAGGAAGGCGCCCCAATCCTCATCGAGGGCGCGCCGGGCAGCCGCCGCATCATCGAGAGAAACCTACAGGTCATCCTCAACATGGTGGAGTTCGGGATGGGGCCTCAGGAAGCCATCTCCTCCCCCACCGTCGACGCGAGCGGGCTGGACACTCTCACCGATAACCGGATTCCCCAAGATGCAATAGACGGCATAGCGAAGAAGGGACACCGCGTCAAGGTCGTCGAAGAGGGGCCTGGGCTCAGCTACTTTGCGCGCCCCTCCGCCATCCTCCTAGAGGAGGAGCGGCTACGCGCTGGAGTAGACCTATACCGACGCTCCACGGCCCTCGGCCACTAGCCGCAAGGGTCTATATTCCCCCATCGCGGAACCACACTCGATGGTGAAGAGGGCGATCGTCGAGATAGACGAGGAGAAGTGCAACGGCTGCGGCCAGTGCATTCCGCGCTGCGCGGAGGGCGCGCTCAAGATCGTGGACGGCAAGGCGAGGCTCGTCAGCGACGTCTACTGCGACGGCCTCGGGGCATGCCTCGGTACCTGCCCCCAGGACGCGATCAGGGTCATCGAACGCGATGCCCCCGCCTTCGACGAGGAAGCCACAAAGGAGTATCCGCGCACCCAGAGGCGCCAGTCACGGCTCAGGAACTGGCCCGTCCAGCTCAACCTCGTCAACCCACGCGCCCCATTCTTCGAGGGGGCGGAACTCCTCATAATGGCGGACTGCGTCCCCGTCGCCAGCCCCGACTGGCAGGGCACACTCCTCAAGGGGCAGATAGTCCTCGTTGGATGCCCCAAGTTCGACGACGTCCCCGCCTACCTCGACAAACTCACCACGATATTCAGGGAAAACGACGTCAAACGCGTCACAATCGTACACATGGAGGTCCCATGCTGCCACGGCCTCGCCGGCCTCGTCTCCAAGGCCATAAAGGACGCGGGGAAGAAGACGCCCGTCGAGCGCCTCGTCCTAAGCGTCGAGGGCGAGCCGCTCTAAAACCGATCCCGTGTCTTCAGCTAATTTGTAAACGTTGAACCCTCTAGATTGCCTAGTGTTCATATTCCAATATAGTTCGAGCTGGTACCTGCTTCTCGTCGCGTTCCTCCTCGGCTGGCTGTCGATCATGTTTTTGAGGAAAAAACTGTTTGACAAAAAGGAGGCGAAGCAGCAACTCCTCCTCGGGGTACTAGGTATAATCGCTCTCGCCTGCATGGAGGTGTTCGCCGTCTCGACGAACCTCTGGACCTACGCCCCCGACAACTGGCCGGTGATACTGTGGCCCACGTACCTCGTCGCCATCCTGTTCGGGTACCAGCTGCTCAGGTTCGTGGAGAGAGTCGTCTAGCTCATCTTCTCGGCTAGCGTCTTCCCTCAAAACCTCTCTCTTACTTCCCAAGAATCAAGAAAAGTGGCAAATACTGTGCTAATACGCTATTGTACAGAGGAAACGCGATGACTCATTTTCCCAAACTCTTCAGCACCATGAAACTGGGACCCTATGTACTAAGGAACCGTATCGAAGCGGCGCCCATGGGGGCGCACGGCTCCCCTGATGGATATCTGACCCCCGAGAACACTGCCTACTACGAGCTCCGGGCGAAGGGCGGGGCCGCCATCGTCACCCTCGGGGAGAGCATGATCGACTCGAAGGGGACATCCCACGGCAGGGTAACCCCGCTGGACGACCCCGGTATCCTGTCCTCGCTCGTCAATACCACGGACGCGATCAAGAGACACGGCGCGGTCGCCTCCATCGAGCTGCTGCACGCCGGGATCAGGTCGGGGACGCCGCGACCAGACGACCCGGTGTATGGCCCAAGCGCGGGCACCTCCTTCTACGGCAAACAGATCATCGAGATGGGAGACGCGGAGATCGATAAGGCGGTGAACGCCTTCGGGGACGCGGCCGCGATGGCCAAGCTGGGGGGCGTGCAGATGTGCATGATCCACGGGGGCCACGGCTGGATGCTTTCACAGTGGTTCTCCCCCCTGCACAACCACAGGAAGGACCAATTCGGTGGAAGCATCGAGAACAGGGCACGAATTGCATTGATGATCATCGAGGATATACGGAAAAAGTGCGGCCGCCGTTTCCCGATCGAGATGCGCCTCAGCGGCGACGAGTTCACGGATGGCGGGATGAAGCTGGAGGAGACGGTTGAACTCGCCAAGGTGCTGGACGGCAAAGTCGACATGATCCACGTATCCGCGACGACCTTCAACGATCGAACCGCCGGCCTGAGGATGTTCCCCAGCGTGTTCCTCCCGCGGGGCTGCAACGTGTACCTGGCCGAGGCGATCAAGAAGGCCATCAAGACTCCGGTAGCCACCGTCGGGTCGCTGAACGACCCCGCCCAGATAGAGGAGATCCTCGAGGGCGGGAAGGCGGACATGATAACCCTGGGAAGGGCGCTCCTCGCCGACCCCTACCTGCCCGAGAAGGCGAGGAAGGGCAACGAGGACGACATCACGCCCTGCCTCCGATGCAACTACTGCATCAGCCAGAACTTCACCCCATACGTGAAGTACCCGAGGGGCATCGTGCAGTGCGTCGTCAACCCGATCATAGGCAGGGAATACGAGAGTAGGTTCGTCCAGGCGAGCGGCGGGAAGAAGAAGATCCTCGTGGTCGGAGGTGGGCCGGGAGGGATGCAGGCGGCGATCACGGCCGCAGACCGGGGACACGAAGTTATCCTCTGCGAAAAAGGCAAACGACTCGGCGGGACGCTGCTATACGCCGAACACGAATACTTCAAAGAGGACATAAGGAAGCTGACCGAGGTGCTGATCAGGCGGGTGCAGAAACGGCCGATAAAGTTAATGATGGGTACGGAAGTCACACCCGAGGTTGTGAGAGAGATCTCCCCCGATGTCCTGATAGCCGCGGTGGGAGCCGAGCCAATCATCCCCAACATACCCGGGATAAAGAGCAGGAATGTGGTTGTCGCCGCAAGCATGTACGATGAAGACGCTATCGGTAAGAAGGTCGTCGTCATAGGAGGCGGGTTGGTGGGCTGTGAGGAAGGATTACACCTCGGTCACCTGGGTAGGGAAGTGACCATTCTTGAGATGCTTGAGAAGGCGGCGCCAGAGGCACCGTACCTGCACTGGCTGGGGCTTATGAAGGAGCTCGAAAAGAGTGCCAAGTTGGAAACCCGTGTAAAGGTTACACGAGTAACGGAGGGGGGCGTGTTCGCGGTAAACGAGAAGGGAGAAGAGCGGTTCTACGAGGCGGATACGATATTACTGGCAGTCGGGCTGAAGCCAAGAACAGAGGTGGTTGAGTCCCTGCGCAACTGCGCACCGGATTTCGTCGTGCTCGGAGATTGCCAACGGCCGGCAACCGTCATGGAAGCGATGCACATGGGCTACTTCTCCGCCATGAACATCTAAACTCTCTTTTATTCTCTAAAATCCCGCGTCCGACCCGCCGGTTGATTCTACAGATGCTTGGAATGGATGGTTGAGTTTGGGTTTGGGGCTAAAGTCTTTTCCCAATTACGTATTGGGCCATATGAGACAGCCCTCGCGGTTTGGGGTACAGTCCGAATAAGGGGGAAGATCACAAGGCGAAGATACGAGTTCGTTGGTGGAAGCGGAAAAGACAAGTACCGCGCGAGGAGGCTCGCGAGTCATCGCCCCCCGAGGGATCAATTCGTCACGGTGAGGACTGAGGAATTCAACAGGAACCCTGACAAGTACTCGACGTTTGGTGACTGGCTTGACATCGAGACTGAGTCAAGGTAAACCCAGCGACGGGATCTCTGACGTTTCCACTGTTAAGCTCGACTTCGACGACGTGCCGCTTGGTATGGTCAGGTTCTGGGCGATGAGGGCCTGTACTTGGTTCGATATGAAGGGGTTCGATATTTTTCGCTCTAGTTTGAATCATTATCACGTTATTTTCGCGAGGAAAGTGAAGTGGGAGGAAAATATGCGTATTATGTGCTGGGTTGCGAGTGAGTCTAAAATTGAGGCTCTTCATGCCTATGTTTTTCTTCAGGGGATTAAGATGTGCTCGACTCTTCGGGTTGGGCCGAAGGGTGGTAAGCCTTCGCTTAGGCTCGTTTATCGCTTTGGCTCTCAGGCCGGGAGGGTTGCGGTGTTTCTCGATGAGCGCAGGTTGATTAAACGGATTTTGAAGAGTGTGGGCTAGACTTGAAAATGTGCAGATTCGACCACAGGAGAAAGTGCATAATTGAGAAGGCTAGTACTGTAAAGAAAAATAGCATTGAGTGGCAGTTTTAAAGATATTACTGCTCTCAGAATAGCTGTAACAAGTATAATTTTCAGAGAATGGGGATGCGCGCGCATAATCCGATGGTGGCTATCTTGGGAAGAATTTTCTGTAGGGTAGAAGGAGTCCCAGCAGCGTTATGGTCGTCATCGGGATGAATGGCAGTGTTTGGGAGATGTCACCAATGAAAATACTGCTGAAGAGTGCATTGCTTACCAAATGGGCAGGAACGGACCACATGATGTACCAAGCCCACTTTTCTCCCTTCCGGTAGCCCGTTAGGGTAATGGCTATGACAAAGAGGGACCAGCTTATCATGAGTAGCCCCATTTGCCCGTATATGAAGATAACAAAGTTAGCGGCCACGGGGCTCGAAGCCTTGAGCTCACTCCACGGGATGTTTGTGACAGATTGGGCGTCTCCCTCAAATATTCCTTCGGGCTGGTAAACAGCAACGATTCCAACCACCAACCATAGCAGCCCTGCAACTAGTAATATCACCCATGCATACTTCTCGTAAAACTTCTCGTTAGTAACCCCTGCGCTTGTGCGCGCAGATCCATTCTTTTCCAACTTTAACATCAACTCTATATGTAATAGTTCAGCTTGAACTATTTAGCTCGGCGCGCGATGGTCCGTATTTTTCATATACAATGGCTTTCATTTTCAACATCAATCACTCTTAGGTATTATATTTCAAGAGTTAATCTGAGGTTTTAGAATACGCACGCAGGAGAAGTTAGTTTCTCTATAAGCTCTTATGGCGAATATGATTGTCAGCGGGGAGAAGAGATACATTGGCAATGTAGCCCACAAATTCACCAAGGGGTCATGCAATCCTGGGTCTACCACTTGACTTAGAGTCGCTATCGTAAAGGCCGACTGTACTATTATGAATAAAACATCTAGGCCTATCATGCCTTTGAGCCCATAGCTTTTACCCAACAGGAACAGGGTTGCGAAGATGCCAATCAAGCCATAAATCAACAGGACGGTCAACGCACTTTCAACATCATTAAAGCTGTATTGATCCATTCCTATCAGATACCCTCCAAAAAGCAAACGAAAGAGCAACGTCACGACTAAAGCCTTACCGCTCCATGTGAGTTCCATTATATTCCTCCTTCTTTGTTTTAGATGCGCTCATTTTATCTCGTTTAATTCTGTTCTAACAGACTCGGAAACAATTGCAGATGAATTGAATCCTTTAACTATAAGCCATATAGCTAGAGTCATTTCTTGCAAGGCTATTGGAAGAGCTAAAACCATAAATTGATCAAAACCGAAAAACGCTAACAATTCGGCTGGAATATATACTAATGCTCCAACAAGACCCAACCCTGATAGCCATCGAGGTACGAATTTTGATTGATATAATGCGTAATTCAAAATCAGAGCAGAGAGGGCAAAAGTGATTGCAGGCCCAACCCAAAAGGCCCAATCACGTGCTGCATGTAATAATGTGCCTGAGGCTAGATAATAGGAAGCATCCAGAGCTCCGGTTACAAATTCCTTACTCAATGTCAATAATGATAGTTGACAGACGATGGCGAGAAATACGAAAACGCACTCAATAAGCCGTAAACTGAAGAATCCTAGAGCTAAGGACTCATTATGTTTTTTCAGTATTGGGAACAGCATAACTGGGATACCTACACAGGTGAGGGCCCAAATGCTTTGAACCATCATTCCCGTCAATACTTGGCTTTCATTTGCGGCAACCTTAACAAGATAATCCGGGGCATCAAGAGACCCTGTAAACAAACCAGATAGAATAGGCGATACCGTGCAAGCAATAAATAATACTCCCACAATTATTGCAGTCTTTCTGTAGTAATCCCTTTTGACCCCTGCACTTACGCGGGGCACACTTTCATTCAACTTTTCCATTTTTCTTACCTTCTCCAATTCTATGTCAACTCCAAATCAAGCAAAGCAGCTTGAACCGCGCGCGCGTATGTGTATGTAGGTGAATGAGAGTAAGAGTAGAAGTGTGTTTGGGGCTAAAGTCTTTTCCCGCATCAGCGGCAGCATAGTCTAGGCAGATTCGGAGGTTTGTGAGACGAAGATAACCGATATCAAAACTTACCCTATGTGGATACCCCTCAGGGAGACGGAGCCGCTCTCAGCCTACCCCAAGAGGCGGAGCGTGCACATACTCGTCGAGGTCACGACCGACGAGGACATCAAGGGCTACGGGGAGTCCATCCCCTACACCTACGGCGCCGTCGGCGGCTATATAGAGCAGCAGCTCAAGCCCCTCCTCGTCGGGGAGGACCCCATGCAGGTCGAGCGCCTCTGGAACAAGGTCTTCCATATCAGCTTCGGCCACGGTATCAATGGTATATCCATCCAGGCCCTGAGCAGCGTCGAGATCGCCCTCTGGGACATCATAGGCAAGGCCCGCAAGCTCCCCGTCTACGAGATGATAGGCGGCCTCTGCAAGCCCAAAGTCAAGGCGTACGCCAGCCTCATGGAGTACAAGAAGCCCGAGGAGGTAGCCAAGATCAGCCAGCGCTGGGTCGAGGAGGGCTACAAGGGCATCAAGATACACCAGGGCAAGCACGACGGCGTCGCCTGCACAAAGGCGGTCCGCGACGCGGTCGGAGACGACATCGCGATCATGCTGGACGTCAACGGGGCGTGGACCCCCGGGGAGGCGCTCAAGGCCGCCCGCCAGCTTGAGAGGTATAACCTCACGTGGCTGGAGGAGCCCATCTGGCCCGTCGACGACTACGACGGCCTCGCGTGGCTCCGGACGAAGACCGACATACCCATCGCCGGCGGCGAGAACGAGTACACCCACTACGGCTTCAAGAACATCGTCGAGAAGCACCCCTACGACCTCATCCAGCCCGACGTCATAATGACGGGGGGCATCACCGCCTGCAGGAAGATATTCGCACTCGCCGAGGCGTGGAACCTCGACCTCGCAACCCACAGCTTCTTCTTCGGCCCGGGCATCCCCGCCTCCGTCCACCTCAGCCTCAGCAATAACCGCAGCGAGTGGGTAGAGATAAACGCCGTCCCCCTCGAATCCTACTTCATAGACCCCGCCTACCGCCCCGAGAGGGGGTACCTCACCGCCCCGAACAAGCCTGGCCTCGGCTTCGAGGTCGACTGGGACATCGTAAAGAAGTACGCCATAAAGTGAATGACCCCTTTTTTCGGTTCAGATCCCAGTCTGAACAATACTTATATCTAGTACCCCCCAGTTTCGGGCGATGTCCGATGAAGAGATAAAACGGCAGATAGAAGCATGCGAATCAAATAGAAACACGGAGAAATTCGCCCCTCCGTCGACGCCCTCTTCAACATGCTGCCCGCGGACACGAGATCCGAGATCGAGAAGGTAGACGGCGTCTACAAGGAAACGGAATCGTACGTGAATCGCTTCATAAACAACGTGCTGATCACCGTCGAGTTTGTAACCACCAGGGCCCTCGACCACGACGCCTTGTATTCGGCGATCCTTGCTAGGGTCGAAAAATCCTAACTTTGTGAAAACCCCGATAATATCCCGCAATGACCAATTATCTGACTAGTCGGGCACATTTCCAAATTCGTTGATCCACCCTTTGTCTTAGCAAGTACCCGATAGATTCATACTCGCGTATATTTTATCCACCAAAAACACCTCCCCAGGAAGACATTTTCCTCAGTGATGCCCCATGCATGTCGGCTGAAGAGCTCCAGGAGTTCATCTCCGGTGAAGTAGTTTTTCACGATTAAATGCTTACTTCCGTCGTTGAGGGTTCGGAGCTTGTAGGTATTAGGATCCCCTGATTTGCCTTCTAACTCTCCCCCGACTCCCTCGATGAATGTGTTATCGGATACGAATACGTGTGCCCCGGGTTTGAGTATCCGGTGCATCTGTTCGATCCATCTGTCGAGGTCCTCCCTTCTGACGTGGCTCAGCCAGAAGCTCGCGAGGGCGCCTCCGAATGTGTTTTCAGGGTACTCTATCCTGTAGGCATCCATGACTTTGAACTCCGTGGGGCAGCGGTAGGTCTTGTTAGTCGCAATGTCGAGGACGGTCTGGTTGACATCGATTCCCACGATGCTCCTCGCAGTCTCCGAGACCCTCTGTGTCCAGTAGCCGGTTCCGCATCCGATATCTATCACGTCCATGCCTGAGAGGAAATGCTTCATCTCGGCCCCCATGAGGTTCTGTTCCTCTTGGCGACGTGGGTCATGCCGCTCGTAGATTTGCTCGTACTCCTTTGCCCTGTCTTTATAGTAGTTGACCATATCCTTCGACATTGAGTAAAAGTGGCTCTTTTTGTTTATTAAAAGAAATTGGTTACGCGTTTAGCTCGTTACGCGCAGATGTTTAAATAGGTTTTAAACTGCGCTATTTTTGACCCTTCCATGTTAACTCCTGTAAAATCCACATTGAAATAAGGCGAAATAACGCCTCTTTCCAGAGGAGCTAAACACGTACAAATTGGTTACGCGTGCCTTTCGACAAGTACACGCAACAACCGCCACCTCTCTCCTACCGATGCTCCTAAAAAAAATCTCACCCAAAGTCAATTATCTGTCAAGAGTGTAAAAGTAAGTTATAGGCGTCATTATGAGTGGTAGTGAGCCGGGTTTCGAAGGTTATTTTAGAGCTGCGCTCTTCACATGTGGCATAATATGGCTGTGGGATTACATCTCTTCACTATTCTTTCCAGGTCAAGCAGCGTTAAACTTGACCCTCCTTTCATCCTTCATCTATCTTGAAGCTAGCTTCATAGGAGCCTATGGGTTTACTCGTAAGAGACAGCAAAATCAAGTAAATATAGGGTTAAGAGTGGGAATAGCGGCTTTCTTGGTGAACCTAGTTTTCAGACTGATAGTGTTCGACATCGCAGAGGCACTCTGGGGTTTAATAATTTATTTAATATTTTTAATAATTGGGGGCGTTCTAGGTGGATTATTCGCAAAAAAAATTTACAGAAAATAAAAATAAATATATAAGAGGAATTCGATGAACCTCAATCGAACTTACTGAATTATTAACCCTAATGATGGCATTTTTCACTATCTTAGGCTTTCTACTTATAAACAAACGTTAGTTTATTCTCTTGTTAAACAGATTTCCGAAATCATCTCATTTAAATAACTAAATTAATATAAACGAATTAATTTTTTCATAAAACAGTAAATAATATTAAATATTATTAAATGATTTATGCTAATAAATCTTATAACCTCTATCTATAATATTTATTGGGGGTATCGGATTTCTAATGTTTGTTACAGGAAGAATATTTGCCCTCGGTATGTTGATCGCCATCTGTGTTTTAATCATAGTGTGCATGGAGTTAGCTAAAAAAAATCTCCCAACAT
>Ga0315274_10012751_pt1 | contig 11981 bp, 8 predicted proteins | sample YL17G02_20_MG_FD_203700 | JGI IMG/M metagenome (GOLD analysis project Ga0315274, IMG submission 203700) | Sediment microbial communities from Yellowstone Lake, YNP, Wyoming, USA - YL17G02_20 | ecosystem: Environmental > Aquatic > Freshwater > Lake > Sediment | place: USA: Wyoming | collected... | reverse complement strand
ATACGCACCCTCCAGCCGGCAGACGTACACCGGCACTCCAAGCTTCCTGATGAGCTTGGCGATCCCCGTGAAAAGCGGCTGGTTCCTTCCGTCCCAGGTGCGCACCCCCTCGGGGAACACGCCGATTAACCCGCCCCTTTCGGAGATGGAGAATATGGCCCTGAGCGCGGAAAGGTCGGAGGCAGCCTTGCGCTTGGGAAACGCGCCGAACCAGCGGATGAGCTGGCCGAGGAAGCGCTGCCGGAAAAGGTCCTCGGTCGCGGCGAAGTAGACGGGCCGGCGGAGCATCACGTAGACCCAGATCGGGTCGAAGAGCGTGAGGTGGTTGGACAGGATGAGCGCGGAGCCCGCCCGGGGCACGATTTCCGGGTGCACGGGCAAAAGCTGGAAGTACCTGGTGATGAAACCGCGGAGCAGGCCTGACATGACCCGGTAGAAGATCCGGTTCACCAGTCTTGGTTTGGTGATACCGACCTGCGAGGGGCTCTGTTCGGCCATGAGGGTAAAAGATATCGAAAGCGCGGCCGCGGTACAAGCGCGTCTAAAGCCGCGGTACAAGCGCGTCTAAAGCCGCGGTACAAGCGCGTCTAAAGCCGCGGTACAAGCGCGTCTGAAGCCCTAGCTGCAGCCCGTGGTGGACCCGCAGGTGTCGCAGCGCATGCAGGTGCCGCTGCGCACGAGGGTGAAGTGCCCGCACACGGGGCAGGGGTCGCCCTCGTAGCCCTTCATCTTCGCCACGTGCACCTCGTTGTCCAGCCCAACGGCGTCCGAGCGCCCGTTCCCGTTGCCGTTGTGCGACGAGCCGTTCCTGTTGGTCGAGGTGGAGATCAGGTCGTCCGGTTTGACCTGCACGAGGTCCGTCCTCCCCAAGTAGGAGAGGGCGACGTCGCGGAAGATGAAGTCGAGCACCGAGGTGGTCATCTTGATATGGTCGTGGCCGCTCACCATGCCGTTGGGCTCGAACCGGGTGAAGGTGAAGGCGTCCACGTACTCCTCCAGCGGCACGCCGTACTGCAGGCCGAGGGAAACGGCGATGGCGAAGCTGTTGAGAAGCGAGCGGAAGGCGGCGCCCTCCTTGTGCATGTCGAGGAAGATCTCCCCGAGGGTGCCGTCCTCGTACTGCCCCGTGCGCAGGAAGATGCTGTGGCCGCCGATCTTCGCCTTCTGGGTGTAGCCGAAGCGCTTTGCGGGAAGGGGGTTGCGCCGCTTCCCGCGCGCGGTGGGGGAGAGGGCGAGGCCGATCCCCTCGTTCCCCGAGTCCCGCAGGATCGAGAGCACCGCCTCGGCCGCCACGTCGCTCCCCGGCATGAGCGAGGACAACGGCTGGCTCAGCTTCGAGCCGTCCCTGTAGAGGGCGATCGCCTTGAGCATCTTCCGCCACGACATGAGGTAGGCGCCCTTGATGTCGTCGATGGTCGCGCCGGCCGGCATGTTGATGGTCTTGGAGATCGCGCCGGTGATGAAGGGCTGCACCGCGGCCATCATCTCGATGTGGGCCTTCCACGGGATCGAGCGCGTGCCGGTCCTCCCATTGGGCGCCGCGGTGTCGAACACGGGGTAGTGCTCGGCCGCGAGGTGCGGGGCGCCCTCGATGGTCATCGTGCCGCAGGCCCACGTGTTGGCGGCGTCGATCTCCTTCTCCGTGCAGCCGAGATGCGCCAGGAGGTTGAAGCCCGCCTGGGAGAAGGTGGTCTCGGGAATCTTCAGCGTCTCCGAGAAGAACTCCTTGCCCAGCACGTGCGGGGTGAAGGAAAAGGCGAGGGAGAAGGCGTTCGCGAGCGAGGCGTTCACCTTCGCGATCGCCTGGTCGCCGAACCCTCTTTCCCGCAGGCGCTCGGGGGTGACGCCGGGCGCGCCGTCGAGGGTGCCGTGGCCCAGGCAGTAGCGGGAGATCTCCTCGATCTGCTCCGGGCCGTAGCCCAGGCGGCGCAGGGCGGGGGGGATCGACTGGTTGATGATCTTGAAGTAGCCGCCGCCGGCGAGCTTCTTGAACTTCACGAGGCTGAAATCCGGCTCGATGCCGGTGGTGTCGCAGTCCATGACGAGCCCGATGGTGCCGGTGGGCGCGATGGCGGTGACCTGCGCGTTCCTGTACCCGTGCTTCTCCCCCAGGGCGAGGGCCTTGTCCCATGCCCTGCGGGCGGCCGCGATGAGATCCGGCGGGCAGAAGAGGGCGTCGATGGGCTGGGGGACGACGGAGAGGGCCTCGTACTCTTCGGGCGCCGCGCCGTAGGCCGCCCTGCCGTGGTTGCGGATCACGCGGAGCATGTCCGCCCGGTTGGCCGCGAACCGGGGGAACGGGCCGATCTCGGCCGCCATCTCCGCGGAAGTGGCGTAGGCCTCGGCGGTGAGGATGGCCGAGATCGCGGCGGCCACGGCGCGGCCCTCGGCGCTGTCGTAGGAGATCCCCATGACCATGAGCAGCGTGCCCAGGTTGGCGTACCCCAGTCCGAGGGTGCGGAAGTCGTAGCTGCGGCGCGCGATCTCGCTGCTGGGGAACTGGGCCATCAGCACGCTGATCTCCAGCACCACCGTCCACAGCCGGATGGCGTGGCGCAGGTCCTCGATGCGGAGCTCCCCCTTCTCCGCGTCGTAGAAGGCGAGAAGGTTGAGCGAGGCGAGGTTGCACGCGGTGTCGTCGATGAACATGTACTCGGAGCACGGGTTGGAGGCGCGGATCTCCCCGTCCCGCGGGCAGGTGTGCCAGTCGTTGATCGTGGTGTGGAACTGCAGGCCGGGGTCGGCGCACAGCCACGCGGCCGAGGCGATGCGGTCCCAGATCTCCCGCGCCTTCACCTTCTGGCGCGACTTGCCGTCGGTGCGGTTGACCAGCTCCCACCAGCCGTCGTCGAGGACCGCCTTCATGAACGCGTCGGTGACCCGCAGCGAGTTGTTCGACGCCTGGCCGCTCACCGTGCCGTAGGCCTCGCTGTCCCAGTCCGTCGTGAACTCTTCGGGCTCGAAGTCCCACACGCCCTGCTCGGCGAGCTGCACGACCTGCAGGACCCACGAGGGGGGGATCTCGTCCTGGAGCGCCTCGCGGATGGCCAGCTCCAGCTCCCTGTTCTTCCTCGGGTCGAAGATCCCCTTGCCGTCGCCGTTCCCGCCGGTCTCCGGGTGCGGCCGGCAGGCGTCGAGGATGCGCTTCGTGTGCCTCCGCAGCACGCGGCTGCCGGTGACCATGGCCGCGACCTTGCGCTCCTCCTGGGCCTTCCAGTCGATGTAACTGAGCACGTCGGGGTGGTCCGCGTCGAGTGTCACCATGCGCGCGGCCCGGCGCGTGGTGCCGCCGCTCTTGATCGAGGAGGCGGACCTGTCGCTCACCTTCAGGAAGGACAGGAGGCCCGAGGAGACGCCGCCGCCGCTCAGCGGCTCGCTCGAGGCGCGCAGCCTCGAGTAGTTGGTGCCGGTTCCCGAGCCGTACTTGAAAAGCCGCGCCTCGCGGGTGATGAGGTCCATGATCCCGCCCTCGTTCACGAGGTCGTCCTCGATGGAGAGGATGAAGCAGGCGTGCGGCTGCGGGTGCTCGTATGCGCTGGTCGCCTTCTCCACCTGGCCCGTCTTCGGATCCACGAAGTAGTGGCCCTGGGCCGGGCCCTTCATCCCGTAGACGGCGTAGAGGCCCGTGTTGAACCACTGCGGGGAGTTCGGCGCCCCCATCTGCTTCGCGAGCATGTAGCAGATCTCGTCGTAGAAGGCCTGCGAATCGGCGTCGGCGCTGAAGTACCCGTGCTTCCTGCCCCAGTCCGTCCAGGTGAAAGCGAGCCTGTGGAAGACCTGGCGCGCGTCCGTCTCCCCGCCGATTGCCCCGTCCTTCAGGGGCACGCCGCGCTTGCGGAAGTACTTCTGGGCCAGGATGTCGGTTGCGATCTGCGACCAGTGGGAGGGGACTACGACGTCTTCCTGCCGGAAGATCGCCTTGCCGTCGGGATTGCGTATCTCTGAGGTCCGCGATTCGAAGGAGACGCCGGTATACGGGCTTTCCCCTGAGCGGGTGAAGCGCCTCTGGATTTCCATGGTTCCCCTCCCTGGGAGCTCGCCGAAGCGAACCCTCAGTGTAACGGAAACAACCCGGAGAAGGCAAGAAAAAAATCGCGCGAAATTCAGCGCGCGCGCCGGACGGCGATCGCCTTTCCTCCGGGGGGCCCCCCCGCGATCCGCAGGGCCTCATCGAGGGCGTCGAAGGACCGCAGGAAGGAGTCCGGACGCTCGGCACGCAGCCGGGAGACCAGCCCCGCATCGGCCGCGGACCGGGAGCGGAGCCGGGAGAGGGTCACTGCCTGGAAGCCCTTCACCTCCTCGCGGGCCTGCTGGAAGAGGTAGCTCTGGAACTCATTCGTGACGAGGTATTGATCGTCCGTGTTGTACTTTTTTGAAGACAGGAACGCCAACCAGACACCCTTTTCCGTGTCGGAAAGGGCCTGCCAGGCAGCCTGGCAGGCATCCCGGAACCCCGGAATGGAGAAAAACACCCCGTGGAAGCACTCGTGGGTGATGAGCAGGTCCCGGAGGATCGGCGAGGAGCTTCGAGAGATGGATACTACCGCGCCATCGCCGGGAGCGTAGCCTGCGTCCCCGGGCCGGATGATCCCCTCCTCGACGAGGATCTTCCGCAGCTCGGTTTCTTCGGGAGTCAGGCCGATGCCCAGCGTCTCGGCTGCTGAAAAAAAGCGCGCGAGGTCCTCTGCCCTGTAGTCGTGGGCATTGTACGCATGGGAGAGCGATTCCGGGTCCGGGATAGCCCCGACGTACCCCGCCTTTTCCACGAAGAACGCGAGCCGGTTGAAAAGGGCGTCCTGGACGTCGTAGCTCGCGGTGTCGAATATGAGCACCCGGGGGAGGCGAACCCAGGAGAACACCTCGAAATCCGGCATGCGCCAGGAGGCGCGATCCCACGCGAGCACCATCCCGGGGTCGGCGGGAATCGCTCCCCCCTGCGGGAGGCGCGATATCTCCAGGCCGCGCACCGGAATCGTTGCCCGGATGTCGCGCGGCAGGAAGCCGATTGTCCCCCTGCTGAACTCCAGCATGTCGACCCCGAGCGGCGGGCTCACGGAAAACACTGCGACCTCGCCGCCAAGACCTGTGAAGCGCAGCTCCCGGTCCCCTTCCCACGCTGTCGGCTCGACCCGGATCGTGACCTGCCACGCGCCGCGCGACATCTCGTCCCTGGTCGCCGTGGAGATCCGCGCCTGCACGGAGGAGGCCGAGGCAGCCAGGACCGACACGCTGCCGTCGACCGCGAGGACGTTTCCCTCGATCGCGAACCCGTGGATAAAGGGGCTCGTACCCGCCGCTGCAAGCTGGAGCCACCCGCCGGACGTTGCGCCGGATGAGCCCGGCCCCGCCGACACCTGGAAGCCCCAGATCCTGTCCCCGCGGCCAAGCGGGACCAGGTAGCGGATGCGGGTCGCGCCCGCGGCCGGCAGCGCGACGCTCTTCAGCTCCTTCTTCCTGTCTGAAAAGATCGTGAGCCGGGCTTCGGAGAGCGTCCCCGTGTAGTCGACGGCGAATGCCTCGTTCTCCCGGGCAACTGAGGCAGCGCGGCGGAGCCGGTAGACGGGCGTCGCGGAATCCCCCGCTGCGGGTGCGAGGCGTCCCTCCTGGTCCCGGGGCATTCCCGGGGTTTCCCGGATGTCGATGCGGGTCCCGCCGGCCAGCGCGAAGGGGAAGCTTTCGAAGCGCGCGCCGCAGCCCGCGAGCGTGAGGGCGGCTGCGGCGAGGGCGGCCGCGGCGAGGAGGCCGAGCCGGGCGCCGGGTTTCCCCCGGCTCACGCCGGCGTTCCGAGCGCCATCGGCATGAGGCTTCGGACGAGGATCTCGGCGATCTCCCGCCGGGCGTCGCGCGAGAGCCCGCCCGAGGACCCCAGGAGGCCTTCCAGCCTGCCGAGGAACTCGCCGGGCAGGATGGGCAGCTCCGTGATCCTCTCGGCGAGCATGCGGCCGGCCGGCTCGAACCGGCGGTTCACGGCGAAAAGGAAGCTCGCCACGCTGCGCAGCAGGCGCGCGGTGGAGAGGAGGAAGAAGAGGTCGTCGGACCTGAAGGAAGCGGCGCCCATGTCCGCGAGCGCGCGCTCGGCGGAGGAGAACGCGCGGAGGCGCGCCTGCCACCAGAACTCCTCGGGGACGTGGGCGAGGGCCGCGCGCGACTCGTCGATCCAGCCCACCCTGCTGAAGAGGACCTCGCCCCGCTCGATGCGGGAGAGCATGTTCGTGCCCGGCTCGTGGAAGACCCACGTCTTCTCGGCGATGCGCAGGAGCATCGCGTCCACGTCGCCGGTGCGCATGTAGTGGATGCTCACGGGGAGCCCGTCGAGGAGGAACCTGTCGACGAAGGAGACGGGAGAGGTCTCGAAGGCCTCCATGCCCTGCATGAGGCAGGAGCGCACGTCGAGCCCGGGGGGAGTCCCCCCGAAGTACACGTCGAGGTCGATCGTGAAGTAGGGGTCGTAGACCTCGATGTCCGCGGCCTCGCCGAGGAGGACCGCCTCCACCCCGTCCCACTGCGAGAGGCGCTCGGCGAGTGTCGCGGCGATCGCGTGCACTTTCCTTTTCATGGGGAGGATTGTAGCAGGGCGCGGCGGCGGGCGCAACACGAGGCGCACTTGAGACAGGGGGGACAGCGTGCTACGGTACGGGAATGGAAGGCTGCCGCGCCCTTCTGCTCGCGATCCTCGCGCCCGGCTCCGTGGAGGCCGAGGTGGGAAGGCTGCAGGGGCGGATCTTCTCGGAGTGCGGGTTCGCATCCGCGGCCGCCCTCCGTCCCCTGATCCCCGTCGCCTTCCTCCCCCGGGACGAGGCGGCGCGGGAGCTTCTCGATTCCCTGCACGGCTCGGCGAGAGCGCCGTACAGGATCGGCACGCGGCAGCTCGCGTGGGCGGGCGGTTACCTGTTCCTCGCCGTCGACACCGGGGGGCTCTGGCAGGCGCTGCGCGCGGGGGCTCCCGGCTGCAGCAGCGCGCTCTTTCCCGCCTTCGAGGGCTTCTTCCTCGGCTGCGGGGAGTCTGCTCCCGGTCAGAGGCAGACCGTACCCGCCGCGCCGCCCGCGCTCAGCTTCTCCTCCTCGATGCTCGCCCTTCTTCGGATCGAGTCCCCGGTCGGACCCGGTGCGTGGTGGCGCGAGGTCTACTGCGAAACCCTCCATGAGAGGCCCCTTCGCGGGCGGCGCGCCGGGTGAAATCGTTTCCCGCCTTCGGGATCCTTCTGCGCTCGCGCTCCCAGCGGCCTGCGCTCTTTTCGCTCCTGGAGTCGAACTCGGGGCTGCCGGGGCAGGAGGCCAACCTGGATCTCGCGCGTTCCTTCGCTGCCGCCGCGGCTTCGATGCGCATGGACGAGGGGATGTGGAAGCTGCTTCTCGAGATGTCGGCTGTCACGCCCGCGGAAGCCCCGGCGGATTCGCCTCGGGAGTTCATCCCGTTCTGCAGCCTTCTCGCCCTCGGCGCGCTCCTCGGGGAAGGGCTCCCGAGACAGAGGCGGCGGGCCTCTCTTGCCGCGATCCGGCGGGCAGCCGCCGACCCGCGGTGGCGGGTCCGCGAGGCGGCGGCCATGAGCCTCCAGCTCCTTGGGGAAAGGGATGCGGATGCGCTGCGGGCGGTCGTGAAGGACTGGCTCCCCTCATCGTCGCCGCTGGAGAAGCGGGCGATCGCCGCGGGCCTTGCCCACCCGCCGCTCCTCGCGGACCCGGACTTCGCGCTGTTCTGCCTGGACACCGCGGCAGCGATCCTCGCCGGGGTCTCGCGCGCGGATGCGAAGGCGCGGAAAGCGGGCGATTTCCGGGCGCTCAGGCAGGGACTCGGTCCCGCGGTGAGCCTCTTCGTCGCGGCCCGCCCGGCAGAGGGTTTCGCGCTGCTCAGGAAGAGCGCGGCAGTGCGCGACCCGGACATCAGGCGGATCGTGAAGGATGCGATTGCGAATGCGCGGCTGGCCGGGCCGTTTCCCGGCCAGGTGCGGCAGGTCGCGCTCACCGCAGGAGAGGGAGCCGGGCGCTGACCACCTCCTCGAGCGACCTCGCGGCCTCGCGCACGGTGAACCTGCAGCCCTCCCTCTCGAGGGTCGTGCAGAACTCCTCGTGGCTCCTGCCCGCGCGGTACTCGGGGACCCGGGCGGGCATGGCGAGGTAGCGCGAGAAAAGCGACAGGTCGTTGGCCACGAGGAGGCTCGCCTGGTAGAACAGCACCAGGCGCCTCCTGTAGATCGACGTGCCGAGGATCTTCCTCTCCCCGATCGCAAGATCCGAGATGCCGCGCTGCACGACCCCCCGCACGCCGAGCCTCTCGAGAGCCTCGATGAACCAGGCGTTTATCGCCGCGGCGTACTCGCGGTTGGCGAAGGGGGACCCGACCTCCGTGGCGAGGGCCAGGACAAGCTGGCCCGGCGAGAGCACGACCGTGCCTCCCCCGCCGCGCCGCCGCAGCCGCGGCACGCCGTCCGCGGCGAGGTTCTCGAGGATGAGGTCCCTATCGGGGCTCCCGCCGGCGCCCAGCACGCAGCAGACGCCGGCCGGCTCGTACACGCGGGAAACGGGGACCCCGTCCCGCATGTGCCGGGACAGGATGTCCTCGTTCACCGTGGGCTCATGCACCGAACTTCTTCAGCTTGCCGGTGTTCGCGAGTGCGATCCTGATGAGCATCCGGCCCGGGATCGTGCCCCAGAGTCCCCGCGCGCAGGCGCGCTCGCCGAACTTCGCGGTCCCGTCGGCGCGCGTGGCCTCGCCGGCGATCAGGAACGGCACGGGGTGCGCCGTGTGCGCCTTGGCGACCGCGGGCGTCGAGTGGTCGCCGGTGACCACGATGAGGTCCGGCTTCAGCTCCAGGATCCGGGGCAGGAACGCGTCGACCTTCTCTATCTCCTTCACCTTCGCGTCGAAGTCCCCGTCCTCGCCCTTGGAGTCTGTGTACTTGTGGTGGAAGAAGAAGAAGTCGTGCGCGTCCCACGCCGCGGCGAGGGCCTTCCCCTGCGCATCGAGGTCGGCGAGATCCTCGACCGCCTCCATTCCCACGAGCCGGGCCACTCCCTTGTAGTCGGGGTACACCGCAATTGCGACGGGAGAGAGCTTGTAGAGGTCCTTCATGGAGGGGATGTGCGGAAGCTCCGCGAAGCCCCGCAGGAGAACGCCGTTCGCGGGGCTCTGGCTCGCGAGGATCCCGCGGGCCTGGGCCACGAAGTCCTTTGCCGCCTGCGCGGTGCGCTCGCCCTTCGGGTCGCTCGCCACAGGATCGAGGGGCTTCACGCCCATGGCCTGGGGGTCGGTGTCCGCGACCGCGTCGGAGAGGCCCTTGCCGTGGAATACGACGACCGCGCGGTAGTCCTTGACGGGCCGGACGAACACCTCCACGCCCTTGATCGACACGGCCTTCAGCAGCTCGCACAACCCCGCGCATTTCTCGGTGGGAATCCTGCCCGCGCGCCGGTCGGAGATGGCGCCCGCCGCGTCGAGTGTGGCGAAGTTGAGGCGCGCGGCCACATCGCCCGGCTTCATCGGGAAGCCGATGCCCATGGCAGCGACGACGCCCCTGCCGATGGGGAACTCCAGCGGGTCGTACCCGAACAGCGCGAGGTGCCCGGGCGCGGAGCCCGGGGTGATTCCGAAGCCGATGGGCAGGTGCAGGCCGCACTCCGCGCTCGCCGCGAGCGCGTCGAAATTGGGCGTCCGCGCGGTCTCCAGCTCGGTCTTCCCTCCCTTCTCGCGGGGCAGGCCGCCGAGGCCGTCCAGCACGAGCAGGACGATTTTCTTGTCGTTTTTTTCCGCGAGCTCCCGTGGCGTGGTATCCATATCCCTCTCCTCTTTGTGCGGTGGAACAGGCCGTAGTATACTGGAAAAAGGGCTGATTTCAACTCGCGCGACCAAGGGGGACCCGCGGTTGGGGAACCGGGGAAGGCTTTCACTCGTACTGCTGCTCGCCCTCGCCGCATCCGGCCCGGGATTCCCGCAGGAGGTCTCGGGGAGGAAGGAGCTCGCCGTCTTCACCCTCGGCAGCTATCGGTGGAACATCCCGCCGGCAGCCCTGCAGGGGATCGACGAGCGTATCCGGGGGGTCTTCGTGACCCTCGGCAGGTTCTCCGTCATCGGGATGGGCTACCAGCTCGGCGAGGAGGACGTCGGGGCGTTCATCGAGAGCATCAAGAGGTTCAAGAGCGAAAACGTCGAAATCCCAGAGACCGTGCAGATGGGCCGGGAGTTCTTCACGCAGGCGGACCTCAACAGGCTGATCGCCTCGTTCATCGTGGTCGTGCCGAGCGTGACCGACTTCCGCCTCTCGCGCGGCAGGGACGGCGGGGTCTCCTGCGCCGTACGCACCTCCTTCACGTTCGTCAGCGTCGAAGAGCTGCGCGCCTTCGCCCAGTTCTCCATCGAGACCAGCGGTTCAGACCCGGTCCAGGAGCTGGCTCTCCGGGAGGCCCTCGATGCGATCCCCCCGCGGCTCACCTTCGAGGTCAGGAAGATCCCCGAGTTCCAGCTGAAGTCCGGTATCCTCGAGGTGCGCGGCGCGGAGGTTGTCCTCGAGCTGGGAAGCGACATGGGCGTGCGGCCGGGCGACGAGTACCTCATCGTGGCCCCGCGCGTGCTCGCCTCGGGGAAGACGGTCACGGACGAGAAGGGGCTTCTCGTGGTCAGGGACGTGAGGGCCGACTCCTCCACCGCAACGGTGATCTACAGCGACGGCCCTCCCGCGCCGGGGGACCAGCTCCAGGAGCTGCCCCGGCTGGGGACCGATTCGACGTTCTCCCTGCGCGCCGTTGTATGGCAGCCGGGCCGTTCGCAGTTTGCGCTGCCGGCCTTCGCGGGGATACGACAGACCTTGTCCCGGGGCTTCTCCGCGTTCCGCCCCTACGTGGGCGTGGAGGCGCCGGTTCACCTTCTATTCTCCGGAGCCCCCGGGGTGCCGCTGAACTTTTTCATCGGCGGGGAGTACGACTTTTCCTTCGGGAGGCTCCAGGTCTCTCCCCTCGCATCCGTGGGAATCGGCGCGTATGTCAGCCTTGTCGAGGGCCGGGCGCCCGTGCTCAGCCACGCGGGGGGGAGCATCGGCGTCACGGTCTCGTACCTGTTCAGCAGGGACATGAAGTGGGTCGCGGAGGCCGGGTGGGTGACGTGGCTCGGCCTCGCCGGCCCCACCTACGGCGGTGTGTACGCAGGCGGGGGAATCACGATAAAGTTCTGACAGGAGGCGCCCATGAGGAGGTTCCTGGTCGTTCCGTTGATCGCGTGTCTCGCGGCCGCCCTCGTCGCCTGCGGGAGCCTCGGCTCGGCCGCGCCGGGCCCGGCTCAGGCGCCGAGAGAGAAGGAATACCGGTCGACGGGCCAGGACACGAGCCTGCTGGAGGCCCTGAACGCCGCGAAGAGGGACGCCGTGCGGAGGGCGGTCATCGAGCGGATCGGGGAGACAGCCGAGCGCGCCAACCGCGGCGTGCTGGAGGACGCCCTCTACGCGGCCGGGCGGCTGAACGCCTTCATCGTCCGCCACGCCCTCGAGACAACGGGAAAGGTGAAGGATGACTACGTGGTCGAGGGAACCGTGGTGGTGAACACCGAGGCTGTGTCTGCGGCCCTCGAAAGCCGCGGTCTCCTGGCCGGCACGACGGAGGGCGGCAGAGCGGAGGGCGGGGCCGGCACAGCCGCTCCCGAGGGCAGCCAGGCGGCAAGCCTCACCCCCGCGCAGTCCCGGCTCGTCGCCGACTACGTGGGAGGCCTGACGTGGATGGTGTACTTCTCCGAGGGATCCGGGATCGACCCCGCGACGATGAAAGCCGCGGTTGCCGTGGCCAACCTGTACCTCACCCAGAAGTCCCTCGACACGGTGAGCGCGGAGCAGGTGGAGAAGCTGAAGGCGGACCAGCGCAAGGTCTACGAGGAGGAGACGGGGGAGTCGATCACGATCACCCAATGGATCGCGCAGAAGCTCTCCGCGGACGTGTACATCGAGATCGCCGGCGCGGTGAGCGGGGGAAAGTCGGGAGCCGGGGCCTGGGCCCAGGCGAAC
>Ga0315274_10012747_pt1 | contig 11984 bp, 10 predicted proteins | sample YL17G02_20_MG_FD_203700 | JGI IMG/M metagenome (GOLD analysis project Ga0315274, IMG submission 203700) | Sediment microbial communities from Yellowstone Lake, YNP, Wyoming, USA - YL17G02_20 | ecosystem: Environmental > Aquatic > Freshwater > Lake > Sediment | place: USA: Wyoming | collected... | reverse complement strand
CCAATGAGATTTGTACGGTTAAAATACGGACAAATCTCATTGGTGACGAAAATTCGGTAAATGACCGAAAGATGAAAATAACCCGAATTATGTCAACATCTTTAGCCGAACAAGAATTGAGTATGTTATCACCGATAACTACACTTTATGCACCAGCACCAAATCCAATTTCTAAAGGTTCGACCCGAATTTCCTTTAGTCTCTCCTATTCTACCCCTCTCGCTTTAAAAATCTACGATGCCTCGGGAAAGTTAATCCGAACCATCACAAATCAAAAATTAGGACGGGGACTATATAATTACATTTGGAACTGCGATGACGAAAATAACGCTCCAGTAGCCGAAGGCATTTATTTCTGTTCTTTAGAAACTGTCCAAAAAAGTTTTACCCAAAAACTCATCTTAACCCGTTAACAAGTCTCCTTTATCATAATTAGAACTTAAATGATTACTTTGTTTTGTTTATTTTTATTGACGGCTACGCCTGATAATGTTTTTCTCCCGCAATGGCTAACGCCGGAAGAGAGTCTACGGGTTAATGAAATTGGTAAAGGATTTATTCAGACAACACCCCCTGGTGGCTGGGTTGAAACACCTGGCGAGTTTGAACAATTGCGCGGCGTTTTTATAACTTGGGTCTATAGCCAATCTACATACCGCCCGGTTTTTCGAGAAATTGTCCGTGAAGTTGGCGAAGTCTGCAAATGTTATATTATAACCAGTTCATCCGACACAAATACTATTAAAAGTTATTTGACGAGTAGTAGTGTCCCATTAGATAGTATCGTATTCTATACCTGGCCTTATAATTCAGTCTGGATTCGTGATTATGGTCCCTGGTTTATGCGTAAGCAAGATAATAATGAAGGACTGGTTGATTTTATTTATAATCGACCAAGACCAGCCGACGATACAATTTCCCGATGTATCAGTTACCGATGGAATATCCCATTCTATGGTTCGCCATTGACCCATGCCGGCGGCAATTTTATGACCGATGGCTTAGGTACTGGTTTCGCTTCAACTTTGATTTATCAAGAAAATCCTTCTTTTACCGCACGTCAAATCGATTCAATAATGCTTGCCTATAATGGATTAGACCAATTTGTTACGATACCACGCATCAATATTGAATATACCGGTCATATCGATTTATGGACAAAAACCCTAAACGATACATTGATTATGGTTGGCGCTTATGCTGCGGGTCATCAAAATTACGTTTTATTAAACTCGAATGCTGATTCCTTTTCAAGATGTAAGAATCGCGAGGGAATAAATTATCGGATTGTGCGGGTTCCAATGCCGTGGTCAACCGCGGATGCGCCCCCAACTTATCTAAATTCGCTATTTGTCAATAATAAAGTCCTTGTGCCAACCTGGGGCTTACCGGAAGACGATTCCGCAATTAGAGTTTATCAAAGAGCATTGCCCGGTCATGAAATTGTTGCAATTAACTGCTCGGCGATGTCAGGTTCGGGTGGCGCGATACATTGTATTACGATGCAGATTCCCAGTTCAAAATATATTCACATTAAGCACCGACCATTAGTAAATACTAACGATACAATTAATCCATATCGAGTTCGCGCCCAGATTATTACATCAAACAGTTTAGTACCCGAATCGAGTTTCATCATATATCGTATCAATAATGACACACAAATAAATGTTTCACCGCTAACGGTCGTCGTTGACACGCCAGGAGTTTATGTTGGTTACATCTCACCGCAGTCAATGGCGGATACAATTCATTACTTCATAACATTTAGAAACTCGCAGGGCTTGAGAAGAAATTCACCAAACCATGCACCACAGCACTTTTATTCATTCATGGTTGTTCCGAACCAATTCGTTTCGGAAGAAATGGTTATTAATCCAATTTCAATTTTGCGGGTTTTCCCTAACCCGTCTTTTGGCATAATAAACTTCTCTTTGAATCTATCAAAACCAACTAATATTAAAATAGAACTTTACAATCCGCTCGGTCAGAAGGTAAAAACAATAGCAAATGGAATTGTCAATACAAAATTTTATAAAGTTCAATGGAATTTTCATGATGATATGAACCGAAAACTATCCTACGGGACATATTTTTATAGAATTATTACTGAACGAGATGTAAAGTTCGGTAAGATTCTATTTGTGAAGTAAGTTATTATTTAATTAAAAACCCCAGCGTCGAGTTCGTTTTTTCCAAACTTCTTCGTAGTATAAACTAATATTTAGTCGTCCGATTGTCTCTTTTACTTCCTGCCCTTGCCTTCGGATAATTTCTAATGAATAAGCAAATGACCCGAACTTCGGAATTGGGACACTACTGCCACAACTTAAAGCAAATTCATCGATTCCTTTACCCGTATGGTCAGATAGGTATGATGCATAATATCGTAAACCAACTCGTAATGGATATTTATCGGTTAACCAATGTTCAACCGCTAAAGAATACTTCATACTATTTCTTAAACTTGGGATAGAAGCATCGGCAATTGTAGCTTTTTCCCAGTTTCGATACATGAAATCCGCCATGAACTTTGTTTTAGGAAATTTATCAAAGACTATTCCGAAACCAACCCCATAAGGTAAATTAAATGTCAGTCCATTAACAGAATCGACTACAACACTATGACTGATAACCTTGCTATTAATTATACCAGGCAAAATATCTTCCATAACCAAACCGAAACTCAGATAGTTGATATTAGCAAAAGCACCAAAGCATAAGCGATGTGCACTATATGTGGTTATGACTGAATCATGTGTTATGTAACTATTACCACTTAAAACCTCAAAATACCAACTTTCCAATGCTTGACCGAGCAGTTTTGAATATTCAAAACTTAACGCGAGTTTATCTTTAAATAAACTCTTACCAACGTTCACCGATAGCCCATAGATGCCACCCTGTCCGATAATATGACGACGCGTCCAGGTTCCCGAGAATGGTATCGAATCAGAATAGATATTGAAATTCTGATTAAAAAGTTCTGACAGTTTAATACCGACGCGCAATTGATATGGTAAAGGAAATTTACCATCGAGGGTAACTGGTCGAATATCATAAATCATCCGACTATTTCCTGATTGCTGGCCATAAACAAAATTAGAAAAAACTGTCGCCGAAAAAGTAGTTTTGCTAAGACTTAATGGAAACGAAGGATTTACTCGTCCTAATCCAACCAGACCACCTAAACTACTGGCGGTTGCATCCGTGTAAAGTAGTTCTTCCCCAAAACCCCTCATCGAAAAGAAGGACTGTCCAAAACAAAATTGATTACACAGATTACTTAAGACGATTACACAGATTATGGTTAGAATGCTAATCTGAGTAATCTGATTTTTTATCCGTGCAATCATTTCTTAATATCTCCGGCTTGGTGGCATAATGTAACCGATTTTTAAATAAGGTTTAATCGAACCAGTTTTTAATTGCACTCTGCTTATTTCATAATTCTCAGGATAAACTGACACAAGCACACCAAAATTGGAATCCGGCTGTGAATTTTCTCCATTGTATTTATTCCAGAACTGAACTATTTTTCGTACATCTAAAATAACGACCGTATCCGTTGCTGCTAAATACTGAGTTTTGGATGAAATATTATCCGCATATCGAGTCTGATGAGGATAATTAGGATATATCGGCTCTAAAATTTTCGACACTGCGATGTCAAATGTATCGGATATCGAAGCATGTGACTGCACCGGTAAAACCAGCTCCGCATAGGCAATTGTTACGTTATCGGGAATCGTATCTAAATTAAACTTGCACATCGTGCGGAAAACAAAACCAGCACCGACCCATAAATCAAGCGGTAATAAATTGAGATTCAAAGTATCAATAATATGACAATCCTGCATTGAGAGATAGGTTTTAGTAATATTGCTATATTGTAAAACGATTTTAGGTGATTTATTGCTGTTTGATTTAGAATAAACCGTCGCAAAATCTTGATCAGAAGAGTCGGGTATTAAAATCATTCCATACGAATGATTGACTAATGTATCCAATTTATTACGATTAAGTTCGATAACCCAACTATCCGATGTTACCGTCGCTTGTTGCTTAACGTCTATCGGATAAAAATCACCGCCATCGCTTATCCATGGAACCGCTTCGTCCATCCTTATCCAAGTTGCGTTGTTCTCTTTCCATTCGCTTGACTTTGCAATTGGATGGACCGAAAACCCGATATTTCTATGACGCTTTGGATACAAAATTAATTTAGCCGAAGTAACTTGTCCTAATGCTGAGTCGACTAATGGAAATTGAATCAGGACTCGTGATTCATATTCGCTATTTCGACCAAGAACTATATAATCAGCCGTGCCTAATGGAATATATTTTCCATAACAGTATCGACTACTCGAACGAAACTCGATAAAAACCGGATTGGAAATGTCACGACCCAATTCATCATATCCGACCGGTGTCTTATCGCAACCTAAAATAAAGATTGCGATAAAAAGAACGATAAATAATATAAAGTATCGCTGTAATCGATTTGTCATCGCTGTAATCATCCTTTCAGAAATTTCTCCTCGATATGTGCAGTAGTTTTACCTTCCACTGCATGGATTGCAGACCTGATTGCATTTTTAACCGCTTTTGCCGTCGAACGACCGTGAGCGATAACCACCGTCCCTTTAATTCCCAGCATTAATGCGCCACCGTACTCTTCATAACTCATTCGTGAAATAAATTCTCCTAAAACCGGCTTTGAAAACCATCGACGCAACCGATATTTTGACTCTGATGCCAAATATTCATCCAGCATCTCGGAAACGATTTCCGCAAGACCCTCGCCAAATTTGATAATCACATTTCCGACAAAACCATCACAGACCACGACATCGCAGATATCGCGTAACAGGTCATGACCTTCAATGTTCCCGATGAAATTAAGTCCGCTTTGCTTTAAAAGTCGATACGTCGTTTGGGTTATATCCGTTCCTTTTGATTCTTCACCACCAACGTTCAATAACCCTACCGTCGGGCTCGCTTTCTTAAAAAGATAACTTGCCGCCACTGAACCCATCATGGCAAATTGATAAAGATTTGTTGGTTTTGCGTTTACATTGGCACCGATATCGATTATCAGAAAACTGCTTTTGGCGGTTGGAAAAACTGCCGCTAATGCCGGTCGGTCAATCCCGGTTATCGTACCAAGATTTGCCATCGCAAATGCCATTACCGCACCGGTATTCCCGGCGCTGACCACCGCATCAACTTTTTTTTCTTTGAGCAAATTAATTGATTGTGCGATTGAAGAATTAAGTTTCGTTTTTAGACTTTCGGCTGGTGATTCCTGCATTCCGATTACCTCTTCGGCATCAAAAATTTCCCACCGTTCGGTTGGTAAATTAATGTTTGGATTATTGATAATCTCCTTTTTACCCACTAAACATATTTCAATATCGGGAAATTCTTGTAATGCTTCGGTCATACCGAGTAATTCAGTCTGGGGAGCGTTATCCGTACCCATCGCATCTAACGCGATTTTCATTTTATATTTATTGCCACCGAGACACAGAGTTCACAGAGTAAAGAGTTTCTTGTTTTCTTCCTTTTGTGGTAAGAATTTGTTTTTTATCTGTGTTCACCCCGCACCAATTTATTGCACGATAAAGATTAATCGAAATCATAATTCCAAACCTGTTCTATTCCGAAAATTGGTGTCGGGGTTCATCTGTGTTAATCTGTGGTTACAATATTATTTAGATTCTTTTTTCTTTATCACTAAAACTTCTTGACCGTTATAATAACCACAATGAGGACAGACTCGATGCGGTAATTTTGTCTTATGACAATGTGGACACTTAATTATATTAGGTTCCGATAATATCCAATGGGTTCGTCGCTTACGTCCACGTTGTTTAGAATGTCGCCGTTTTGGTAAAGGCATTACTTCCTCCTCATCAATTGCCAGATTATAAAATTGAAAGATAGAAAGATTGAATCTTCTAATCGGTAATCTGCTAATCTTCTAATCTTTAAATCGATTTTACACATGTATTTGATTTTACTGATAAAATACGACTTGTCAACCCCGCACCTCCTTCGCTTTTCATGGGCACAAGAACGAGTTTCACCCCGCCCCTATTTTCAAGTTCGTAAAAATTAGAAATATTAGTTTTGTTACTAATAACTTTCGTGCAGTAAATAGGGGCGGGGTCAACCCCGCACCTATTTTTACGCCTTTTGGGCGATTACTTAAATTTCGGTTCGGTCGTCTTGCGATTAGAAAACAATACCGGTCCAATTCAACTCTTGACTTTTACCTAAATAGCTGTAAATTAGAAAATATGGATATACTAAACTCACTAATAACAACGAACGACAAAAAGATTTTACTAATTGTTATCGATGGTTTAGGCGGTTTACCCCGCCCTTGCGTGCAAGAGCGGGATTTACCAAACGATGGTAAAACTGAACTTGAGACGGCTGATACTCCAAATTTAGATAAGCTTGCTAAATATAGCAGTTTGGGATTAACAGTTCCAGTTGATATCGGTATCACACCTGGAAGCGGACCAGCCCATCTTGCATTATTTGGTTATGACCCGATTAAGAATCAGATTGGTCGAGGTGTTTTAGAAGCGGTTGGTGTTGGCTTGGAAATCGGTCCTGATGATTTATGCGTCCGTGCCAATATCGCTACGATACAGAAAGGAATCATTACCGACCGACGAGCTGGCAGAATCTCGACAAATGAAAATCAAAGACTTTGTCATTCGTTATCTGCTGAAATTAAAACAATCGATGATGTTCAGATTATTATAAGAGCGGGCAAAGGGCACCGTTTTGTGGTTGTTTTTCGGGGCAAAGACTTAAGTCCGAATCTAACTGAATCAGACCCGCAGAAAGATAATCGCAAACCCATCAAAATCTCGCCGCTTACACCTGATGCCGCCAGAAGTGCAAAAATCGTTAATCTCTTTTTAGAAAAAGTGCTCGAAATTATAAGATATGAAACTCCGGCAAACTATATACTTCTGCGGGGTTTTGCTCTTAATCCAAATGTGAAACCAATGTCTGAAGTCTATAAAATCAAACCCGCTGCAATTGCTACTTATCCGATGTATAAAGGTATTGCCCGTTTAGTCGGTATGACGGTTCTTGAAGTCGGTGATACTTGGGAATCAGAAATCGACACTCTAAAAAAACATCGTGACGAATATAATTTCTTCTATTTACATTTCAAAGAAGTTGATATGAGCGGTGAGGATGGTGATTTTGACGGCAAAGTCAAATTGATTGAGAAATTTGATACACTACTTCCTGAAATCCTGAAACTAAATTTTGATGTCGTAACCATAACATCGGACCATTCAACACCAGCAGTTCTCAAAGGACATTCTTGGCATCCTAATCCTTTCCTGCTTCATTCTCCCTATGCTCGCCAAGATGGACTAGATTGTTTTTGTGAAAAATCCTGTGCTAAGGGCAGTCTCGGTCTCTTTCCACAAACGAAAGTTATGTCATTACTTTTAGCAAGTAGTCTAAAGTTAAAGAAATTTGGTGCATAATGATATTTACTTCTGCCTTGTCATTCCCGTGCCAACGGGAATCCAGAGAAAATAAAAACGCTGGATTTCTGCCTCTGCAGGAATGAGATTTAGCGGACTGCGGTATGCGGTAAGCGGAAAGTATTGAAACATGAAACCTAAAAGAGCAATTATTAGTGTTTGGGATAAAGACAGCATTATTGATTTAGCCAAAGTATTAGTTGAGCAAAATATTGAAATCCTTGCAACCTCCAAAACTGCTGATATGTTAAGAAGTGCAGGGATTCCGATTGTCGATGTATCACAATTCACCGGTGCGGAAGAAATATTAGGTGGTCGCGTTAAGACCTTGCATCCAAAAATCGCAGGCGGTATTCTATCCTATCGAAAAGACAAAGATATTGCGCCGATTGATATTGTCGTATGTAATCTTTACCCATTCGAAGAATCGCTAAAGCAGAATTTAGCACTTGAGCAGATGGTTGAAATGGTTGATATCGGTGGAGTAACTTTGTTGAGAGCGGGTGCTAAAAATTATGAATATGTTGCTGTTATTCCCGATAAGAAATTCTATCCGATGATTATTAGTGAACTGAAAGAGAAAAATGAAATTTCTTTGGAAACAAAACAGCTTTTAGCACTCAAGGCATTTGAAATTGTCGCTCATTATGATAGTGTAATTCAGGAATATTTTTACGGTCAATTTCAAGCGGTTAATTTTTCGGAGTATTACACAAAGACTTATATCAAATCTTTGCCATTACGATATGGCGAGAATCCCCATCAGAAAGCATTTTATTATCAAGACCCGTTTTCCAATTTTCAGATGAAACAAATTCAGGGTAAAGAACTTTCGTATAATAACCTGTTAGATGTTGATGCGGTAATTGCTATTGTCACAGATTTTTTGCCTGAATCAGAAAAAAATCCTGTTAATCCTGTCGAAAAAATTTCACAAGTCACTTGTGCTATCGTAAAACATAATAGCCCCTGCGGTGTTGCTACTCGTGATAATTCAAAAGACGCATATCTAAAAGCATTACAGGCAGATGATAAATCCGCATTTGGAGGAATTGTCGGATTTAATGAAATAGTCGATGAAAAAGCCGCAAAAGAGATGACCAAAGTTTTCTTGGAAGTGATTGCTGCACCATCGTTCACTCCGGAAGCACTCGCGGTTCTAAAATCAAAGAAAAACTTACGGGTCGTCGAATTTTCGGGCGTGCTGTCAAAGATGTTAGTTCGAAATTGTTTAGGTGGAATATTATTGCAAGACAAAGATACAATAGCTGAAGATATTAAACAATGGAAAGTCGTATCAAAACGTGAACCGACACAGGAAGAAATGTCCGAATTAGAATTTGCCTGGCGAGTTGCCAAGTTTGTTAAATCAAATGCGATTGTTGTGACCAAAGACAAAGTAACATTGGGAATCGGTGCAGGTCAGATGTCGCGAGTTGATTCGGTCGAGATTGCGATTAAAAAGGCGCAGGAAAAAACTGAAGGTGCAGTATTGGCTTCCGATGGGTTCTTTCCGTTCCGGGATTCAATTGATTTAGCCGCCCAGAACGGCATTAAGGCGATTGTTGAACCGGGTGGCTCGGTCAATGATAAAGAAGTAATCGAAGCGGCAAATCAGCACAATATTGCTTTACTCTTTACTGGAGTCCGCCACTTTAGACATTAAAACCAAAGATAAAAACTAATAGAAATATATAGAAATTCGTAGAAATAAATAGAGACTTATTGTTATTTGAATACAAACAATTTCAACAAATTTCCAATAATTTCTATTAAATTTCAATCTATATAACTAATACCGTCAATATAACAAAAAATTAAGCGAAATTTTCATCTAACCCTATGTTCTGTATACTATTATGCTGTATTCTCTTTAGGGGTAGGGTACTGTTCCCTCTATGGCACTCGGCATAGGTCACTTGGTTGATTACTAAGTCAGTCAAGTCTCTGCTTTCGCAGTATATTTAGTATCCGATATCAGATACTATTTCAGTATCTATATCGAATTCACGTCCAGATGCACTAACAGAATCTTTTCCGAAATCAATCTCCTAATCATTCTGGAATACGTTCCCATAATCAATCCCTAAATTGCTCACAGAATCATTACCGTAATCACCCCATTATGAAGAAAAATATATAATTTAATTATCTAAGATTGTCATTCTGGACTTGCTCCATAATCTCCAACTAATATCTATGAATTTCTACCAATTTCCTAATTTCAATATTGTATTTTCTCGTTTCATTGATAGTGTATTTAATCTGTAATCTTATAATCTTTAAATCTTCCAATCATAGTGTATTTCACGTTTCAAGCTCAAGGCATAATCTGTGCTGTGCTCCGCATCTATGTTTACCCAGCTCTTTTTATACTTTACAAAGCAGTGTTATTAAATAGTTAAACGATCAAAAGGGCTGGGAATAGGTGCGTGGGTAATCAATTCTTCATCTGTGAAATCAGCGTAGCTAATCTTTGAATCTTTAAATCTTTCAATCGCTAAATAGTTTGCATACCGAATCTAATAAAGCTATGGCTTGAAAATTCTAAACAGAAATGTCTTTAATTTATTCCTTAAATCTTATACCTAAGCTTTTAAAGGAATAATGCCAGCATTTTTACAATGTGTTCCTTTTTCCAATAAACCAAAATGTCACTCCGCAATTTTTCTCTTGGCATTTAAATTTATGCTTATTGACTTCTGGAATTTCATTTTTGGGTCCAACAATTCCTGTTCCTGTACTTACCCCATAATAGTTAATATTTTTACTGCCACATTCTGGACACTCTTTTTTAGTAGTTTCTTTAAATTCCACGTTTTTCACCTCCTTCTTACCAACAATTAAAGCCGATACGTCTCTTTTGTAAACCTCCTCTTCCCATCTCTTTTCTTAATTGTTCTCTTAAGACCTCGCCAATTTTGATTATAGATACTATATCGTCAGAAAGTTTTATACTTTCATCTTTCTTAAGTTGATTAATGCCTTCTTCGATCGCATTGTCGTCAAAGTAGAGAGATCTAATAAGTTCCATCTTGCCTAAACCTTCCTGATTATATTTATGTAATTCATCAAGAATTTCAAGCTTAACAGTCTTCTTCATGTCTGTATCAAAATCGCTGTTATTTTTATAATCAAATTCACCACTATGCGTCTGCTTAAACCCAAAAATCATATCACCTTTATCATCTATTTCAAACTTGTATAGAATGTAAATTTTTTCATTTTCTTCTGCAGATTGGTCTATCGTATTCATATATAGCGTATTCATATATAGAATGTTACTTTTTTCTTTTATCAGTTTATAAAACAATTCTTCGTTTTCATCTATATTAAACTTATTAGTAACCCAAATTGAATCCTTGTTTACATACTCGTATAGAATGCCAATTTCACCATTTTTTATTAGTTCGTAAAATAATGCTTCTTTAAAAGCAGAAAGAATCTTATCCTTGAAAGCCTTTAGGATCCTTGATCTTTCAGCTTCAACCTTTGTTATAGAACCAAGGAATATAATGTCTAAATCAATTCTAGGAAAATCTTTTGTATGAGTTCTTGCTCTCAAATCGGTTAAATATGCATGCTTTCCGCCATACATTCGGTTAGAGTTATTCCCAAGGTAACTAAAGAATTCATGTTCTTCTAATGTATACTTAATGCTATTAAATTTTGATGTTATTTTGCCCAATATTTTTAACATTTCCATTTTTACTCCTTATTATCTAATTCATTTTTGCGCTTTTGACCCCTAATGAAAACCAATCCACCTACAATAATTAGTACAAGTGGAGAACTTTGTATAATAAGCAGATTAATATCAATGGTACCATATGCATATGGGTCTGGGAAGAATACAAATTCTCGTCCATAGTAACCCCTATACGGATTTTTGAATGTCGGAAACAGTAAATTTAATAATAAAATTAGAGAACACACATATACGACAATCTTAACGATTAACCGAGTAAATTTTTTCATTTATCCCCCTCTGAATTAATACACTTTAATACGCCCTTGAAATACGCGGAACACTTCCCAGTTTCTTTAAGTTTATTTCTCGAATTCAATCTTTCATTATCATAATCCCAAGCGGTTGGTTGTCAAGGGAAAAAATCAATTAAACCACTAGATTACACAAGATTAACACAAGTTAAAAATACTATGAAAGAATAAAATACTAAAGCACTCATTAAACACTTATAGAAACAAAACTGACAATCGATTCAAACTTGTCGCGATGATTAGAAATTGGTAAATGTTATTTTACTATCGTAAAATCCTTACTGGTTATGAATGCATCATTTAGATACCATCTGACCGTCCAAACACCGGTTCCACCTGCATCATACATTGATTTTACATAGTATGACGGAAACCAATATCTATTATCTGAAGTTAGAGTTGAATTCTTGGTTTTCCATTCTGAATCAGCTGGTGTATAAATTTCAATTTTAG